>Ga0315286_10000560_pt1 | contig 31536 bp, 41 predicted proteins | sample YL17G10_0_MG_FD_205038 | JGI IMG/M metagenome (GOLD analysis project Ga0315286, IMG submission 205038) | Sediment microbial communities from Yellowstone Lake, YNP, Wyoming, USA - YL17G10_0 | ecosystem: Environmental > Aquatic > Freshwater > Lake > Sediment | place: USA: Wyoming | collected... | reverse complement strand
ATCGAGAATCATTCGAAGACTAACTCGAAGGAGGATTCAATGCGGGTCGAAGTGATCGACGGCAAGACGTTCGTGTGTCAGGAGAAGGTCTACGAGATCGGCGACGAACTCGAACTGACCGAAGGCGAGCAGAAGGTGCTGGCGGAGATCCGCGGGCTCCGGCAGGAGCTGCGGTCCATGAAGCAGGAGCTGATCAACCAGTGCCACCTCGCCGAGAAGAACTTCCTTCCCGCCCTGGGGGACATCGCGCACTCGATGAGCTCGAAGGCCATCGAGTACAGCTACAAGATGTCGCGTTTCGTCAATGACCTCCAGTCCAGGGTGGGCGGGCTGCTCCCGATCACGTTCGACGAGGGGCAGACGAAGGTCATCGTGCGGAACCGGCAGTCCGAAGGCCAGGGGCTGGAGGACGTGAACTACACGGTCGCCAGCGTGAAGAAGACCATGGGGATGGCCCGCCTGGAGGACCAGCGGCTGATCGCCGTGGGGATCGCCGGGAAGAAGGAAGCTGTCCGGATCGACCTCGGGGCGAACGACCGGTACGACTTCCAGCCCGTGGAGTTCTTCGCCGAGACCAAGGGCGTCCCTCTCCGCGACGCGATCGCCAAGGTCGTGGAGGAGCTCCTCAAGTTCCGGCTCTATCTCACCGACTCCATGATCCTGCTCAAGGCGGGGGAGAAGGACACGTGCGAGGGCGCCGTGCTCAACCTCTCCATCCAGTCTCCGGATCCCCAGGCCCAGAAGGGCCGCTGGGAAGGCATCACCGCCTACGCCAAGGACATGGCCGCCGGCACCCTGGTAATGATCAGCCGGAAGATGCCGGAACCCGGGAAGCCCCTCGCCGTCGAGCAGGTCGCGGTCTCGTACCTCCCCCGCGAGGGAGATCCCATGACGCTGCTCTTCAGCGCGATCGTGGAGAACGGCGAACGGCGGTTCGTGCGGGGGGCCGAGTGGACGAAGGGGTTCGTCGGTCCCGGAGGGGAAGAGCGGTTCAAGCCCCTCGTCAAGGGGTAGGCTGCGTTCAACGGAGCCAAGTTAGGAGGAAACAATGGCCAACAGCCGTGGGTTCGGGAAAGCATACGTGTTCTACGGCGATGAGATCGACCTCATTGCGAAAGCACTGAGAGAGCTGATCCAGGGGACCGCGGAGTTGTCGCGGCCGCAACTCATCATGGCTCGCCGTCTTGAGAGGATGCTGGTCCGCCGGGAGGTCGATCACGGTGATGGGTCGCGCGACTATGTGCCGAAGGGAAAGCTCATCTTCTTCCAGCCCAGGAAAGAGGACGAATGAACCTCCAAGAAGCCTGCTGGCTGATCAACCGGGTAGCCGAAATCAAAGCGCACATCGCCTCCCTCGAACGGCGCGGAGCGCCGGTGTCCCCCATTCTGCGGGAGCACCTGCGCTCTGCGACCGCGGAGGCCGTCGAGTTGTCCGGAGTCCTGGGGATCCGGGCGGACATTCTGGAGAGTAACGATGCTGACGAAGGAGCCCGTGAACGCGAGGGTGGACCTGGCCCGGTGGCTGACGCTGGGGGGCTTTCCGGATGGTATAGTGCAGCGAGCAACGAAGATCGAGCCGAGCCTGAAAAGCAAGCCCCTGCGCCCTGGCCTCCTCGAGGGGATGCTGGTCCTCCTCGAGAGAAAAAAAGAAGAAAACGACACCGCGGCCGTCACCGCGGAGTTCCTGGCCAGCCTGAAGCCGCACGCGGAATTGGCGATTTTTTCTCTGGGTTTCAAGCTCCCCCAGATTCTCAAGCACCTGTACCGCCTCCAGGAGGACGAGGACGGGAGGACCCTTCTCGATGATATCGAGGACGCGGACGTCCTCGTCATGGGCGGACTGCTGAAGCTGGACGGCGCGGAGTACGACCAGATCGACCGAACGATCGCGCCGAGAGGAATGCCGCCGGCGCGCGTGACGTTTCTGATCGGCCACAAGAAAGAACTGGAACAGTTCCCAAGAATCATGGAACTCTACGAGTCGAGGATCCTGTCCCTATGAGCGTACCAGTCGAATCGAAACTCCTGCGTAGGGCACTGGACGGCGCGCTTCCGCGCCTTCTCGACGTGGGGTTCCAGCCCGCGCGGCTGCGCCCTCCCTACGACGAGGCGTTCACGAAACTGGTCGAGCACTACACGAAATACTACCAGCTGCCCTCCCCGGCGGCAGCCAAGGAGATCCTCGGAGACCTGCTGGCCCAGGGGCTCATCGTGTCCCCGACGAAGGAATGCCCCGACTCCGCCGAGTACTACTGGGACACCATCCTGGAGGAGGGGCTGGACGGGGAACTCGTCAACGGCTTCGAGGAGATCTCCAGGGAACACGTGGCCAAGAAGATCTACGGCCGGACGCTGCTCGACAAGATCTTCGAACTGGCCCAGTCGCTCTACGACAAGTTCTCGTCCAAGGGCGCGGCCTCGCAGACAACCGAAGGGGCAGGCAGGGAGCTGAGGGAGGAATACGCCGAGGTCGCGTCGGGGAAGATCACCGGGATCCCGATCGACCCCAACTTCCCGTGCCTGACGGAGGCGCTCGTGTGCCTGCGCATGGCGCACATCACGACCATCATCGCTCGGTCCAAGGTCGGGAAGACCTGGCTGGCCCTGATGCTGTGCCTCTACGCGGCGAAGAACGGGACGCGCGTCCTGATCGCCTCGATGGAGATGATCCGCGTAGACCTGGTGCGCCGGCTGGCCGCTCTGGAGAGCAAGGTCAACTACGACAGCGCCCTCAAGGGGAAGCTCCTCCCGGAGCAGCAGGAGCGCTACTTCAAGGTCCTGGACGACGTAGAAAACAAACGCGGGTTCTGGTCCAACTTCCGGTTCATGAACTCCGCGGAGATCACGGATCTCCTGGCCGTAGAGCGTCAGGCGGTGAACTTCGACGCCCAGCTCGTGCTGGCCGACGCCTTCTACGACTTCCCGGCTCCGATAGAGTTCGAGAAGGACTGGGAGCGGATCCGGTACAACCTCCGGGTGGTCAGGGCGGTGTCCTTGGCCACGAAGCGGCACTGGATCCTGACGGCCCAGTTCACCACGAAGGCGAAGCGTTTCAACACGTCGGACGACTTCGCGGTGGGAGGCACGGACGCCTTCAACTACGTGTCGAACTCGACGATCTACATGATCCAGAACTCGAGGGACAGGGATCTCGGGTTCGTCTTCATCAAGGTCGGCCGCGCCAGGGAGGCGCCGGCCTGCCGTCCTTGGAAGCACCGCTGGGACTTCAAGGAGATGGATCTCCGACCGGTGGCCATGCAGATGCCCACCAGTCGTGTAGGGCCAAAAGTCGGCATCAATCAGCTCTGAGGGAGCCAATCCCTCGAAAAGGACGATCCTGGCCTCCACGGGGCTGCCAGGGGCCTTAAAATCGATCCTACAAGGAGGTCAACATGCTCTGTTCTTGCGGAATCCGCTGCTGGCAGTGGACGAGCGAGGTTTTCATGTGTCCGCGGTGCCGCAGCCTGATGAGGATGACGAGCGACGGCGTCCTCCTGGTGAAGGGGGAACGGGCCGACTTCCTCATCCAGACCGTCGAGGGGGACATCAACGGCACCCTGCTCAAGCACAGGGCGCTGTTCGCCCTCACCGAAGGGGTTGCCCCTCCTCTCCGCAAGACCACCTCGATTCCCGCGCAGCCGAAGGAGGAGCGCAAGAAGAGGCCGGAGGCGCCCTGCCTGATGTGCGGAGAATCGTTCGAGGACAAGTGCGGGGCGGTGTGCCCCAAGTGCAAGTGGATCCGCCCGTGTGCGGTTTCGGGGTAGAGGAGGATGGATGGATCGCGAAAAAGTCCAGAATCTCCTTGAGATCCTCAGGGACCGGGGTATCATCGACGACTATAAGACTTCCGGGGAGGACCACTTCGGGTTCTCCTGCATCTTCCCCAGCAGACACGAGAGCGGAGAGGACACGTCTCCGTCGATGACAATATCCTGCGACGCCGAAGGCCCGAGCTTCCTGAAGTGCCACGCATGCCGCTACGTCGGTCCGCTGTTGGACGGATTAAACGCGGCGAACATGGAGCATCACGGCGTCCTCGCGGACGTCATGGAGTGGCTGCGCGGGAACGAGTTGGTGCCTACCGTGAAGCTGGCGAGGGCCAAGACGGGAAAGAAGTACTCCATCAAGGACTACACCGCGGAGCTCGAGAAGTTCCGCTCCGAGCCCTTCCCTCCGGAGGCGGTCGCCTTCCTGGAGAAGAAGGGCTGCGACGAGAAGATCGCGAGACGAATGCACTGCTCCTGGGTGGAGAGCCGGGAGTTTCCGTTCGGGGATAAACTGGTGACGGTGCGGAAGTCCATCGTCTACCCCGTCCTCATGGAACACGAAGGTCAGCTGATCTGCGTAGGGGCGCAGGCGCGGTCCGTGGAGGGGAAGGGACGGAACAAGTACTTCAGCATCTTCCCGTTCCAGGCCCGGCAGCACGTGTTCGGGGAACACCTCCTCGGGAAGATGAAGGGGAAGCGCATCCTCGTGGTGGAGGGCCCCCTCGACTGCATGCACCTGCTCAAGCTCGGCGAAGCGAGCGTAGCCCTGTTCGGGCTGAACGCGAGCGAACCGAAGATCGCGAAGTTGAAGGCATCAGGGGCGCGGATGGTCTACGTCATCCTGGACCCCGACCAGAACGAGATCAGGGACAAGGACGGCCTGAGACCGTCGGAGCGGATCGCGAAAGCGATCGAGGCCGCTGGCATGCCCGCCAAGCCTCTGTTCCCCACCGAGAACCCCAAGCACATGGTGAAAGAACAGGTGAACGCTCTACTCGGTAATCCCTGACCTAGCCGATCGATAAGTCCTCGAAAGGGCGCCGGACTGTCCCAGTCTGCAGCTGGTGGATGACCCTCGCGTCTTAGTAGGGGCGGCAGATCGTAAGGCGGCGAAACGCCGCTACTGTCAGTAGGATCTTGGAGGGAGGATGCAAGCGACCGCCACATCTCTGCGTAGCTCTGCTCGACGATGTGGAGCAAGCTATCGCACCGTCGCGATGAGGCATCACTCCGCTGCAATAGCTTGCTCCACATCGTCGAGCAACGCTACGCCCGATGTGGCGCTGCTTGACCTCGTAGGCAGGGAAAGATATGCGCGAATCTCCGCCAATCCTTCACCGGATTGAGAAGACGATACGTCTTCGGAAGCTCAAAGGGTGTGCACGAGTTCCGCTTGCGAGCAGGCTACCGCAGGTCCTCCAGTCTGGGAGCCGACTAGAAACCACATGCGGGCATGTGGTTTCTAGACCGGCCCTGAGCTGAAGGAGCCGGCGGAGCTGCTCGCTGTACTCGCACCACCGCCGGCTCCTTCAGCTCAGTGGCCTTCGGCCATCCCAGACTGGAGGACCTGCGTACGCCAGCGCGCCGCGCGATCGGGGGATTCGCTTGGACGTGTATGTGATGAGCACTACGACTCGAACTACGGATCTTCGCCGGTCTACTTGTTAGATCGAGGAGACGATACGTCTTCACAACACGAGATGTTCTGTCGAAGGCACGCTCCTGGCCACCTCGTGGTACCCACTGCGCGCGTGTCTCGGATACCGAGGACCCGTGGTCCTCGGTACCGGCCGGACCACCTCCCCAGGGGAGGCCGGCGGAGCACTCGGCTGCGCCTTCGAGCACCGCCGGCCACCTCTGGGGATGTGGTCCGGCCTTCCTCAACTCGCGCGCAGAGGTACCACCACGGTGGCCTCCTCGCGAATGGATGATCCGACGTAACCGACTCAACGATGGATCTACGGTCCTACTTTGATGGAGGGGAACAAATGGGTCTGGAAAACTTTGCAGGGGAACGGCCCAAGCCCGCGGGCAGCTCGGGAAGCGTGCTTCTTCTCCGCACGGCCTCCGATGAGTCCAGGAAGAGGAATCAGGACTTCGGGGGAGGGGAAGCGATCTCGGCGGCGATCAAGGCGAGGAAGAACGCCTATCCGCTGAAGCTCGACAAGATGACGTCCGCCAAGGCAGTGTTCCTGAACGACGGCCACCCGATCCTGGCCCACCGGCTGTTCGTCAAGTGGATCTCCGGTTCGGGCTACTCCTTCCCCAGGAAGGAGAACTTCCGCTGCTCGGCGCTGGCTCTCCAGCCGGACGGGAAGTGGATCACGACGGGGAAGTCCTGCGACTTCTGCACGTTCCTGGGGAGGGATCCCCGCCTGGTGGTTCTCTGGGCCGTGGCCGATCTGCGGCAGCGGACCGACAAGAAGACCGGAGAGACCCGCAAGGTGTGGGTGTGCCGGATCGAGGCCGACAACGATACGATGCGCGGGAGCATCTTCGACGGCGTGGACATCGCCGCCGAGCGCGACAAGCGCGTGGCCCAGGTGAAGTACGCCATGTTCCAGTCCTCCAGGTCCGGAGACGAGAAGGCGCTGGGCTGCGGGGATCGCTGGACGTTCGTCCAGTGGGTCGATCCGAAGGACTGCGAGCCCTACCTCAAGGAGATCCCGGACTGGGACGCCGCGTGGCCCATCCTCCCGCCGGACTCCGTTCGATACACGATCGAACGCCACAAGCAGATCTGCGACGAGCACACCAAGGGAGATGGATACTCCCATGAAGGATACGCGAAGCTCCTCGGGGAGGCCCCCAAGACGGCGGCTGCCGTATCCCCCGCGAAGCCCGCGGAGACCTCCGGCGGCGTAACGGCCCACGGACTCGAGAACATCGCGTCCGCCCCGGCCCACCAAGAGGTGACCCCGACGATGGAAGACCTGCGGGACAAGAACCCTTCGACGCAGTCCGCGTCGAGCGGGCTCTCGAAGCCCGCAGCCCCGCCTGCTGCACCTCCCGCGGCGGAGACGGAAGGATTCGATCCCTGGGGGGACGACAATCTCTAGGAGGCACACGTGTTCGATGACATCACCTACGAGGTTGGCTACAACGGCGTGCTGAGCCTTGACCTCGAGACCACCGGACTTGACGTGCAGAAGGTCGATATCCTGCTGGTCGCCATGTCGGCCGGCTTCGGAAATCGCGCCAAGTCCGCCGCGGTCGAGCCCACGAAGGAAGCCCTCGACTTCATCACGGATACGCTGAAGGACCCGAAGAGGAGGGTGATAGGCCACAACATCCTGAAGTACGATCTTCCCGTTCTCCACTACAAGAACGTCGTAAGATTCCAGGACGTGAAGGCGAAGATCGTGGACACCCTGCCCCTCGTCTGGCTCTTGAATGAGAACGTAAGCCACCGCTTGAAGGACTCGGTCAAGCGGATATTCAAGTACGAGATGGTTCCCTACGAGGACGCCTACAAGTCCTCCCCCGCCATCCAGCGCATGAAGATGCTGGATCTGGAGATCCGATCCCTCCAGAAGAAGATCGAAAAGGCCCCTGTGGAGGCCAAGAAGGCGACCCTGTCCTGCAGAAAGGAGTGGACCGCCAACGCGCTCCAACTGCTGGCTACCGGGCAGATCGCCAACGAAACGAATAGATCCATCCTGAAACTCGCCAGAGACAAGTACGGCGAAGCCTACGCGAGGGAACTCGCGGCCAAGGAGACAGTCGTCCTCTCCAAGGCCATCGAAGCGCATTCTGTAAATCGTCGCAACGCGATGGTACAGGCGCGCCTCGAGCAGCAGGCTTACGCGCGGGACGACGCCCGACAAACCATGCGTCTCTATCTTTACTGTCGTAGACAGCTAGCGGCCGCCGGGCTGGTCTCCTGGGCCGATCTCGAGCTGAAGGTCATGAAGATCTCCACCGAGATGGAGCTCAACGGGGTCTATGTGGATCCCGAAAAGCTGAAGGAACTGGGCGGTACGATCGACCCGCTCCTCGACGAGTTCGAGGGTTCGGTATTCGATCTGGCGAAGAGAGAGTTCAACATCAAGTCCTGGGAAGACGTGCAGGAGGTTCTCTACAAGGACCTCGCTATTCCTCCTGTCGGCGAGAAGCGCATCGACAAAACCGGCAAGGAGGTAGACGAGACCTACTCCACGAAGGAGCAGGTTCTCTCGCGGCTGAACCACCCCATAGCGCAACAGATCCTGAACCACAGGATGCTGTCCAAGCTGCGGGGGACGTTCATCACAAAGCTGCTGAAGATGATAGAGGCCAGCCCCGATGGACGAATCCATCCGCACTACTCCACGCTGAAGGTAACCGGAAGGTGGAGTTGCAAGAAGCCCAACGTGCAACAAATCCCATCGAAAAAGAAGCCGCAGGAGTACGACAAGCGCATCCAGGCCCTTGGGAAGCACATCCGCGGGGCCTTCCGCGCTCCTCCCGGCATGAAGTACATAGTCGGAGACTTGTCCCAGATCGAGTTGCGTCTGATCGCGCACGTGACGGAAGACACGAATCTTCTAACCGTGTACAACGAGTATACGGACTACGAGGGGCTCCGGTTCTACACCGGCGATATCCATGCGAAAACATCCGCAGCGGTAGGAGTTCCCCGATCGCTGGCCAAGAACCTGAACTTCGGGGTCTGCTACGGAATTTCTGCCGGCGGCTTCGCGAGAAACGCGCGCTTGTACAAGGCGGGAACGCGCGACTTCGACTTCGATAGCGCGCGGACGTTCCGAAACCAGTTCATGTCCTTGTACTGCGGGCTCCAAGCTACCCTCGACCACTTGAAGTGGGCGAGGAACCAGTCCTTCCCGCAGGAACGCTTCCAGTTGCTGTCCGGCAGGTACCGGCACTTCCCCAAGGAGGAGAACGCGGCCCCCGGAAAGATCCTCAACAGCATCATCCAGGGCTCGGCGGCCGACATCCTCAAGGTGGTCGTGTGGGCCCTGGACACCTTCGTGGTGAAGGTCCCTGAGTTCGCGGGAGCCGAGCTGATCATGCAGGTCCACGACGAAGTGGCGATGTACGCGCCGGAACCCATCGCCGAGCAGGTGGGGGTCCTCATGAAGTACATCATGGAGATTCCCTGGTTCCGCGTGCTGGTGCCTGTGCTCGCGTCCGTGAAGGTATGTGATGACTGGGCCCAGAAGGATGACGATAACACTCCCGAGATCGGGGTGCTTCCTCCGAAGGAAACCGGGATCAAACCGTGTGTTGCTATGCTGTCCGCCCGCCAGACGGAGTGGGCCGCGAAGTACGTGAAGACGGAAGACTTCACCTTCCAAAGAGCAGAGGAGATGGAGTGATGGAAGAGATACTGTTCTGCGCGCTGGCGGCAGCCGTGCTGAAGGCGAAGGGGTGCCTCGGCGTATCCGACAAGAAGTGGAACTGGGCCGAGGGAGTTTACGCCAGCGAGGGGAAGAAATGGGGCGGCCCGAACGATGCCGTCGGAGACCTCGTCGCAACCCTGAAGAGGAACAAGAAAGACTTCGACTCCGTGGTGTTCTATTCCGACTACGACGGCCTGAGCGGCGCCGGCGTGACGTGGAGGATGCTGAAGCTCGACATGAGCTTCCTGCGGATCGTCCTAGCCAAGGACGAAACGCGGGTGCAGGGCACTCTCGCCGGGATCATCAGCCGCCTTGTGGAGATCATGAATGAAGCCTCCGGCTTCAAGGAGAAACACGATGGACGGAATTAAGGAGTTGATCGACCAGGGGGTCGTGCAGCCCTACGGAAGCCGCACCGGGAAGTGCCTCGACTTCGGGGAACTCGTGGGAACGATCAAGAAGTACAACAATCGGCGCGCGGACATCGTCGCGCCCAGGAGCGCCTTCTTCCCCGTCACGGTGAGGACTGTCGAAGGGGCCACCACCCCCCGTCTCGGCTTCTCGATCGTGAACGATCCCGACACGTACTATCCGACGAACACAGCGCTCTCGCAGGTATCGGAGAAGACGCGCATCCCGCTGGAGTTCCTCCGCGCGAACATCGCCAAGTACCCCAGCATCGCAGCCGACATGTTGAGCGCCTGGTGGCTGGATGATGATCTCGCGAACCATGAAGGAACGACGAAAGCCAGGAAGGCGAAGGTCGAAGCGAAGTCCGTCCGCCAGCTGTTCCGGCTCTTCAAGCCGGAGGGGGATTCCTCCGGAGTCCTCCGCGCGGTGCTCTCCTCCAAGTACCTCATCATCAACAACATGGACGTAGCCGGCGTAGTGCTGGAGGAGATCGAGAAGGCCGGCGTCAAGCCCGAGGCCCACGGGGCCCTGACCGATGAGAAGATGCACGTCCGGTTCAAGATGCACGACATCGGGGCGACCATCGAGTTCCCCGGGAAGGGGCGCGGACACGAACACGTGCGCATCCCGTGCGGCGCATCCCTGCTCATGAGCAACAGCGACGTGGGCATGGGGAGGTGTGTGCTGGCCCAAGAACTGGAGATCATCTCCTGCACCAACATGGCCAGGTCGACGGAGTCGCTCCAGCAGATCCACATCGGCAGGGAGCTGGACGACCTCGGCCTCCTGTCCCAGGAGACGATCCAGAAGCAGTGCTCCGCGACCCTGTCGCGTCTCCGCGACGTGACGAGGGCATCGCTCTCGGAAGAGGGGTTCAAGCGGCTCGCGGCCAGGCTCTCCGCGCAGGCGGGAATGCCGGTGGACAACGCCGCGCTGGCTATCGAGAACGTCACGAACAAGTACTCGCTGGGTGAGGACACCGGCAGGCACATCCTCGACCGGTACGTGGAAGAGGGCCTGGCGAATCGGTTCGGCCTCTTCCAGGCCATCACCTTCCAGGCTCACGCCGTCAGGGAAGACAACTTCGAAGACTCCTTGTACCTGGAAGACGTGGGCTCGAAGATCCTCGCGATGCCTGAGCCCGATTTCAGGTCCCAGTTCACTCAGGAGAATTGATGAACGTCGAGAAGATCCAGAGAAAGATCGGACAGTGCATAGCCGCTATCCGAATGGATTCAAGGACGGGCCCCGCTCTCCGGCACTTCCATCAGCTGCTGCTGGAGAGCGGGGTCCTTTCCTCGATGGGGCCGAAGGCGTGCCGCCCCGGCTGCGCCGAGTGCTGCTGGAAGATCCCAATCATCCGCAGCCACATCGAGGAGCGCTACGTAGAGAAGGGAATCAAGGAACAGTACGGGGCGATCGTAAAACACAAGGATAGGGTCGAGGAGGCCGGCAGGGAGTGGAGAAGGCTCAGCAGGGAGTTCGGGCTGAAGGAGGACGGGAACGACGGAACGATGTCCTTCGAGAAAGCGTGGGACGATCTCAACATCCGGTGCCCCATGCTCACGAAGGATAGACTCTGCCTGCTCTACGGAAGGCTCCCGATCGAGTGCCGTCTCAAGACGAGCCCCTCGGCCACGTGCCGACAGCCCGGGGAACCCGGCCACGTCTTCCTACTTCCCTTCATGGAGAATCTGGCGGAGTCCGTCAGAACGATGGAGGTGCTGGACGAACTCGGTATGCAAAGGGAAGAAGTGCCGGTCTTGTTCGGCCTCCAAAAGGAGCTGGTCGACCTGTGCAAGAAGGTGGACAAATGGATGAAGGTAGAGGAGCCGTGGACGGACATCCCCCTTACGAAGGTCGCGGAAAGGATTCTGCGCCCCTCGACGTCTCAAGCGGGGATGACTTTCATCGGGTGACGTTCAGGGGCTCGGTACGGCTGGATCATCGGCGCGCGCCCAAGGCTGTCCTCGACAGCCTGACGGCCTTACCGCGCAAGTCGGAGAGCGCCCCCGGGAAGGCACAGGCCTTCCCGGTCTTCAAATACACCGATAACGGGGGTATTCTCGTTCCGAGGTACTTTTACATCGAGCATCTGCGCCTCCCCGACGACAAGATCATCATCGAGGAGGAGGCTCTGGCGGAGCAAGGGATCCCATGGGTGGGGAAGCTCTGGCCGGAACAGGAGCCCGGGGCGGAGGAACTGCTCCACACACTCTCGAAGAAACACGGAGCCGTGGGGAAGGCGCAGTGCGGATCCGGCAAGACGGTCATAGGGACCTACGTCATTTCTAAACTGCGATCGCGCAAGACCCTGATCCTCACGGACCAGAGGAATCTCGCGGGGCAGTGGGCGGAGCACGTGCGCCGGCACCTGCCGGAGGCTACCATCAGCTTCATCATGCCCGTGGACGCGCAAAGAGAGTTGCAGGAGAAGTATGGACTTCCGATGCGACCCGCGGCCACCACCGCCGTATTCGATGTCTGCGGAGACGTGATAATCGCCATGGCCCAGACGCTGAAGACCATGGAGTGCTACCGTCCCGTGGAGGTGTCCCTGTTGATCGTGGACGAGGCGCACAAGTTCAGCGCCCCCACGTTCTCCCAGGCGATCTTCAACCTGTCCTTCCGGTACAGCCTGTCGCTGACGGCTACGGACGAGAGGGACGATGGGCTCTCGTGGGTGTTCCGCGGCATCCTCGGTTCGGCTACCGTGCCGCTATTCGGAAAGAGGATGAAGCCGAAAGTGATCTCGGTGCAGATCACTCCGGAGACGTATATCAGGATGGAGGACTTCGAGCTGGTCATCTGCAAGCGGCACGCGAGGAGCCAGATCCTCGACGACTGCAGGACCTGCGACCTCAAGCTCCCGTGCGAGTATCTGAAGCGCACCGGGAAGACTCACTTCACGGCGATGCTGCAAGTGCTCGCCAAGGACCCCGCGTACAACTCCGTGATCGTCAGGCTCGTGAAGGGGCTCGTCGAACGGGGGTACCCCGTATTCGTGTTCTCCAAGTTCAAGGATCACCTGACGCAGCTGCAGAGGGACTGCGGGGTGGAGGACTCCTCCCTCTACTTCGGGGGGATGGACAAGGACCAGTGCGTGAAGCCGGGAGTAACCTTCCTGACCTACGGGGTGGGGAAGTATGGACTGGACGTGCCGTGGAAGTCCGCGGTAGTCTTGGCGCTTCCGATCTCCGATCCGGAGCAGGTGGTGGGGAGGATCGAAAGGGTGCACGAGGGGAAGAAAGCTCCGGTGATCATCGACCCATTCATCTTCAACGGGTTCTTCCACTGGCAGTGGCGTAAGCGAGTGAAGTATTACCAGGGGGCAGGATATGTCAGCCACATCGTCAGAAGTGCGGAGGCTGCCTGTGTACTGCTCGATCAGTTTGACGAGGATCGAGCCAAAGAAACAGCCAAAGCTTCTGGGGGGAAAACGGATTCTCCTGGGGTTCAGAACTGAAAGGATCGACGACATGGCAGGTGAGAAGGGAAAGAGGATCGGGAAGGTTTCGTTCAGCGTCGAGGAGAAGATTCCCGGCGTGTTCGGGGATTACAGCTCTCTCGGCGTGACGATCGGCCTCGAGATCCCCGGCAACGTGGACGAGTTCGAGAAGGAGATCGATGTCTTCACCAAGCGGGCCGTCGAGAAGCTGAAGCTCGTCGCCAACGAGATCGCGGCGCTATCCGGGCTGCCCGCCGTCTGGAAGGACAAGTCGTGAGGAAGATCAAGAAGAGGAAGGGGGCCCCCGCGACGACTCACATGTTTCGCGACTACCGCAACAAGGTGGCGTACGCGGAATGCGGGGCCGTGCTGGATGACCGCGATGTAACGCTGAAGGCCTGCGAGATCAACTGCACGAAGTGCAAGAAGAGCGCGGCCTTCTTGAGAGCGGCCAAGAACCCTTTCTATGGGGTGGTCGAAGAGGCCATCACAGAACAGATCGAGGGGAAGACACCTGTGAACAAGGCCGTGAAGAAGGTCGCTAAGGCGACGGCAAAGTTCATCCTCGATCGCGTCAAGGAGTGGAGTCCGTTCGATGACGACCCCGTCATCCACGGGGAGGCGGCGCGTACCGGAGCTGTGGCTTCCAAGCGGGCCATGAAGAAGAAGCTCGACGAGGACTGGAGTCCTTTCAATTAGGAGACAGGATGGAGCGCAGCGGCTACTTTAGGACGGTGAAAGGCTGTCAGGCTCCTCCGGAAGTAAGAGTCTGGAGGTATGTAGATAAATCGGGGGGTCCCTCTGCTTGCTGGCCGTGGACCGGACACGTCTCCGAGATTCACAATGGCGTTCCGATGTTTAACAAGACCCGCGGAGCAGGGGGACACATCTTCGTACAGAGATACATCTACAGCCTGTGTATAGGGAAGCCGATAGACCCCCTTATGAAGGTGACACGCACATGCGGTAACATCCGTTGCTGCAATCCGGACCACGTAGTTCTGAAACACGGCGGAGTGCCCCACGGAATCCTAACTACGGGCGACGTCGTAAAAATCAGGGAGCTTCGTGTCAACGGTATGAGCTATGAACGGATCGGAAAGCTCTTTGGTGTTGGCGCATATACCATATCGAAAACTCTGGGGGAGCCTAAAGGAGGACGATCATTCAGAAAGCTCAGCACCTCCTCCGTCTTAGCGATAAGACGGCTTCGTAGCGAGGGGGTTCTACTAGAAGAGATAGCGAAGACTTACGATATAACAATCTCTCATGTGAGCCGGATCGGGAGGGGACTGACGTTTCCGGAAGTACAGGACTCGGAGACTTGTGAAGTGAGGGGTATCGTGCCGAAAAAGAAACCCACTGAACTTATCACGCGAGCCGAGGCGACAAATCGGCTCAGGGAGAGGTTCCAGAAGCAACGGTCGCGGCTGGACGAACCCTTCCAGCCGCTGCTGCTGGATCCGGTCTACGACCGCCTTCGCAATTATGAATTCGAAGCCCAACTTCATCACATCTTCGGTGGGGAGTGGGTAATCAACGAGCCGTGCCCGTTCAACGGCCTAAAGTGTGCCTTCGGTTCCCTATCTGTTACGGAGAAGGACACGAAGGTAGAAAGGAGTGGGCGATGAAGAAGGCACGGGCGGTGCTCATGGTGGAGATGAAAGTCTCCAATGAAGAGGACGCCAAGGATGAACTGTGCGAGGCCTTGAACAGGTTCCGGGAGGCGACGCAGCCCTCCAACGAGTGGGGCCTCACGATCTGGATGGCGACGCGCAAGGATCTCGAGGAGATGGCCGTGAACGAAGCGCTCCTCCCCAATCCGAATGTGCTCGTCGTGCGGAGGAAGTCGTGAACAAGGAAGTCAAGAAGCTACTCAAGGAGCTGGCGTACAGCATGGGGCATGATCCCGGGTGGGCGTTCTCTCCGAATAACGCAGGGTATAGCCCGTGCGACGGGCTGCGCAGCGTCATCACGGTTCACAACGGGGGATGGAGTTACGGGGTGGAAATTTCCACCTATCTGAAGAACGCGGAGTCGGCGTTCCACGACGGGAGATTGTGGGTGGGGTGGTGGGACGGGAGACACCTGCGCAGGATCATCGACAGAGCAGAACGTAAACGGGATAGGGAGGGGCTGGAGGGTGTGTGTTCTTCTGTCCGTTCCGTGCTCGGCCCGCGCTTCTTTCCGCAGGATGGGAAGCCGACGAAGGAGACAACGTGTGAAGAAGAAGGTAGTGAAAGCCGGGGACGTGTGCCCCCACTGCAGGGTGGGGCTGCTCGAGAGGGTGGAGGAGGACGTGCCGTTTTATGAGGCGCACCTCCAGTGCCCCAAGTGCGATAGCACCTACAGCATCGAGGACGAGAAGAAGTAGGCTTCGTCAAACGAAGCCAAGGAGTCTAACAGATGCCGAAGAAAGAAGAAGGTCCGAGGCGGTCCACCATGGAGGAGATCGTACCGACGCACATCAAGATGTTCGGTTCCCGGTGGATCATGTCACGTGATCAGCTGGAGATCTTCAACTTTCCCAGGCTGTTCACCGGGATCATCGACGTGGACCTGATCCTCCGGCCCACCATCGGGAAGAGGCTCGGGATCATCGGCGAACGCTCCGTGGGGAAGACCGTACTAACGCACATCCTGGAAGGCGCCGCAATGCGTACGTGCCGGCGCTGCCTGACGCCAATCATCCCCTGGGGGAACGACGACACGGCGGAGATCAAAGAGGCGTGCCGGTGCCGCAAGAACGACGGCATGGTGGTCGCGCACATCGACGCCGAGGACTCTTTTGACCCGCTGTGGGCCCAGCGCTGGGGCCCTCCGGTAGACCCCGAGGCGATCCAGCGGAAGGGATACAAGCTCTACAAGGGAAAGTCCGAGAAGTTCTGGGCGGTTCTGCCCTTGGAGGGAGACGCCGCTTTCGACTTCATCGATGACGCCGTCAGGAACGGAGCGCTGGACTTCGTCGTCATCGACTCGATCGCCGTTCTGATGCCGAAGGAAAACTTGGAGGCCAAGGGGGAACAGGTGGGGATATCGAGGGAGAGGATCAGCCCCAGGGCCCGGTTGCTGTCCAGGGGGCTCCCCAAGGTGCTGAACGCGCAGATCAAGAGCAAGCTTACCTACGGGGGCCGGGCGACCCTGGTCTGGACGAACCAGTACTACATGGGACCGACCAGGAATCCGAAGCAAGATCCCCGCCGCGCTTCCGGTGGATTGAAGGCCGCGTACCTGGCGGACCAGGAGATGAAGATCGTGTCGGCGAAGCCTGAGGGAGGGGCGGGGGAGGGAATCGGGAAGAGCACCAGGTTTCTCGACGTGAAGTTCAAGACGGAGAAGTCCAAGTCCGCGGGCACCGCGGGGGGCTTCGGGGCCTACCGTCTCGTCCTGGACGAGATGAAGACGCGCTACGGGATGCTGACCGCCGGTGACACTGACGAACCCGAGAGGTTGAAGACCTATCTCCAGCAGCTCGGCCTGTTCAAGGATACGGCGGACCACTTCGAGTGCCTGGGGAGGAAGTTCACGAAGGTGGCGGATCTCCGCTCCTTCCTCGCGCGACGGGACATCCAGTTCATCGCCCGCTACTTCATCTTCCGGGAACTGCTGCCCGTCACCGCGATGGACTACCTGAAGGAGAAGGACTATGACTACTCGCCCTTCGGACCGGACAAAGCCTTCAGCCTCTGCAGGCTCGAAGGCCAAGGTCCTCCCGATCAAGTCGATCCACCCAGAAAGACAAAGGGAGATCGAGGAAAATCAGCGGAAACTGATCCCTTCTCCGGAGGAGAAGAGCAGGCGGAGTGAGTTGGCGCGGAAGAACCAGGTGCAAGGGGACCGCGGGGAGAAGGACATGGCGTGGCGCACCCAGACCAAGCGCCAGCCTGGATCCGGCAGTGGACTGCGGAAGAAGGAGGACCTGGTCAGCGAACGAGAGCTGATCCAGGTGAAGACCGCAAAGGGGAAGCGCTTCTCCATCACGCTGGCCGAGCTCGACACGCTATACGATCGGGCTTTCGAGGGATGGGCCTTCAGCCCGGCCAAGATCCCAGTTCTGGTCGTGAAGTTTCTCAAACCCGCCGAGTGCGGGGAATGGGCGATGGTGCCCTTGGCCGAATGGATCAAGAGGAGGTCTACGTGAGAGCCCAAAACCTCACCATCAGCCTTCCGTACGAAGGCTGCGGAAAGAACTGCCCGTTCTGCGTGAGCAGGATGACGGGCGGGGTCCCGAACGACATCTGGCTGATGAGGCGGAATGCGGACAAGGTGGTGCGACTGGCGAGGCAGGCGCAGGTCTCGTCCGTATTGTTCACCGGGAAAGGGGAGCCCCTACAGAGCACCTTGGCGCTCACCCATCTCGCTCCCTTCTTCCGAGAATTCCCGATGGAGATCCAGACCAACGGAGAACTGCTCACCGAGGCGATGTTGGATACTCTCCTCTTTCTCAGATTCAATACGATCGCCCTCTCCCTCAACAGCCTCGGCGAGTATGAGGCGCAGAAGGACAAGATCGAGCGGATCTCCAACGTGAGGATGGTCGCCCGGTTGACGTTCAACCTGACCGACATGCTCGATATCAAGACGATCGAGGAACTGGTTATCCTGTGCCGGCAGACGCACGCCAGCCAACTGCTCCTCCGGAACATCACGGTCCCGACGGGAACGGACCCGAGGAACGAAACGGCGAAGTGGATCGCGGGACACACGAACCCGAAGAGGTATGAGAAGATGACCAAGGCGTTCCTGAGGAAGAAGCCCAGGAAGATCCGCCAGCTCGCGCACGGAGATTCCGTGTACGAGATGGACGGTGTCTCGGTGTGCATGAACGAGTACTGCGTCCAGGATACCGCGGGGGAGGAAGACATCCGTTCCCTGATCTTCCAGGAGGATGGCCACGTCTACACGGCGTGGAACTCCCCGGCGTCGATTCTATTCTGAGAAAGGAGCAACCATGATCCCGGATAAAAAGAGGGGGAGACTCGTGCACGGTTTCGATATCGAGGGGGAGGCGGCGATCGACAAGGAAATCGCGGCGGGGCGAATCCTTCCCGTCAACGCCGAGTGTGTCGCGGGAGTGATCACGGAGCTCCTCAACAATCTATCCGAGGGCCGCAGACAGCTCGATAGGGAGATGGCGGGGCTCGCCATGCTGTTCGGAGTGGCGGTGCCGAAGGAAGACCCGGCCAAGACGGTGATGGAATCCAAAGGGTTCCTAGACCTAATCTGCCGCAGGCTCTCGTACGAGGTTCAGGCGACCGAGGGAATCCGCGCCGGTCTGGCACAGCTCCTTTCGATCTTCGGGGTCACCGACGAGACGAGTCTCATAGAGGCAATCAAGCGGCACAACGCCAGTGGGTGCCCCCAGAAGGGAGCGTAGCGCGTGAGCGAGCGGATGGATGCGATGCTGGCGCTCTGGAAGGAAGTCAAGGCCTGCAAGACCTGCGGCCTGGCCCAGTACGCCAGGAACAAGGTGTTCGGGGACGGGTACCTCGGAGCCCGGATCATGCTCGTGGGAGAGGGTCCCGGGATGGACGAGGACGCCTCCGGACACGTGTTCATCGGGAAGGCCGGCAGGATCCTCAACGAGGCCCTGCAGGCCGGCGGGATCGAACGGAAAGACACGTACATCGCGAACTGCTGCAAGTGCCATCCGTGGAAGACGCTCGTGGACGGGAAGCCCGAGGGGAACAGGGCCCCCACAGACGAGGAGACGGCGTCGTGCAGAACCTTCCTCGTGCAGCAGATCCGCATCATCCGGCCGAAGGTCATCGTCACGTTGGGGGCCACCGCCCTCAGCGTGATGATGAATCCTCCGGGGGCAGAGAAGAAGCCGTTCCCGATGACGGAGAACTTCAAGAAGTTCTGGATCGAGGAGAAGCCGGCGCCGGACTGGGCAGCCGGGAAAGCGATGGTAATCGCGGCGTACCACCCCCAATATCTCGGGTACAACTCCGGGGACGAGACGCTACGGTCGGAGTATCACCGGCTGTTCCGGAAGGTGAAGGAACTCGCGGAGGAGAAATGAGCCCGGAAGAGATCCTGAATGTGGTGCTACGCGCGGCTGCCCTCACAGGGACGACAATAGTCGGGATCAAGGTGCATTCACACGTCCTGCGTGCAGAGTCAATCGAGATACTAAGTAGAGCGGACGTTACGGATGCGTCGACAAACCGACTTCTGCGCATCAGCACGAGAGAGCTGTCGGAGATGACCGTCGAACAGCTATCGGAGAAGATCGATGACAGTTGAGCTATCAGGGTTCATGGTAGACATGGCAAAGGCGATGAAGGAGTCGCCCACGGAAGCCGACCTGCGGAAGGAAGTAAACCGCTTCCTTAGCAGCCGGAAGTCCGACAACCGGAGGCCGGGGATACACGTGACGGACCTGGTCGACCCGTGCCTGCGTAGGCTGGCCTGGAAGATCATGCTCCCCGAGACGAAGGATCCGGCCCCGCCTCCGGCGACCTCGAGGATCTTCGATCAGGGGAAGTCCATCCATCAGTGGTGGCAGAATCGCGTGTACGGCCCGATGGGGATCCTCATCGGGAAGTGGGAGTGCTGCGGCTGCGGAGCCGTGGTGGAGGGGAAGATGCCGGGGGAACGCTGCGCGGCGCAGGTCGTTCCTTCGGCCCAGATGGGGCGGCCGGAGCAGGAGTCGAGGAGGTGCGGGGGAGAGTGGGAGTACGTGGAGCCGGAGGTCAACTTCCTGATCGACGGCGTAAACGTGACGGGGAACAGCGACGGCCTCCTGCAGTGGAAGGGCCAGCGGGCCACCCTGGAGATGAAGGGCTACCGCACGGAGAACTGGAAGAAGATCCGGGTCCCGGACCCAGCCCACATCTTTCAGGCCTCCACGTATTCGCCCACGCTCGAGACCAGCCAGGTGCTGATCTCCTACATCGACAAGGAGACCTGGGACACCAAGGATTTCCTTGTACCTTTGCAGCCGGGGGCGTATGCTTGGGCCGAGGATCACGTCCGTACTGCCCTTCGGCTTGTAAATGACAAGAGAGTAGAGCAGGCGCATCGTGTGTGTGCGTCAAAGACCGCGGCAAAAGCCGTTCGTTGCGGGTTTTCAGGAATGCTTTGTTTCCGTTGAGGAGGGATCATGGCCGGTAAGAAGAAGGTGACGAAGAAGAGCAAGGGGACCGAGCTGGTGAAGGCGACTCCGGAGGTGGTGGAGGCCGTTCCGATCTCCGACGAGGAGGCTGCCGTGCTCTCGGTGACCACGGACCTCGGTATCAAGGAGTTCGATGATCCGTCGAAGATGAACGCGATCGAGCTGGAGGAGGAGGCCCTGCGCCTGGTCAGGAGCCGCTACCAGAACGAAGCGCAGCTCTCCGCGGTCCTGTTCTACATCGACCTCAAGCACGTCGCGATCGACCACGGATGGGATCCGAAAGAGTACTTTGACAAGCGTCTCGGGATCTCCCTGCCCAGGGCCCACGCGCTCATCAACACCTGGAAGATGTTGGCCACCGTGGGCGTGGACGTCGTGAAGCGGCTGATCGGGCTCTCGTGGGAGAAGTTGAAAACCTTGAAGCCGGCCGTCGAGGCCGGGAAGATCAACAAGCGCAACATCGAGGGCTGGCTGAAGAAGTGCGCGCAGGACGGCCTCACCGTCACCCTCCTGGAGAAGGAGATCAGGGCCCTCATCGCGAAGGACGCTCGGGAGGAGCTGGACGAGTCCCTCAAGACGATCTCCTTCAAGGTAGCCGCTTTCTCGGTGATCAACGTGCAAACCTTTGAAGAGATCGCGAGCAAGGTTCTCAAGACCGAAGAGCGGGGGCAGATGTACCTCAAGGCGATGCTCGACTTCTCCGCGAACTACGCGGATGCCATCGACGCGAAGCGCTGGAAGGCGCTGGGGCTGGCGACGCTCAAGGAGATGGCCGAGCAGATGGCCCCCGTGGCCGCGCTGTTCTTCCCGACGAACCCGGACTTCGGCGCGAAGGAGCTGGGGGTGGCCCCCGTCCTGAATGTCTATCAAGGATTTGGTGCGGGTGCGGACGGACCGGGGCGGGAGCTCCGGTACTGCATCGCCTCTTCCGTCTCGGAGGCCAAGGCTTTCCTGGGCGTGGAGAACGTCAGGGAGTTCAAGCTCGAGCTCGCGCCGTCCTTCATGCCGAAAGCGCCCTTCCTCCCGATCGAGGAGAAGGAGGAGGAGGAAGAGGAGAAGGAGCCCTCCATGGAGGAGATGAAGAAGCAGATCAAGGTAATCGTCGCCGAGCTCAAGATGACGCGCGAGACCTACGCCGAGATGCGCGCCGAGATCGTCAAGGAGAAGGGGGAGATGGACGGGGACGGCATGAACAAGGCGATCTACGAGGCCCTGATCGCGAGGAAGGAGAAGGCGTGACCGCCCACGCGAAGGACGAAGTACGCGTGTACACGGACATCTCCATCGGCAAAACCATCGGAGTCGGGATCCAGGCGGAGGGGCCCTTCGGGAGGCCCCTCCGCTTGCGATCTTACGCAGGGGTGGGATTCTCCCCGGTTGAGGCGGAGCTGATGGCAATGTTCTTGGGGTTGGAAGCTCTCGACAGCCTATACGAGTCGGCACCATTCGTAACGTCGGAAACGACGTTGTTCACGGACTGCGAGTCGGCGATCCGCGCGCTGTTCGATCTCGGGAAGTTCCGGTCCAAGATCACGAAGGCCTTGGTGAAGGGCCTTCTGAACAAGATAGAAGACTTCAAGGAGAAGAGCAAGGCTCCGTGCGTTATCCGTCCCATCGGGAGCCGGGAGAACCCGGCGCACATTCTCGCTCGAGAGGCTAGAAAGACATGGACCGACCTGTTGAGCTTCAAAGCCGCAAGTTCCTCTCCCTCCTGATCTCCAAGGTAGAAATAGAGCGCTGGCTGTACACGATCAAGGGGTACCTCGTGTACGTCACGATCATGGTGGAGGGAAGGGACTACTCCATCGATCTCCAGTACGTCACCCCTGCGGAGGAGCCGTGCATATTCCGCCTTCCCAGGGGGGTGTTCAAGGACAAGCCGATGGACGAGGCATCCCCGAAGGACGTGACGGACGCCTTCGTGAAGATGCTGGGGGAGACACCGTTCGAGATAATCCCTCCGGCTCCTCTCGACGTACCGTGGCACAAGATCCCTCCGTCGAAACACGCGGCGATCCGCGCCAAGAAGATCAAGGAAACGAAGAGCGAGGGGGCCCCGAAGGCCCCCGATGATCGAGAGGTGTAGAGGTGTACACTACGATCTGTTGTGGAACGAGGACGGCCGAACTCGTCTCGATGTCAGTCCGCGAGATACGCGGAGCCCGCCTAGATACTTGCGATGCCTATGTTCCGCCCAGCTGGAATCCCGACGACGCCAAGAACCACCACATGAGTATGCTTCGGTGCTCCTTCCCGACCCATGATGACGGGTGGAGCCTGCTACGCCGGCTTGCGCTCACGCGACACTTCTTCCACGGAGTGTTCAAACACAGGAACGCGCACAAGGCCTTCTGCACCGTCCGCAAGGACCTGCTTGTGGTCAGCGTAGACGAGGAAGAGAGGCCCATCGTGTGGGTTGACCAGGATGGGGTGCCAGGACGAAGCCGGCTGCTTGCCACGAAGAGGTTCCAGAGAAACGTACGGCGCATCGACGGGCTTGTGAAGCGCCTCGCGAGAAAGGGACCCGTATGAGAATCCTGGCGCTGGACACGTCAAGCCAGATCACCGGTTGGGCGATCGTGGATTGGAACGAGGGCTACGAGGTCCCGATGGTAGCCCCGTTCTACGGATCGTTCAAGCTGAAGGAGAAGGGGAGCATCGGACAGCGGCTCTATCTGTTCCGCGGGTCCGTCATGATGCTCATCGACAAGTACTCTCCGCAGGTGCTCGCTATCGAGCAGTCCCATGTCAAGTTCCGGCAGACGGCGATCGTCCTGGCCAAGTTCGTGGGGTGCGCGGAGGAGTTGTCGGTGTGCACGCTGCTGCAGGACGCCGTGCTCCTGACCGCCGGCTCCGTACGCAGGCTCATCGAGAGCAAGGACAAAGACGACACGAAGCGAGTCGTATCGGAGAAATTCCACATCGACCTGTCCAAGCACCCGCTGGACGTCAGTGACGCGATCGCCCTGGGGTGGGCAGCGCCATCGAAGCTGAGACTCGTATCCGGAAGGAAGGCCGAGAAGGCCGCTAAAAAGCGTAAGGTTCCTATGTCATAAGATAGTTGAGAGCACAGTCAATTTGGACCGTGCGCTCATGCGCGCGTGCGCGTGTTTTCCCCCTAAGGAAAGGAGTCAGATGAACAAGAGTCTTACCGAGGTCGCCGCCATCCTGGACATGTCCGGAAGCATGGAGGTCGTGACCGAGGACTCCATCGGAGGCTTCAACACCTTCGTGGAGAAGCAGCGGGAGGAACCCGGCGAGTGCCGGATGACGGTGGTGCTGTTCAACTCGAACGAGCACCGGAAGTGGGTGGACGGGAAGTCCGTGAGGGACGTCCCGAAGCTCACGAAGGACACCTACCGGGCGACGGGAAACACCCCGCTGCTGGACTCGGTGGGTCGGACCATCAACGAGCTCGGGGCAAAACTCGACAAGATGACGGAGACGGACCGCCCCGGGAAGGTCATCGTGATCGTCATCACGGACGGGATGGAGAACGCGTCCACGGAGTTCACCCGCGCCAGGATCCGTGAGATGATCCGGCACCAGGAGGAGAAGTACTCCTGGACGTTCCTCTACTTGGGCGCGAACCAGGATGCTTTCGCCGAGGCCTCCAGCATCGGGATCCAGTACTGCAACTCGGCGAACTACGTGAACACGCCCCGGGGGCTCCGGCACGCCTACCGCGCCATGAACTTCGCGGTATCGTCGGGCAGGGCCGGTGGCCAGTGCGTCGGCCTGGGAAGGGACATCGGGGAGGAGGAGCCCGTGATTACCACATCCGTCACTCCTCCTGCTCCCCCTGCTCCGGCGCCTTCCGCGGTCCCGGATCCGAAGTCCAAGAAGTCGAAGAGGAGGTAACATGCCGGCGGTGAGAAGGAAATTCTCGGCATGCGGGCACAAGGCCTTCGGGCTCGAGTGCCCCGTATGCAAGGACATCAAGAAGGGGATCCTGATCGAGGTTACCGAAGGGCAGTTGAGGAAACTCAAGTGCCAGAAGAAGACCGACCGCGACGCCGCCAAGCATGAGGTGAAGATCGGGGGAAAGAAGATGGATGTCAAGGAGCTCGAAGTAGCCATGACGTCCGTCAAGAGGAAATGACGGCAGCCGTGCCAAGCGGTTGTCGGCACTTGGGGTTCACTCCCCGCCACAGGTCCGACCGCGGCGCCCTCTGCGGTGTAGGATGAGCTGTCCGAAAGGATAAGAGGGATGGTGAACCCCTTCTTGAGGGCTGGGTTCTATCGTGTAGATGGAGGTATCACATGCCGATCGATGACGATTTCGTAAACTCGGCCAAGGAAGAGGCCGAAAGGGCCGAACGGGAGCGCGACGCCAGGGAGGCGGAGGCTGCCGCTCGGGAGATGCGGGAGCGTGAGGAAGAAGAGGAGGACCACGACGGTGAGCCCTCCAACTTCGACGACAAGGACGAGGAAGAGGAGGAAGACGCATGAAGATCACAATGGTCGGGGACAAGGTCCTTGTTCGGCCCAGCGAGGAGCCCAGCGTGACGAAGGGCGGGCTCCACATCCCGGACGCCGCGAAGGAGAAGCCCGTGAAGGGAACGGTCCTCGCGGTGGGGCCGGGGAAGATTCTCCCCGACGGGACCCGCGTGCCCTCGGAGGTGAAGGTGGGGGTAACCATCTTCTACCAGCGCTACGCGGGCAGCGAGGTGAAGGTAGAGGAGGAGAAGCTCCTCATCCTGCGAGAGGAGGACATTCTCGCCTTTGAGGAATAGCCATGCACACGCCAAGGAAAGGGGATAAGGTAAAGATATACTGCATCGCGCCACAGCGCGCCGGGCCCCCGAGCGAGGCTCACCTGGGACGGTACTGCCACCTGGCGGGCAGCGACTGTCTCCGCAGAACCCAGGGGATGGTCATGACGGTGCAGGAGGTGCTCCACGATGATAAGCGGGTAAATTTCAGTCCCGTGGGGTGCTGCCCCTTGGCGGCGCTGACTCCTCCTAAGCCTCCCGGGCCGGTGCAGGGGATGCTGTTCAAGATGGAAGAGCTGGAGAAGAAGGCGCCCGGAATGGTACACTTGAAGCGCTGAACTCAGCGCGCAGCCGGACGCCTGAGATTTAAGGTGAACGGCCCGTGCATGCGGGCAATCCGGCGCCTCCAAGTTCAGGGACGGAGGGTTTCCGATACCGAGCGATTCGGGAGCTGATGGCAATTACGGAGGGCCAACCCGTCTAACGCAGGCCGGAATAAACTGAGACCGGGCCGTGTGCACGCGGACCCGGAGAAGGCCCTCCTCCCTGTTATAATGAAATCATCGGGTGTGTAACCCGATGCGGCGGGGAACCTCTTGGGGGAGGGGAACCCCGCTAATATGGGCCCGACATGATTCGACGGATTGGAGAAGCCATCTCTGCAAGCCGTGGTTGGCCAGAGCCACGTTAAAATCAGGCCACACTTTAACTGCCAACACGAATGCTTTCCGGAATGCCGTGGCCCCCGCCATGGCCGTGGCGTAACAACCACACCGCCCGAACCGGCGAGGTAGCCCTCGTAGCCGGAGCTCGGGTCACCACCAGGGCTGGGCGCGCAAGGATGGGCAGCCGATGCGCGCTGAGGAGCAGGTTGCCTTGACGGTGTCCAAAGGGCACTAAGCGGCCGTCCGCCGAAAACAGACGGATAAGCTTGTAGCACGAGGTGGGGGTATCCAAGGCCGGACCCGGGGTCACACCCGGCGGGTCCAAAAATAACGGAGAAATCCGATGGAGTATAAAGACCTGGAGAAGAGAAAGCGGTATCAGAAGGAGTGGGTGGCGCAGCGTAGGAAAAAGTGGATGTTGATCCTTGGGCCGTGTTCTCTGTGCGGGTCAACGCAGAAACTCCACATCCATCACAAAGATCCAAAGACCAAAGCCAGCCACCACATATGGTCGTGGAGAGAAGATCGCCTTCTACAGGAGCTGGTCAAGTGCGTTGTGTTATGCAAGGATTGTCACTGGAAACAACATCGATCGAGATCTGACCAGCATGGAACAATCACCGCCTACAAAGTAGGATGCCGATGCCAAGCGTGCAGACAGGCCCACTCAGACGACAACAAGAAGTGGTATCGGCGAAAACACCCGATCATCCACCGTCGTCGAAATACGGTAGTTCGGGAGTGGCGGGGAAAGCAGAGCCGATCGTCCTCATCCGAAGGTCTCTAAAACAAAGGCCTCGACTCGGACCCTCACCGGCATTACGTCCGGCGGCGACCGAGGGTGTGGGGCCTAATGCGGCGGTCATCTAATGGAGTAGGACTTACCTTGTAAAAGGTAGAATGCAGGTTCGAGCCCTGCCCGCCGCTTCATCGGAAACAGACGTCTCGCTCACGAAAGGGCAGGGGGCGCGGAGGGCTGTGTAATCCTCCGCTCCCCCGTCCGTGAACTCGTGGGCCTAACAAGAGGGCGAAGATGAAGAACACCGGGTTCCTCTAGGCGGCAATGTTGCCGTTCGGAGGAAGTCATGTCGTACTTTCGACACCCCCACACCACCCAAGAGCGTCGCTTCTGGGACGACGAGTATGGGCGTAGGAATAGATCGCCCCATCGTCTCCCCAACTACTACGATGACGTGTACCCGAGGAGCAGGCTAGACCGCTCCTGGAAGAGATTCCGTGATACGCGGTACAAGGTCATCTCCTTCACGCCAGAGTAGGCCGAGAGGCCTGTGATCCATCTTTTTGAAGGAGAGAGAGAACCATGGGAAACAAGGACGCGGAAAAGCTCCAGACGTACGCGGTCCGGCACCGCTACAAGTGCCCGAACTGCAGCAAGAGGTTCAAGGCCATCCCGCAGCGGACGGAGTATTCTCCGTTCCCGATCTGCCCGCGCTGCGGCATCCCGATCAGCGAGGACCACCAGGTCCGGATCTTCGACCGGACCCGCAAGGTGCTCCGGGTCCTGTTCTGGCCTGCCCTCTTGCCGATCAAGCTCACGGTGCTCTCGGCGCTGGGCGTCAAGGCCAGCACCCTCGGCATCATCCACCTCGCGACGTTCCTGCTCATGCTGCCGATCACCCTCGTCAAGGCGATCCGGCAGAAGCGCTTCGCCTCCCCCGAGGTGCTCGAGAAGTACCTCAGCGAGGTGAAGGGGCAGTGGAAGGGCGGCGCCCCCGGCTCCGGCAGCGCTGTCCCGTGCGGCGCGGCGGAGAAGGCCGTCCTGACCCCGAAGGCCCGTCAGCGGCTCAAGGACGACGGCTGGAACCCCCATGCGCTGAAGGGGACCGTCACCAAGTACGAGAGGGCCTCCGACGGCCGCAGGACGTGCTTCATCCAGTGGCCCAGCGGCAGGACCGGTGGGCCCTACTACGACGAGGACGTCAAGATCGTGAAGGCATAATCCAAACGTGCGGGAAAGGTAGGGGGTGAATGTGCGTTCGAATCGCACCTCCTCTTCCACAGCGCCTTGAAGTGTAACGGATGCACGCCCGTAGCTTTGTCTACTGGGAAGAGGCGGTCCGATTCCGCCCAGGCGCTCCAGCTTGGACATGCCGGCCCTCGCCCCTGGGGTCGGTCTCTACTAGAGGGGAACAGGGGCCCACACGATCGGAGCCGGGACCGCGCTACCCGGCAGCCCCGTCCAAGCACCGGGCCTCTCGCACAATCGGTTAGTGCACCCGACCCATAATCGGGCACGGTCTGGGTTCGAGTCCCAGGAGGCCCATTGGGGTGGATGGCACAGCTGGTAGCGCGCCACGCTGATAACGTGGAGGCCGCCGGTTCGAATCCGGCTCCACCCATAATCGTTGGTCGCCGGTTCGACACCAGTCCGCGTGATAAGTCTTCGTGTCAGTATGCCTTTCGAAAGGAGGAAAGATGACCGAACCATTGGTAAACAGAAGCATGACCGCAGAGGTATTCTGTGTGGACGACGCCACGCGAAACCAGGCGATTAACGCTGTCCGCAGATACCGCGCCTATTGCCGCGAAGTATTCGCGGTGGGGCTACTCGCCGAGACCGCCGGAGCGAAGATCGTCGAGACGGAAGATGGGGACATCAGGGTGCAGCCTGATTCGGATCGGGCCAAAGCCACGCTTGCAGCACTGATGATGAAGGATGGGAAGGCGCACCTCTACCAGCTTCGTCAGCACGTCTTGGAGACGCTCTATCCCACAGCCAGATCGTTTGTGTGGGATTCTCTGCGCCGGGACGTGAGCACGAGATGGTGCGCTCGTGACCCCGAATTCGGGAAAGCCTCGCGTGGGTGGCTCACCCTACAGGGCGCCCGAGATGTGGCACGATTCAACGGAATGGGCATCGGATTTCCGCAGGCTACGGCACACCCAAAGTTGGAAGATCATGCGATCAGGCTGACATGGGATCGCGAAGTCGGCGAGGTAGAATTCAAACTCAAGCGTCTTGACTCTGGCCGCTGGGGTGTGTGGAGCGCAATCCTCTCCGGGGACTATACCGCAGGAACACTCTATCTGAACGAGCGCGACGGGAAGCTCAGGATCACGATAACCTACTCGAAGGCCGTGACGGTCTCCGATGTAGATCCGGCGCGTGTGCTCCTGGTGGAGTTTCTGGCGGATCGGATTCGCCTCAGCACAAGCGGTGACACGGATGAGGTGATGCTCGATCATGCGAAAGGGGCGCTCGCTAGATTTGCCATGCGACGCGCAAATCTGGAGGCACGCAGAGCCTCTTGTGGATCACCCAAGCGTCCCTGGGGGCACCGCAAGGGTTGGCTTGCGGATCAGGCTGTTCTCTCCGCGCTGACCGCCAGGCGGGCTGGATACGTGAAGGACCAGAATCACGCGTGGGCGCGCCGAATCGCGGATCGCGCCCGGCAATGGAGATGCGGGCGGGTGTCTGTCACGCTTCCCGCGGATGGTCTCATGCACGGACAATCTTGGGGATGGGGTCAACTCAAGCAGTTCATCTCCTACAAGGTAGAGGAGCTCGGAGGAGAAGTCGTGAATTAGGAAAAGGGTCCTCCCTCGGACCCGGTGCTGGCCATGACGCCAGCAAATGGTCAGGTGACCACCCCACACACGGCGGGTTGGGCTGCGTTCTCCCACAACAGGTTGGTGTCCCACCCATGCGCGTGGGGGAGAGGGGCCGCCCGCGCGCGGGTCGGTCCTCGGCCGCACGTCCCACCCATGCGCGTGGGGGAGAGGGGCCGGCCCGCGGGGAAACCCGAAGAGCGCCGGTGTCCCATCCATGCGCGTGGGGGAGAGGGGCCGGCCAGCATGCTGTTTTCGGACCGGAGGAGGTCCCACCCATGCGCGTGGGGGAGAGGGGGTCCCCATCACCCCGCACGGGTTCAAGGACGCGTCCCACCAGCGCGCGTGGGGGAGAGGGGCCCCAGGCATCCTCGCGTGAATGGTGCGCGGGGTCCCACCCGTGCGCGTGGGGAGAGGGGGAGAACATCCAGGATCCCGCAGTAGCCCTGACGTCCAACCCGTGCGTGCGGGGGAGAGGGGGATGGACGCATGTTGTAGGCAACAGGTATCGAGTTCACCCGTGCGCGTGGGGGGAGAGGGACACTCTGCGTTCCCGGGGCGCTGCACATCGGGAGTATAACCCGTGCGTGTGGGGGCGAGGGGTTTAGAGTTGCCATGTTATCCGTCTCCATAAAGTCGAAGACTAAGTAGGAGACTCTCTATGAGTCTAACGTGCAAAAACTGCAACGAGAGCTTCCGGAAAACGCGATCCTGGCAACTATTCTGCTCAAGCGTGTGCCGGTATACTTGGCACGAGGTACGCAGAAAAAGAGCCTTAGAGCTGTTCTCCGAACGGAGAGCCGAGGAGCGGGCCGCAACCGCAGCGGGCCGGGGTCATTTCTGCGCGGAATGCGGTTCTAGAAAACCGTTTCGCCGGGGGCTCTGTCGAGGGTGCTATGACCGTGCTGAGATTAGGCTTCGCCATCCTTTCCGCTATAAACGTGGCGCAGAAGCTGGCCGCTACACAGGTGGCGCGTACAGAGATGTCTTAGGGAGGGAATGGATTCTCGAACCGAGTCATCCGAAGGCTGACAAGCGTGGCTATGTGCTACGAAAATATCTCATCTTCGAGACGCTTCTTGGCAGACAGCTTCATAAGGATGAGATCATCTGTCAGCGTGACGGCAACAATGCTAATCTTGCTCTCGAAAATCTACGAATAGGGTGGTGGAGGGTTAGGGGAAACCTTCCTCTCATCCGTCACGAAACGCTCGAAGAAAACCTGAAACGTCACGAGAAGCAAAGACGCGAGCAGAATCGGGAATCCGCAACTGCTGTGTCCTAGTCCTACCGCCCAATTTGGAAGTACGTCGTAAGGAGGAGTCTAGTGATCATTCGTGGAGTAGAGCAAGTTCGGGCGTTCGTTGACATGTATATGAGCGAGCGAGGGTTTTCAGCAGCCGAGCTGGCCAGGACAGCGGAGGTGTGCACAACAACCGTCTCTCGCCTTATCAGCGAGGAGCCTGGTCGGCAGACCAAGTCCCCCCACTTCCTTACGGTCTTGAAAATCGTGAGGGCGCTGGGCTTCAGGGTCTCTTTCGTCGAGTAGGAGGCGGTGTCGATGAGCAACGAGCCAAGAGTCTGTGCGTTCTGCAAAATAGACCTTCCCCCCACTTGCTGCCGGAGCGCACATGAGGACTTCTGTAGCAAGAATCCGATGCGAGAAGTTAATCGGATTGGTATTAGAGAAGAGATCAAAGAACTCGTCATCAAACTGGGCCTTAACCGAACCGAGTATCTCCGGCTCAAAAAGGAGATCCGGAACGAGGAGGGGGCACAGACGAGGGGGGATGATGAGCATGCGATCCTGGATTGTCTTCGCAATAAGAAGACATACCAGGACTATAAAGCCAAAACGGCAAGATTGATGGCCAAGCCCGGTGGAGGGAAGACGATGAAATCTCCTTCTTCTCACTCTTCCGAGATAGTCCTTCATGTCGAGGATATAGCCGGGAAGAAACCCTCCAAAGGGGAGGCTGACCCATTTGCCCCTGAAGAGGAAGGACAAGAGGAGCAGACAATCGAGGTGAGACTCCGGCTGAAGATCCGGATAGGGGTGGCCGGGATACAGGTATTGAAGGTGGAGTGATAATTCCATCAGCGTCATCTTTGAAAGGAAAGCGTCATGGCAAAGGGTGGACAGTTGCACCAACTCCTGGCGGTGCTCCCCGGCTTGAAGAGCCAGGCGGAGAAGATCTCGGCGGAAACGTCGAAGACCTTCACCACTAAGGAGCACCTCTTCGCGGGGATGGTCAAGTCCTTCAAGGCGAAGGACGAGGCCAACCGGCCGATGGAGCAGGAACTCTCGGAGAGCAAGCCGCTTTCCGAAACGATCAAGGGAAAGCTCGGGCACCTGGCCGAGCACCTGGCCCCGTACCTGGACGCCGAGTTCCAGCGGGACCTCTCCAACATGGCCTCGGCGGCCAACCTCAAGTTCGGGGACCTCGTGGCCAAGGACGTGCCGGCGACGTTCCTCCTCCAGTTGCGGAAGGAGCTCA
>Ga0315286_10000559_pt1 | contig 31540 bp, 22 predicted proteins | sample YL17G10_0_MG_FD_205038 | JGI IMG/M metagenome (GOLD analysis project Ga0315286, IMG submission 205038) | Sediment microbial communities from Yellowstone Lake, YNP, Wyoming, USA - YL17G10_0 | ecosystem: Environmental > Aquatic > Freshwater > Lake > Sediment | place: USA: Wyoming | collected... | reverse complement strand
GCTCCAGCGGATACAGCGCAACCCACTCGAAGCCAGCCTGCCGCAACACCTGTTCGTACTCGCGCCGGTAGAATACGTATTGGTAAAACGCCACCTCGGGAGTACGGCCGGTCAGCCGGCGGATGGTGGGATTGCAGACCATCCAATCCTGCAAAGCCATCAAGCCCAGATATCGCAGCCGATTCATGCACGGGACCGTACAGTACAGGAGTCCGCCGGGCTTCAGCACGCGGATCATGTCTCGGACCGCACCCTCGATCCCATCCTCGTTGTGCTCAATCGCCCCGAAGCTGACGATCGCATCGAAGAAGTTGTCTTCGTACGGCATGTGCCGCAGATCCCCGACGGACAGTCGCGCCTCCAACTCCGGCCACAGCTGACGAGACTTCTCGATTCCCACGGGTGCGAAATCAATGCCCCAGGCCTCAAAACCTGCATCATGCAGGAACTTCACCCAGTGGCCGAGCCCACAGCCCGCCTCCAACACACGGCCCGGCGGTCGCAGATGCCGACGGATCTGCTGCCAGTTGAGACTTCTCTCGCATTCTTCTGTCCGCCGCGCCCTGCGAGTCCACTCGTCGTCCCAGACCTCGCTCATGTCGTGGATGCGCCGTCCCGACTTGCCGCCGCCCCTGTGTTGACGAAATGGCATGATCCTCTCTACTGGTTGTACCGCTCCTTGTACATCTTGCGGAGCGATTCGGCTTCCTCGGGCGTCAGGCCTTTGAGCCAGGCGTGCTCTTCCGCGGTCAACATCTCGGCGATCTTTTTCTCGTACTTTTCTTTCAGCTCGGGGCTCTTCTTCGCCGCAGTTTCGACGACGGCAGGCAGGAACTCGGTGTAGAAATGTTTGCCCACCTCGTACATTCCGTGCCAGTGCGTATAGTCGGGCCCCATCATGCTGGCGCCGTGACGGGCGCGGCGGCCTTCATGGTGCCACAGTTCGTAGAAAATCCATTGCACGTCGTGTTCGAACGGCGCCTTCGGGTTGAGCGCGCCGTCGGCCTGGAGGTCGTTCATGATCTGCTGGGCGGGTCTGGCGAACTTGTCGTTGTAGAGCACAACCAGGCTGTCGTACTGCGTGTAGAAGTTGTCCACGTAGGTGTCGTTGTGACAATTCAGACAGACACCTTTCATGTCCCGGCGACGCTCCTGCCAGGTCACGATCGCCTTCACCTTGCGGGGGACGGTCTTGGTAACGAGCTTCTCGTTTTCGACCATCCTCGCGCTCGTCTGCACCGTCTCGCCGATTTTGGGTAGCGCTTTCGTGTCGGGGTAATCCTCCTTGGATCCGTCTTCATAGATGACAAGATTGAGTTTGGCGCTGATGATGGGCCGAAGCGTCCAGGAGATCCGTTCGCCGACGTCGTGGCTGTTGCCGCGGGCTTTCCCCTCCGGCGTGCTGTAGCTCGCGATGTGGCAGGTGGCGCATGTCGGCGCAGCGGAGTAATCCTCGCCCAGCACCCACTCGCCCTCCTTATCGAGCGCCATCTTGTCGCGGTTGGCGTAGAACGCGATGCCGTGCTTGCTCTCGTTGTAAATCTCGATCTGCGGATGGTCGGGCCCCATGTGGCACTTGCCGCAGTTCTCGGGCGAGCGTGAGAGCTTCGCCTCGAACGCATGCCGCGAGTGACAGGCGTGACAGGACCCCTTCGAGCCGTCGGGGTTGAGCCGGCCCATACCGCTGTTCGGCCAGGTGGTCGGGTCGATCAACGGCTTGCCCGACGCGGCGCGCAGAATCTCGCCTTTGTCGTTCCGTTGGAATTTCACAATGCCGCCGTGGCATTGCCAGCAGCCGTTGACCGCGTCGGCGATGTTGCCGGGTTTGCCCGCAACTTTCTCGGCCAGCACGTTGTCGAGGCTCGCGAGGATCTCACCCGCCCTCGCGTGGTGGCTCACGGAAAATTGCTCGTACTCCTGGTCATGGCACTGCGAGCAATCTTTGGGTGTCACCAGGGCCGATACCCAAACGCCTTCGTGCTGCCAGGCGTCCACTTCGCCTTCTGTCGCCCCGTGACAATCCGCGCAGACGACGCCCGCCTGCCCGTGCCGCGAGCGTTCCCACTCCATCACGAGCGCAGGGGACTGCTTGCGATGGCAGGTCACGCACTCGTTGACGGCCGCGGTTTTGTTCTCCGCGCCCCATGCGGGCCAGGGGATCAGCGCTGCGAGGGAAAATCCGATCACTACCAGGCGCGTCATCGTCACGGTCATGTCGTTCTCCTTTCTGCTGGTCCACCATCTTCCTTGGGCGTCTCGCCGGGCGTCGGGCGCGCTCACGCTTTCTCTTTCCCGATGAAACGGTATACGGCCGCGCCGAGGAGACCGCCGATGATTGGAGTCACCCAGCCTCGAACTGCGGCGAGCATGGATGTCTGACTGCATACCGCCTAACTATATACTCATCCGAGTTTAAGGACAAGGGATCGCCGGCGCGTTCAATAGACGAATGGGATGAGCTTACGCACCCGCTGCTGATAGTCGCCATACGCGGGAAATTGTTCTTTCAACCAGCTCTCTTCGCGCCGCGACTTGAGATCGAGGAACACGAACAACACGAGCACGTACCCCACGGTGAGCCAGCTGTGAACAAGCAGCGCCCAACCGAAGGCGAGGACAAGCCCGCCGCCGTACATGGGGTGGCGGACGACCGCATACGGGCCGGTCTGTATGAGGGTCGCCCCCTCCTTCGGGTAGGGCAGCGGCGTCAACCACCAGGGCTTCTTATTATCAGCGTTCATTTCGCTCGAGCTCGAGCAAGTACTGCTTTCGCCGTAGTCCGCCCCCGTAGCCGCCGAGCTGGCCATTCTTGTTGATTACTCGATGGCACGGGATCAGGATCGAGATGCGGTTGAGCCCGTTCGCATGGCCGACCGCCCGCACCGCTTCAGGGTTCCCGATAGCGGTTGCGAGCTGCTCGTATGAGCGGGTCTCTCCGTACGGGATGGTGAGGAGCTGCTCCCACACCCGCCGCTGGAATGGCGTGCCGGGATAAACCAAGGGAACCGTGAATTTTTTCAACGCACCGGAAAAGTACCCGGCGAGTTCGCGCTCGAGCACATCCAAGTGCCGATTCGATCCGGGGACGATCGACCCGCTGAACAACCTTCGCACCGTGGCGAATTGGGTTTCCAACATCCGCCGGTCGGTGAACTCGAGCAGGCAAACCCCTTCGGCTGTCGCCCCAGCCACAAGGGGGCCGAGGGGAGTGCGCAGCCAGGAGAGAAGCACACATTCTCCATTGAGGTCACTGCCGGGTGTCTCGCCGAACGTGCGCGTGAACGCATCCCGGAAGCCGCTGTGAGACTCGTACCCGCTGTCGAATACGACCGTGTCCAGTGCGGCGCCTTCACGGATCCGGCTCAACGCCCCGGCTAGGCGGCGCGCACGGGTGTACGCCTGAAACGTCATTCCATACTGCGCCTGGAAGTAACGCCGAGCGGTAGCTGGGTCGATCCCTCTCTTCTTCAAGTCGGCGTCCGTGATCCGCGACGTCGGATCACGCTCGACGTCCGCAAGCAATTGCGACACCCATTCCGGCCGATCGTCCGGCTCCAGCGGCCGGCAACGTTTGCACGGACGGTATCCGGCGGACAAGGCGGCCCTTGCTGTCGGGAAGTACTCGACGTTCTTTGGGAGTGGTTTCCGGGCCGGGCATGTCGGACGGCAGAATATCGTTGTCGTGCGAACGGCCACGAAGAACACACCATTGTAAGAGGCGTCCCGTTCGAGATACGCCCGTTCCATCTCAGCAGTCGGTGGCATTGTATTCATGTCAGTAGTTTATCCGGCGTAGATGCCTGCTTCCACCGATTTTCAGGCGCGGATGTCGAAAAGTGGGATTTGAATTCGGCGGGCTGAATATCCCGGACACTTCGAAAACAAACGCGTCAACATCTACGTGTAGACGTGAATCCGTCACCCACGTTCCCGATCGCTCCCCGTCTTGCGGCGGCGAAACGCATCGATGCCCCAGGGACCCGGCCCCGCCGCGGAAACATAAAGCCAGAGGAAGGCGAAGCAGACAGCAGGTGCCCCGCCATTGAGAACCGGCCAGAACCCCTGGCCAGCGTGCCCCATGAAATAAGCCACCGCCATCTGGCCCGACAGCAGGAAGGCCACAGGGCGAGTGAACACGCCCACGAGCAGAAATGCGCCCCCGACCAACTCAAGAGCGCCCGCGACACCCGCAAGCGATGTCGGCGATGCGGTGCCGCCGCCCGGCATCACGGCCGCGGGGAACGCGAAGAGCTTTGTCGATCCGTATTGCACGAACAGGAACGCCGCAATGATGCGGAGAATGCTGAGCATGTACGGGGCCCACGAACTCCAGCGCGCTGTGACATGGGTATTGTTCATCGTTCTCTCCCAAAACGAGTAAGAGGGTGGACGCGATCTAACGGTTTTCGCATGAGCCGCGGGACGGCGCGCCGCGTGCTCAGCAAGCGGCCTTCGGCAATCACACCGTCACGAGGCCAAGGTAAATGAGCACGAGTCCGATCGTGTCTGAAAACCCGTGCGCGAGGATGGGCAACCAGAGATTGCGCCCTGCTTTGAGATAGAGCACGCCGAACAACAGGCCTGACACGGCGGAACCCCACACGCCGGCCACGCCCTGATACCAATGACCTACACCGAACAGGAGGCTGACGACCACCATGCCGACGACATAGGCCGCTCGCGAATGATGGCCAAGGGCGGCCGCGCGCTCGAGCACGTAGCCGCGATACGCCATCTCCTCGCCGAATGCGGCGAGCGTCCAGACGAGGGCCAACATACCGAGCGCAGCCGGGAGATTGCCGACCAATGACCGAAAGTCTGAGAGGTCGGGGGGCGCGCCTGTGAGGCGCTCGAGGAGCGGCTCGGTGACAAATTCGCTGAGCAGCTGGTATGCAACGGCGACGACGAGCGCCACGCCTATGGTGGTGATCCAACGGCCCGGCCGCCTCAGTCCGACGGTCCGCCAGGACAAGCGGCGACGGCGGAGCGACAGCCAGCCGAGGGCCACGAGCCATGGCGTTTCGCTAATCGGAACCACGTCGAAGATGTTGGCCCCAACGATGAGCGCGGCGGCAACGAGCAACTCTGCCGCCGCCCACGTGCGCTCGCGCGACGAAACGTCGCTTTTCAGTGGTTCCGCATCCATCAAAGTACCGAGTGGTTATTCGTCGGACTGATTCTCTCGTTAGGCATCATGAAAGTACCTACCTGCGGCTTCGCACTTCGCTGATTAGCTCCATCTGGATTTCCTGAATCTCCACCAATCTTTCCCATTGGTGAGATAAGAGATGATCGAGCTTTTGGTGAAGATGACGGATCTCTAGTTCCGCCTTGAGGTTCACCTGATAGTCGCGCCTTGCATGCAATCGGTCTCGGGCTTCTTGGCGGTTCTGGCTCATCATGATCACCGGAGCTTGGATCGCTGCCAGACATGACAAGACGAGATTCAAGAGGATAAACGGGTACGGATCAAAAGGCCGTGAAACCAGGACAATTGTATTGATACCAATCCAGAGGAAGAGAACGATCGCGAACGACGTGATGAATCTCCAGCTGCCACCTGCCGTTGCGATACGGTCCGCCAGACGCTGCCCTTTCGTTAGGGCGGATTGTAGTTCCTCCTCGGGATCCCGTGACAGAATCTCCTGCTGTCTCAGACTTTCAAGAACCTCTTTCTCGATAGTGGTTAGCTCTCCTTTCTCCGCCTCAAGCAGCGCTTGCACGTACTCGTGGCGAAATTTCTGAAGGTCCTCCGAACAGATCCAACCCTCCTCGGACCATCTTCCGACTTTTCCCTGAATCAATTCAGCGACCGCCGGGCGCACGAGAACTCCTGGGTGCAATGTAGAGAGTTGATCGCTGCCACAGATTTGACAAACCCGACGTTTCTCCGCATTCGTTTTGTTCATGTTCGCCCTCTCCGAAAACGGATGAGCATGATAACCCATCCGACTGCGCCCACCAACATGGCCGGCGGACAAATCAAAATAGCCAGCAGAAACGCCGCAACGCTGAGGCCTTCCAGGAGACTGTGGACCACACGCACGCTCGCCGCCAGGGTGGCCACCGCGTCCAAGACGTTGTGCAAGATGGCGAAAAGAACAAAGCCGGCCACAGAAACAAGGAAGAAGATTCCGTACTGTCGGGCGGTTCGCCAGGGGTGAACGAAGGCAAGAATGAAGGCAGCAGCTGCGAGAAGAGCCAGCGCGATCCCCGGCGGATTGTCACTCACCGTGACGAGAGCGGCACCGACGGAGAAAATGCAACAGGCGGCCAGAAATAGAAATGTCCGTTTCCTGTTGTGCGGCGTGGAGAAGGTTTCGAACACAGGCACCTCCGATTGTGAGCACGTATTAACCGTGTGCAGCAGTTTGACAACGGGAACGGCCGCGAGGTTCACCGCGTTGTTGGGCGGTCCCGCGGCATTCATATGAGCCCCAGCACAAGAGCCGTGATGGAGGAAAGCGTATTGATGATTATGTGAAGTGCGGCCGACGCCCTCCAGCTCTTGCGGTGAGCAGAGATGCCAAAGATGATGCCCAAGGCCGTAATTGTCAGAGCGCGGCCGAACGATGCATCCACGAGCACGTGCTTGAGGGAAAAACACACCGCGGTGATGCCGATGGCCAGGGGCACGGACGTGGCTCGTGCAAGCCGTGTTTGCACAAACCCCCGCCACAAAAACTCCTCCGCTACGGGGACAAACAGTCCGTTTACGAAGATGAGCGAGGTGGCCTTTAGCACGGGGGCGAACGTAGGTAGCCACACGGTGGAATTGCGGGCCGAGCTGGTCAACATGGGGAGATGCATCCCCGCCCATACCAGCCGATCGAGAATGGGGAAGAGGACCAGGCAGAGAGCGCTGGCCACGATCCATCCGGTGTAGCGCGAGGACGTTACGCAATCGCGAAGAGCCTGCCCGACGCCGGTCAACTCCTCGAGCCAGTCGACCCCCATCACCCATCCCAGGCCGCCCGCCAGGACCGAGTAGGCGCAAACTAGGGAGAGCATGTCATTGACGCGAAGGGTGCCGATGGTCGGCGGCCAGAACATCAGGTAGTGGCGGCAAACATACTCCGTTCCAACGATGAGGCCGACGAGGCCGAAGGCTGCACATGCGTTGCGGAGTGCGGATACTCTGCCCATCACTTCCTCGTCTCGAAAATCAAGAGGTAGGGCATCGCCGGATTCCGCTTCGCATCCTTGAAGTTCTTGTACTTTTCACTATTGAACAAAATCGCATACGTCTTTCCCAGCTCGAGCTTGACGGGGAGAACAAACGTGCGCTTGTTCTGGTCAAACTTCGGATCTCCGGCCGGCACAGGAAACGACTCCTTCGACAAATTGACACACGACCAGCCCCCATCGAGCATGTCTTTGCTATACGTCACCGTGATCTCCGTGAGACCGGGATCAACGTCCACGGAACCCGATTCCGGAATCGTCTTCACGACCACGGGCGGCAAGCCCTGGATGGAAATATCCCTGGCGTGCGCGAACGCCACGCTGACCAAGATTGCGAACGCCACGCTCGCCAAACACGATGCTTTCATGGATTCACCTCCAGATCCGAATGGCTGCCCGAAGACGTGCGAATACGCTACGCGCGTCCGCGTGCAGCGTATCGTTGGGACGGGACCCGCAGCGGCCTTCGTGCTCTCTGACACTACCACGGAGCGTCGTGATCTACAATTTCCGCGACAGCCAGTGCATCACGTTGAGGACAAATTGGCGGTTGTCGTTGTCCGGGGTGTTCATCCCGTAAGGCACCCGGCGATTCACCTGCGCGGTCACCATGGCGCCCTCGCCGAGGACGACGACGCGTCCCTTTCCCCTTTCGAAGGCGAGCCCCTGGGCCGGGCCGGCGGGACGCGCCGTCAGGGTATCCGCCTCCGGCACGGCTTCGACTGCGGTGCCTGGCAGGCGGAGCAGCACGGTTGCTTCGACAGGACCGTCGAGCGACTGCCCCGTGTACGTCATCACGCGTTGGATGGCGGTCCCGGGTTTGTCGCCTTGGATGATGGGGTGATCGCCGAGGCGACCATTGTCCAACGAGAAGAGGAGCGGATCCGACGACTCATCAGGAACTTCCACGAAGCCCTTGTGCATCGTGACGCCGAGCGCGGTGCTGAGGCCTGCCGCCGCTTCCCCGAACGGCGCGTGGTCGGCGATGAGCAGAATGGATCCGCCTTGCTCGACCCACGAGCGGATCGCCTCTATCTCGGCGGTCGTGAACGCCGGTTCGCTTCTCTTTTTGTCGGTACGGTGTGGAAGGTTCATGCCGAAGACCTGCGGCTTCGGTGCTCCTGAGGCGTTGGCGATCACGAGCACCTGCACTCCATCGAGACGGGCACGCGTGAACGCGTTTTTGTTCCGCCCGACGGCGTATCCGTCCGCTCGGAGCAGACGAGCGAAAGGCCAGTATCGGCCGGCGATCCCCGCGGTCGAGGCGTTGTGATGGGCCTCGTCGATCAGGATCCGTGGATGCTTGGCGATGAATTCCGGGGCGGAGATCTCCGGATCCCACCCGTAGTCAGCCCGCTGGGCAAGGAAAAACGCGTTCCCGAGGAACAGCAGTAGGACCGCGGCGACGCAGACGATGGCGGCGACCAAGACCAAGCCTAAGACTCTCTTCACGTATCCCTCCGAGCCCGACGGCGGCCGTCGGCTGCGTGCGCGTGTTCGGCATCTTTGTCTGGTCCATCAGACATCCATTCACATGTGAGGATGTACGGCCAACTGCTGACATAGTTTCCTCGAAATACCCCGTTTTCTCTTCCTCTCATTTCCCCGGCTGGCAGAGGCAGGAGCTTGTGACTTTCATGCCCGTCTCGCCCCAGATTTTCTGGAAACGCGCGTCCGTCTCCGCGGCTTGTTCGTTTTTCCCCTGCTCGTGCGGGCTTTGAGCGAGACCAAACAGCGACCTCCTCAATGGAAATCCCTGCTCCCCCTCTTCCTCGGCCGCCGTCTCGTCGTGGGATCCCACAGCGACTCGGCGACAAGGTGAACCACACCGGAGTCCGACTGGATCTTTCCACTCACACCGAGAAAAGACGCCGTCTTGGCGAGCACCATGTGTTTCTGAAATACATTCTTCCAGATGACCACGTTGACAAACCCCGTCTCGTCTTCGAGCGTCATGAAGACAACTCCTTTGGCCGTGGATGGACGCTGGCGGTTGATGACGATCCCGGCGTAGCTCACGCGCCGGCCGTTCGGCACTCCCGTGATGGTACGAGCATCGGGGAGTCCGAGCGAACGAAGCTCCTCGCGAACGGGAGAGAGCGGATGTCCCCGTGTGCTGTGATCGGTGCTGTCGTAATCCCATCCGATGATCTCGAACTCATTGAGCGGTTGAAAATCGACGCGCGGTTCGCGTTCTTCTATAGCGAGCCGGGGCACCGTCTCACGGGTGTGTCCACGGATTCCCCAAAGAACGTTTCGCCTGTGGGTTTCGAATCTCTCGAACGCCCCGGCCTCGGCGAGACGCGTGAGCGCACCTTCTTCGAGACCGGTGCGGGAGATGAAGTCGTCGATCGATGTGAAGGGGCCTTGCTGCTGCGCCGCTTCGATCCGTCTCCCGTCTTCTTCATGAAAGCTTTTGACGTAGCGTAGCCCCACGCGGACAGCAAGGGACCGCCCGCCATTATTAGCCGGTTGGCCTCCGGTCCCTGGCGAAGAGCCCCCATTTCCGCGCGGCGCACCCGATGACGAAAAACGTTCCAACCCACAATCCCACCGGCTCATCTGCACATCGACGGGGAGCACGCGCACTTCATGCCGCAAAGCGTCATCTATTATAGTAGAGGGTGAGTAGAACCCCATGGGTTGCGCATTCAACAGCGCGCAGACAAACACTTCCGGGTAGTGACGCTTGAGCCACGCCGACACGTACGCGATATAGGCGAAGCTCGCCGCGTGGCTCTCGGGAAAACCGTAATCCCCAAACCCGCGGATCTGCTCGAAGACCCTCTCGGCAAACTCCGGCGCAATTCCCTTGGCCTGCATCCGCGTGACGAGACGCTCGCGGTGACGATCGAGCCTTCCCTCCCGCCGCCACGCGGCCATATCGCGTCTCAATTGATCGGCCTCCCCCGCGGTGTAGTCCGCCGCGACGACGGCGAGCTTCATCACCTGTTCCTGAAAGAGCGGGACACCGAGCGTTTTTTTCAAGACAGGCTCCAGAGAGGGATGCGGATAAATCACTTCTTCCTCTCCGTTTCGCCGTCTCAAATACGGATGGACCATGCCACCGGTGATGGGTCCGGGACGGACGATGCTCACTTCGATGACGATGTCGTAGTAGTTTCGGGGTTTCAGCCGCGGAAGCATGGCCATCTGCGCGCGGCTCTCGATCTGAAAGACCCCGACGGTATCGGCGCGCCGGATCATCTCGAAGGTGGGCTCGTCGCCGTCGGGGACATCGGCCATGGTGAGCCGCTTGCCGTAATGTTCTTCGATCGAATCGAACGAGCGGCTGAGCACGCTAAGCATCCCGAGCCCCAGAAGATCGACTTTGAAAAGCCCGAGGGATTCGAGATCGTCCTTGTCCCACTGGATGACGGTGCGCTCCGGCATGGTCGCGTTTTCGATGGGGACGAGCTGGCGGACGGGCTTGTGCCCGAGGAGAAACCCGCCGGGATGGATCGAAAGATGCCGCGGAAAATCCTGTATCTCCTCGGCCAAGCGCGCGAGATGCTGGTGGATGTGATTGTCGGGATCGAAGCCGGCGCGGTCGAGCGTCTCGCGTGAGATGTCGTCGTAGTGCGAGAGGAGTTTGGCGACACGATCGAGCGTCGTATCCGGGATCTCGAGGACCTTTCCCACTTCCCGGACCGCCGAGCGCGCGCGGTAGCGGACCACGTTCGCCACCATCGCCGCGTGCGAGCGTCCGTATTTTTCGTACACGTATTGGATGACTTCCTCGCGGCGGTTGTGTTCGATGTCGAGATCGATGTCCGGCGGCTCGGCGCGTTCCTTCGAGATGAACCGCTCGAACAAAAGATCCATTTGCACGGGATCGACGGCGGTGATCCCGAGGCAATAGCAGACCGCCGAGTTCGCCGCGGACCCGCGCCCCTGGCAGAGGATCTTCTCGCGGCGGCAGAACTGGACGATCTCCCACATGGTCAGGAAATATCCGTCGTACTCGAGATCCTGTATGAGCGCGAGCTCTTTTTCGAGCTGGGCGACGACGTTTTTGGGGATGCCCTCGGGATACTGATCCAGAGGATACCGTTCCTTTGCGCCGTCGAAGGTGAGATGCCGAAGCCAGTCGGCGGACGTCGTTCCGTCGGGGAGTTTTTCCGACGGATACCGGTAGCGGAGTTCATCGAGCGAAAACGTGCATCGCCCCGCGATCTCTTCGGTGCGGACCACGGTGAGCGGGTCGTCTTCGAAGAGGAGGCGAAAAACGAACGGCGGCTTGAGAAGATGCTCGGCGTTGGGTTTGGTCAAACGTCCCGCGGTCGAGAGCGTGACCCCGTGACGGATGCACGTGAGGACATCCTGAAGATCGCGGCGCTCGCGTGTATGATAGAGGACCTCGACGCCGGCGACGGTTGTGAGCCCGTAGCGGATCGCGCGGAGACGAACGCGGTGTTCCTGCTGGGCTTCGTCGGGGCGGCGGTGGCGTGTGATGAGCGCGTACAACCGGTCGCCGAAGGCATCTCGGAGATCCTTGACGACGAAAAGCGGATCGGTCACGCCGGCCATCAAACTCCTGTCGCCGCCCCAGAGAGCGATGAGACCCTCGGCGTGCATGCAAACTTCCCGCCACGAGACGTTGGACTGTCCCTTCGGCGATCGCATGCGCCCGTCGGTGATGAGCTCGCAGAGGTTCGAGTACCCTTTCGCGTTCATCGCAAGAAGGATGAGGGTCGAGTTGTCATCGACGGTGATCTCGGAGCCGATGATGAGACGGACCCCGCATTCGCGCGCTTTGACGTGAGCGCGAACGACGCCGTAGACGCCGTCCCGGTCGGTGATCGCGATCGTGCGGATCCCGAGGTTCGCTGCTTCTTCGACGAGCTCTTCGGGGTGGCTCGCCCCTTCGAGAAACGAATAGTTGCTCTTGCACCAAAGGGGAACGTAGGCGGATGGGAAAATGGGGTGGATCATGGTTTTTTGGGGGGCTCGGTGATGCCTTCTCGGGCTCCTGGTCCTCGCGCGCATCGAGTTGATAGCGCGCTGCGGAAGTCGCCCTCAAAGGCATCACCGAGCCCCATATCAAGGACAGTCGTATTATAGCAGACAAATGTCTGGCATTCAATATGACACATATTGGGGTATCGACCGGGAGTACCACCATCTGTAGGGGGTTCGTTTGACGCGAGCCCCAACGTCGGTTACACTGAGCAGCGGTTCGGTGCAGCGCCGCATGATTCCACGAAGAAATAAAACCCGGGGGACGTTCGCTCCGTGAATCAGATTTGTTTTGTCGACGGCAAAATTCTCCGCGGCGACGAGGCGTGCGTGCCCGTCGATGATCTGGGGTTACAGCGGGGGTACGCCGTTTTCGATTACGCCCGCGTATACAAAGGCAAACCGTTTCACATCGGGGATCACCTGGCGAGATTCCGGCGGTCCGCCGCCGCGCTCCATCTCACCATCCCCCGTTCCGACGCCGAGATCATAGACATCGCGAGGACGCTTGTGGGCGAACTGGGGCTCGAGAACCAGGGGATCCGTATGATCCTCACCGGCGGCTCGGCGCACGCGCCGACGCTTCTCGAAAACGCCCGTCTCATCGTGATCGCCGAAGAGCTTCCCCAGTACCCCACGGTTGTGTACGAAAAGGGAGTCAAGCTCGTCACGTGCGAGTTCGAGAGGGATCTGCCGTACGTGAAGACGACGAACTACATGACGGCGTTTCGTCTGACGAGCTTCAAAAAAGAAAAAGGCGCGTTCGAGATTCTGTATTCCTGGCAGGGGAAACTTCTCGAGTGCGCGCGTGACAATTTTTTCGTCTTCCGCGGAGACACTCTCGTTACGGCGAAAAACGACGTGCTCGACGGCATCACGAGAAAAGTGGTCCTCGACATCGTCCGCGGTCGTTTCGACGTCGAGGAGAGGGACCTCTTTGCGACGGAGCTCGAGACGGCGGACGAAGCGTTTCTCGCATCGACCTCGAAACAGGTCGTCCCCGTGGTGCAGGTGGATGACCGCCGGATCGGCGACGGTTCCGTCGGCGAGCGCACGCGGGCGGTCATGACGCTTTTTGACGAGTACGTGGAGAGGTACGAGCCATGAAGAGCTATGTGCGGATCGTTTTCATCGTCGCGGGACTCGTAGCCGTGTGCGGAGGTTGCGTGAAGAAGGAACCCGCGCCGCCCGAGAAATCCTCGAATCTGACGGGCGACTACCTCGGGCAGACGCCGCCGCGCGCCACACCCGAGCTTTTCGCGCCCGGTGTGGTGAGCACGGGTCTCTACGAGAGGGACGTCGCGATGACACCGGATGGGAACGAGCTCTACTTTGGGCTCATCACCGGCGACGACGTGGCGATCGTCGTCACGAAACGTGAGAACGGTGTGTGGACGAAGCCGGAGATCGCGCCGTTTTGCGACGACCCCACCGTGTTCAACCTCGAGCCGCATATTACTCCCGACGGCAAACAGTTCCTCTTTCTCTCGACCCGGCCGAAGGAGGGACAGGAGAAGAAACAGGGATGGGTCTACCAGGACATCTGGGCCATGGACAGGAAAGCGGATGGATGGGGCGAGCCGTACAACCTCGGAAACCCGGCGAACAAGGATGAACCGGTGAACACGGATGCGCCCGAGTACTATCCGTCCGCGACGAGGAACGGGACGCTTTATTTCACACGTGAGGTCACGGAGAACGGCCGGTCGCGAAGCCTCATCCATCGTTCGCGCATGATCTATCTGGTTCATTCCGAAGGCGGGAGGTATGGCAAACCGGAGATCCTCCCCTCAGCGGTCAACCCCGGCGACGCTCAGTTCAACGCCTTCATCGATCCCGATGAACGATTTCTGATCGTCTCGATCGCGAACTACAAAGACAACATCGGACGGTGCGACTACTACGTCTGTTTCCGAAGCGACGATGACGTGTGGACGGGTCCGATCAACATGGGCGAGCTCATCAACACGCCGGGGAACAATGTTGCCTCTCCGTATGTGTCGCCGGACGGCCGGTACTTCTTCTTCGCCTCGACCCGGCGAAAACAACCCGCCGCCGCCGGACAGCCCGGTGTTGGAGGACAACCGGGCACTTCGGAGTCCGCACGGACGTACGAAACCATCCAGCAGATGGCGACGAAACCCCAGAACGGCAACTCGGACATCTACTGGATCGACGCCTCGTTCATCGAAACGCTCCGGCCAAAACCGGGGCCGTAGCCCGGACCATCTCCCGGGAGGAGATCCCGAAGTGGGAGCGCTTCCCAACTCACACACGTCGCCACAACCCGTCCGCACGCACAAGGAGACGATGATGAAACGAATCCTCGTTTTACTCCTCGCTTGTTGTCTGATTGCCTGCACCAAGAAAGAGGAGAAACAGAAACTCCCCCCGCCGGAAGCGGCTGAGTGGCTCGAGGAAGCTCTCGACCTCGACAAGGCCATCGTGCGGACACCGCCGCCGATCGTGTCCAGCACGGCCGAGCTCGATATCGAGTTCAGGGATCCCGTGGTGCCCGCGCATCTCGAGGGCACCGTTCTCGACAAGACCCCGTTCTCATTCGACCCGTCGATCGACGGCCGCGCCATCTGGCTCACGCAGCGGATTCTCCGTTTCGTTCCCGATAAACCTCTTCCTGCGGGTCGGACGATCGACGGGACCCTTTTCGGAAGGGTTGCGTTCGGCGAACAGAAGAAAGTCGACAACTTCCGCTTTTCGTTCAAAGTGGCCGAGCAGGAAGTCCTCTCGCTTGCCGGCGACTTCGTTCCCGTCGCTGAAACCCAACAGGGGGTGAAGTTCACGGCAACGCTTCTCTTCGCCCAGCCCGTGGACGCCGCGGAAATCAAGAAGGCCCTCGTGTTCGAAGGATCGCGCGGAAAGATGACGGTCGGCGTCGCGCAGACCGAAAAGCCCGAGGGAGTGGACATCTCGTCGGACGTCATCACGCGGACGGAAGCCGGTCAGAACTTCACGCTATCGCTCCCCGGCAGATACACCGCGACCGGAGAGAAATGGGAGAAGTCGCTCTTTCTTCCGGGGGCGAGCGAGTTCCGTGTCATCGCGCACATGGATATGGCGTCACCCGGGGCCGAACAGGTGACGTACGGTTTCCGTTTCAGCGACCCCATCAAATCGGGTGCCGATCTCTCGGGGTACATCACGATAGACCCCGACGTTCTCTACACGGTGCGGATCGATGGAAAATATCTGCTGATCCAGGGTGATTTCTACCCCGGCCGGTCATACTCGATCACGATCGCCGAAGGGTTCCCCAGCGTGTACGGCGGCAAGCGGACGAAGGAGTACAAGGCGAGCTTCTCGCCGAACAACATCAAACCCGAAATACAATGGCTCTCCGAGGGCGTGTACCTCCCCTCGGACAACAAGTACCGGCTTCAGTTCAAGTCGGTCAACATCGCGAAGGTCACCGTACGCGTCACGGAAATCTTTCAACAAAACATCGGCTTTTTCCTTCAGAACAACGTGCTCGTCGGCCGTCTCGAAAACACGCCAAACGAATGGTATGGCCGTTTCGAGTATTACGATCTCCCCCGCGTGGGCGAGGAGATCTTCAAGCAGGACCTGGGCATCACGGGGGAGCGAAACAAATGGGTCAGGGCGGAGATGGATCTCGGCCCCGTTTTCCGCGGAAAGAAAAACTCCGTCTTCGTCATCACGCTCGATTTCGACATGGAAGACCTCGTCGGCCGGTGTGTGAACGACCGGGGCGATCTGCAAGAGGGCGATCTCTATTTCGAAACGGGTAACTTTTACGACAACCCGTGTCAGCCGGGGTACTACTACAACCGGGGACAGATGAGCAAGCTTCTCATCGCCTCCGACATCGGGCTCACCGTCAAAACCGCCGAGGACGGTCTCCACGTTTTTGCAACGAACGTGCTGACGGCGCGGCCCATGGACGGGCTCGCCCTCGATCTCTACACACAGCAGAACAAGCTCATCGAAACGCAGACGACGAGCGACGGGTACGCTCACTTTGCCGGGAAGGGCGCCTACATCCTTGGAACGCACCCATCGGGGGTCGCGCTCATCAGCCAGAACCATCCCGCGTGGCTCTTGAACAAGTTCGACGTCGGGGGGAGCCTGGGGGGCAGAAAAGGCGTCGATTGCTTCGCGTACACGGACCGCGGAGTTCACCGCCCCGGGGATGTGGTTCATCTCTCGGCGATCGTGCGGATCAACCGCGCCTCGCCGCCGGAGAAGCAACCCGTCATTCTCAAGGTGAAAGACCCAAAGGGACAGGTGGTCCACGAGGCGAAAACCCCGTGTGGGTTCAACGGGCACGTCTATTTCCCGATCGCCACGGACCCCACCGACCCGACGGGTGACTGGGTGGCGGAGCTCACCGTGGGAGACGAGACGTTTTACAAACCCTTCAAGATCGAGACGGTCAAGCCGAACCGTCTCAAAGTCGCCGTCGAGATCCCCGAAAAGATACAGGCCCCGGAAAGAACGGCGAGGGGCACCGTGACCTGCAAGTACCTCTTTGGAGCTCCCGGGGCCAACTTGCGGACCGATATCGCGGTCGATCTTTCAGGAGAAAGCTTCGAACCGCGCGGATACACGGACTACGTGTTCTCGACGCCGACGAGGAGCTTCATACGTCAAAGCCAGATGGTTTTCCAAGGTCAGCTCGATGCGGAGGGAATCTGCCGTCTCAATTATGCCCTCCCGGATCTCACCAACGCGCCGGCTCTGGTCCGTGGAGTCTTGCACGCGACCGTTTACGAACCCGGGGGAAGTTTTGTCAGAGAAAGCAAGGCGACGACGATCTATCCCTACACCGCATTCGTCGGTGTGAAGGATGTCTTCAAGATGGGGGGCGCGCGCGTGGGCGAGAAATACTCGATCCCGATCGTCGTCGTCGACGGCAACGGGGAGCCGATCTCCGGTCACGTTCTCAAAGTCGCCGTCTATGTAAACCGGGAACACTGGTGGTGGCACTACGACACGCGGGACGAGAAAGACTTCCGGAAGATGCCTGAGACGTACCTCGTCGGCGAGTACACGTACGTGTCCACGGCCTCGCCGGTGACGCATCAAATGACGGTTGAAGACTACGGCGGTCACCTGATCGAAGTCCTCGACGCCACATCGGGGCACCAGGCGGGACTCTTCTTCTATGGCTCGGAGTGGGCGGCCGCTGCGCCGGCCGAAGTAAAGGAACGGAGCTTTCTTCAGATCACGTCGAACAAGAACGTGTACAACGTGGGCGACCAGGCGACGCTCGCGTTCGACACACCCGATGAGGGGACGGTGCTCTTCACGCTCGAGCAGGGAAACCGGATCATCTATCGCGAGACGAAACCGGTCGACGGAAAGCGCACATCGGTGTCGTTCGGCGTCACGGAGGAGATGATCCCCAACTGCTACGCGTCCTTGAGCGTCGTCCAACCCCACGGTCAGAACACGAACGACCTTCCCATGCGTCTCTATGGAATCGAGACCGTGTACGTCGAGGATCGAAGAACGCACCTGCCGCTCGAGCTCAAGACCCCCGATGAGCTCCCGCCGAGGGAGCAGTTTACCGTCGAGGTCACATCGCGCGCCGCAGAGAAGGCGACCTTCACGCTCGCCATCGTGGATGACGGCCTCCTGGATCTCACCCGTTTCAAAACACCGTCGCCCTGGGATTACTTTTTCCAGAAGATCGGTCTGGGCGTGGGGACGCTCGACAACTTCGATCAGATCATGGGAGTCCTGTTTCCCAATATCGACAAGTACTTCACGATCGGCGGGGGCGAGGCCGAAGAGGCGCGCGAGAAGCGTATCGACGAGGGCCGCGTGGTGCGGTTCAAGCCGGTTGTTCTTTTCGCCAGGCCGACCGCGATTGGTCCAGGAGAGACGAAGAAAGTGTCGTTCACGATGCCGAACTACATCGGCTCCGTGAGGGTCATGCTCGTCGGGGCGGCGGGTCACCGCTACGCATCGGCGGACAAGACGATTCCGGTGCGGCAGGAGCTCATGGTGCTCCCCACGCTCCCGCGCGTGGCACGGCCCGGGGACACGTTCGCGCTCCCTGTCTCGATCTTCGTCATGGACAGCACGGTTCGAGACGTCGATCTCTCTCTCGAGCTCTCGTCCAATTTGAAGGCCGAGGGGGCGAAAAAGGTCACTGTGGCCTTCGCGAAACCGGGAGAAAAGGACGCGGCGTTTTCGGTGCGTGTCGGTAACGCCGTGGGCGCCGACACGGCGACGGTTCGCGCCGCATCAGGGCGTTTCAAAGCGGATAACACCGTGTACCTCCCCACCACGAGTCCGAATCCGTTCTACACCGAGGTGACGGAGACAACGGCCGCCAAAGGGAAACCGGTGACTCTCGTGCCGGAAAAGTTCGGTCTCGAAGGGACGAACCGGGCGCGTGTGGCATTTTCGCGGCTGCCCGATATACAGATCGACAAGAGATACGCGTATCTCATCGGTTACCCGTACGGGTGCATCGAGCAAACGGTCTCCACCGGGTTTCCGCAGATGTATCTCCCCTATCTCGCCGATCTCGCGCCGCACCAGAACGAGGCAGTGACGGACGGTGTCAACGAGACGATAAAGGCTCTCGGCCGCTTCAGGATCAAAAGCGGGTTCACATTCTGGCCGTTTTCGAACTTTCAGGAAAACCCGTACGCGGACTGGGGATCGACGTACGCGGGCCACTTCCTTGTCGAGGCGCGCGCTCTGGGGTACAACGTCCCCGAGGAGACCTATGCGCATTGGTTGGAAGACGCCAAACGCCGCGCGAAAACGGTGAACAAGAACGATCACCGGTACCAGACGTACCGGCTCTTCGTTCTCGCGCTCGCGAAAGAACCGCAGATGGGGGCGATGAACCTCGTCCGCGAAAACTATCTCGGTGTTCTCGACCCATTGTCGAAGAGGCTCCTGGCCGCCGCGTACCAGTTGAGCGGAATGGACAACGTCGCGCGTGAGATCCGCTCGGCGGCGCCCACCCAAATCGGCGCGTACCGCGAGCTCGCCGGCACGTATGGTTCGGCGCTCCGCGATGCGGGGCTCATGGCGTACCTCTCTGTAAAGATGAAGGACATGGAGACGGCGTCGGTTCTGCTTCGGACGGTGTCGAAGTCGTTCGCCGAGTCGGAGTGGTTCTCGACCCAGGAAACGGCGATGGCGCTCCTCGCGTTCGGCGCCTTCTACAAGGAGACAGCGTTCCCCGGGGGCGCCGTGGCTCTTCGTGTGAAGATGGGCGAGGCGGCGTGGCAGGAGATGACGGTCGCCGGGTATCAGAAAGTCGTGGATCTCGATGACATGTGGGGAAAGAAACTCGTCGTCGAGAACAAAAGCGACAATCCGCTTTTTGTGACGCTCTTCGAGGAAGGCGTCCCCGTGGACAACCGCATACAGACGGGGCACCAGGAGATCGAGATGACGAGGGGCTTCTACGACGAAAGCGGCCAACCGGTCGATGTTGTCGACAGACCGCAGGGCACACCGTTCTGGGTCGTCTACAAAGTGAGAAGCGCCCACACTACGGCGATCGAAGAGCTCGCGCTGTCGAGCGTGGTCCCGTCGGGATGGGAAATATTCAACCCGCGTGTGACGGGTGAGGAACCGCCGGAGTGGGTGCGGAGGCTCTCGCCCACGTCGGGAGAGTACATGGACATACGCGACGACCGTGTGAACTGGTTCTTCGATCTGCAGCCGAACGAGGTGGCCGCATTCGCGGTGAAGATCAACCCGACGTTCAAAGGCGATTACGCTCTACCTCCGGTGGTGTGCGAAGCGATGTACTCGCCGGAATTTTATGCGCGGATCGCAGGCGGCCGTGTGAGGGTGAAGTAACAGCATGTTTGGGCGTCTTAAAGGTTCTTTGCGGGATGGGCGCTGGATGGGCGTGCGACGACCGTTCGCACGGGTCCTGTCGGCCATCCGCCCGCTGCCGTGCTCGCTTCGCTGCGCGCGTGAGCGGGCGCCCGTGGCCGCCACCCGCGCGAACGGGAGCCGTCAGTGACAAAACTTCGACACCGACACGTCATCGCCCTCACCATCGCGGCGGCCTTGGCGGTGTGGTTCATCCTTCCCGTCGGCAGACTTTTCCCCGACGATTACTCGACTCTCGTTTTCGACACGCACGGAAAGCTTCTGCATGCCACCCTCGCCGGTGACGAACAGTATCGCTTCCCTCTCGAGGCCGTTCAGCTCCCCGAAAAATACGTCACGGCGGTGCTCGCGTCCGAGGACAGGCGATTCTACAGACACCCGGGTGTGGATCCCCTTGCGCTCGCGAACGCGGCAGCGACGAACCTGAAAACAGGGAAACGTCTCCGCGGCGGAAGCACGATTACGATGCAGGTCGTTCGTCTTGCCCACCCCAAAGGGCGGACGTACGTCAACAAGGCCGTCGAGTGTCTGGCGGCTCTCAAGCTCTCTCTTCACTTTTCGAAAGAGGACGTGTTGAGGCTCTACGCCGCTCACGTCCCCATGGGGGGCAACATCGTCGGGATCCAGGCGGCGTCGACCATCTATTTTGGAAAACCCGCCGACGAGCTCACCTGGGCGGAAGCAGCGCTTTTCGCCGTTCTCCCGAACGCACCCTCGATGATCAGTGTCGAACGCGAAAGACACGCGCTTCTGGCCAAACGAAACGCGCTTCTCAAGAAGTTGTTCGAAGAGGGGGTCATCGACGAGGTGACGTGCGGCGCGTCGTCCGAGGAACCCCTCCCCGACGCCATTCGCCGTCTTCCTTTTACAGCGCCGCACTTTTCCCAGTACGCAAGAGCCGGGCATCCTCGCGCCCGTGTGTTGACGACCACGCTCGACGAGGAGATCCAGCGCCGTGTCGTCGATGCGGCGAGACTCCACCGCGCGTCGCTTGCCCATCAAGGGATCCCGAATCTCGCCGTCCTCGTCGTCGAAACCCAAACGGGGAAGATACGGGCGTATCTGGGGTCGCAGGATTTCCAGGACGCCGAATCCGGCGGGCAGGTCGACGGCGTCCAGGCGCACCGCTCGACGGGGAGTCTTCTGAAACCGTTTCTCATTGCGAAGGCGCTCGACCGGGGCCCCTTCAGCATGGAGTCGAGGATTCAGGACGTGCCCACGTTCTACGGAACATTTGCGCCGCAGAACGCGTCGATGGAATTCAGCGGGCTTGCACGTCTCGACGACGTGCTCATCCAGTCGCTCAATGTGCCTTCGGTGCGGCTCCTCAACGCGTATGGTGTGTACAACTTTTACGACTTCCTCGTCGACGGGGGGCTTGGAGGGCTCTTCCGGGGACCCGACGGCTATGGGCTTTCGTTGATCCTCGGGGGCGCCGAAGCGAGTTTGTTCGAACTCGTTCAATTGTACGTAGCCCTCGGGAACCTCGGGCAATTCCGGCCGGTCGAAGCGATCGATCGTCCGGCCGAGCCTCACACGGACCGGCGCAGCGCGTTCGAGCCGCGCATCGCATCCGCCGCCGGCTCGAACGAACGAAGGCTTTTCAGCCAGGGAGCGGCGTGGCTCGTGCTGAATGCGTTGACACGGCTTTCCCGTCCGGGTGTCGAGTACTACTGGGAGTACTTCGACAACCGGATTCCCGTTGCGTGGAAAACAGGAACGAGCTACGGACAAAAAGACGGGTGGGCCATCGGAGTCAACAAACAGTGGACCATCGGCGTCTGGGCCGGCAACTTCACGGGCGAAGGGAACGCGTTGCTCACCGGCACGGGGTCGGCGGCGCCTCTTCTGTTTACGCTCTTCAACACACTCACGCGTCACGGGGAGCCGGGGTGGGTCGACGAACCGACCTTCGATCTCGTCGACGTCGTTTGCTGCGAGGAAAGCGGTTTCCCCGCGGGCCCCGACTGCTCACGGACCTTTCGGAGCAAACGGCCGCGCTCCGCATACGCACCGGGCGAGTGTCCGTACCACCGGCGGTTTCTCGTGGACAAGGCAACGGGGCGACAGGTGTGTTCGCTCTGTTGGAAAGGCGTCGATACCGAGTGGGTCACGCGGTTCGTCGTGCCGCCTGGTGTGAGAGAGATTTTCACAAAAACCGGCCGTCACGCCGACGCGGTGCCGGTACACGCGGCGAATTGCCCCGATTTCCACGACGACTGCCGCATGGAGCTCGTGTATCCCGTCGACGGGATCAAGATTTTCGTCCCTCGCGACTTCGACGGCGTTCACGAGAAGATCGTCTTCTCCGCGAAACATCAAACACCCTCGACCCACGTCTTCTGGTATCTCAACGGATCGCTCGTCGGCGAGACCGTCGGGACCCACGAGTGCACGGTCGATCTCGATCCGGGCGCCTACACGCTCACCGTTCAGGACGAAGATGGCTTTTCACGAACGGCGGCGTTCACCGCGTACAAAAAGGGCGGGTGAACCTCGCCCGCGCTCCTGATCACATCACGCTGATGGGTGTGGTGGAGGGTCGTTGCAGGTCTTTTCGCGGGAACGAGCGAGGATCACCCGCCGCGGGTCCTGTCGGCCATCCGCCCGCGGCCGTGCTCGCAGGCTGCGCGCGGGCGCCCGTGGCCGCCACCCGCGGCGGGAAGCCGAGTGAAGTGGAGCGAGGGCCTGCAACGACCCTCCACCGCACCCACTGAGACTAGCTCGAGGGTTTGACGAGGTGGAGCGTTTGCGTCGGGTACGCGAACTTGATCCCTTCCTTCTCGAACAGCTCGTGGATCCTCAAGTTGATTCCCTGCTGAACATCCATGTACGTCCTGTACGCGGGGGCGAGGACGTAGTAGACCGTCTCGAAATCGAGCGACGACGGTCCGTACGCTTTGAAATGCGAGCGGTCGAAACGGACCTGTGGCTGGGCTTCGACGGCCTCGCGGAGGATTTCGGGGATACGCACGAGCTTCTCGCGCGGCGTCTGGTAGGTCACTCCAATCGAGAACGAGACGCGGCGCTCGTTCATTCTCTCGAAATTCTGGATCCGGCTCGTCAGCAGATCGTTGTTCGAGAACACGAGCTGTTCTCCGGACAAGCTCCGGAGCCGCGTCGTCTTGATACCGATGTGCTCTACTGTTCCCTGGTGTTCTCCGATGTTCAGGTAGTCGCCGATGACGAAGGGTTTGTCGAAGATGATCGAAAGCGAAGCGAAAAGATCACCCAGAGTGTTCTGAACCGCGAGCGCAACGGCGATACCGCCGACACCGAGACCGGCGATCAACGTGGTGACTTGCACGCCGAGGTTGTCGAGGACGGCGAGGAAAACCACCAACCAGATAAGGATACGTCCCCCAAACCCGATGGCGGTGACCACCGTCGCGGCGGACGCGTCGGTCGCGAGCTTGCGTTCGCGGTACGACTCAAGCCAGTAGCGAAACCCTGCGCTCGCCCATACGCCCATTTGAAGCCAAAAAACGATGACCACAACTTTTGCGAGTCCGGCGTGAACCGGTTCGCTCAGCTCGAGGACGAGGCTTCCCGCATAGATCGCCGCCACGAGGAGAATGACCGTTTTTGTTTTGCGAAGGGCGTGAGTCACCAGGTCGTCCCAGTCGGTCCTGGTCCGTTTCGAGAGGGCGAGCACGCGCCCGATGACTACGCTCACGAGCAGCCGAAGCCCCACGAGAACAGCGAGCGTGATCGCGATCGCGATCACCCACTGGCGAACGGCGTTTCCGTAGAACGTGTAATTCAGAAGGTCCATGACGGTGGCGACTCCCTTTCTGTCTTCAGAGGAGATGGACGCTCACGAGTCCCAGCGAGGGAAACGCTATAACGTCGGGTCGATCCGGGTCAACCCCGGAGATTCTCACGGGGGATCGGCTCCGATATCGCTGGAAAAACCGGCGAATCTTGTGCTTATTTGATATCGAGAAACGCGAAAGGAGAACGCTCATGCCGATGAAACACGCCGGCAGTGTCCCGCGCGAGACGGTCAACGTAGGAAAAGGCGCCTATCGCCAGGTCCTGGTCGGACCCGACGAAGCCCCGAATTTCGCTCTTCGGCGGTTCATCATCGACCCCGAAGGAGGCATCCCCGCGCATACGAACACGGTTGAACACGAACAGTACGTGCTCAGCGGGCGCGCGAAGATCGGGATCGGAGGCGACGTCGTCGAGGTCAAGTCCGGTGACGTCCTCTACATTCCTGCGGGAACACCTCACTGGTACGAAGTTCAGGGCGCCGAGCCGTTCGAGTTTCTCTGTGTTGTCCCGAACCAGCCGGACCGTATGGAGCTTGTGCGCAAGAGCGATTGAACCGGTGCGCCCCTCTCCCCTCATTCCACCTCCCCATGGAGGAACCAGCACTTTCTCCGCCGGTCGTAGTAGAGCCACAGCCAACGGCTGGTTTCCGTGCGGACAAAGTAGTACTCGCGCTGAACCTCTCTGACCCACCATCCGCCGGTGATGACGTAGGGCCCGATCGTCTCTTCGATCAGCCGGTCTTCGAACATGTGCGCGAGCGCCGCCCTGGGCTCACGATGGCGTGTCTTCGAAAAAGGGATCGGCCTTGCGTAAATCCTGCGGACCAGCGGACGAACGGCGACGTTTCGCGGCGATGGGGCCGGGATCTTTTTCACCGGCTCCCACTCGAAACACGCCTCTGGAAGATGTCCGTCGCGAAGACGGGCTTTCACGACGGATCGCTCGCCAAACTCGGCGCGGACCCGCGCCAGCGCCCGGTTTGCCGCGTCGAGATCGCGCGGGGACTGCTTTTCAAAAAGGTCGTGCTGCTTTCGGTGCGCGCGTGTGCTCTTGGCCTCGACATCGATGTCGGTTACACCTGAAGCCAGCGACATCGAGGCCAGACGGAGACGCACGAGCTCGAGGATCTGTGTGATATCGAGTGTGGGACCGGCGGGCTCGAGCCGCTCGGCGTGTTTTTCCTTGTTGTCGAAAACGAAGCGGAGCTCGAGCGCGGCAACGAGTTCATCGCGTTTGCCCAGCGTCTCACGGATGGGTTCGAGCAGGGTTTCAACGACGGCCATCAACCGGTCGAGGTTCGTTTCCGGGTAATCGAGTGCGGCCCGGCCAATGGCCGGTTCGACGGGGCTCTCGGGTTGAAGCGGCGTCCAGATCTCTCCCCTGGCGAGCTGGTGAAGATGAAGCACTTCCGCCCCGAACCGCTTGAGGACCCCCGATGCGGGGAGGTTCAAAAATTCTCCGAGTGTGGTGATGCCGAGCTTCTCGAGTGCGTCACGGAGATCCGGGTCAAAACCCAAGCGCTCGATCGGCACTTTCGACGCCGTGGCCTTCTCGTCGGCGGGATCCTCGAAAACGGTCACGCCGCCGCACGTTTTTGCCGCGGCGTACGTGCCAAAACGTGAAAATCCGGCCGCCACCGACGCTCGAAATTCCGCTTCGGCAAGCTCGTCGTGGATGAGTTCCCCCCACTTTTTCAGACAAGGATAGAGATGCGACAGCCCCGTCGCCCCGAGCCAGAACACGCCGGGTTCGTGTGTTGATGGTTCGACGTCGGGTGTGAAAAACCGGAGCCGTTCGGCGAGAGCAGCGACGGTTTCTTCGATCTCGGACTGCGGCACCATACCGGCGCGAAGATTGCTCGAGAGGGAAAGCGCCGGGGCGAACCGCATCCCCGGGAGGATGCGGCGCTCGCGTGCGCGTTCGTTGACCCACAGGAGGGTCCCTTGCGCGTTGTCGCGGTTGACGACGGCGGCGGGGTGGTCCTTCCATTCGGGGCGCCGCCGCAAAAGAAGCTGGAGCGGAAACTCGTTGAGGTTCACACAAGCCAGTCGTTCCACGATGCGCCTCCAAGGAAGCTCCGCGACCCGCAGGTTTCTCCTCGGGGTCCCCTGTGGCACACGGCACCTCTAATGTACCAGACATTTGTCTGGCGTGCAAGGGGATTCGAACTTGACCGGGGACGGGGACATCGATAGGGTCATTCATACCGTCACGCGTCCACTGGAGAAGACAACGGAGAAGACAACGATGAGTCGGTCAACCGGTTTTAGTGTCGGCGCTTTTTGTTTTCTGATCGTGCTCTTGCTCGCTTGTTCTTTCGATTCGGCCCAAGCTGTGATCTACGTCGATGCGGACGCCACGGGCGCCAATGACGGCACGTCGTGGACGGACGCGTTTACCGATCTTCAAAACGCCCTCTCGATCGCGACTGCGGGCGATACCGTCTGGGTCGCCGGCGGTACCTACAAACCGACGAGCGGAACGAACCGCACGGCTAATTTCAAACTCAATACCGGAGTGGCTCTTTTCGGCGGGTTCGCCGGTGTCGAAACGTCGCTTTCCGAGCGCTACATGGCGGCACATCCGACTGTTTTGAGCGGCGAAATCGGCGCCTTCACGGTGGACGACAATTCATTTCACGTTGTCAGGAGCGATGGCTCCGATTCCACCGCAGTGCTCGACGGGTTCATCATCACCCGGGGCAACGCCTCGGGTAGTGCGCCCGACGATCGCGGTGGGGGGATGATCCTCGTGGGCGCGAGCCCGACGGTGAGAAACGTGTCTCTCAGAAACAACTCCGCGACGCGGGGCGGCGGAATGTCGGTGTCGGGGGGCCGCTCCAGGATGTTCAACATCGCGTTTCTCGGCAACTACGCAAACTACGGCGGCGGGCTGTACACCTACGATGGCGGCAAAGAGACTATCACCAACGCCACCTTCGCCGGCGACTCCGTCCAAACGCAAGGCGCCGCGATCTACAACATCGGGAGCTTTCCCGAAATCATCAACACCATCGTATGGGCGAACACCGGGATCACTCAGGTGATTAACCTCAGCGGCGCGGCGACTTTCCGTTATTCCGACATCGAGGGATCGGGCGGGAGCATCGAGTGGAAACCCGGCTTCGGGATCGACGGAGGTCACAACATAGACGTCGATCCCCTCTTCATCAGTGTCGTGAACCGGGACGCCCATCTTGGACTCGGTTCCCCCGCGATCGACGCAGGGGACGCCAATGCGCCAAACATTCCTCCCACGGATCTCGATGGGATTCCCCGGATCATCGGGGCGGGTATTGACCTCGGCGCATACGAGTTCAATGATCCTACGCATATCCGTGGTCTCGAGGTGCCGCGCACCCCTCGAGTCACATCGGTTTATCCGAACCCGTTCAACCCCACGGTGACCGTGTCGTTCGAGCTCGACAGACGACGGGACGTCCGTATCGCCGTGTACGACGTGGGAGGGCGGTTGGTTCGCACCTTGTTGCGCGAAAGTGGCAGGGACCCGGGCCCGCACCGGGTTCTATGGGACGCGACCGACGACGCCGGCAGACGTATGGCCAGCGGCGTCTATTTCATCGAGGTTCAGTCGAATGGTTGGAGAGATAGTCGAAAAGTGATCCTTATCAAATAGGACCTACACTCCGTCGGAAAAATGCCGCGCAGCTAACCGATAGAAGGCGACTTCATCGGGGGTGACATCACGCATCATGGACATCGGCATCAAGCTCGACATCGGTTTTTCGGGAGACGAGTCCTGCCGCCGGCTCTTCGGCACCCAGAACGCTCTTTCACTCCTCTGGAATCTCGGCTTTCGCGCTGTTGAAACGGCGATCGATACGAAAACGGATTTCCAGGCGGTGGCCGAGTACATCCGGTTGTGCACCGGTGCCGGTTTCCATGTGTCGCTCCATCCGTATACCGAACGCGCGCCAGGCAACCCCGCATACTTCAGCCGGGACGGCGGCCGGTGCCGGCAGTTCCACGCCAAGGTGTTTTCTGCCGCGGAGGAAGCGGCGGAGCGTCAAGGCGGCAACGTGACCGTCAACGTCCACGGAGCGACGGCCCCCAAAGAAGAGGACCGGGATGTGCTCTTGATCGAAACCATCCGCTTTTTCAGGTGGGCGCGGGAGTGGTGCGTCGAGAACGCGCCGCACGTGACGACGGTCGTCGAACTCCAGTTTCGTCCGAACCCCGACGAAACGATACAGCGTATCGGGGACGGGTACGGGGAGCTCCTCGAGATCGTGAAGCGCGCCGAGGTCGACGCCTGTTGGGATCTTGGACACGCATATATGAACGCGGATCGGTTCGATCTGCCTCTCGAACCGCCGACGGAGCTTTTGCCGCGTATCGCCCACATCCACTGTCACGATGTGAAGGACGGCGATCACAACCCTCTCGTCTTCGGCCGCGTCCCGTGGGATCGCCTGCTCGCCTCCGCCCTCGAGTGCGGTTTCGACGGGGCTGTGATCCTCGAGGTCCCACCAGAGAATTTCCTTCGCGCGGGTGGTCTCGAGACGCTCACCCAATCGGTCAACAAGATCGCGGCTTTTGCCGGAGAAAAACTCCGCCGCTGAGGGAGAGCCCGTTATCGCACAGCGCGGGTCCTGTCGGCCATCCGCCCGCTGCCGTGCTCGCTTCGCTGCGCGCGTGAGCGGGCGCCCGTGGCCGCCACCCGCGCCCTAGAACCAGCCTTTCTTCCGGAAGATCACGATCAGTGTCAGGCTGAGGCCCAAAGAGATGAGCCAGAAGAGCGGGTAACCGAGCCTCCATCCCAGCTCCGGGAAGTACTTGAAGTTCATTCCATAGACGCCCGCCAGAAAAGTGATCGGGGCGAAAATCGTGGCGAAGATCGTGAGGATCTTCATCACGGCGTTCATCTTGTTGCTCATGCTAGAGAGGTAGAGATCCTGCATCCCCGAGATGAGGTCCCGGTACGATTCCATGGCTTCGATCAGCTGGACGGAGTGGTCGTAGACATCGCGGAGATACACGCCCGTCGTTTTCTTGATCAGACTCGATTCGGCGCGTTCGAGAATCCCCGCCACTTCGCGCGTGGGCCAGATGAGTTTGCGGAGAAAGATCATCTCCCGTTTGAGCTCGTGAATGGTCCGCAACGTTTTCGGCGAAGGCCGTGCGGCGAGCTCGTCGGCGACCGTTTCGATCTCGTCGCCGATTTTCTCGAGCACGATGAAATAGTGGTCGACGATGGCGTCGATAAGCGCGTAGGCGAGATAGTCGGTCCCGGATTTCCGGAGGCGGCCCGCGCCCCCTCGGATGCGTTCGCGTATGGGGTCCCATACGTCGCCCTCTTGTTCTTGAAACGAGAGGAGATAGGTGGAGCCCACGATGAAGCTGATCTGGTCGGCGGCAATCTCGGTCTGACCTTCGGGGTATTCGAGCATCTGGAGAACGATGAACAGATGATCCTGATGGTCCTCGACCTTCGGGCGCTGGTGCGTGTTGACGATGTCTTCGAGAACAAGGGGATGGAGGCCGAAGTGCTCTCCCAGTTTCTTCAGGCCGTCCGTGTCGTGGAGGCCATCGATGTTGATCCACGACACGCCGGGCGTATCCCGGTATGGAAAGCACTCGTCGATCGAGTGGAGCTCCTTCTCTTCGAAGTGAGAATCGTCGAAGTCGAAGACGGTGATCTTCACCCTCTCCGCTTTTCTCTCGCCCACGTATTCGACGGTGCCGGGCGGGAGCGCAGCTTTTTTCTGAATCCGCCAGAAAATCCTGGGCACGGCGGCCACCTCCTCGGCGCGGGTCTCATGTGCAGACGTTCCGATCATGCCACAGAAAAGAAGGCTTTGGGGAGCGAGAAGTTATCGCGCCTGCTTTCCAATGTGGTATCATCATCGCAGGCTGCCGTCGAACGGAGAGGCATCTCCATGGGAGAGAAGAAGTTCTTCGACCGGTTGTCGCAAATGGTTTTGGGCAAAACGACCGGCGCGTCCTCGCTCGAAGAAGAGAACAAGCGGCTCAGGCGAGCCGTCGCGGAACTTTCCATTCTCAATGACGTCGCCCTGGCCATTGGGACTGCGGCCGATCCTCAGGAAATGGTCCACAAGCTCGTCGATCAGCTCCTCCGCGCCGTCAAGGCGGAACAGGCGACGGTGACGCTTTTCGACCACACGTTTCAGAACGCCGTTCGAACTCAGATCCGCGTGATGGCCAGCTCCACGGAGCTTCCCCAGTACCACATGAACCACGCGTTTATGGGGTGGATGCAGCTCTACAAAAAGCCGCTCGTCGTCAACGACCCGAAGAGCGACGACCGATTCAGGGGGATCGATTGGGACGAGACGGTTCGATCGGTGATGTGTGTCCCGCTGATGGTCAAATCCGAGATGACCGGGGCGCTCACCGTGTACAACAAAAAAGGCGGAGGCGTTTTCACGGAGGAGGATCAGCGGCTCTTGCCGATCATCGCGATGCAGTCGGCGCAGATCATGGACAACGCACGGCTCATCAAAGAAAACGCGGGGATGCAGGAACAGGTGAAGCTCGCGTACGACATCCAGCGGAACCTTCTCCCCAAGAACCCGCCGGAGATCCCGGGGTACGACATTGCCGGGACGAGCATTCCCGCTCAAACCGTGGGCGGCGACTACTTCGATTTCATACGGACCGCTTCGGGCGACTGGGCGATCTGTCTCGGGGATGTTTCGGGAAAAGGGTTACCCGCGTCGCTCCTCATGGCGAACCTCCAGGCGACTCTTCGGGGACAAACCCTTGTCGACGCGGAAGTCCATGAGCGCATCGAGCGCTCGAACAAGCTGATGTACCGGAGCACGGACGTCGAGAAATTCGCCACGCTTTTCTACGGAGTCTTGGGAGTCCGGACCCACGAAATCACCTTTGTCAACGCCGGTCACGAACCGCCCCTTGTGTTCACGTCCGACGGAAAAGTCGCCCGTTTGGAAACGGGGGGACTCGCCCTCGGAGTGATCGACGATTTCCCCTACCAACAGGAGACGGTATCGATGGCGCCGGGAGACGTCATGGTCATCTACTCGGACGGCGTCCCCGACGCAACCAATCCATCGGATGAGCCGTTCGGCATGGAGAGGCTCTCGTCTCTCATCCGCCCCTACAAGCATGAACCCGCTGTGATTCTCATAGAAAAAATCACCGAGGCCGTGAAGAAACATACCGGAGGAGCAGCCCAGCTCGACGACGTGACGGTGGTGGCGGTGAAACGGATCGCGGCACAAGGACACTGAGTTCCTGGATGGGCCCACCCACGGCTAACCGGTAGCGGTGAAACGGATTGGACTGCGGGAAGTCTGGCGGGCTATTGCTCATCCCGTTCGACGAACGGGATGTCTTCGTGCGCAGCCAGGAGTTTTCGGAGAAGGCTTGTGAGCTCCTGGCGTTCCGTTTGGGAAAGCGGGGCGACGGCCTCGTTCGCTTCCTGGAGACGAGCCACGATCGCCTGGTCGACGAGCGCCCTCCCTTTCGGCGTGAGTTCTATAATGAGACCCCGGCGGTCGGTCGGGTCCGGGTTTCTGGCCACCAGCCCCGAGGCCTCCAGGCGGTCGAGCCGATTGGTCATCGCGCCGGACGAGAGCATCGCCGCTTTGCTCAACTCGGTCGGAGAAAAGTGGTACGGAGGACCCTGCCGCCACAGGGTGGCGAGGACGTCGAACGCCCAGAGGTCGAGATCCAGATCCCTGAGCCGCCCGGCGAGGCTGTGCTGTAAGTATTTGGCCAACAACAGAATACGCCCAATGACTTCAAATCCGGACGTGTCG
>Ga0315286_10000558_pt1 | contig 31564 bp, 27 predicted proteins | sample YL17G10_0_MG_FD_205038 | JGI IMG/M metagenome (GOLD analysis project Ga0315286, IMG submission 205038) | Sediment microbial communities from Yellowstone Lake, YNP, Wyoming, USA - YL17G10_0 | ecosystem: Environmental > Aquatic > Freshwater > Lake > Sediment | place: USA: Wyoming | collected... | reverse complement strand
CTTCGATGTCGCCGACGAATTCCGGTAACCCCGTGTGGCCCAGCGTTTGGCGAATGGCCATGTTCTCGCCCGTGTGATACCAGTAGTGGTAGATCACGCGCTGTAGCATCGAGCCCCAAACAGCACGCCTGGGCCTGCCTTCTCTGACAACGTGCTCCTCTAGCTTCTCGGTTGTCAGAGTGTCCAGCCACGGATCAGCAGCCTGGGTGATCTTGTGCCACGCTGACCAGACATCACCCAGGGCCGGTGTGCTGGCCGGAGCGCGAAAAGCAAATTGCTCATCAACCTCAGGAACCAGGAGTTGGCCCTGTCCGTAGACCAGAAAGTATCTCTGCTCCTGCCAGGCTAGATGACCAATATTCCAACTAATGCAGTTCATGGGCATGAACCGCCTAACCGCCTCAGCATCCGTGAGACCTTCCAAGGCACGCTGGAACTCAGCACGAGTGAACCGCAACTGCGATACCAGTGGATGAGGCATAGCCCTTTCTCCTTTCTGCTGCAAAGTATACAGGCTTCGGCGGTCCAACGGGCCGGCGCGCAAACCTCCCACGGAGCAAGACTGGCCTATTGACTAATGTGATACAATGTATAACATGATGTATATAGGGAGAGACTCATGAGCCGGATGGTGCGCAAGCAGGTCTATATCGAGCCTGAGCAGGAGAAGATCCTGAAGCGGCGAGCGCGAGAGCTGGGTGTCACGGAGTCGGACGTTATCCGCCGGGGCATCGAGCAGGTGGGCCGCTCCGGTGCAGGCTTGCCCGTTGACTACACAGCTTGGAAGGAAGCGCGGCGCTTCATCAAGGAACGCATGACGATTGACGCGCCTCAGACAGGCCGCGGCTGGACGCGCGAAGAGCTTCACGACGAGCCTTGAGCGCCTTTCTCGTCGATACAAACGTCCTCGTGTACGCCCACGACCCGCGAGACCGCAGGAAACAGGAGCGAGCGTTAGAGGTATTCGACCGGCTCATTCCTGACGGCCACGCGGTATTGAGTGTCCAATGCCTGACCGAGTTCTTCCAAGCTGTGCGGCGCAAGATCCCCGAGCCTCTAAGCCCTCAAGAAGCCCTGGCGCAGGTCGAGCGCTTTATCCGATCCTGTCAGGTATTCGATCTCACTCCCACAGTCGTCATCGACGGCTGCCGGGGCAGCGATTCCTACAGTCTCTCATTCTGGGACGCTCTCATCTGGGCTACGGCCAAACTGAATCAGGTGCCCTTCGTCCTCAGCGAAGACTTCCAGGATGGCCTTCTACTTGAAGGAGTGCGCTTTCTGAATCCTTTCAGCGAGACGTTCGATCTAGCCTTGCTGGAGACAAGCCGGTAAGCAGAATCGTCGCAAAAAGGGCCCCGGCCACTTGTGGTCGGGGCTTTTGCTTCCGCGCGGGGCTCTTGCGTGACAACGGGAGGTCAAGGGTGGGCGCCCACGGTGACGGGGTCGAAGCGGAATTCGACAACCCGGACGGAATCCAACTCCTCGGCGAAGCCCTTCAGTCGCTGGACGTCGCGATTGTGCAGTAGCCGTTCCCACCAGTGGTGAGTAACGAATATCGGCAGCACTAGAGTGACTCTTTGGCCGGATCTGCTCCGGCGCGCCCGTTCGCGCGGAGGTTCTATCGTGGCGGTGAGGCCGAGGTCGTTGAGAAGCCACAAGTTAGCGCAGTTGGTAGAGGACGTTGGCGACAGCGGTATTGGGGCGACGCTTGAGCGAGCGTCTTAATCGCGCGGCCGGTTGGTTATGCAGTAGGCTCTGCCAGGGGTGCGCCGGCACGAACTCCGGTAGCACGACTGTGATGCGGCTCCGAGGGCTCGCTCGGTCGACGGCGTCCACGTAGGCGAGGAACGGCGCCACCAGCGCACGATAGGGGGACTCGACGATGACGATCGGCACGTCAAAGATGTTCTCTTCCCACTCCCCACGCAACGCCTCCGCCTCCTGAACGTCATCGGTTATGTAAACCGCCGTCACGTTCCGCGATAGCGACCGCGCGTACTCGATGGTCCGGAGCACGGACCTGTCTAACCCCTCTACAGGGACGATGACAGTCTCCGAGCTACCACCGGGCGGCGTTGTCTGCAACTCGTCGAAATCGCCCTCGCGTATCTCCAATTGTTGGGCGACCCGCCGGTAGTGGCGACCGATCTGTACGCACATCGCCACGAGAATCGGAATCGCCAGCAGGACGATCCAGGCGCCGTGTGTGAACTTCGTGCTGGCGGCGATGACGACGACGATGCCCGTGCCTATCGCGCCAATCCCGTTGATTATCATGCTGCGTCGTCGCCCCGCTTCCTGCGAACGCAACCAGTGGACCACCATGCCCGACTGCGAGAGCGTGAATGAGAGGAAGACGCCTACAGCGTAGAGCGGGATGAGCCGGTGCGTGTCGGCCTTGAAGAGGATGAGGAGGCCGCTGGCGAGCACGCCGAGTACGAGGATGCCGGCAGAGAACGCCAAACGGTCGCCACGGAACATCATGTGTCGCGGGAGGAAGCCGTCGCGGGCCATGATCGAGGCCAGCCGCGGGAAGTCGGCGAAGCTGGTGTTGCTGGCCATGATGAGGATAAGCATCGTCGCCGCCTGGAGCACGTAGTAGGGCGGTGTGCCGCCGAAAACCGTCCTGCCAACCTGCGAGATAACGGTCACCTGCGCGGCCGGCTGGATGTGCATCACGTGGGCGAGGATCGTCAGCCCCAGGAAGAATGAGGCAATGATGACCGCCATCCAGGCGATGGTCGTCGCCGCGTTCTTCGATTCCGGCGCCTTGAAGGCCGGGACACCGTTGGCAATGGCCTCCATGCCGGTGAGAGCAGAGCAGCCGGACGAGAAGGCGCGAAGCACCAGGAAGAGGGTGAGCGCGCCTGTGCCCGCTGCTATCGGTTCTGATGGTGGCGGCGCTTCGACGCCCATGGCATAGCGTACGAAGCCCGTCACGAGCATCGCGGCGAAGGTGAAGATGAAGAGATATGTAGGGAATGCAAAAATCTTGCCCGAGTCGCGGATTCCCCGCAGATTCCCGATTACGATGATCCAGACGGCAGCCAGCGCCATCTCCAATCGCTCGTGATAGAGTCCCGGCACCGCGGAGGTGACAGCGGCTATGCCGGCGGACGTACTTACCGCGACGGTCAGCACGTAGTCGATCATCAGCGCCGATGCCGCTGTGAGTCCGGGGAATGTCCCCAAGTTCTCTCGCGCAACGGTGTACGACCCGCCGCCGCTCGGATAGGCTCGCACCGTCTGCCGATATGAGAAGGCGACGACGATCAGCAGCGCTGTGATGACGGCGGCTATCGGCAGAGAAGCGTTGAGGGCGCCCGTGCCGACCAGAATGAGGACAAGCAGAATCTCTTCCGTAGCGTAGGCGGTAGACGAGATCACGTCGGCGGAGAAGATGGCCAGGGCGCCCACCTTGTCCAGCCGCTCGTGGATCGCCTGCGAAGTCGTAAGCGGCGTGCCGACGAGCACGCGCCTGAGGCCGGTCCAGAGCGAGTCCAGGAGGTTCTGAGGGCGCAGCAATACGGCTGTCGCCTGCAGGTGGGCCGGCGCCATCCGCTTGAGCGTCTGCTGGCTGCTAGGGGTTATTCGGACGTAGCGGGAGCCCGGCTTCAGTCCGCGCCGGAACTCCGATAGTTGCAGGTCCGGCCGCAGAGGCTCCTGCCTTCGCGGCACTCGATAACGCCCGTAGCGCTCGAGGTCCTTTAGCTCACCAGGACTGCTCGGTGCCTCGTGGTCAACCCCGATGCTTGTCTCCTTCTCGCTCGTCTTTGCCAAAGGGCCTGACGTGGCCTTTTCAGACCTGTGGTCGCTTCAAGAGGTTTCGTTCATTTGAGTTATCCCCTGCGAGACCCCTACCACTCTGCCTATTCTCACCCGCCGGTCGTCAACGCGGCGTAAACAAACGCCCGGGCGCGCTCAACATTTGCTCAATATCAAGCGCATTCCGGCTGTCATGAAGAGAAGCAACAGCCTATCTCCGGGCACCAGCCAGCGCCTGGGGGCGAGTAAGAGGCTGATGGGGGGGGCTAGCTAGGGTTGCTCTGTGACCAGGCGGTATGCCACGCCGGGCTCGGTCAGGAGATAGCGGCGGGGTCAAAGCGGAATTCGACAACCCGGACGGAACCCAACTCCTCAGCGAATCCCTTGAGTCGCTGGACGTCACGGTTGTGCAGTAGCCGTTCCCACCAGTGGTGAGTAACGAATATCGGCAGCACTAGAGTGACTCCCTGGCCGGCTTTGCTCCGGCGCGCCCGCTCCAAGAACGCCATCAGCGGCGCTATAAAGGCGCGGTACGGCGACTCGATGATCAGCAGGGGAATGTCGGGCACGGCCCGGTTCCAGTGGGCCCGGAACTCCTCCGCCGACTCTCTGTCATCCGTGACATGAACGGCGGTTACCAGCGGTGAGATCTCTCGCGCGGCAGCGATAGCACCCAGGGTGATCTTGTTGATTTCGTCTACCGGCACCACTACGTGCTCTTTCGGACCATTCGGCGGCAAAGGCACAGCCTGCGGAACGGCCGGGGGCGAATCCTTCTCGTTGATCTGGACGCGTGTCTCGACCCAATCGTAGTGGCGGCGGACAAGCACGAACACCGCGAGCAGGCTCAACATCCCTAGTATCGATATCCAGGCGCCCTGAGTTACCTTCGTCGCGCCGACAATCAGCACGACGACGCCCGTGGCGACCGCACCGATTCCGTTGAGGACAAGGCTCGTCCTCCAGCCTCGTTCGCGGAGGCGGAGCCAGTGGCGCACCATGCCGGACTGGGAGAGCGTCATCGAGATGAACACGCCCAAAATGTACAGCGGGATCAGCCTCGTAATCTCGGCCTGGAAGGCAATGAGGAGGACCGACGCAGCGGCGCCCAGGAGCATGATCCCGTTTGAGAATCCCAGGCGGTCTCCCCGGAAGGTGAGCTGTCGGGGCGCGAAACGGTCTCTGCCCAGGATAGCCGCAAGGCGCGGGAAATCTGCGTAGGCGGTGTTGGCCGCGAGGAACAGGACCCCAGCCGTCGCCACCTGATAGGCGTAGTACAGGACGTTCTTGCCCAGCACTTCCCTGCCGAGAATGGAAACTACGGTCTCATCATGGTTCGGGACTATGCCGTAGCGAGTGGCGAGGAAGGCGACGCCGATGAGAAGGAACCCCAGGAAGGCGGCCTCCCACTGCATGGTCACCCTAGCGTTATGTGACTCCGGCGGCTTGAACGCGGGAACGCCGTTCGATATGGCTTCTATGCCGGTGACCGCCGACGCGCCGGAAGAGAAGGCACGAAGGATCAGGAAGAGGCTGAGGCCACCCGTCGCTGCTATCGATGCCGAAGGCGGAGCGGAGTGGAGCAGGGTTCCTGGAGCATCGCCAATGCCGAGCTTGAATAGGCCAACAACGATCATTCCCCCGAAGGCGAAAATGAAGAAATACGTTGGCAGCCCGAACATCGCTCCCGACTCGCGAATGCCTCGCAGATTCCCCCAGGTGATGAGCGCAATGGCTGCCAGCGACAGAGCGACGCGGAGCTCGAACAGGACAGGGAAGGCAGAGGTTATCGCCGCTACCCCGGCTGCCACGCTTACGGCGACAGTCAACACATAGTCGACCATCAAGGCGGACGCAGCAATGAGGCCCGGCGTCAACCCGAGGTTCTCGCGGGCCACGGTGTAGGCGCCGCCGCCGTTTGGGTAGGCCCTGATCGTCTGGAGGTAGGACAGCCTCACGAGCCAGAGGAGCGCCAGCAACGCTCCGGTTATGGGCAGAGTGAGGTAGAGGGCGCCGGCACCGGCCACCATGAGCACCAGCATGATTTCCTCGACGCTGTACGCGGAAGAAGACAGCGGGTCGGAAGAGAAAACGCCCAAGGCCCGAATCTTGGTCAGACGTTCGTGAATGAGCCGCGAGTTGGCGAAGGGGCTGCCCAAAAGGACTCTCTTGATCGTCGCCAGGACTCTATCGGTCCGTCCGAGAGGCCGACTCGCGCTCGCGCTCGCCCGGATGTGCCCGGGCGCGACCCGGGTGAACCGCCGCTTCTTCGGGCTGACTCGCAGGTAGTACCCGCGTGAGGTGGCACCGAAGCGTACCTCGCGGAGCTCCAAGTCGAGTAGATCGCTGGCTGGGGTCTGATCTCGTTCCTGTCTCGGAATGACGATCCGCTCGGACTCGTCTCCATTACGGCGCGCCGCCGCTGGTAAGGATGGGCCGGTCGTTGCATCGGGGGCAGCCGTTTCTTCGGAGACCGGAGAGCCGTCCTCAGGACCCCGACCTCGGTGTACCCGCAGAAAGCTGGAGCGCTTACCTTTCGTCATATTGCGATTCTTGAACGCTTTCCAGCCGAGCCAACCTCACTCGAAGACGCTTGCCGTGAACCGTCACCGTGGCCATGAGGCGGTTATCTTTCGCAAGTCGTCGAACCACGACGGCAAGCAGCTCGCCCTCCTCCGGCGAACGCACGGCGCAGGAGATGGAGGTAGCGCTGATTAGGGCCGGCGATGTGGAAGCGAGAACGCTGCAGCCGGCAGAAAGCAAAGCGGAACCCACGTCGCGTGGCGTGCTGCAGGGCCGGTCACCCTCGATGGCAGTAGTCAGAATCGGCCACATGGCTCGTCTCCCTAGTCAATTGTCGATCCACCACCCTCAATGGGGGGTCAACAACAGCAGCGCGCCGCTCAACAAACTCTCAAGATGTGATTGAGGGGTGGCCGCCACGACGAGGTCGGCATGGAGATGTCAGCGAGGTATGAGGAAGACCCACTGGAGACATGGGGGAGAAAGGGGCCCGCTCAGGCGCTGTCGTCAGTCCTCAAGCGGTAGCCGACACCGGGCTCAGTGGCGAGGTACTGTGGCCGCTGGGGGTCTCTCTCGATCTTCCGCCTGAGCCGGGCAACATAGACGTGGAGATAGTGGGCTTCGGAGCCGTATTCCGGACCCCATACCGCCTGGAGAAGCATCCGGTCGGTCAGCACTTTGTCGGGATGGGAGATGAACGTCCGCAAGAGGTCGTACTCCGTGGGCGTAAGATGAACCTCCTGATCGCCCACGCGCACCCGCCGGTGCTCAAGATCAACCTCTAGTTCCCCGGTTCGGAACACCGGCTGGCCGCCCAAAGAGGGACCGGCCGCCCGCCGGAGCGCTGCCCGTATCCGGGCCAGCAGCTCATCGACGCCGAAGGGCTTGACCAGGTAGTCGTCGGCGCCCAGGTCCAGAGCGGTGACCTTTTCGCCCTCTGCCTCGCGGACAGACAGAACGAGAATAGGCGTGCCGGCCCGCGCCCGTATCTCTCGAATCACGTCGGTGCCGTCCATGTCCGGCAGGCCGAGGTCGAGCAGGACGATGTCTGGGCGGCGGCGTCCGAAGCTGAGGAGCGCTTCTTGTCCCGTCGCCGCCGCTTCCACCAAGTAGCCATGTCGGCCGAGATTAGTCTGCACAGCCTTGAGAATGCCGGGGTCGTCATCCACGACGAGGACGTGGGCCCCTGTTTCACGAGTCATTGGGCGCGCTCCGAGTGGTCAGTTCGATCTGTCGCAGGCTCGGCCAGCGGGAGAGTGAAGACGAAGCGGGCGCCGCCGGCCGGCCGGTTCTCGGCCCAGATGCGGCCTCCATGAGCCTCGACCAACCCCTTGGCTACCGCCAGACCCAACCCCATTCCTCTCGACCGAGGGCCGGTTGCCTGCACTCGATAGAACGGCTCGAACACACGGGAGAGCGCATCACTCGGTACTCCCGGCCCGCTGTCTGCCACCTCAATCTCAACGTGGTCGCCCGCGTACTTTGCGGAGACATGGATTTCCGTCTCCGAAGGCGTATGGTTCACCGCGTTCTCGAGCAGGTTACCTAGAACCTCGTCGACCTCGACATAGTCAAGCGGAACCGGTGGGAGATCATCGGACACGTCGGTGATGACTTTGCGCTCGGCGATCACTGGCCGAAGCCGGCCCAGAACATCGCCGACGAGGGTGCCGAGATCGTACCAGCGTTTTTCGGGGCGTAGGGTGCCGGCCTCGATACGAGAAAGGTCGAGTAGGTTTCCAACGAGGCGGTTGAGGCGCTGAGCTTCCCCCTCAATCGCCGCCGCGAACTCGCGCCGTTCCTCTTCGGTCCAAGCTACGTCCTCCTGCAGGAGGCTACCGGCGGATGCGATTATGGAGGACAGCGGCGTCCGAAGGTCATGAGATACGGCATTGAGCAGCGCACTCCTTAGCTTGTCCGTCCGGCGGAGCACCTCAGCCTCCGTCGCCTCTTCCCCCAGGCGGACGCGCTCCAGGGCAAGGCTGATCTGGTTCGTGACAGCGGACAGAAGCCGGTCGTCAGCGGCGTTCCACGGCGGGCCGGCAGGGGGCTTCATGATGACAAGAGAGCCAATGACCCGATCTTGGTCAGTGATCGGGACAGTGTGTAAACGCTCGCTGCCAAACGCGCGCCGCCCCGGAATGCGGGGAGGGATGATCTTGATCCATCGTCCGGGCGAACCACGTCGAGCTGCGGTAGGGGCCTCTCCTTCTCGAAGCACCAGCCCAGGGGTACTGGTACGGGCACGCGCAATCTCGAGCGCATGTTTGTCACCAGACTCCGCACGCGCCTGAATCGGGCCGTCCTCCCCCACATGGATCAGCACGGCGGCAAGTTCGAGCTCTTGCCGCAAGCGTCCGGCGACAGCGGTCAGAGCCTCGGGCAGTTGCGGTGCCGCCATCAGGCGAACCACGTCATACAGGACCACGGCCTCTCTTTCGCGGCGTTCAGCATCTCGCGCGCGGTTCCTCAGCGCCGCCGCGAGTTGCCCGGTGATGATACCCGTGATAAGCAGCAACCCAAGCGCGACCCATTCCTCCGAGTCGGAAACAGTCAATCGGTACTTGGGGTCGACAAAAAAGAGGTTGAATGCGAGAAACGCCGCTATTGAAGCGAGGATCGCGGCCCCGCTGCCAAAGGCGATCGCGCTGGCCATGACGGCGAGCAGGTAGAGCATGGAGAGGTTGGCCACATCCACTACTTGATCGATGGCAGCGATGATGGCCGTGACGATGGCGGCGAGAGTCAAAGCCAAAACGTAGCCGCCGGCCCGCGAATCCCTCAGCCTAACCCACGTCTCGCGCATGTCGCCCCTATTGTACGCTGACCACAACGCTGACGATATGGACGCACACTTCCCGCGCTTTCGACGGCTGGGCAGCGTCGATTCGGTGATCGAGCATCTCGAATCATGCCGTGCACTTGCGTGACAAGCGGGCTTTAATGTGTTATAGTTCTCACATAAGTAGTTGTCCCTGTCCTCGAATCGTAACGAACAGTCACTGTCCCGTTTCGCACTCGACGACAAGGAATAGCGGACCCCAACAAGGAGGTCGTCGAGTGGCATACACCGACAAAACCCTAACCTGCGTCGATTGCGGCGCCTCATTCACGTTCTCGGCTGAGGACCAGGAGTACCACGCCAGCCGCGGGTTCACCAACGAGCCCAAGCGTTGCGCTTCCTGCCGACAGGCTCGGAAGTCGGAGCGCGGCGGCGGCGGTGGCGGCGGCGGCTACAGCTCGTCCCCCCGGCAGATGTTCTCGGCGGTTTGCGCCGAGTGCGGCCAGACAACCGAGGTCCCGTTCGAACCTCGGGGAGACCGGCCGGTCTACTGCCGAGACTGCTTCTCCAAGCGCCAGCCATCGCGCGGGCGTTACTAGAAGCTAACCCAATCGAACCTGGCACGGCGCCCTCTGAGTTAAGGGGGCGCCGAATGCCTTCCCCGCCGGTCCAGCCAGCCCAACCGTCCGCAGAGGAGGAAAGCCTTGACCACTCTGTACGTGGGCAACTTGTCTCCGGAAGCAACGGATAGCGATTTGCGGTCGGTGTTCTCGGCTTTTGGCGAGATCGGCTCCCTCCGAGTCGCCCGCAACCGCGCCGGCCGTCCTCGCGGCTTTGCCTATGTGGAGATGGAAGAGGATGCCGCTGCCGCCGCCATAGAAGCCCTGAAGGGCAGCGAACTCAAAGGCCGCACTATGGATATCGTCGTGGACCAAGCGTCTTCGGGCGGGCACCACCACAAACGCGACGCCAGGCGGGGCGGCTTCCGGCGCCGCCGTTAAGGCGAGCGCCTTTGTTGTCTTGAAGCGCTGAGCGCGAGGCAGCGCAAAGGAGAGGCTTACGCGTCTAGGACATCGCCGGCCCGGCACATCAGTCGTCTTCGTCGACGCACCGACGGGTGAGGTAATCCTCCACGTCGGCCTTGATGAAGCGGGCTGCCCTCTTGTCTATTTCCATCTCTACGACTCTAGCGGCTCTCCGGTAGCGGAATCGGGGGACGCCACCTCCTTCCCAGAAGGGCTGAAGGTGGAGACTCCGGATGGCGAAGTGCTCTTGGACCTTCCCATCGGCACCGACATTCCCATTCAATACCGTCTCTACAACCGGAACGGCATTCTCCTCACCTGCTCCGACGGCGTCTGCACGAAGATCGAGCCCGGCCTCCGTATGGAGACACGGCCGCAAGGAGGCAAGGCGTCGCCGACACCCTGGTACCGGCACCCCGCCTGACAAGAGCCGTCCCCGGCAACCGCTACAATCACCGATAAGATTGCTCCCCCCCACACACAGCAAGGTATTGACAACGCCCTACTAGAGGCGTACCTTTCGTCACGAAAGGGCCCCGCCAGGCCACGCGTAGGGATGTGCGCGGCACCGCCTCGGGCTGGGCCTATTAGAGGAACAGGCAGAGGGCAGGATGGCCCCGGCTCCGGGTGGTCGGGGCCCTTGCTTTCTCTAAAGCAGACGCCACTTCAATTCGATGTGCGCGGCGTCTGCCCCATAGGGCAACGAAACTCATTCACGGGCCGTCTTCCTGCGACTCCCGAGGATCACACCTCAGGAGTAGTCTCCACACCCCCGTGACTACCCGCATTTGCGGTACAATCATCCCTAAGAAGGATGTTTCTCCCTTTGCGGCGGGAATGAACCTGCCGATAACACCTATGAGGCTGCGGTCTTCCCTGAGACCGGGCAACCGCTGTATCACGAGCATATATATGAAGCCAAAGAAGCCACCGGAGGCCAAAGGCGGGCCGGAGAGAAACGTCTCACGGGGTTCTCCAACAGGGCGAAGAGGGCGCGGTCTGCCCCTGCCCAGCGCCTTATCACGCCTCTGGACGCTGATAGCGGGCCCGCCGCCCAAGCCGGCAAAGCGGCCACAAGCTGCCCCTGCCTCCCCAGGGCCACCATCAGCTCGCACCGAGCCTTTGGCTCCCGCTAACGAGGACTTGCCGATGACTGAGAAAAGCGAATTGCCGCTAGGGCGGTCGGAGGAGCCGACTCAGCCGGAGGAGATCGCTGGACACGAGGAGCGCCAGGAGGCATCAGCTAACGAGGCTACCCACCGCGCCGCCGAGATCTTGGCTAAGGCCTTGTCGGAGGCGGAGGCCGTTCTCATCAGCACCCCCAAGGAGCCGCAGCCACCGCCGCAAAGCCCCTCCCCCCAAGAGGCCAGCAAACATCACCGCCGTGCCTCAGGCGAGGAGATGCAGTCGGTTATCCGCGCTCTGACGGAGCACTTCGACCGTACCCTGGACCGCATGGGCGAAGAGAGGAAACTTCTCGCCGATGAGATGCAGTCAACGGTCCGCTCTTTGCGCGAGTATCTCGACCGCGTGGAGGACCGCATGGACCACGACCGGCGGCTCTTGACGGAGCAGTTGTCGACGCTCAGCCGGAGCGTGGAGCGGCTGGAACGGCGGTTGGACGAAGTCCCGACCCGCCAAACAGGAACAGGGGCCGGCAGTGAAGCGCCCGAGACGGTCACCCCCACAGCTCCTCCTGAAGAAGCGGCAGAACCGGTATTCGCCCCCGGCGGCGAGGGCCTCACGGTGGTCATTTCGTCGGTGCCGGGCTTTCAGGGCCTCATGGAGGCGCAGCGCGCTCTCATGCGCCTGCCCGCCATCGAGGGGGCATCGGTCGAGCGCTACTTCGACGGCGAGGCGCGCATCGTGCTGACGCTGCGGGAGCCGATCACGGCCAGCCTCATCGTGGAAACGCTGTCTCAGTCGGCCGAACAGCCGGTCCAGGTCGAGGAGTCGCGCCCGGATGCTCTCCGGCTGCGGGTCCGCTTCCAGGGAGAGGGATCGTAGGCACGGGCAGCGCCACCGGTCGCGGACGCCGTAGGTTGCTTGACCACGTCCTCTTCGCCGCCTGATCCCATGCTCTTGCAGGTAGACGCCGGTTCCCTTCGGGACCACGACGCTATGTGCACGAGCCCTCCCACCCCCGACTGATCGAACACATCCTCCTTCCCAGCGATCTCAACCCCTAGCGAGTGACTGTCTCTTCCAGTAGACTCGTCAAGGGCAGGCTCCCTCATCTCCTCGTCCCTCAGAGGAGTGCAATCGCCTGTCGTTTAGCCTATGTATGTCCGTCACCTGAGCCTCGCTGACTTTCGCAACTATCGCGAGTTGGAGCTGGACCTGCCGCCGGGGCCTCTGCTCTTCATCGGCGAGAACGCCCAGGGCAAGACGAATCTCCTGGAGGCCGTCTACCTCCTCTCCACGATCCGCTCCCTCCGCGCCGGCAGCGACAGCGAGCTCATCCGCTGGGAGGTTGCCCAAGAGGCGCTGCCCATCGCCCGCCTCGTCGCCGAGGCCGAGCGGTCATCGGGGCCCGTTCGAGTCGAGATGGTGATCCAGGGACAGCCAGGCGAACGGGTGCCGGCATCCGATGACCATCCCCGCGCCAGCAAGCGGCTGCGCGTAAACGGTGTCCCGAAGAGGGCGTCGGAGACTATAGGCCGGATCAACGCCGTCCTCTTCACGTCGCAGGACATCGACCTGATCAGCGGGTCGCCATCTCTACGACGCCGCTACCTCGACATCACGCTGACGCAAATCGACGCCCGCTACCTGAAAGCACTCCAGCAGTACAACAAAGTGCTCCTGCAGAGGAACGCCCTCCTGCGGCGCATCCAGTCGGGGATTGCACGGCCGGATGAGATCGCTTTCTGGGACGACCATCTCGCCCAGGCCGGCTCCTACGTCGTGGGAACGAGGGCGCAAACGGTGGCCCGCTTGGCCGGCATCGCCGCCGAGGCGCACGGCTTCTTGAGCGGTGGACGGGAGGCGCTGACGCTGACCTATCAGCCGCGCTGGGCCGGCGGCTGGGACGGCGAGCGCGCGGGTAACGCCGGTCAGGAGGAACTGGCGACCGCTTTCCTGCAAACCCTCGCTCAGGGGAGGGAACGGGAGATCGGCGCCGGTGTTACTCTCTGGGGGCCTCACCGTGACGACCTCCTCTTTTCGCTCGATGGCCGCTCCGCTGCCGCATTCGCCTCACGGGCGCAGGGACGCACCGCCGCCCTCGCGCTGCGCCTGGCGGAGGCTCGCTTCCTCCTCGCCAACACCGGCGATCATCCCGTCCTTCTGCTGGACGACGTCCTCTCGGAGATGGACGAAGGGCGTCGCAGCAGCGTCTTGGACACCGTCTCCAGCTTCGACCAGGTCTGGATAACCTCTGCGGAAAGGGAAGACGAGGGACGGCGGCTCTTCTCCGGGGCCAGCGTCTTCTCCGTTAAAGCCGGTCAGGTGCTGACAGCGCCTGATGGCTAGCCGTCAGTCCTGCCAAACAGTGGGCTCTTGAGGCCGGCGGGCACCACCACCGATAGAGCGTTCGGCACCACCCGCAGCGTGAGGGGTGTCATTCCCAGATAGTCGCCGTCGACCTGGACGGGCAGCACGCAGGGGCTGGGCAGTTCCACGGTCTGCGCTTGCCGGTAGAAGACGTTGGGCGCCCGGTCGTGGCGGCGGGCGAGTATCCGGAGGCTGTGCATGACCATCCGCCGGATTCCGTGGCCGCTAAAGGCGTACACGTCGAGCAGGCCGTCGTCCGCTCGGGCATGGCGGGTGATGTCGATCACAGCGCCGTAGGAGCGCGTATTCCCGACCAGCAGCCAGGTGAGATCGATTGTCAGGGGTTCGCCGTCGATGATGACGGTGGTCTCGCTACTACGGTAGCGTAGCGCCTCCCGGAGGCCGTGGAGGACGTAGGCGGCGGCGCCCAATCGCTGCTTGAGGTTATCGGGGACACGGCTCACGACATGGCCATCGAGGCCGACGCCGGCCATAAGCAGGAAATAGCGTCCTTCACCCACCGGCGGTTCGGCGAGCCCCAGATCGATCCGGCGCTTCTCGCCCTCGCACAGCAGCCGGACGGCCTTGAGCGGGTCGCGCGGTACCTTCACCTCTTTGGCCCAGACGTTGGCGGTGCCGCCGCGGACAACGGCCAGGGAAGTATCCGTCGTCGCAAGGCCGTTGGCGACTTCGTTGACCGTGCCATCACCGCCACAGGCCACGACCGCGGCGAAGTCCCCCCGCGCAGCCTCGCGGGCCAGGTCGATGGCGTGTCCCTTCCGTTCCGTCAGGGTCAGCTCGGCCTGCCAGCCCCGGCTCTCCAGCCAAACGAGAGCCCGGCGCAGCTTTTCCTGCGGCGGCGCCCCCCGGGCGACGGGGTTGACGATGAAGAGGGCTCGCTGAGTCAATTCGGGGATTCTCGAAAAAGCGACAACGTCCGTATCATGATGCTAGAGCGCAGACGGCTCTGCCGCCGGCGTCTCGGAGAGGGTCTCCAGGTCGAACTCCCGGCCGAGGACGACGAGGCGATCGCCTACCTCGACGACGTCGGAGTCGCGCGGCCCCACGACGATTTCGCCCGTCCGCTTTCGTACGGCCAGTACGTTGACGTTGCTGGCGCCCCGGAGCACGTCCTTCACGGTGCGGCCGCCCATCCCTGATTGCTCGCTCGCTTCCACCTCGGCGATGATGTGCTCACCCAGACCTCCGCCACCGCCGACGAGCGTGTCGACGAAGTCGAGGACGAGCGGCTGGAGGGCGGAGAGGGCCATGCGGCGGCCGCCGATCAGGTAAGGGGAGATGACTCTGTCGGCGCCGGCGCGGAGCATCTTCTGCTGATTGCTGGGCTGGCCGGCGCGGGCGACAACCAGGACGTCAGGCTTCATCGCCTTAGCGGTGAGAGTGATGTAGGTGTTGCCGGAATCGGAGTCGGACGCAGCGAGGAGGCACCGGGCATGCTCGATACCGGCATCGCGGAGGACGGTGTCGGATGAGGCATCGCCCTTGATGAGGAGGAATCCCCGCTCGCGGGCACGGCCTATCGCCTCCACGTTCGAGTCGATGACGACGAAAGGTATGCCGCGGTCCTTGAACTCGCGCCCTATCTCCTCGCCGACGCGGCCGAAGCCGCAGAGTATGTAGTGGTTACGCAGGGCCTGAATCTTCGCTCTCATTCTTCTCTCTCCCCAGGCCAGCCCGAGCTTTCCCTCGACTACCAGGGTCACGAAGCCGACCAGAATATACAGGGCGACGCCCACACCCAACAATATGAGGAACATGGTAAAGATGCGGCCCGCCGTGCTCAGAGGCTGCACCTCCCGGAAGCCCACGGTGGTGACCGTGGTGACGGTCATGTAGAGGGAATCGAGGACAGACCAGCCCTCAATGATCCTGTATGCCAGCGTGCCTGTGGCCAGCAACAGGAGGAGTAGCAACACCCCTGTCGCCAACTGTCGCCAAGAGTTCATCTAGGTGATCATCCCCCTACTGGACTACATGCGCAAGCACTTGAGCGAGGAGTACAAGCTATTTATCGGCGGAGCACGTCTGATTGGTGAGTGGACTTTGACGCGTGTGGGCTATGAAGCGCACCCACCGGGGCAGGCAATTACGGTCGAACCGCACAGGTGCTCAAGGGATTGATCGCCGACTGTTCGTCCGCTAGGATGATAGCGAACATCTGTACGGAGGGAAGGCCAGACTGAAGTGGGAGCGCGAAGGCGGGAAAGGGCGCCAACTATCGCTTGATATTGTAATCGACGTAGTCGGCTATAGCATCGTAATCTGATCTGACAAGCCGATGGCACCACATCAGCCTGTCTGGAAGCGAGAGGCCTCTGGCAAAGGTGGTATACCACGCCGCGACTTCGACAGAGGCTAAATTCTTGTCCGTAACATATTCTAAGGCAGGTCGGAGATCGGTATCGGTCGAAACGATTACGCCAATGTCGTATTCTTGGTCGACCGCAAGAGTCACGAAGTCAACAGCCAGCGCTACATCAATGCCTTTTTCCTCAGCAGAACGAGTCGGCCAGTCAAATGGATACCGGAGCGTGCGTGCTTTCACGATCACGCCCTTCTTTTCCCAAGCGGCCGACTGCCTCATGTGTGCGCCGTAAGTCTTGGGGTCTTTGGACGATTCGGGGCGTCCGGTGTAGATTCTGACTTGGTGTAACCGCCTTGCCTCGTGCCCGCAGCTGGGTGGCTTCTTCTTGCATACGAGTTCGCCCAGCTTTATGGGGTCGAACTGCCCACATGGACTCGGATCGGTCTTCATGAAGAACAGTTCACGAGCACCTTTGTAAGTGTTCTGAGCGTCGATAAAGACGACTACTCTTCTCATCACATCCCTGATAATAAAAACCCCGGCAGTTCACCTCCGAAGGTGGAGGTGGACGCCGGGGAGCATTCTAAGGGATTATCGACGCGAACAGAGTTCTTGTCAACCCCCGCCACAAGTATAGATTATTACAATGTTTCCCAGTCTTGTCAAGACTACCCGCAACACTCGATTCAAACTGACCCACTACCGACTATTCAGAGGTCGTCAGCGAGATTAGGGTCTCCTAGAGCACGAAGGAGTGGCGACCTAGCAGGTCAGCTTCCGCGGACAAGTTTCTGCTTGTGGGCCACGTAGTCCACTAGAATGTACTCGCCCAACCCCTCCGGCGTCGTGTAGAAGACGCGTCCCTTGTTGATGCGGGCCATCTCCCTCACGAACTCCTTCAGGTAGTAGTTGCGGTCGAGCATGAAGGTGTTGATAACAATCCCCTTGTCCGTGCAGCGCTTCACTTCCTTGAGCGTCTCGCGGATGGTGACCGGGCTGGGCGGGTAGGCGAAGTAGGAGCGGCCCCGCTCCAGATGGGCGGTCGGCTCGCCGTCGGAGATCATGATGATCTGGCGGGTGCCCACTTTGTGCTTGGCCAGAAGCTTCTGCGCCAGCAAGAAAGCGTGGTGCATGTTCGTACCGAGGACGGACTCATCCCAGCGCACGTAGGGCAGCTCCTCGGGCTTAAGCTGGCGAGCATAGGCGGAGAAGCCGACTACGTAGAGCGAATCGCGGCTGTACTGGCTGCTGATCAGGTTGTTTAGGGCCAGGGCGACCTTCTTCGCCGCCTGGAAGCTGCCGCGCAGGGCCATCGACCAGGAGAGGTCGACCATGACGACGGTGGCGGTCTGGGTGAGCTGCTCCGTGCGATGCACCTCGAAGTCGTCGCGGCTCAGACGGACGGGCACAGAGGCGGGCGGCTGCCGGTAGAGCGCGTTCATGACGGTCTTTTCGAGATGGAGATGGAAGGGGTCGCCGAACTCGTAGCGCTTCGTCTCGCCGATCTGCTCGCCGCCGAGGCCGGAGGTATGCAGGGGATGCTTGCCCGCCCTTTCCGCCTTCACCTGGGCATATATCTCGGCCAACGCTTTCTGGCCGAGCTTGCGGATGGCCCGCGGCGTCAGCTCCCAAGTGCGGCCTTTTCGCCGGATATAGCCGGCCTCTTCCAGCACCTCGCGAAAGTGGCGTAGCTGCTGCAGTTCCTCGTGGGCCTCTTCCCCCAAGACTTCCCGCAGCTTCTCCGCATCCACGTCATCGATGTCGCCGCCGTACTGGACGCGCTCCAACTGGCGCTCCAGCTCGTCCAGGTTCTGCATGTAGTCCATGAGGCGCATCGCCGCGTTGATGTTCAGCTCCTCATCGCCGCGGAAGGGATAGTGACTGCGCAGGTCGCGCATCGGGTAAAGCAGCTCCAGGTTGGCCGCCAGATCGCTTAGCTCCGCCTGTAGATCCGGGTCGGTGATCTTGTCCGTCAGCAGGTCCTGAAGCTGCTGGCGCATCTCCGGGGGCAGGCTGTCGAGCAGGCTCTGCATCTGGCTGATGTGATGCTGCATCTGGACGATCAGTTCTTCGAGGTTCTGGGGCGGGTTAGGGCCGAAGAGGTCGCCGTACTCGCGCATGAACTGGTCGAAGTCGGGCTCGCCGCCGGCCATCTTCTCCGAGAGCATCTGATTGAGAGCTTTCATCATCTTCTTCAGACGTTCCATTTGCTCCGGCGACATGTCGCTGATCTGTTTGTGGACGTCGCGGAAGAAGCTGTCGGTCATCGCTTTCCGCAGCATCTCTATCAGCTCCTGGAACTTGCGCCGCGCCTCGGAGTCCATGAACTCGTATTGCTGGAGCCCTTTCACCTGGCCGCCCACGTCCGTCGGCAGGTTTTCGAGGTGGCTCTGCTTGCGCTCGACGACGTTCTTGAGCATCTGAGCGAACTCACGCTCGGTCGACTTCGCCGGCTCATCTGGGGAACCGGGCTCGCTCCCTGTAGGCGGAAGCGCGCCCTTATCCTCAAGGAGAGCGCTGGCCTCTTCCAGGCGCTGCCGGAGCGCGCTCTTCTCGATGCGCACGATCTCGTCCAGCCGCTGCCGGATGTCTTCGAGGATCGAGCCCAGGTTGTAGCGGTCGAGGGTCTGGCGGCGTTTCTGGCGCAGCTTCTGGAGCAGGTCGCGCAACCCCTGTGGACGCTCGCCGGGGCCGCGCAGCCCTCTCTGCAAGAGATTGCGGAGGGCATACTGGAGATCGCCGAGGTTCATCAGGTCGTCGGTGATGCTCTCGAGGATGCTGTCGGCGTCGACGGGAGGGCCGTCTTGGGTGCCGTCCCACTGAGAGTAGCGATAGGCGCGGGCCATAGTCGGTTGTCCTGGTTCAGGAGTACCTGCTTTCAGGCTACAAGATCGAGTAGCAAGTGACAAGCGGAGCCGAAAGGGGGACACAATGGGCGGCGGCAGGATCGACCAGCATTCACGGAGGGCGTGTCGCCGGAGTCAGATTCGGGGGTTGAAATGCGGTTTGCGAACAGCATATAGTCGCAGCGAGAGGATCGGCGGCTGACCGGGCAGACCGCCCGGAAACAGCCGGGCACCAGGCGCGTCGGGAGAAGGCGGGATGAGGCGTTCGCACATCGTATTGATAGCCCTCTGCCTGGGGGTCGCGTTGGCTCTGGTCATCATCCTGGGGATTGCGCTGACGTTCCTCGGCGTATCCGGCGGGGGCTCGGAACAGGCCAGCGGACCGACGGCTGGGGCCACCACCGTGGCTCCGGCGGGTGAGCCCACGACATTTGCCCCCCAGCCGGGCCAGCATTGGGACGGGTTCCTGTTCTGCGATCAGCCGATGCCCTGCATTCTGCCACCCGACCAGCTCACGCCCCCACCCAGACCCCTGAAAGGCGACGAAGGGCACTCGCTTGTCAACGGCCACCCCGGCTACCGGCAGTTCAACACCATCGACGACCTGGCGCGCTTCATCGACGCCCGCGCCGTCCTGCGGGTGCCTCAGTTCCTGCCCCCCGACGCCCAGCTCATAAACGCAGAAACGGTGGTGGGAGACGACGGCAAGTATCTTCTGGTACATCTCAACTACCGCCTGCTCCGGAGCGACTCCGGTGTCGGCGATGCCGACCTCTGGATCGGCTACGATCTATACACTGCCAGGCCTCTTGCCATTGGCATGATCGGGCAAGGGTCTGGGCCCGCGACTAGCGTCTACTGGGACCGCCTGCTGATAGTGCGCGGGGAGGAAGCCATCTTCCAACCGGCATCGAGTCCAGACAGCCGCGCCAGCCTCAACTGGTTCGAGGATGACGGGAGCTTCTGGGCGGTGCAGGCGCGATGGCTCGACCTAGCCACGATAGTCGCCATTGCCGAGTCACTGACGGACTACTAAGCAGTCGCGGAGGCGGTCAGAGGGACTCGAATCTACCCTCGGTACTGGGCGCGGCCGAGCACCTCGTCCTTGTTCAGTCGTTTGTTGAGGTGGAGCCCCTCCAGGATGAACTCCACAGCAGAGGCGATGGAAGCGGGCTTCTCTCCCACCTTCAGCCGGGCCACGGCGCGCTCCAACCCTACGACCTTCTGCAGCAGCGGCAGGTAATCGGGCGAGGACATGGTGTCGGACACCTCGACGGAGATACCCTCCTTGAAGGGAGCGACGATGCCCTCCAGATCGGCGACGTTGAAATGGCGGCTGAACACGTTGAGGACAGCGCCCTGAATCAGCTTGCTCAGTATCTGCTGCTCCCGGCCATCCTCAACTGTCTCGAACTCCACTTTGCCGCTGAACGCCGGCATCACGTACGGGAGATCGCTGATGCGAGGGACGATCTCCCTTTCGCCGAGGCGGAGGGCGCGACGCATGGCGTTGGCCAGCAGGCTTTCGTAGTCGGTGATAGAGGCGCGGACGGAGACGCCGGAGCGCTGGTTGACGTCGGGGCTGCGGCGGGCCAGCCGGGTTATCTCCGCGACGATCTCTTTCATATACGGGGGCACGATCACCTCGAAATCCTCATCGCGGAACTGGTACATCTCCTGCTCCATGATGCGGATCTCGTGCTCCACCTTGCGCGGGTAGTGGGTGCGGATCTGGGCGCCGTAGCGGTCTTTGAGCGGGGTGATGATGCGGCCGCGGTTGGTGTAGTCTTCGGGGTTGGCGCTGGCCACGACGCAGATGTCCAGAGGCAGACTGACGCGGTAGCCCCGGATCTGAATGTCGCGCTCCTCCATGATGTTCAGCAATCCAACTTGAATACGCTCCGCCAGGTCGGGCAGCTCGTTGAGGGAGAAGATGCCGCGGTTGCTGCGCGGTATGAGTCCATAGTGGATGGTCAGCTCGTCGGACAGGTAGCGCCCCTCGGCGACCTTGATGGGGTCGACCTCGCCGATGAGGTCGGCAATCGTGATGTCGGGAGTGGCGAGCTTCTCGCCGTAGCGCTGGTCGGGTGTCAGCCAGGTTATCTCCAGGTCCTCGCCCTGTTCGGCCAGCCTGTCGCGGCAGGCCCGGCAGATGGGGTCGTAGGGGTTGTCGTGGATCTCGCAGCCGGCGACGGCGGGCACGGCTTCGTCGAGAAGGTTGACGAGCGAACGGATAAGGCGGGACTTGGCCTGCCCTCTCTCACCGAGGAAGATGATGTCCTGACCAGAAAGGACGGCGTTTTCGATCTGAGGGATCACTGACTCTTCAAAGCCGATGATGCCGGGGAAAAGCTCCTCGCCCGCCCGAATCCGCCGGATGAGGTTGCGGCGCATCTCTTCTTTTACCGGCAGAACCCGGTAGCCCGAAGCCCGCAACTCTCCGAGATTCCTCGGCCTGTCCGCAGTCACTGTATCCCCTACTTCCCCTATTCTCCTTGCCGCCGCTCAGAATCCCAGACGGAGGCTTAGCAGGAGCCCGGTCAATGTCTAGGTTGTCGCAAGGAAGCGGGCCAGTTCGTCTCGGTCGAAGCGAGGCAAAGCCGCCACACCGCCTCGTGCATCTATTATAGTCACTTCCCGATGAGGCACCAGAGCGCCGATGCAGGCGGCTCCGACGCCGCCATCCGTCAGCGCCGCCAAGACCGGATCGCAGTCCTCCGGCGCAACCGCTATCAGGAGAGAGCCGGAGGCGAGAAGCCCCAGGGGGTTCAGGCCGAGCGCGCGGCACACAGTCACCGTCTCCGGCAGCACGGCGATGTCTTGGGCCCTGACGACAGCGCCGACGCCGGCCGCCTCCGTCAGCTCGTGGACGGCGGTGGCGAGCCCGCCCTCGGTCGGATCATGCATGGCGTGGACAGAGACAGTCTGACAGGCGATCAGCGCCTCCTTTACCACGCTGATTCCAGGGTAGTAGAGGAACTTCCCCGCTCTTTCGACAACGTCGCTGCTGACTCCCCGCGTCTGGAGCTGTTTCGCGGCCTCGCGCGCGAGCAGGGCGGTACCCTCGATAGCGATGCCTTTGGTGAGGATCAGACAGTCACCGGCCTTGGCGCCGGCGCTCCGCACCACGTGATCCGCCTCTCCCATCATCGTTCCTATCACGAGAGGGCGTCCGAGGCCGTGTGTGACCTCCGTGTGCCCTCCCACAAGGCTGATATCGATCTCCCGGCAGGCGGAATGGATCTGATCGAATATCTGCTCGGCCAGGGACGGCTGGGCGCCCTCCGGGAGAAGGATCGCCGCCAGGAACCAGGCAGGCCTTGCCCCCATGACGGCGATATCGTTCGCGTTCACCTGGACGGCATACCAACCGATGAGGTCGGTCGCGAAGGTGATCGGGTCGGTTGAGGCGACGAGCAGCTTGCCGCCGACCGCCAGCACGGCCGCGTCCTCGCCGAAGGTCGGCCCGACGATGACCCGCGCGTCCTCACAGCGGGCAGACGCGAGCAGACGTCTCAGCACGTCCGGCGGTAGTTTGCCAGTTTTCACGAAACGTTAGACCTCCCTCCAACCCAGTGAAGACGGACACATAAGCTTGTCCCACTGCCTGTTCGTATCGTGGCAAATGAGCGGCGGCAGGAGACGAATCCAGCCGAGGCCCGTCAGCGGCCACCCCGAAGTCGAGGATCGAGCACGTCGCGGAGGGCGTCGCCGAGCATGTTGAATCCGTACACGGAGAGGGCGATGGCCAGCCCCGGCCACAGGGCCAACCAGATGTCCACTCTCATGTAGAGGAGACCCTTAGAGCTCAACATCTGCCCCCAGGACGGGAACGGCGGCGGCACGCCCCATCCCAAGAAGCTGATCGAGGACTCAGCGAGGATCGCTGCGCCGAGTTGCACGGTAGCCAGGATTATGACGACAGCGAAGACGTTGGGGAGTATGTGATGGGCCAGGATACGCAGGTCACCGGCGCCGATGCAGCGCGCTGCCTCCACGTACTGATTAGTCTTCACAGAGATGGCGGCGCCGCGGATCACGCGCGACGAGCCGGCAGCCATGATGATCCCCATCACCACCGTGATAGCCACTACCCGGTGCACGGGGTCACCGCTGCGGGAGAATGCAGAGACGATGGTGACGAGGATGACGATGGCGGGGAAGGACATCCATATGTCGACAAGCCGCTGGAAAAGAGAGTCGAACCAGCCGCCATAGTAGCCAGAGACAGTACCCACAGTGGTGGCGACAACCGCTGATATCGTTACGGCGGAAAAGCCCACCACCGCGGAGACCCGCGCCCCATATATGACCCGGCTCAACACGTCCCGCCCCAGGTCGTCAGTGCCGAAGAGGTGCTTCAGCGATGGTCCCTGCATCGCCTCGCTCCAGGACTGGTCGTCGTACCAGTAGGGAGCGATCCATTGGGCTGAGACCGCCACGGCGATCATGGCCAGCACAAGGATACCGCCGAACGCGCCCAGGGGCTTTCGGCGGAAGAATCGCCACAAACCCCGCAGGACTCGCACCCAGGCTTTCCGCTCCGGGCGGAACGCCTGATAAACCCCCACTCCGTCGACAGTCGCCATTGCTGACCTTCCTAATTGAAGCGGATCCGGGGATCGAGAAAGCCGTACGTCACGTCCACAGCGAGGTTCGTTAGGACTATGACCGTCGCGACGATCAGGTTTATCGCCTGAACCACCGGGTAGTCGAGAGAGGCGATGGAAAACAGCAGATAGCGGCCCACTCCGGGAATACTGAAGATGGTCTCCAGGATCACTGTCCCGCCCACCAGGATGGGTATCTGGAGCCCAACGATGGTCACCACAGGGATGAAGGCGTTCCTGATTGCGTGGCGCGCCACCACTGTTCGCTCCCGCAGTCCCTTGGACCAAGCGGTGCGCACGTAGTCCTGACGCAGAACCTCCAGCATCTGGGCCCTGGTCATACGCATCACCGTGCCCGAGAGGAGCATACCCAGGATGGCCGCCGGTATTATGAGCATGTACAGGTTCTCGCCGGGGTCTTCCCAGATGTTCTTGTACTGGATGGGCGGCGCCCACCCCCACCACTTGTTCGGCAGCACCATGACCAGGGTGCCCATCCAGAAGGAGGGGATGGAGAGAAAAGCGATCGCTCCGCTGCGGGCGACGTAATCGAGGATGCTATCTTGTCGCACGGCGGCGAGGACACCGATAGGGAGAGACACGCAGAGAGAGATGGCGAGGGCAAGAAGCCCCAACTCGAAGGTGACCGGCAGGCGGTGCCTCAGTTCGCTGGTAACCGACACCTTGGTCTGGAGCGATTCCCCCAAATCGCCCCGGGCGACGTGGGACATCCAGACAAAGTACTGCTGGAAGACCGGCTTGTCGAGACCAAGCTCTTTCCTTACCTCCAGCCGCTGCTCCTTGCTAAGTTGAGCGTTCTCTCCTGAAAGCTGCTGGACCACGTCACCGGGCAGGAGGCGCACGAGAAGGAACACGAGAATGGTCACGCCGATCAGCGTTGGGATGACCATCAACAGCCTGCGGATGATGTACCGGTTCAAGACCACCCCCCACTAGCCGCTGGATCGCGCGAAAAGCCGCCTTACTGGTATTCCTTGTATCGCCAACCCCACATCGTCCCTTCGGTGCCGAAGGCGAAGGTGGTGGGACCGGAAGTGTTGACAGCGCCGGCGCCCACCGGATGGCTGGCATTGTACTCGTAGGGATTGATCCCGGGTATGTAGTACATCTGGTCAGAGACGTACTTTTGAAGCTCTCGCAACTCTTGCCGCACTTCCTCTACGTCCCAGGTCCGCACAGCTCCGTTGATACTGCTGATAAGCTCCTGGTCATCGACTCGCGACATGTTGCGGGCGCCGCCGGCGTCAAATGGCAAGAAACTCTGCTCGAAATAGGCAGCGACGTCGGGGAGAACGGTGAGGAGGCCCCAGGCCATACCGTCGAAGTTGCCCTGGCTGTAGGTCTGAGGGAAGTACTGCCCTATGTAGTCCTCAGGAACGGAGGTCACCTTGATGCCCACCTCCCGCAAGAGCTTGGGGAGCGCCTCGGCGACTACAGGGTAGTAGAGGATAATGTTGGTGTATATCGTTGAGCTGAAGTGGAGCCGCGTTTCGAAGCCGTCCTCGAAGCCGGCCGCTTTCAGAAGCGCCTTGGCCTCGGCCACATCGTATTTGTACCACTGGCCCGCGTCGCCCATCTCGTCGCTTCTAGGATCGACCCACCATTTACTTCCCATGCCAGCGCTGACGATGTTGGGCCATTCGCCCCCCTTCTCGGGAGAGACCAGTTTCAGCAGGCCGTCGCGGTCAATAGCCATGGAGACAGCGCGACGGACACGAACGTCGTTGAAGGGAGGCTTGTTCGAGGTAAAGCTGGCCGGCTCAAAGTACAGGAAACTGGTGAGGTTACGCAGGAAGGGGTTGATCCTTGTTTTGGAATCTTGCTGCCGTATAGTGTCCAGGAGAGCCGGCTGAACATACGTTGTATCCAGTTTGCCCGCGAAGAACTGCGACATCACCGTGTTGGTATCGGGAATGACGTAGAGGTGCAGCTTGTCAAGGTAGGGAAGGGAGTTGCCCCATTCATCTTTCTCGAAGTAGTCGGGGTTCTTGCGGAACATAAGGTCAACAGAACGCTCGTAGTGCTCAAATATGAAGGGACCCGACCCAACAGACCGCTTCTCCGCGTCACCATCGGCCTCTATCAGTTCGGGAGCCACCAGCCACAGATCGTTGAAGGACGCAGCACGCTTTAGGAAGAGGCCATAGGGATACTTGAGCTTGATGGTCACCTGGCGATTGTCGGCGGAGGCAACAACGCTGTCCACCATGTCCCACTCACCTTTGTTGGGAGAGAGGGAGCTAAAGCGGTTGTAGTTGTAGACAACGTCTTCGGCGGTGACCGGCCGCCCGAAGGTCGGATCGACGTTATGCCACTTCGCCTCGGGATGGATAGTGAAGACAAAGCTGAGGGGTTCCGGGTTTTCCACTTTCTGGGCCAGTTCCGGCGCGACCTCATACCATTGATCGTCGGGCAGGACGCCCCGCTGGGTGGCGAAACGCATCAGGCGGTTGTACATCCAGGAGCCGAAGACGTGGGTAAGAAAGGCTATCGGCTTGTGGGGGTCCATGTTGTAGAGGTCGGCGATGGTGCCGGTACCGGTGCCGCCGGGTGTCGGCCGGGCGTCGGCGGTACCGCCCGCCCTAGGCGGCCCTTCCGCCTCATCATCTCCCCCACAGGCAATCGTGTGGGCACTGACCAGTCCAGCCGCGCCGAGGGCAGCGGCCTGAAGGGTACGTCGCCGGGATATCCTCTTCCTGAGGGCCCTCCGCCAGAAGTCATCCCCATCGTTCACGGTGCCACCTCCTGAACGACTAATCAACAACTCCGGTCAGAAATGAACCCGCGTCTCGCTGGGTACCGCTTCGCATCATACACGAAGCTTATCCGGCGGTTTCCTAATTCTAATCCTTGCTGGGGAGTCTATCAAGATAGAGGGCCGGTTTTTTTCGTGTCTTGTTGGCGCAGTAACTCCCAGACCCTCTTATGGTCTAGCGCGGCTGAAACCGTTCCACGACCGCCCAGCCCGCCGGCAGGGTAATCGCTGCCGCCACCAGCTTAAACAGATCGCCGGGGAGGAACGGCCACAACCCAGCCTGCCAGACTGCGTGAGGGCCGACGAAGCGGGCCAGCCACAACAAGCCGGGAACATAGAGGAGCACATTGCCGATGAGCAGAGGAACGATGACCCAGCGGCCGCGATCCCACCCTCTCTCAGCAAACCAGCCGACGGCGAAGGCCGCGCCGATGAACCCAACGACGTACCCACCGGTGGGGCCACTGGCTACCACCCAGCCACCACCCCAGCCGTTGAAGACGGGGAGTCCACAGGCGCCCATCGCCCAGTAGCTGCTGAGGCTGACTGCACCAAGACGGCTCCCCAAGAGCGCCCCGGTGAGGAGTACGGCGAACGTCTGCCCGGTTACCGGCACGGGAGTGAACGGGAGACCGAAGCGAACCTGCGCTGAGAGAGCCACGAAAGTGACCGCCCCCAGGACAAGCAGCGCCTGCCGCAAGATGGTCTGCTGAGGGACAAGGACATCGGCCAGGGAGGCCTTACAGGCAGCGTTTTGCACCTACAAACTCTCCATTCTACTGCTTGTCACGGTGATGAGACGTCAAGTCCAGGGGAGACGGCGGAGCCAAGAAAATGACCTGGGCGACAGAAAAACAACTGGGCAGTCATGGAAAGGAACTGAGCGGCGCGTTGCCAAGAATGGATAGTGGTCCGAAAGAGCGCTCAATACCCAAGGTAGACCCGGCGCACATCCTCGTTCGTACGCAGGTTCTCGCTCGTATCCTCAAGCACGACCCTGCCGATCTCGAGGACGTATCCGTACTGGGCTATTCCCAGTGCCAGGCGGGCGTTCTGCTCCACCAGGAGAACGGTGATGCCCTCATTCTCATTGAGCGTCTTGACGATCTCAAAGATGCTCTGGGTAATGAGCGGCGCCAGGCCCAGGGAGGGCTCGTCGAGGAGGAGAAGGCGGGGACGGGCCATTAGGGCTCTGCCGATCGCCAGCATCTGCTGCTCACCGCCGCTAAGGGTGCCGGCCTGCTGTTTCCTGCGCTCGGTCAGGATCGGGAAGTACTGGAATACACGCTCGATGTCGGCCCGCACTCCCTTCGCGTCCCGCCGGACGTAAGAACCGAGTTGCAGATTCTCCATGACACTCAGCTCGAAAAAGATCTCTCGGCCCTCGGGCACCTGGGAAATCCCTATCTCAACGACCTCCTCCGGTGAGCGGTGGCTGATGGAGCGCCCCAGGAATTCAATGCTCCCTTTCAATGGGTGCACCAGACCGGAGATGGTGCGAAGGGTCGTGCTCTTGCCCGCGCCGTTCGCCCCCAAGAGGGTAACGATCTTGCCGTCCGGGACGTCGATAGATACGCCACGGAGGGCCATTATCGGGCCGTAGGCGGTGTAGAGATCGCGGATCTTCAGCACAGCCTAAACCTCCCCTAGATAGGCCGCAATGACGGCTCTGTCCTTCTGGACCTCAGCGGGCGTCGCCTCGGCTATCTTCTTCCCGAAGTTCAGGACGCACACCCGATCGGAAACCTCCATGACCAAACCCATGTGGTGCTCCACCAGCAAAATCGTCACGCCGAGGTCGCTGCGTAGGGAGCGGATAAGCGTCCCCAACGCCTGCATCTCTTCATGGCTAAGGCCGCTGGCCGGCTCATCGAGCAGGAGGAAGCGGGGACGAGAGACAAGGGCACGGGCCACCTCAACCCGCTTCTGCACGGCAAAGGGAAGAGAGGATACGGGGACATCCCGCAGACCCTCAAACCCGAGGAGCTTAAGGACATTCTCGGCGCGCTCGTAGGCGAGATTCTCCTCTTGTGCCACACGCGGCAGGCGGAAGAGACAGTCAATGAGGTTGCTCTTCATGAGGACGTGCTGGCCGACGAGAAGGTTCTCTAAGACAGACATGGATGGAAAGAGGGCCAGGTTCTGGAAGGTTCGCGAAACACCGGCCCGGATTACCTTATACGCCGGCATTCGCAGCAGGTCGTGACCCTCGAATACTATCGAGCCGCTGTTGGGGTGATAGACGCGGGTGATGCAGTTAAAGAGGGTGGTCTTGCCCGCTCCGTTGGGGCCGATAAGCCCCATGATCTCCCCTTCGTCAACGTGGAAGGAGACGTTGTCGAGAGCGACGACGCCACCAAAGTGGATCGACAGGTCTGTTACATCAAGTTGTACGGCCATAATCAGCCTCAGCAGACACAGTATCCGCAATAGTAGCCCGTTTGGGCCGATCAAGCAAGCAGGTACGGCAGGAAAAATATCCGGAAGAATCAGTTAGTCGGTTGAGCAGACGGTGGCGCGCCTGGAGGGATTCGAACCCCCGACCCCCGGTTCCGAAGACCGATGCTCTTTCCGCTGAGCTACAGGCGCACGGCAGCACTGATCCAACCAAGACTGAATTTTCTACTTTCGGTATGGCGCCCTGGGCGCGGGCCCATGTGCCTGCCGATAGTCTACCACAGGCAGACAACCGCCCTCTACCGAACGGGCCTCCGCTGGGTGGCAGATGTTTTACCCTAGGGAGTGGGCACAGCCGCGGGTGTGGGGCTGGCCTCGGGACCGATCCGGACTTGGAGACGCACTTGAGTGTAGGAGGGGTCTTCCTCGAACACGTTGATCGAGATGGCGCCGCTCCACGTTTGGCCTGGAGCCTTGCCTTCGAAGGTAAGAGCCAGGACACCGGTCTGCCCAGTCTCACTTGGCTGGTCCGTCACCGTCCAGCCACGACTCCCTAGCTCCTTGCGATAGAAGTCGGCCACGTCCTGAGAAGAACCCTTGGTGAGGAAGTTCACCTGGAAATCCAGGGTGTCAGTCGAACGGGCCCAGGCAGTATCAGTTATCGTGATGTCAGGATAGACCGGCATCTCTGCCGGGAACCCACGCGGCAAGGGCTTGCTTGCCCCCAACTCGAACGGTTTGGCCGTCGGGGTTTCACTTGCAGCGATCTGAACGGAGGTAAGTATGGTAGAACGCTTTCCGTCACCGGAACTTTGAATGACGATACTGCCCAACAGGTTCGCGTCATCCAGCTTACCGAACTGCACGGCGGCGAACGTCTCTTGCGAGGTGGAAAGGAGTATTTCCCAAGGAGATGTATCCAGATTCTCTTCATAGTAAAGGAGGACATTATCCAGAGAATCCGAGGTCTCGCGAAGAACCGAGATGCTCTCAGTTCCCGCGTCGGTGGTCACGGTGGAGCCGATCAGGGAGGAGCCGGGGTATTCAGGCAAGTCGGCCGGCAGCCCAGAGGGGACCTCACCGATCATGACCTCGGCGGTCGCACCCGGGTTCTGACCGATCTCCATGAACCGCTGCAGTACCTGATCGGCATCCTTGTTGTCGCCGCCACCGCAGGCGATGGCAACGGCCGTAGCGACCAGCAACACGAGGGCAAGGAGGCCGACACGCGTCGTCCCTCCGCCGAAACACAATTCCCGCTTCGCAAACAGATGCAACTCTGAGACCCCCTCTCGAACAAGTCGGCCAACACACGGTTGGCCTGACCACGAGTCGCTTGGGGTGGACGGAGGGATTCGAACCCTCGATCTCCAGGGCCACAACCTGGCGCCTTAACCGCTAGGCGACGCCCACCACGTAACAACAATAGCTCCGCTGTCCCTGACCCATCCTAGCACCCTTTCGCGCCTCCGGTGGGACAGGTCGCAGAGCGGAAGTGACACAGTCGTCATTCGTGTCGAGTGTATCATGGGGAAGGCAGGGAATCAAGGCCGGAAGTCGCCGCCAAGAGCCTCAAGAGGCGCCTCTCGCCTATGGCCTCACTTGTGGACAGCGACCGTCCGGCGCATTTATAGTGAGCCCAACTATGACCTCCGACGACAAATGGAAGCTGATAGTAATCTCCCATAGCCACTGGGATCGCGAGTGGTATTTCCCCTTCCCAAGCTTCCGCATCCGCCTGGCGGGGATGATGGACCGCCTACTCGACATCTTCGCCGCCGACCCCGAATTCAGGCACTTCATGGCGGATGGCCAGGTCATCCTCTTGGAGGACTATCTGGAAGTGCGACCGGAACGACGCCGGGAGATAGCGCGGCTGGTGAAGGAGAACCGTCTGTTGGTCGGCCCATGGTACACACCGCCGGACGAGTACCTTGTCGGCGGCGAGGCACTGGTCCGCAACCTGCAGCGGGGCATACGGCTCGCCCGAGACCTGGGGGGAGCGATGATGATAGGCTACTCGCCAGATGCATTCGGGCACATCGCGCACCTGCCGGCGATCCTGCGCGGCTTCGGTATCGAGGACGCTGTTATGTGGAGAGGCGCCGACGACCGTTTGGAAAAGACAGAGTTCTGGTGGGAAGCGCCCGACGGCAGCGAAGTGCTCACTCATCATCTCGCGCTAGGGTACGGGCCGGCGTCCAAGCTGCCGTCGGAGCCGGACGCGCTTCTCGGCTTCCTGACGTGGTTCTGGCAGGAGATGGAACCACGGGCAACCAGCCGCTTCCTGGCCTTGCTGAACGGCACCGATCACGCCCCACCTCAGGCCGACTTGACAGCGATACTGGCCACCGCCAACTCCGCTCTTGTCGACGCCGAACTGATACACGGACACCTGCCGATGTTCTTCGAAGAGGTGCGGCAGTCTATGGGCAAGCGGGCCCATGCCTTGCCCCGCTATCGAGGGGAGTTCCGAAGCAGTCAGCGCGCGCATATCCTGCCCGGTGTGGTGTCGGCCCGAATGTGGATCAAACAGCGAAACCAGTACTGTGAGGATCTTCTTACCCGCTGGGCTGAGCCGTTCTCCGTATGGTCGAGCCTCCTGCGGCGACGGCTGGGTAAGAAATGGCAGAGACCAGTGTTCCCACCAGGGCCGCTGAGCAAACCGCCGGTAGACAGCGCGTCGATCTCCGGCCTGCTCGCCCAGGGATGGAAAAGTCTCCTGGAAAACCACCCCCACGACGACATCTGCGGCTGCAGCGTGGACTCCGTCCATCAGGGGATGGTCCCGCGCTTCGATTCCTGCCAGCAGATCGGTGAGGAACTGACAGACAAGGCGCTGCGGGAGATCGCGGCGCAGGCGGATAGCGGCGGCGAGCCCGGAATCGCCGTCTTCAACCCCGGCAGCGGCCCTCGGACAGATTTTGTGACGTTCTCCTGGCCCATCGCGAAGGGGGAGGAACTACGGGCGGTCCTCGATGGGAAAGGCCGCGAACTGCCCTGCCAAGTTATCTCGCGG
>Ga0315286_10000557_pt1 | contig 31573 bp, 22 predicted proteins | sample YL17G10_0_MG_FD_205038 | JGI IMG/M metagenome (GOLD analysis project Ga0315286, IMG submission 205038) | Sediment microbial communities from Yellowstone Lake, YNP, Wyoming, USA - YL17G10_0 | ecosystem: Environmental > Aquatic > Freshwater > Lake > Sediment | place: USA: Wyoming | collected... | reverse complement strand
GTCAAGAACCTCTGGATCGCCTGGAGCGCCGGGCAAAAGGTCACCTACCAGGTCAACCGCCAGGGCGACCTCCTCTTTCCGTCGCTGACCCTGGCCGAAAAAGGCATCGATCTCATCTATTTCTACTTGGCCCTCATCGGCCTGACAACCGTCATCATTGCGCTCATCGTCTTTTTCAACTCGGTCAAGCCGCTGGCCATGCCCAATATCTATTTCTACCTTCTCTCGGCCGTTCTCTATTCCTTTTATATCTTCTCGCCGACGGGCGATCTCGACCTGCTGGACAACGTTTTTTACTGGCTGGACAAGGTCGCTTTTCTCGTTTTTCCGCCGCTTCTCCTCCACTTCTTTCTCGTCTTTCCCCAGCGAAAAAAGTTTTTAAGAAAAAAGCCGTCCATCATCACCTTTTTCTATATTCCCGCCGCGCTCCTCTTCCTGTCCAAGCTCCTCTTCCATCTGCCCACCTTCAACAGCTTGAACAACGTCCTCATCCTCGGCATCTACGGAACTCTGGAAAAACTCGACTTGTTCCATTTCGCCCTGTACACGTTCCTGACGCTGGCCACGATTTCGGACAGCTATTTCCGGAATCCGAGTTTTCTCATCCGCAAACAGCTCAAATGGATCGTCTACGGCCTCGGATTCGGGATTCTCCCCTTCACCGTCTTGTACATCGTCCCCTTCCTCGCGGGGCGCTCCCCGGCCAAAGTCGCCGAGCTCACCATTCTTCTCCAGGCTTTCGTTCCCCTCGCTTTCTCCTACTCCATTTCGCGCTACAAGATCATGGACATGGAGGTCATTCTCAAAAAAGCGGCGACCCTCATCTTCTCGTATTTCGTCCTCGCCGTCCTCTATCTCGGCGTATCCTCGCAGACGAAAATCTTCTCGGAGAACAGGGTCAACGCTATCGTCCTGGGCATTCTGGCCATTGTCCTCGGGGCGACGCTCTTCACCCCGCTCAACAAACTCTTCCAATCGTTGTTCGACAAGGTTTTTTACCGGCGCAGCTATCAGTATCGGAAAACCCTGCTCTCGATCAGCCAGGAGCTGAGCCGGGAGCGTAATCTCGAAAACCTTTCGCGCTCGCTTCTCGAGCTCATCGCCAACGCCCTGAACCTCCGCAATATCGCCCTCCTGCTTCCCAGGGAGGACGGTCCCGGGACGCTGTCCGTCTTCAGCTCCAGGGGCGAATTCGTTTCTCTGCCGCCCAAATTGAACCTTGCGCCCGAGCTCTACGACGTCCTCAAGGAAAACAATTCCCTCTCGCTCTATTCGCTGGGCGACAGGAAAGAGCTGCAGGAAAAGTTCGAGGAGATGCGCTCCTCGGGATTCGAACACATTTTAGCGCTTCAGGTCGAAGACCAGATGATCGGCTGCCTGGCCATGGGCAAGAAAACGGACGCGACCTTCCTGACGAGCGAGGACTGGGAGCTTCTGACCACGATCTCCTCGTCCGTCGCCCTGGCCCTGGAGAACGCGACCCTCTACAACCAGGCCAGCCTCCGCGCCCAAGAGCTGGAGCGGTTGAAGGACTACAGCGAGAACATCATCGAAAGTCTGACCGTCGGGGTGGCCGTCCTCGATACGAAGGGCCGGGTCATCGGCTGGAACCGGGTTCTCGAAGAGACCTTCGCCAAAAAAAAAGGGGACATCCTCGGAGACTCTCTCATCGACGTCCTCGGACCGGCCAATTTTTCCCTTCTGTTCCCGCCGGATACCCAGAAGGATTTTCACCTCCTGAGCGAAATCCCCATGGATATCCGCGAAGGAGAGAAACGGATCTTCGACATCGCCAAGACCCCGCTGCTCGACAACCGGCTCAATCCTTACGGGACGATCATCGTTTTCGAGGACATCACCGATAAAATCCAACTCCAACAGCAGCTCGTCACATCGGAAAAACTGGCCTCGATCGGGCTCCTCTCGGCCGGGGTGGCTCACGAGATCAACACCCCGCTCACGGGCATATCGAGCTACGTTCAGATGCTCCAAAAACGGGTCTCGGACGTCGACTTCTCCCAGATCCTGGGAAAAATCGAAGCCCAAACCGAGCGCGTCTCGCGGATCATCAAGAACTTGCTGAATTTCGCCCGGAATCCCTCGGATTTCGCCTTCCATCGCGCCAGCCTCAAGGACGTCCTCCAGGAAATCATTTCCCTGATCGATTACAAGCTGAAGGCGATGAACATCAAGCTCGAGCTCGACCTTCAGCCCCTGCGGCCGATCTGGGCCCAGGAAGAACGGCTCCAGCAGGTGTTTATCAACATCATCCTCAATGCCATGGACGCCATGCCCCAGGGCGGGACGCTCAGGCTCGAGCTTGCCGAAACGGCGGCCGAGGTCGTGATCAAGATCGCGGATACCGGAATCGGCATTCAGGAAAAACACCTGCCCCATATCTTCGATCCATTCTTCACGACCAAGGGCATCGGCAGGGGAACCGGCCTGGGGCTGTCCATCAGCTACGCCATCATCAAGGAGCACGAGGGCCAGATCACCGTCGAAAGCGAGGTCGGGAAAGGAACGCGCTTCACGATCGCCATCCCCAAGGACCTCGACAAGAGAAAAACGGGCGGCTCCCGGAGCGAAAACCGCAACCCATGAAAGAGACGCCGCCATGAGCAAGGGCCTCATCCATGTCATCGACGACGAACCGATCATCCATGACGTCCTGAACCAGCTCCTGACGTCCGAAGGCTACGATGTCGAACTTTCGTTGTCGGGCGAGGAGGCGCTGCGCAAAGTCGAAGCCCAGGCTTTCGACCTGACCCTTCTCGATCTGCTTCTGCCGGGCATGGACGGGATCGCCGTTCTGAGAGGCATCCGGAAGATCCAGCCCCAGGCCGAAATCATCATCATCACCGCCTATGCCTCGGTCGAATCGGCCATCGAAGCGATGAAGATCGGCGCCTTCGATTACGTCCAGAAGCCGTTCAAGCACGAGGAGCTTCTCCTGATCATCGCCCGGGCGCTGGAGCATAAAAACCTCCAGGAGGAGAACATCCGCCTCCGCGGCGAACTCAAGCGGAAATTCAGCTTCAGCAACATCATCGGCCGGAGCAAGGTCATGGACAACGTTTTCGAGCTCGTCAAAGCCGCCGCCCCGACGCGGAGCACGATCCTCGTCCAGGGGGAAAGCGGGACGGGCAAGGAACTCATCGCCCGGGCCATTCATCAGAATTCCAACCGGGCATCCTTTCCCTTCGTCGTGGTCAACAGCGGCTCTCTCCCGCCCGACCTCCTCGAAAGCCAGCTCTTCGGCCATGTCAAGGGCGCCTTCACCGGCGCGGTGAGCGAAAAACTAGGCCTCTTCGAGGCTGCCGACAAAGGCACGATTTTCTTCGATGAAATATCCTCGTTGAGCATGGAAACGCAGGCCAAGCTCCTGCGGGTCATGCAGGACCGCGAGTTCATGCGTTTGGGCGGGACCAAAACGATCCGGGTCGATGTCCGGATCATCGCCGCGACGAACACCGAAATCGAAGACCTCATCCGGCAGAAAGTCTTCCGCAAGGACCTCTTCTACCGGCTCAACGTCATCAAGATCGAACTGCCCCCTCTCCGCGACAGGAAAGAAGACATCCCCCTGCTGGTCAAGCATTTTCTGGACATCTACGCCAAGGAAAACGGCAAGGACATCCAAGCCGTCAGCGAGGACGTCTTCGAGATCCTCGAAAGACAGGCCTGGCCGGGAAACGTCCGCGAACTGGAAAATCTCATCGAGCGGGCCGTCGTTTTCGCCAAATCCAAGATCATCACCCGGGAGAATCTCCCCAGACCGCTGCTCTCCGCGGAAGAGAAAGAGGGCGCGGAAACGGCCGGCGGCCTGGAAGCCCTGAACCTTCGCGACCAGACGCTGTCCTACCAAAAGAGGCTGATCGAAACAACGCTCCGCAAGGCGAAGGGGGTTCAAAAAAACGCGGCGGGCATGCTGGGGGTCAAGCCGACGACGCTCAACGAGATGATCAAGAGACTCCGCATCGACGTCTCGGATTTTTAAAGAGATACCACGCGATCCGTCACGAATCAGGCCGGCCCGTTCCGCCGGCGTCGCTGTTCCCGGCACAACGAAAACCCGGCTCAGTCGTTGAATATCCCCGGGACGAAATGATCCGGATTGATCCTGATCCGTTTCGGAGCGACGTCCGTCCGGAACTCGAATTCCTGAGTGGGTTCACCGATGTCCAGCTTCCGGCGAACCTCCTTGCCGTTCTCCCGCCAGGCGACCCACAGGGGGAAGACAAAGACGTCTTTGGTCTGGTTAACCCTGAATTTCAGGATGAACCCCTCGCCGCTTTTGACCACTTCGTGGGCGACATGGACTTCGGGAAGGGTATGGGAGTCGAACCATTTTTGGAAAAACGGCTTAAGCTCCCGCCCCGCCGCCCCCTCCATCGTCCGGATGAAATTGGCCGTGCGGGCGGGACGGAACTTGTAAGCCTCGAAGAACGATTTCAGACCCCGCTCGAAAGTCTCCTCGCCGAGCATGTCGAGAAGCATCTGGAGGACGACCGTCGTCTTATCGTAGAGAATGGCCTGGTATGCCTCGAAGCTGAGATAGCTGAGCCGTGAACCCAGCGTGATCGGGCCGAAACGGGAGAGGCGCTCGACCCATCGGGAAAATCTGTTGAGAATCCCGGCGAACGTCTTCTCCCCGAGACGTTCGCGGATATGACGGACCGCGGCGAATTGGGCCAGGCCTTCGCTGATCCACTGGTCATGATAGCTTTCCCAGGTCACGGCCTGGCCCCACCACTGATGGGCGATCTCGTGGGCCAGGAAAGAATCCTTGACGCGCGAAAGGTCCACGGGGCTCTTCGGATTCAGCGGAAGGGGATCGTTCGGCCCGCGCGGAATCTCGTTGAGGACGACGAACGAGGCCGGGCTGTGTCCCCCGCCCGTCTTCCAGAGACGCTGGACGATGGCCAGCTTATCGAAAGGATAGGGGCCGAACCACCGTTCATAATTCGCGACGATCGTCCTCGCGTCTTCGAGGAGCTCTTTTTTCGGGCTGGGGATTTCGGTTGAGATAAATCCCTGAATCGCGGGCAAACTCTGATTGCCCCCGTTCGCCAGCCGATTGAACCGGCCGACGATAAACGACAGGTATTTCACCGGGAATTTCGTTTCGTAGTGGAAGAGGGAATTCCCGACCTTGTCCAGGGCGACGACCCGGCGGATGGAATCGATCTTGCCGAGCTCGATCAACGTCCCGGTGGCGACACAGAATAAATCCGGGGGAACGCTGAGGCGGATGCTGGCCAGAAAATAATCTTCATCAGCCGGGGCCGGATACCAGGAGGCGGACTGACTGTACAAATAAGCGTCGAAGCGGGGCTCCGAAATGAGGATGGTTTCGTTGTATTGGGGGGCGGGCAGGACGTCGGCCAAAGGCTCCGCCGGCTCGAGCCGTCCCCGGTAATAGATCTCGATCGTCCCCTCCTGTCCTTTGTCCAGGGGCTTGAGGAAATAAATATAGAGAAGCCGGCGCGGCTTATCCTGGGTGTAAAACAAATCCCGGCCGTCCTCGTCGAGGACGCGGAGGATGTCGAGCTCGGGATTGAAGTTGAAATTCAGGCTGTCCAGAGCCTCGATTTCGGCCGAGATCGCCACCCTGGCCCGGGCCGAGAGGTAGAACTTGTCCGGCTGAAAATCGACCTCGAGGTCGCAGCGCCGGACGTCGAATTTCTGGCTGAGGGAGATGAACATCCGCTTTTCGTTTCCCGCCGGTTGCCCGGGAGAATAGAGATTGATCACCCGGTCCGGGTTGCGCTTGATCAGATGGATCTCCTCCTCGGAAAAAGGAGAGAAAACATAGGCGAGATTGCCCTTCGTGTCTCCATCCAGCTCGAAAACCACCTGGTCGCCCTGGGGAACGAAGGACATGAGCTCGCCGGTCAGTGAATTTTCGATGGTGAAGGACGAGGCATAGCATTTGCTGAAAATCGCATAGGCCATGTTGACGAGCGCCGCGGGGAGTTGCGGCGTTTTTTCCGCAGGCGCTTTCTCGATCGTGATGTTGCTCCGGAAAAAGGAATCGTTGAACCGCAGGTACACGGACTCGAGCCGGTCCTCGATGAAGGGCGTTTTATAGCGGAGTTCGAGCTGATGCTGTTCCGTCGCGTTGGACGGAGAAAAACGAAAGCGCCCTTTGCCGATGACGACCAGGCCCGTTTCGAGCGTGGGAATGTTGTCGTAAAAAACCCAGCAGTCCTGAAAAACGAGGAGAATGTCCTCATGGCGGATCTCAACCCGGCTGGCCCGCTCGACCCTGCCCGAAGGGATGCGGAGCTTGTAAAAGGCGGCCGTCCCTCCCGTCACTTCCTTTTTTGAGATTTGCCACCCTGCACCGGTCCGCTCGAACCAAACGTGCCACATCTCGACGAGCGCGGAATAGGCGTTCTGATAAAAGACCTGGAAAAAACGTCCGGGCTCGCCTTCCCTGTCGTCCCCCTGGTTCGCCCGGCGAAAGATCACCTGGTCCATCTTCCACGAGTCCCAAGACGATTGGACGATGTTCCTTTCTTTATCCCGAATATCCGGAGAGAACGGGCTCAGATACGCCTCGAGGTTTTTGGCGCCGAAAGACTTCTGGAGGCCGGCAAAAAGACCGTCGATCGTCTGGGCGGTTGCGAAGGAGGGGGAAATGACGAGGACGAAAATCGCGCAACTCCAGACCGCGCGGCCCGGGCGCACAGCTCTCACCTTATTCTTTTTAACGCGGTTCCGAAGATGATCCCGGATAAAACGCATCATCGCGCTCATTCTAAAAGCATTTTTTATGCCAAGACAAGAGGGCCGGCCAAATCCGTCGCCCGCGACGAAGTTTTTCCCGATGGCCCGAAGATGGATATTTACGGATCGTAAACAATATTTACAATTTCACGGGAGGGCGACTACAATTTTCCCTGGTTTTTATCCAGCTGTTTCTTGATATCCTCTTCCCAGGTCACGAAGCTATGAAAAAACTTCCAATCCCCCTCGTCGATGCCGCGGGTGATCTCGGTAATGTGGGAAGAGGTGGCGCCGAAGGATTCAAGAGCGAAGATCACCGCTCTTTCGGGGTCGACATTGGCCCCGCAGGTATAGATGTCGAGGGCGGCATATTTCAGCTCGGGCCAGGTATGCGTCGAAATGTGGGATTCGGAAATGACCACGACGCCGCTCACGCCGCTCGGGGGAAATCTGCTGAACGAAATCGCCCAGACTTTGGCTCCGGCCTTTTCGGCAGCCTTGACCAGGATATCCTGAACCTTCTCCACGCTGCGGATGATTTTTGGATTGCATCCGGACGCTTCGACGATATAGTGATGCCCGACGGGCTCGTGTTTTTTTTGAGGCATGGCGTTCTCCGTGGATAAAAAAGTGATTATGGCATATTCGGACGTCCTGTCAAGGACATTTGCGGGGTGGGAGGTGGAGGAATCGCCCCCCAAGCCCCCTTAGGCACCAGTCCCGGGGGAGCCGGGGGCGATGCCGAAACCTCATTCAGACGCGGACCCGGCGGTCGTCCTTGATCGTGTTGAGGACGATATGGGTCACGGTCCGGTCGACGAAAGGCATCGTGTTCAACTTTTTGAGGAAGATGTTCAGGTCGTCGCGGCCGTGGAAAAGGGCGATGATGAACGAGTCCCATTCCCCGGTGACGTCATAGACCGCGGCCACTCGCGGGTCCGCGGAGATTTTTTTTTGCGTTTCAAGAAGCTTACCGTGCGAAATGCGGAGAGCGATGACCGCGGTCAGGGCATAGCCGAACGACTCGGGGTTGAGAACGGGGATGTAGCCTTTGATCGCCCCGCCGCTTTCCAATTTCTTGACCGCATTGATGACGGCGGTCACCGATATTTCGGTCTCCTTGGCTATTTCCCGAAAGCTTTTACGGGCGTTGATATTCATGGAACGGACGATTTTTCGGTCAAGCTCGTCAACCATGTATCCTCCTTTTTTTGCGGGTCAAATAGCTTAAATATCATACAATTATATACAATTGTCAATTCATTTAATTATTTTATTGACATTTGTCGCATATTTTAATAAATTTAAGCCGAAATTGAGATAGGAGGCCATGATGTCACCGTCCTTGAACCAGACAGAGAAAAATTTCGGATTCAAAGACGAAGACGACGTCCTCAAGGTCGTCCTCGACCCGTCGCGCAAAATCGAGTTTATCAGGGTCATGTTTCCCGACATCCTGGGAAGGCCGATGGATTTCTCGTTTCCCAGCTCCGAGCTTGAAGGAGCCTTTCGCGACGGAAAAGGTTTTGACGGTTCGTCCGTCGAAGGCTTTGTCCGGATCGAAGAAAGCGATCTTGTCATTAAGCCCGACCCGGCCACGTTCCGCGTCCTTCCCTGGGAATATAAAGGATTTTCCGAGGGCACGAGCTGGCGCGAGGCGATCATGTTCGGCGATATTCTCACGCCCGACCGGGGTCACTACGCGGGCGATGCGCGATACGTCCTCAAGCAAGCGCTCGGCCGGGCTCGCGCGGAGTTCGGCTTCGACGCCTTCAACGTCGGTCCGGAGCTCGAGTTTTTCCTCTTTTCCAACAGCCGGGAGCCCGTTCCCATGGACGCGGGAGGCTATTTTTTCGCCGGGCGCCACGGCGAGATCCGGAAGGAAATCCAGCTTCTTCTCAAACATATGGGCATCCTCTCCGAATACGACCATCACGAAGTCGCCCATGGCCAGCACGAAATCGACCTCCAGTATCAGGGCGCTCTCGAGATGGCCGACATCGGCATGCTCTTCCGCTACATGGTCAAGCGCATCGCCCGGATGCACGGTCTCTACGCCACGTTCATGCCCAAGCCGATCAACGGCTTGAACGGGAGCGGCATGCATGTCCACCAGTCGCTCTGGATGAACGGCAAGAACGCCTTCTTTGACCGCGGCGGGGCCTACCAGCTTTCGGACAGCGCCCGGGCCTACATCGCCGGCCTGATGATCCATGCCCGCGAAATCTCGGCGGTCTTCAGCCAGTGGATCAACTCCTACAAGCGCCTGATCGAAGGCTACGAAGCGCCCGTCTACATCGCCTGGGGCCAGAGGAACCGCTCGGCATATATCCGCGTCCCCCGCTATCAGCCGGGCAAGGAACAGGCGACGCGGATCGAGCTCCGTTCACCCGACCCCGGCTGCAACATCTATCTCGCCTTCGCCGTGATGCTCGCCGCGGGTCTGGAAGGCATCCGCAAAAAATATCCGCTCCCGGACGCGGTCGAAGAGAACATCTATGACATGAGCAACGCCAAGCAGCGCCGTTGCCAGATTCAGACGCTTCCCCGAAACCTCGAAGAGGCGGTCAAGCTCATGGAGAAAAGCGAGCTTCTCCGGGAAACGCTCGGCGAGGACATTTTCCAAAAATTCGTCGCCAACAAGAAACATGAGATCCGCGACTACGCCACCGCGGTCAGCGCCGAGTTCGACAAGCAGGTGAGCGAATACGAGGTCGAACGCTACCTCCCCTTCCTCTGACGGATCGCGGAGGCCAACCTACCGCCGCTTCGAAGCAGTCGCGGGCAGCATCCGAAGGTGTCATCCCCGGCCGGCGCCGGAGTCGCCCCCGACCCTCCAAATTGACAGGAGAGATTTGTTGGGGATATAGTATCATCTCAGCCGGCCGCATTCATTCCCCTCTTTAATAACGAAAGAGACGCCCTCAGCGCCGGCCGGGAAGAATTTCATTTTCGATTAACGCCATAATACGGAGGATACGGATGGAGACAAGGCCGTTTAATGCGTTCGAGATGGCGCAGGAGCAATTCGACGCCGTGGCCGAAAAGCTCGGCCTCGATCAGGCAAGCCGGGAATTGCTCCGCGAACCCCTGCGTGAGTATCATTTCCTGATCCCGATCCGCACGGACGACGGCAGCTACAAAGTTTTTCGGGGATTTCGCGTTCAACACAACGACGCCCGCGGCCCGTGCAAAGGCGGCATTCGTTTTCATCCGCACGAGACGGTGGACACCGTCCGCGCCCTGGCCATGTGGATGACCTGGAAGTGCGCCGTCGTGGACATTCCTCTCGGAGGCGGCAAGGGAGGCGTCATCTGCGACCCGCATAACCTCAGCGAGCGCGAGCAGGAAGCGATCTGCCGCGGCTGGGTCCGCCAGGTCGCCGTGAACGTCGGGCCGGTCCAGGACGTTCCGGCTCCCGACGTCATGACCCATGGACAGCATATGCTCTGGATGCTCGACGAATTCGAGCGCATCCGGGGAGGCAAATTTCCCGGATTCATCACCGGGAAGCCGGTCGGCATGGGAGGCTCCCTCGGCCGGACCGAAGCCACGGGCTACGGCGTCATGTACACGGTCCGGGAAGCGATGAAGGAACTCGGGATCGACATCCGCAAGACGAAGGCGGCCTTCCAAGGCTTCGGCAATGTTTCCCAGTATGCCGTCCGGCTATTCCGGGAATACGGCGGGAAACCGATCTGCGTCTCGTGCTGGGACCAGGAAGACCAGACGTCGTATACCTTCTTCAGGGAGAGCGGCATCGACCCGGACGAGCTGATGACGATGACCGATAAATTCGGGACGATCGATAAAGCCAAGGCCAAGACAGCCGGTTATCGGATTCTGCCCGGAGAGGCGTGGATCGAGCAGGAGGCCGACCTCCTTGTTCCCGCGGCGCTCGAAAACCAGATCACGGCGGCCAACGTGAACAAGATCCACCCGCAGGTCAAGCTCATCGCCGAAGGGGCCAACGGGCCGACCACCATCGAGGCGGACATGACCCTCCGCGAGCGGAGGATCTTCCTTCTCCCCGACTTTCTGTGCAATGCCGGCGGCGTGACCTGCAGTTATTTCGAACAGGTCCAGTGCAACATGAACCACTATTGGCCGATGAAAGAGGTTTTCGCCCGGCTCGATGAAACCATGACCGCGGCCTTCAAGGCCGTCTCCGATCTGGCCCGGAAAAAGAACCTGTACATGCGGGATGCCGCTTATATGATCGCCATTTCGCGGGTCGCCCAAGCTTGCCACCTCCGCGGGTGGGTTTGAGCCGGGGACCTCAGGCGGCGAGCTTGACCTTGCCCGGCCCGAAAAGGGCAGGAGATCGTAAGGACATGGAGACACGAAGGGAATCTCAATTCTTTCCCAGCGGGCGACTGCGGGAGCGGATCAAAGAGCTGAATTGCCTGCAGGGAATCATCTCTCTGATTAAAGCGCCCGGCCTGCCGCTCGAGCAGATTTTCCAGGGCGTCGTCGACCAAATCCCGGCGGGATGGCAGCATCCCGAAATCTGCCGGGCGAGGATCCAATATAATAAAAAGGTATTCGAGACGCCCGGTTTCCGGGAAACGGATTGGATGCAGCGCGTCCCACTCCGGGCGCACGCCGGGCTGGTCGGCTCCCTTGAGGTGAGCTATCTCGAAAAAGCTTCCGACCGCCGCGAAGGACCGTTCCTCCTCGAAGAAAAGAAACTCATCGAACTGATCGGAAACCGCCTCGGCCTGCTTATCGAAGAGGGGGAAATCCGGACTCCAGGAGAGGGAACGGGCCCGGGCGTCGAGCCGGAGCCGAAACCCAAGCCGGAGTGGCTGGTGATTCTCGAACTCCTTCATGAGACGGACCCCATTCTCCACAAACGCGTCCTGCGCCGGCTGATGAACCATCTGCACTGGCAGGGCGTGCCCGGCGTCCAGGGGCTGCTTCTCCAATTCAGCTCGAATTTCTATGCCGGCGGCCCCGATTCCGACCGGGACGAGAACCAGCCCATTCCCAGACAGGACGTCGAGGCGCTGGAAAGGGTTTACGAAGAGGCCGTCTGGATCGCCTCGGTGGCGATTCCCGACAAGGAGTTGGGATCGCTCCTCAAACAATGGATGCGCCAGGACAAGTTCGGATTCTTCGTCCTGGCCATGGAGAAACGCGACATCTCCCTCGTCGAAATCAAGGAGATCATCAACCGTTTCTGCCTCTCGACCGGTAAGGACGAACAGGCGCTCTCGCTCGCCGACGATCTCCAGGCGAGGATCGCCTTGATCCGCCGTTTCATGAGCGAGCGCCTTCCGTTCATCCGGGTCGCCCGCGAACACATGACCATCCGCGATTTCAGCCGGGTTCTGACCAGAGTCACCGGCCCAAGCCGCGGAACGGGAAGGCTCGGCGGAAAGGCGGCGGGGATGATCGTCGCCGAGCAGATCCTCCAGAAAAAAAAGAGAGCGAATCCCGCGATCGGCGAATTCCGCGTGCCGGAATCCTGGTTCATCGCCTCCGACGCGGTCATCGATTTCATTCATTACAATTTCCTCGAGGATTTCCAGAGCTTCAAGTTCTCCCGGATCGAGGATATCAGGAACAACTATCCCTACCTCGAACAGGTCTGCAAACAATCATTTTTCCCTCCGGAAATGCAGAATCAGATCAGGCTCATCCTGGATGACCTGGGAGAGGGACCGCTGATCGTCCGCTCCTCCAGCCTTCTTGAGGACAGCAAGGGCACGGCGTTCTCCGGAAAATACCGAAGCCTCTTTCTGGCGAATACGGGCTCGAAGGAGCAGCGCTTGGCGGCGCTCCTGGAGGCCGTGGCCGAAGTCTACGCCTCGCTCTTCAACCCGGACGCCATTCAGTACCGGGCGGAACGGGATCTCCTGGATTACTACGAGGAAATGGGGGTCATCATCCAGCACGTCGTCGGGCGGCGCGTCGGGCGATATTTCTTTCCGGCCTTTGCCGGAGTGGGCTTCTCCAACAACGAATTCCGCTGGTCGCCCCGCGTCCAGCGCGAGGACGGGGTCCTGCGGATCGTCGCCGGCCTGGGGACTAGGGCGGTGGACAGAGTCGGAAACGACTATCCCGTCCTGATCAGCCCCGGGCATCCGGATATCCGGGTGAATATCATGCCCGAAGAGATCATCCATTATTCCCAAAAGCTCATCGACGTCATCAACCTCGAAACGGGAAGGTTCGAGACCCACCCGGTCGACGATATCCTCCGCGAGGCCGGCTCCGGCTTCCCTCTCTGGGACAAGATCTTCTCGGTCTATGACGGAAGCACCATGCGCAAGGCCAATCCGGCCTTGGACCACCCGGACCATGAGGGCATGGTCGTCACCTTTTCCGGCCTGATCAAAGGTACCGGCTTCGTCAGGCAGATGAAAGAGATCATGCGCATCCTCAAGGAGACCTATGGCATGCCGATCGATATCGAATTCGCCCACGACGGCAAAAATCTCTACATCCTCCAGTGCCGCCCCCAGGCTTCGCAGGAGGAGGAAGAACGGGCCCTCGTCCCCAAATGGATTCCGGAAAAGAGAAAACTCTTCTCCGCGAACCGTTACGTGACCAACGCCCAGGTCCGGGGCATCAGGACGGTCATCTACGTCGACCCGGAAAGCTACGCCGCGATGTCCTTCCTCCCGGACATGGTTGCCGTCGGCGACGCCGTCAGCCGGCTGAACGCGCTCCTCCCGAAGAAGTCATTCATCCTCATGGGGCCGGGACGGTGGGGAAGCCGCGGCGACATCCGGATGGGCGTCCGGGTCGGCTATTCCGACATCAATAATTCGGCGATACTCGTCGAAATCGCCCGGAAGGTGGGGAACTACGTCCCCGACCTGTCCTTCGGAACCCACTTCTTCCAGGATCTTGTCGAAGCCAAAATCCGCTACCTCGCCCTGTATCCCGATGAGGAAGGAATCATTTTCGCCGCGGATTTTTTCAAGTCGTCGCCCAATTCCCTCGAGGATCTTCTCCCCGAATACAGATATCTCTCGAACGTCATCAAGGTCATCGACATCCCCGCGGTGGCAAACGGGTGCGAGCTCAACATCGCCATGGATGCCGAAGGCGAGATCGCATTGGGCTATCTGTCCGAAACGAAAAGCTGAGGCCATCGCCGCCGGGCGGGAACGGCACCGAACGCCGAACGACGCTTGACAACGGTGAATTCGTTCTGTTATAAATTTTCGTCTTATATATAGACCGGCGACGCCGGCGTTGACGAAGTTAACGAGGAGTCATACATTTTTATAATTCGCGACTCTAGCCGGATTCTCGTATCTTTTGACCCATCTGGCCGCGCGCTTTTCTTGAGATCTCGTTATCCGATCCGGTTCCCTCGTCCGAGAACCTTCACCCCAAAATCTATCATGATGGGAGGGACTTAAGTGGAAGCCGTCATTATGACCGTCCAATCGACGCTGGCCAAGCACAACAACGAAAAACGGGCTCTCATATCCATCCTCCAGGACATCCAAGCGGAATTCAACTACCTTCCCCGCGAAGCCCTCGAAACCGTCGCCAAAAGCCTGGGCGTTCCCATGATCGACGTCATCGGCGTGGCGACGTTTTACCGGACCTTCAGTCTCAAACCCCGCGGCCGTCATCTCGTGACCGTCTGTCTCGGGACGGCATGCCACGTCCGCGGCGGGCCGAAAATCCTTTCCGAATTCGAAAAGCGGCTGGGCGTTTCGCCCGGCGAGACGACCAAGGACAATCAGTTCACCCTGGAAACCGTCGCCTGCCTGGGATGCTGCGCCATCGGCCCGGTCGTCATCGCGGACGGGAACTATTTTGCTCATACGACGATCGGCAAGGTCGGCCCCATCCTGCGCAAGTCGGCGGCGAAGAAGAAGGGGAAAAAATGAGCGCCAACGGCAAAATCACATCCCTCCCCCAACTGGGCAAGGTCATCCGCGACCGCGTCGCCCTCCGGAAAGCGGAGAAGCGGACCGTCCTGACCGTTTCGGCCGGCACCTGCGGCCTGGCCCGCGGATCGCAGAAGGTCATCGACGCGATCGGCAAGCTGGTCAAGACGGAGAAGCTCGAAAAGAAAGTCAAGGTCCGGGTCACGGGCTGTCACGGATTCTGCGAGGCCGAGCCGAATATCATCATCCAGCCCAACGACATTTTCTATCAGAAAGTCGACCCGGCCAAGGCCGGCGACATCGTTCACGAGACGGTCCTGAAGAACAAGGTCCTGGCCGAGCTTCTCCACGCCGACCTCGTCTCGGGCGAAAAATTCGGGTGCGAGCACGACATCCCGTTCTATAAAAAACAGATGCGGCTCGTCCTCGGCGACAACGCCCTGATCGACCCGACCGAAATCAACGACTACTTCTCGATCGGCGGATACGGCGCCCTGGTTAAAATGCTGAAGACCATGACGCCCGAGCAGGTTATCGAAGACATCAAAAAATCCGGCCTGCGCGGCCGGGGCGGGGCGGGATTCCTGACCGGGACGAAATGGGAGCTCGCCCGCAAAGCCAAGGGCGAGGTCAAATACGTCATCTGCAACGCCGATGAAGGCGACCCCGGGGCTTACATGGACCGCAGCCTTCTCGAAGGCAATCCGCACCGGGTCCTGGAAGGGATGCTCATCGGGGCCTACGCGATCGGCTCCCGACAAGGGTTCATGTACGTCCGCGACGAGTATCCCCTGGCCGTGAAACATGTGACGAAGGCGATCGAAGGGGCGCGGGCTCTCGGCCTGCTCGGCGAGAACATCCTCGGGACCGGCTTCAGCTTCGACATTCAGATCGCCAAGGGCGCGGGCGCGTTCGTCTGCGGAGAAGAAACGGCCCTCATTGCCTCGATCGAAGGCCGGGTCGGCGAGCCGAGGCAACGTCCTCCGTTCCCCGCCCAGAAAGGCCTCTGGGGCAAGCCGACCAACATCAACAACGTCGAGACCTGGGGGAACGTTCCGCTCATCATCCGGAAGGGAGGGGCCTGGTTCGCCAAGATCGGGACCGAAGGAAGCAAGGGAACGAAGATTTTCTCCCTCGTCGGCAAGATCAATAACACCGGGCTGGTCGAGGTCCCGATGGGGATCAGCCTCGGCGAGATCATCTACGATATCGGCGGCGGGATCCCGGGCGATAAAGCTTTCAAGGCGGTCCAGACCGGAGGCCCGTCGGGCGGATGCCTGCCCAAGGAACACCTCAACCTCCCGATCGACTATCAGAGTCTCGCCCAGGCCGGTTCGATCATGGGCTCGGGCGGAATGATCGTCATGGACGAAAAAACGTGCATGGTCGATATCGCCAAATATTTCCTCAATTTCCTCCGCGACGAATCCTGCGGCAAGTGCCTCTCCTGCCGGGAGGGAACGCAGCGGATGTGGGAAATCGTCAAGGACATTTCCGACGGCAAAGGCAAGGAGAGCGATCTCGACCTGCTCGAAGAGCTGGCCGTGGCGGTCAAGGACTCCTCGCTCTGCGGCCTCGGCCAGACGGCGGCGAATCCGGTCCTTTCGACGCTCCGCTATTTTCGCAAAGAATACGAACACCATATCAAATACAAGAAGTGCGCGGCGCTGGTCTGCAAGGAAATCGTTTCCTCGCCATGCCAGTACGCCTGCCCGATCGGCCAGGAAGCTTCGACCTACATCGCCCTCGTTTCCCAGGGCAAATACAAGGAAGCTTTCGAGGTCATCATGAAGGACAATCCGCTTCCATCCGTCTGCGGCCGGGTCTGCAACCACCCTTGCGAAAAGGCCTGCCGGGCGGGCGAGTTCGGCCAGCCGATATCGATCCGCGCCCTGAAACGGTTCGTCACCGACTGGGCGGCCGAGAACGGGATCCACTACACGCCGCCGCGCGTTACCCAGGACCGGGAGAAGATCGCGATCATCGGCGGAGGACCGACGGGTTTGACCGCGGGCTATTATCTCGCGCTGAAGGGCTTCCGGCCGACGATCTTCGAAGCGCTTCCCCTGGCCGGCGGCATGTTGGCCATGGGAATTCCCGATCACCGCCTTCCCAAAGATGTCGTGAAAAAGGAAATCGACGTCATCAAGCGGGCCGGCGTCGAAATCCGCACCGGCCTGACCCTGGGGAAGGACATCTCGATCGAGGGATTGTTTAAAAGCGACTACAAGGCGATTTACTGCGCCACGGGCGCCGGAAAATCCCTGAAAATGGACATCCCCGGCGAAGACGCCGAAGGAGTCCTCCACTCGCTTGAATATCTTCGCGAAGTGAACATGGGCGAAGAAGTGAAAATCGGTAGGCGGGTCGTCGTCGTCGGAGGCGGCAACTCGGCCATCGACGCCGCCCGGGCAGCCCTCCGGGACAAGGTCTGCGAAAAGGTCACGATTTTCTATCGCCGGACCAAGGCCGAGATGCCGGCCCTGGCCGAAGAAGTCGACGCTTCCATCGACGAGGGAATCGATATTCAATTCCTGGTGGCGCCGGTCAAGGTCATCACCAGAAAAGGCAAAGCCGTGGCCATCGAATGCGTCCGGATGAAGCTCGGCGAAAAGGACGCGAGCGGACGGCGGAAACCGGTCCCCATCCCTGGCTCGAACTTCACCCAAAAACTCGACACGCTCATCCTGGCGATCAGCGAGCGCCCCGACACTTCCTATATCGGCGAAGGCGACGAAATCAAACGCCACGGGGAGAACATCATCATCGACGAAGAGACCGGATCGTCGACGCGCCTCGGTGTGTTCGCTGGAGGCGACGCCGTGACCGGCCCGAACACGGTCGTCGACGCGATCGCCGCCGGCAAGCGGGCCGCGGAGATGATCGAGAAATATGTCTCCGGACGGCCGGTCAGGCCGGATTATCGCCTCACCCGGCCCTCCCTCTACGTCAAGCCCGCCGAGCTTTCCCCCGAGGAAGCGGAAAAGGCCAGACGCCCTATCATCCCGGCCCTGGCCATCGCCCATCGCCGCAAGAACTTCAAGGAAGTCGAGCGGACCCTGAACGAGAAGAAGGCCTGCCGGGAAGCCCGGCGCTGTCTGCGCTGCGACCTGGAAACCGAAGACGGGAAGAAGGCCGTAGGAGCGAAAAAATGATCGAACTGATCATGAACCGATTATCCGTCAAAGCGGAGGAAGGCTGGACGCTCCTCGAGACCGCCCGTTTTTACGGTCTCGAGATCCCGACCCTCTGCCACAACGAAGGACTGAGCGCCTTCGGCGGTTGCCGCCTATGCCTCGTCGAGATCGGCGAAGGGACCAGGGCCAAGCTCGTTTCGTCCTGCACCTATCCCGCCGAGCCCGGACTCATCGTCCGGACGGACTCCAAGCGGGTCGTGGAGGCGCGGCGGATGATGATCGAGCTCATGCTCTCGATTGCGCCGTTCTCGAAGCAGATCCAGGACCTGGCTTCGCAGTTCAACGTCACCCAGGTCCGGTTCAAGGTCCGCAACGAAGAATGCGTTTACTGCGGGCTGTGCGTCCGGATGTGCCGGGAGCAGATGGACGGCCGGGCGATCGGTTTTCAGAACCGCGGCCATAAGAAAAAAATCTCGACGCCGTTCGACGCGCGCTCCGAGGAGTGCCGGTTGTGCGGCGGCTGCATGTACATCTGTCCGGCCTGTCAGCTCCGCTGCCAGGGCCCCCAGGCCGATACCGACGTCTGCAACGCCTGCCTGACTATGGAGCCCACATGCCTCGATCATTACGACGACCTGCAGTGCTGGATGTATGACGCCGGCCGCTGCGGCACATGTGTCCGGGAAAAACGGCAACCATGACCGTTAATCATATCTGGCCGAGAGCCAATCTGAATCCAACGACCCCAAGGAGGTAATCATGTCGTATACGAAACTCAATCGGAGCGCGGCGACGCTAACCAAAAACAGGACCGAAGGCTCGATCAGTCCCTTCAGCGGCATGTGCGTGACCTGCGTGGACGGCTGCATCGGGATGTGCGAGATCGGCAAATCCGCCTATCGCGGAGCTGAAGTCCTCTATCCCCAGCCGTTCGGCATCATCACCGCCGCGTCGGAAAAGGAATACCCGTTCGACCTCTCCCATTTCAGCATCATGGGCACGGCGGTCGGCGCCTACGGCGTCGAAGCGGACAGCGACAAGGCGACCTTCGAAAAGGTCTCGGTCGAGACCGCGATCGGGCGCGACAAGTCGATCAAGCTGAAAGTCCCCTTCATTTGCGGCGGGATGGGCTCGACCAACGTGGCCAAGCAGAATTGGGAAGGGTTGGCCATCGGCGCGGCGATCTCGGGCTCGATCCTGACGGTCGGCGAGAACGTCGCGGCCATGGACGAGGGAGCAGAAATCAAGAACGGCAAAGTCGTCCGCTCTCCCGACCTGGAAAACCGGGTCAAACTGTTCAAGGATTGGAACGACGGATACGGAGCGGTCGTCGTCCAGGCCAATGTCGAGGACACGCGACTGGGCGTCCAGGAATACGCCATCAACAAGCTGGGCGTCCAGGCCGTCGAACTCAAGTGGGGCCAGGGGGCCAAGGATATCGGCGGCGAAGTCAAGATCAAAAGCCTGGTCAAGGCTCAAGAACTCAAGCGCCGCGGCTACATCGTCCTCCCCGACCCCGAGGATCCGAACGTCGTCCAGGCCTTTGAGAAAGGCAGCTTCAAGGAATTCGAGCGGCACTCGCGCCTCGGCATGGTCGAGGAAGAGAGCTTCATGAAGCGCGTCGCGGAGCTGCGGAAGGCAGGGGCGAAATACGTCTTCCTCAAAACGGGCGCCTACCGGCCGGCTGACCTGGCTCGGGCCGTTAAATACGCCTCCAAAGCCAAACTCGACATGCTGACCGTGGACGGCGCCGGCGGCGGAACGGGAATGAGCCCATGGCGGATGATGAACGAATGGGGCATCCCCAGCGTCGAAATCTGGTCGCTGACCTACCAGTACGCCGACACTCTGGCGAAGAAAGGCGAATATCTTCCGGATATCGTTTTCGCCGGGGGAATCACCTTCGAAGACCAGATCTTCAAGGCTCTCGCCCTGGGCGCGCCCTACGTCAAAGCCGTGGGCATGGCCCGCAGCCCCCTGGCCGCGGCCATGGTCGGGAAAACGATCGGCAAGCGGATCGAAGAAGGTCAGATCCCCGTTTATGTCGAGCGCTTCGGCAACAACCGCGAAGAGATCTTCGTCACGTCGCCCGAGCTCAAGATGAAATACGGAAAGCGCTTCGCCCAGCTTCCGAGCGGAGCCATGGGCGTCTACAGCTACTTCAGGCGGCTGAACCAGGGCCTCCGCCAGCTCATGGCCGGAAACCGGAAGTTCGCCCTGAGCTACATCACCCGCGACGACATCGCCGCCTTGACCAAGGACGCGGCCGGCATCAGCGGCATTTCGTATGTTTTGGATGTCGATAAAGCCGAGGTGGCGAAAATTCTGAAGGGCTGAGTCAATTAAGCCGGGGACATGAGCCTTCGGTTCGTGTCCCCCTTTTTTTTACGAGAATTCCGGGGACATGGGCTTCGGCTCATGTCCCCTTTTTATTTGCGTTTGAGCGCCGGCCGATCAGCCGCTGTAAGAAATCCCGACCCCGAGGCGGCGCTGGAGCTCGGGAGGAACATCCCCTTCCGGAGCCCAAGTCCGTGAGCATTCGATCGTCAATCCGGCGAAAGGGCGCTTGGGCAAGGCCAAGGTCAACTCGTGCCAATCGTGATCTCGAAATTCCAAAGAGATGTTGTCTCCACCGTCGATACGAAACGTCGCCGTGACAGGATTATCCCCGATATCGGGATGGTTGCAGATGGCGCGGAAGGAGAGCTCGGCTCTGCCTCTCGCTTCGATGACATCCCAGGCTTTTTCCCCGGTCCACCGCGCCCAAAGATTTTCTCCCCATCGTTCCCATTCGTAGAAGCCGCGGGGAAGCCCGGGCACGTTCCCGACGCGTTTTAGGATCCGCCTCTCCGCCGACCGCCCTCCCCACCATCCGGATTTGACGAAGAGAAAAAACGAGCGGCGCGGGAACTCGAAAGCTTCGTCGAAGCGGGCGTGGAGAGTCCGTTCCACATCGCCCAGCCGGTAGAGCCCGGCCCGCTGGAATTTATCGATCCACCAGGGAATCGCGGCATGGGTCAGATGACCGAGATGAGGACGGCCCTTGTCGTCCAGGGGGATATTCCGGAAGGGAATCTCGAGGGCGGCGTCCCTGCGCCATTCCTCAAGATGAAGGGGGTAGAGCTCGGGTCCGAAGGCGTTCGGTCCGTAGGCCGGAATGACCGTGAGAAGAAGGCCGCCCGGTTCGAGCGCCGAAGCCAGGTTCGCGATCGCCCCAGGGACGCGGTCTGGTGGGAGATGTTCAAGAATATCGAGGGCCAGGACGAGGTCGAAGGATTCCGGAGGCGCCTTCAGATCCAGGACGTCGTCCCATCTCACCCAAGGCTTGACGGTCGAGTGGGCGTTGTCCACGCACCACCGCGAAAAATCGAAACCCTCGGCCGCGAGGCCGTGACCGCGGAGGGCCTTGAGCAGAAGCCCCATCGCGCACCCGGCTTCAAGCACCCTCTTCGGCCCGAAATTCAGGGCGATGAAGGCGGCGGTGACGCGCTTGTCTTCGCCGTCGTCGTAGATGATCGCGCTGTCGATGTCGCTCCGCGGCGGCCGGTAATAGTCCGCGCCGTAGAAATCGCCCTGGAGTTCATTGTGGTAAAGCCGGTCATAATCCGTCCGGTCGCCTGAAACCGGGCCCCGCTTGAACGGTTTCTCCATGCCGCCCGCTTATTTCGCCGCCTTGATATCGTCCCAGACCTTGATCCACTTCTCGTTGTCCGGACCGAGGTCGGCGAAGACTTCGCATTTCGCTTTGATCGCGGGATCGAGAAAAACGGCCGGGTTGTCCCGGATGGATGCATCGAGGAGCGGATAGCAGTCCTTGTTCGGGCACAAATACTGAATGAACTTGGTGTTCTCCGCGGCCACCGCCGGGTCATGTAAGAAGTTGATGAAGGCGTGGGCCAGCTTGACCTCTTTGGCCCACTTCGCGATGACCAGGTCGTCGCAGGAGATCGCACCTCCTTCCTTCGGCATGGCGAAGGCGATATCGGCATTCTCCTGCTGGACCTGGAGGATGTCCCCGCTGTAGCCGTGGACGACGAGAAACTCTCCGGAGGCGAGTCCGCTCTTGTACTGCTCGTTCTCGAATTTGGCCAGGTTCTTTTTCCAGCGGAGGACGACGACTCCGGCCGCGGCCAGTTCCTTTTCATCCACGGAATTCAGGCTGGAGCCCAGAAACTTCAGGGCCGCGCCGATTGTCTCGCGCATGTCGTTCAGCATGACCATCCGGCCCTTGAGGTCCGCCCGGTCGAACATCGCCCACGTCGGCGAAAAATCCTTGACCTTGCTTTTCAGGTAGGCGATCCCCGTGTTGGTGATCATGTATGGCACCGAATGATCCATGGTCTTGTCGATGGCAATCCGGAGATATTCCGGGTCGACACGGACGATATTGGGCAAAAGGCTCCGCTCGAGCGGCTGGAGCATTCCCTGGGCCTGCATCACGCTGACCATATAGCTCGTCGGGGTCAGGACATCGTATCCCGTCGCCCCCGCCTTCAGCTTGGCGTACATCGCTTCGTTCGAATCGAAGGTGTCGATCACGACCTTGCACCGGTTCTCCTTTTCGAACCGGGCGACGAGCTCGGGCTTGATGTAGTCCGCCCAGGTGTAAACGTGGAGCGTCGACTGCTCGGCGCGGCGGCAGGCCGGGCCGAAGACGCAGATCGCGAGACAAAGGCCGCTCAGGATTTTTTTCATGTTCCCTCTCTCAATGGAGAGCGCGACAGCCGTTGACTTACCGTTACGGTCGTAAAGGTGAGAACCAAAAGAATCGTGGACAGGGCGTTGATGAGGGGCGTCGCGCCGTGCTTGATCATGCTGTAGACCCGGATGGGCAGCGTCGTCGAGCCCGGACCGGCGACGAAAAAGGTGATGACGAAATCATCGACCGAGAGGGTGAAGGCGAGCAGTCCTCCCGCGGCCAGCCCGGGAACGAGCATCGGGAGGAGAACGCGCCGCGTCACCGCCCACCACCCCGCCCCCAAATCCTGGGCGGCCTCGATGATCGCGTCGTCGAAATCCTGGAGCCGGGCCAGGACGACGAGGGCGACGAAGCTGATGCAAAACGTCACATGGGCCAGAAAGATCGTGAACAACCCGAGGTGGATCCCGGCCGCGACGAAAGCCATCAGGAGGCTGATCCCCATCAGGATCTCCGGAACGACGAGCGGGGTGTAAATGAGCAGGTAATGGGCGCGCTGGAGCCGGGACTTGGCGAACTTGTGGAGGGCGAGCGCCGAGCACGTTCCCAGGACGAGGGAGACGGCCGTCACCGTCGAGGCGATGAGGAGCGTGTTCCGGGCCGCCGTCCAGATCTCCGGCTCATGGAGGAGGCGGGCATACCATTTCAACGAAAACCCCTGCCAGCTTCCGCCGAACCGCGAGGCATTGAAGGAATTGACGACGAGGATCGCGATCGGAAGGTAGAAAAAGACCAGGACCGCGGCCGTGACGACGAACGGGAGCCGGCTCCGCCTCATAGCCCCTCCGAGAGGTTGATTTCGACTTTTCCCTTCCGCCGCTGCATGAACAGGACGACGGCCAGCGGAGCCAGGACGGCAAGGATCAGGATGACCGAGAGGGCGCTCGCGTGGGGCAGGTTGCGGTCGACGAAAACCCGCTGGGCGATCTTGTTGCCCAGCATTTCGCTCGAGGGTCCGCCGACAAGATCGGGGATGACGTAGGAACCGAGCGAAGGGATGAACACGACCAGGACGGCGGTGAGAAGCCCCCGTCGGATGCCCGGAAGAAAGACCCGGCGAAAAGCCGCAAACGGCTTGGCCCCGAGGTCGCGGGCCGCCTCCAACAGGCGGAAATCGAACTTCTCGGCGGCGGCGTAGAGCGGAAGAATGGCGAAGGGCAAAAAGGTGTAGACATTGACCAGGATGACCGAGCCCGAGTTATAGAGCAACGACGCCTGGTCTCCGACGAGGCCGAGCGCGACGAGGGCTTTTTTGATTAGGCCTTCGGGATGAAGGAGCGACCTCCAGGCGAATATCCGGATGAGAAAGCTCGTCCAATAGGGAATGATGACGAGCATCATCAGAAAGTTCCGCGTTTTTTGCGAGGCCCGGGCGATGGTGTAACCCGAGGGAACGGCGAGGAGAAGACAGGCCGCCGTCGTGACGAGGCTGATCCAGAGGGTCCGCCAGGCAATCGCGAGATAATAAGGATTCGCCAGGGAGCGGATCGTGGCCAGTGTCCAGCCTCGTCCGATCCCGCCGTAGGGATCGGGCGGGCGGAAAGCCAGGACCACGACGAGAATGGTCGGGGCCAGGAAAAAGAGACAAAGCCAGACGAACGAGGGCGAGGTCAACAGCCCTTCCCGGACCTTTTTCCTCATCCCCGGCCGCGAAAATATTTTCATGCCTCCTTCATTCCTCGCCCACTTTCTGGGGCGGGGCGGATATCAGTTTTTCGTCGCCGCTCCGGAAACGGTCGAGCATGAAGCCGTCGTCGCCGTGCCACCAGACCCAGACGTCGTCCTTCCAGCGGATCGGCTTCTCGTCCAGAAAGAAGCGGAAATGCTGGCGCAGGACCTGAAGGCGATGGCCGCCGGACCGAACCCAGTACTTCGTCGTCGAACCGAGGTAGATGACGTCCTCGACTTTCGCCGGCATGATGTTCCGCAGCGGCGATGTCTCGGGTTTGTCGCGCGAAATCTGAATTTTCTCCGGCCGGATGCTGAGAAAGAGGGACGCGCCGGGAACTATGGATTTGTCGTTAAAGCATATGACTTCGGGAAGGCCGGCGATACTCAACCGGCAGTATTCCGCGTCGACGAGCCGGGTAACCTTGCCCTCCAGAAAATTGGCGTCGCCGATGAACGCCGCGACGAAGCTCGTCCGCGGAGTCTCGTAGATTTCGGCCGAGGTCCCGACCTGCTCGATCCGTCCCGAGTCCATGACCGCGATCCTGTCGCTCAGGCTCATCGCCTCGCCCTGGTCGTGGGTGACGTAGAGAAATGTGATCCCGACCTCGTCGTGGATCATGTCGAGCTCGATCAACATCCGCTGGCGGAGCTTGAGGTCCAGGGCGGCAAGCGGTTCGTCGAGGAGGAGAACCTGCGGCTTGTTGATCAAGGCCCGGGCGACCGCGACCCGCTGCTTTTGACCTCCGGAGAGCTGGGCCGGTTTTTTGTGAGCTTGATCCTCCATCTGAATGAGGCGGAGCATCGCCCCGACTTCGGCCCCGATCTCTTTTTTCGGCCGCTTCGCGATCTCCAGGCCGAAGGCGATGTTCTCCCGGACGGTCAGGTGGGGAAAGAGGGCATAGCTCTGAAATATCGTGTTGACCTTGCGCTTGTTCGGGGGGAGGTCGGTGATGTCGCGGCCGTCGAGAAAGACGCGGCCGGAGTCCGGCTGTTCGAAACCTGCGGCGAGACGGAGCATGGTCGTCTTGCCGCAACCGCTCGGGCCGAGCAGGGAAAAGAACTCGCCTTTTTTGATTTCGAGGCTGACCTGGTCGACGGCCTGGATCGCGCCAAAGCGCTTGGAAACGCCCTGGAAATCCAAAAATTCGCTCATCGTCCGGCCGGAATCGCCTCATTATTTACCAATCGTCCTTTTTTTGCAATAAACTGGATGATATGCTATAAATAGCGGCTGGATAGCGCCATGAACATCGTCTCCATCGCCATTCAACTCTTCGTCCTCCTCTTCGCCATCACCGTCCACGAAGCCTCTCACGGCTGGGCGGCCAACAGGATGGGCGACCCGACGGCCTTTAATCTCGGCCGGGTGACGCTCAACCCGATCGCCCACATCGACCCCCTCGGCACGATTCTCCTCCCGATCCTGATTTCCCTCGTCGGCCTGCCGGCTTTCGGGTGGGCCAAGCCCGTTCCCGTCAATCCCTACAACCTCCGCAACCCCCGGAGGGACAACGTCTGGATTTCCTTCGCCGGTCCGGCGGCCAACGGACTCGTCGCCTTGGCCTGCTTCATCATCCTTTTGATCCTGAAATTCGTCAGCCCGGCCGTGGATCAATTCCTGAAAGTCGTCGTCCATACTTTGTATAAAAATCCGGAGATTCTGCGCTCCGCCCTGCCCGGCGGCTTCTTCATCCTCCAGGGACTGGCCCTGCTTCTCTACTTCGCCGTTCTGATCAACATCTATCTGGCGGTTTTCAACCTCATTCCCATTCCTCCGCTCGACGGCAGCGGGGTCTTGATGGGATTGCTCTCCGAGGAAGCGGCCATCAAATACGACCGCATCCGGCCTTACGGATTCCTCCTCGTCATCGGCATCATCTACATGGGCGTTCTCAATTTCATCATCGTCCCTATCCAACTCTTTATCGACCTCTTACTCGGATGAGCGGCGCGAAGAAGAAGATCGTCCTCAGCGGGATGCGGCCGACGGGCCCATTGCACCTGGGGAATATGGTCGGCGCGCTCCGCAACTGGCTCAAGCTCCAAGACGTCTACCAATGCTATTACGCCATCGTCGGCTGGCACGCTTTAAGCTCGGAATACCTGAATTCCAAGGTCATCAAAGAATTTTCGTTCGAAGTCGCGGTCGACTGGCTGAGCTTCGGCCTCGACCCGGGCAAATGCGTCATGTTCCTTCAGTCCGAGGTGAAAGAGCACGCCGAGCTTCATCTCCTCCTTTCAATGATCACTCCTCTCCCCTGGCTGGAACGCGTCCCGACCTACAAAGAGATGCAGCAGGAGATTCAGGACCGGGACCTCAAGACCTATGGATTCCTCGGCTATCCCGTCCTGCAGGCGGCTGATATCGTCATTTACAAGGCCGACTTCGTCCCCGTGGGCGAAGACCAGGCCGCCCATCTCGAGCTGACCCGCGAGATCGTCAGGCGTTTCAACAAGATTTTCGGCCCGATCTTTCCCGAGCCGCAGACCCTTCTCACCGAAGTGCCGCGCCTGGCCGGGACGGACGGCCGGAAAATGAGCAAGTCCTTCGGCAACGCCATTTTCATGAAAGACCCGCCCGAGGTCATCCGCCGGAAAATTCTGCCGATGGTGACCGATACCCGGCGGATGCGGCGGAACGACCCGGGCGAACCGGACGACTGCCCCGTCTTCACTCTCCACCTGGCCTTCGTCGTTAAAGAAAAACAGGAGGAGATCGCCCGCGGCTGCCGGACGGCGGGAATCGGTTGTCTCGAGTGCAAGGCCGTGGTGATCGAAAGCCTGATCGAAGCGCTCGCCCCTTACCGAAAGCGGCGGGCCGAGTTCGAAAAAAATCCCCGGCGCGTCCGGGATATCCTCGAAGACGGCAACGCCAAGGCCCGCCGGGCGGCGGGCGAAACCATGGCCGAGGTTCGGACGGCCCTCGGTTTTTAACCGCCATGAACACGGGCGCGCGCTCCGAATTTCCGGATGCGGCCCGTTTCCCGGCTTTTCCGAGAACATGATGTCCACCGAACATCCCCCGGTTGAAGCCCAGGACGGCTACCAGGTCAAGCTCGAAATTTTCGAAGGCCCGCTCGATCTTCTCCTTTTCCTTATTAAAAAGAAGAAAATCGACATTCAAGACATCCCGATCGCGGTCATCACCAGGGAATATCTGGAATACCTCGGCCGGAAAGTCCGGATCAATCTCGACCGCGAGGCCGAATTCCTGCTGATGGCCGCCCTTCTCATCTACCTCAAATCCCAGATGCTTCTGCCGCGCGAGCAGCCGATCGAGCCCGACATCGACCCGCGGAAGGAGCTCGTCGACCGCCTCGAGGACTATCAAAAAATCCGGGCGGCGAGCGCCGTGCTCCGCGAAAAAGAGGACGAGATGTCCCAGGTCTGGAAACGGACCGTCCTGACCGCGCCCCTCCCCGAGGAAGACCTGGACCTCATCGAAGTTTCTCTCTTCGACCTCGCCGAATCGTTCTTCACCCTGATGAAGCGGAAGCAAAGCGAGAACCAGCGCATCATCAAGGGCAAGGACATCTCGATGGCCGACAAAATGAGCGAAATCGTCGCCGTCCTCCAGGAACGCGACCATCTCGACTTCCTCGAATATCTCGACGCCCAGGAGACGCTCGAGGAAGCCTTGATCGCCTTTTTCTGCCTTCTCGAGCTCATCAAGGCCAGGCTCGTCGCGGCCATGCAGGAGCGGCTTTTTCAGACCATCACGGTCTGGCTGCGGAAAGACGCGCCAATGAAAGTGAACGCATGATCGAACATCTCCAGGAAATCATCGAAACCCTGATCTTTATTTCGGTCGAGCCCCTGACCAAAGATAAAATCCGGGAGGTCCTCGGCGACGTGGCCGAGGCGGACATCGATTCCGCCCTCCAGGACCTTTCCGCCCGCTATGATTCCGGCCCGAACGCCATTCGGATCATCCCCGCGGCGGGCGGCTATGTCTTCACGACCAAGCCGGCCTTCGATCCTTATGTCCGGAGGCTGCTCCAGATCGAGAGGAAAAAGAAACTCTCCTCCCAGGCGCTGGAAACGCTGTCGGCGGTCGCGTATCATCAGCCGGTGACGCAGGCCGAAATATCGGCCATCCGCGGCGTCGACTCGACCTACGCCCTTCACACCTTACTCGAAAACAAGCTCATCAAGATCGTCGGCCGGAAAGACGCGCCCGGAAGGCCCCTCGTCTACCGGACGACCGAAAAATTCCTGGCCTATTTCGGCCTCAACGCTTTGGAGGACCTGCCATCGGAGGAGGAGCTGATCAAGTTGATGCAGCAGGAGAATCCTTGAAGCGCGCGACGCCTTCCGCTCTCCTCGGCGCGGGTCTTCTAGCCGCTCTCTGCTGCAAACCTCAGCTCGTGAAGCTGCCCCCGCCGCCTCTCGACAGACACGCGCCCTACAACTACGTCGGGACAAAAGCCATGGTCGTCGCCGCCCACCCTCTGGCCGCCGAGACCGGACTGAACATGCTGAAGCGGGGCGGGAACGCCATCGACGCGGCCGTCGCGACGGCTTTCGCCTTGAACGCCGCGGAGCCGTTTGCCTCGGGAATCGGCGGCGGCGGATTCATGGTCATCTATCTGGCCAAGGCCCGGAAGGTGACCGTCGTCAACTTCAGGGAAAAAGCGCCCGCAGCGGCGACCCCGGAGATGTTCGCCGGAAAAGAGGAGGCGACGAATGAATGGCGCCAGGAACGCGGCACGGCGGTCGGCGTTCCGGGGATGCTCGCCGGGTGGTCCTATGCCCTCGAAAAATACGGGACAAAAAGCCTGGCCGAAACGGCGGCGCGGGCGATCGAAATCGCCGAGAACGGGTTCCCGGTCGGCGCGACGTTCAGCGCGATCAACAAGGACGAGTTCGAGAAGCTCCTGAAAAACGCGGGCGAGACGACCTGCTATCTGAATTCCGGCATCCCCTACGAGCCGGGAGACGTTTTCAAGAATCGCGACCTGGCTCGGACGCTGAAGACCATCGCAGCCAAGGGCATCGGCGAGTTTTACCGGGGGGACATCGCCCGGAAGCTCGTCGCCGCCGTCCGGGCCCGGGACGGAATCATGACTTTGGAGGACTTGGCGGCCTACGAACCGGTCGAGAGCGAACCCATCCGAGGAACATACAAGGGATACACGATCTATACGCCCCCTCCTCCGGCCACGGGCGGCCTTCACCTCATCCAACTGCTGAATATCGCCGAAGAATGGCCGCTCAAGACCTGGGGCCGGAACTCGGCGTCCTATATCCACCACCTCGGGGAGGCCATGCGGTTTCTCTTCGCCGACAAAGACCATTACGACGCGGACCCCGATTTCGTTCCGATACCGGTCCAGGAGCTTCTGTCCAAGGCTTATGCGGCTCAGGTCCGTTCGCGGATCAACGCGGATAAAACATCCGAGACATATCCCTACGGCCGGTTCGACGCCCTTCAGGACAAAAAGGAGAACACGACCCACATAGGTGTCATTGACGCGGCGGGCAACATCGTCGCTCTTACCCAATCGATCAACGATTTCTTCGGCACCGGGATCGTCCCCGAAGGGACGGGCTTTCTCCTCAACGATCACATGGCGGATTTCTCGACAGCCCCCCAGTCTCCTAACGCGCCCCGGCCCGGACGCAGGCCGGTGAGCAACATGGGGCCGCTCATCATGTTCAAGGACGGAGAGCCGTTGCTCACCCTCGGCTCGCCGGGCGGAACCAGGATTTTTCCCTCTCTCGGCCAGATCATCATGAACATCGTCGACTTCGGCATGAATCTCGACGAGGCGATCGAGTCGCCCCGGTTTTTCACCTATTCCGCGAACGGCAAGATCAGGGACCTCGCCGTCGAACCGCGGATTCCGGAAGCGACGCTCAAAGCCCTGGAAAAGATGGGCCACGTCCTCGCCCTCAAAGAGCCCTATGATAAATATTTCGGCGGGGCGCAGGGGATCATGATCTTGCGCGATTTGGGCCTCCTCCATGGTGGCGCGGATTCGAGGCGCGACGGGGTCGGACTTGGCTACTGATAATAACGCAAGGAGTCTGTGATGAGCCTGCGCGGATATCGAACGGCGGCCTTGACTTTGGTTCTCCTCTGGAGGGGCGGCCTTCTCGGCCAGACGCCGGCCCCCGCGTTCGAGCCGCCCCTGCTTATCACGTCCGCGGGGCAGAGTCCGGACGCCCTGATCGCCGTCCAGTTGGCGAAACGGGCCGGGATCCCCGCCTCGCTTTCTAAAATGGCCACGGACAAGGACCTCGAAAGCGGGAAAACCCTCGTCCTCGTCCTGGGGGCGAGCATGAAAGGACTGGGGTCCGCCGGTCTGGACACGAACAAGGAAAAGGACCGGATCCGCGGCCTCCTGGCCGCCGCCCGCAAGAACGATATCCCGGTCCTCGGCATGCACCTCGGCGGCGAACAGCGACGGGGCGAACTGACCGACGAAATGGTCAGGGAATTCCTCCCTTCGGCCCGGATGGCGATCGTCGTCAAATCGGGAAACAAGGACGGATTATTCACAAAGATTTGCCGGGACAAGAACATTCCGCTCATCGAGGTCGAGAGGTCGTCCGACGCCGTCGGACCGCTGAAATCCGCCATTAAGAAATAAGACCCATTGGCCCATGATTCGAATTCTCCACTGATCCCGCGGAGCCCGGCGCCGCATCCGGTCCGCGTCCGCGTTTTGGTTGATCATGGCTGAGCCGATTGTTCTTCTTCTCATGGTCGGCGTGTTTATCGTTCTCGCCGTGCTCCTCAAGCTTCCTCTGGGCATATCCATGGCTCTGGCCGCCCTGGCCGGCGCTCTGGCCGGCGGAGAAGGCTTCGCTCTCCGCCACCTCGTCGAGGGAGCTTTCGGATTCTTCGATATCATCCTTATCATCGCCTCGGCCATGATCTTCATGAGGGTGCTGCGGGAATCCGGGATTCTCGACAGCCTCGTCGCCCTCATTCTCAAAACCTTTTATAAAAACAAGGTCGTTCTCCTCCTGACGGCCTTGCTCCTCCTCATGTTTCCGGGGATGATCACGGGCTCGTCGCTGGCCGCGGTCCTGAGCACCGGCCCTCTTATCGCCCCCGTCCTGATGAGGCTCGGCCTGTCGAGGGTGAAGACGGCGGCCTTCGTCGCGCTGGGAGCCATCCTGGGCATGATCGCCCCGCCGGTGAACATCCTGGTCATGATCATGGGCGGCGGCGTCGATATGCCCTATTCCGGCTTGACCGCGCCCCTTCTCCTCGTCGCCGTCCCGCCGGCCGTTTTTATCGCTCTCGGGCTCGGCCTCAAGGACCTGAAAACCATGGACGCGGCCGAAATCAAAGCCTTCTTGCCGCCCGCCCCGGCCGAAGCCTGCGGATTCCGTCTCTATCTGCCCCTGCTCCTTGTTCTCGGCTTGATGATCCTCCAAAACTTCCACGTGGCTTTCGCCGCGGATCTCGGACTTCCGGCTATCTTTCTTATCGGAAGCCTCAGCGGACTTGTTTGCGG
>Ga0315286_10000556_pt1 | contig 31585 bp, 26 predicted proteins | sample YL17G10_0_MG_FD_205038 | JGI IMG/M metagenome (GOLD analysis project Ga0315286, IMG submission 205038) | Sediment microbial communities from Yellowstone Lake, YNP, Wyoming, USA - YL17G10_0 | ecosystem: Environmental > Aquatic > Freshwater > Lake > Sediment | place: USA: Wyoming | collected... | reverse complement strand
GTCAATTCCCTTCGCTTATCCTACCAGTTCCTGAGTTGTGAGGGATTTCCCCCTGTTCTTGAGGCAGGCTGTATTCATACGAAAACGTATCTGCTCAGACCTTTATTGACCTCCCCGGCAATCGATCTTGAAAGCGACAGATTCCTGCTCGACAGGAAGGAGCCGTTTAGACTTGACACAAGGTATGGACTTAATGAAGAATCATCCTGGTTTGGGTTGGTCGGAGGTCTAATTATTGTTCTCGCCATTCCATTTGGTTTGGTCACGACCTTAAAGAAGAAGAAAATCGAAGGTCCGATCCTGATCGTCACATCATTCATCTTCTTCCTGCTTATATCCTTCGTAAAAGGGGGCTGGGATCCATACGTGGGGCGCTACCTGATCTTTCCGACCGCCTTGTCAATGCCAATTAGCGCTGGATTCCTGGACAATAAAAAGATCTTCCATACCATCATACTCTGCTGTGCAGGGGTGTTTGCTACCTTCATAATGATCTTTTCCGTAGTGAACAATGATTCGCGTCCTTTGATCAGCCAGTACCAATTCCTGGAGTTGCAAAGATGGGGAAAAGACCATTCTGTTTTGGTCCAAAAGATCGCTTACAAATTAACCCCATTCTTCAGGAACGACCTGGATCAACTGGATATCTGGAAAGCACCAGAAGCATATATCAAGACCTTCAGTAACCAGAAATACCGCATTCCTCTCGAAATGGTGGAGGGTTGGGCTGATGAAAAATCGACTCTGGGGATCTTAAACCTCCCCGGGTACACATTCCCGGATTATCTATTCTTTGGAGATTCGTTCGGTAGGAAATTGGCGGTATTTACCAACCCTGAACAGGTCAATGGGGATCATCCCCCCCTGGATTATTTACTTATCTCTCCAGATTTCGATAAGATCGATCTCTCCGGATATGTTCAATTGATTGGAAGAGATGGCTGGCGCCTGCTCCAATATGAAGGCGGAAAATAAGACAAGCTGTGCAATTTATCATCCCCTGAACAATTGCACAGCTTCATAGATTGGGTTTTTCCTTGTGGGAATCAGGATAGAAAAATATTGACATAGCAAACAGCACCAGGATTGTGAACTGTCTGACCCGCAACAATAAAATTGCGAAGCACCATTCGTTTAGGGGATAATTAATCCCGGAAAATCTACTTCCACTTTCCTGTCTGATTCAATGACCAGTACGCGTCGGATAAAATGATAAAGTGAATGTGTTCTTCAGCTGATAACTTTTCGAACATGTCTTTTCCAAGTTGATCCGGAACCTGTTCTGCCAGGGAAGCGTATGCTTTTTCAGCGATCACCTCCAGATCCCTTGCTTCGGAAATGATCTGCATGACACTCTTGGTGTGCGCTTCTTCTGCAGCCTTGATCTCAAAAACCGGCGGGAGCGGAAATTCCCTCCCTTCGTATTGGATGAACTTGCCGGTTTCGAGCAGGGACTTCTCCAAGGCAGAGATCCTTTCATAATGGAATCTTTCAAAATCCGAAAGTTTCACAAAGAGGTCTCTACCCAGAGGATTCGTCAGGTTTTTGGAGGCTTCCCGATAGGAATCGGAAGTCTTGATTTCGTTTTCCTTGACAACTCGGATCGCATCCATTAAGTTTGAGGTAACCATTATTCTCCTTATTCAGAAAAGAGACTCTTGATGACTGTTGAAATAACCGGGTTCCATTAAAGGTTCGAGTGGCATATTCCAACGGGAACAAGAAAGACTTATCTCTATTTTAACACCACAATTAGCGAAAACCTGGAATCAGTTCAGCTCGTTGGGTTGTGATCGGAAAAGGGAATCCGACCTGAATCTGTTCCAGGCCAAGTGAATTTTTTTTACTTGGAGATCAGGATGATCCTAGTCATTCGTATGGATGCGATTGCTGATGTTCTTTCCTATCTCGACCAGACCCAATAAAGTGATCGCGATCCCAAACACCAGAACCCACTCAGATAATTTCAAGGGGACGATCCCAAGGACAGTCCGCAAACCGGGGATCAGGAATGCAGCCAGGATGGTAAGCAGGCCTGCCAGGACAGCCCAGATGAGCGGCTTGTTTTCGCTCAACCTGTTCATGCGATAGATCGGTCTGCGCATGCTGCGATATGCAAAGATGTAAACCAGGGAGTTGATGGCGAAACTTGCAAATACGATGCTTCGCCCTTCCACAGCGTTGCCATGCATCTGGTAGAAATGCTTGAAAACTGTCAATGCGAATATGGTGCTGGCAATGCTAATCACACCGATCAGGGACAATGCCAGGGGGGTCAGGACCGGGGCTTTCAAGGGTCTGGGTTTTTCATCCATGATCCCGGCTTCTTTGGGTTCAAAACCGAGCACAATATCGGAAGGACCATCACAGATCAGGTGGATCCAAAGGATCTGAGCGACCACCAATGGTGCCGGCCAGCGAAACATCATGGCGATGAAGATTGTCAGGACCTCAGCAAAGGAATTTGAAAGAGTATATGCCACGACCTTGCGGATATTGGCAAAGATAACGCGACCTTCTTCAATGGCGGCGACAACTGTGCGGAAGTTATTATCCAGCAGGATCAGGTCTGCAATCTCCCTGGCTACATCAGTGGCAGTCCCCACAACCACTCCGATATTGGCTCGTTTCAATGCCGGGGCATCGTTGACACCATCCCCGATCATGGCGGTGATCTCCCCGTTCGCCTGCAAAGCGCGCACGATGCGGTATTTATCCTGCGGGCGGATACGTGAGAACACAGCGGTTTTTTTCACTTTTTCCTGAAGCTGATCATCGGTCAAGGCAGCGATCTCGGCACCTTCCAGGGTCTGATCGCCATCATTCAGCAAACCGATGCTGGCTGCGATCCGTTCAGCAGTCCGCCGATAATCACCGGTGATCATCTTTACATTTATTCCAGCGTGCCTGGCAACCTGGATTGATGCCACTACTCCGTCGCGTACCGGGTCCTCCATGCCAAGCAGGCCGAGCCAGGTATAGCCGCGGTAATCCTCCATATTTCCGCCCTTGCGACAGGCAAGACCCAGCAGGCGGAGCCCCTCCCCCGCCCATTCATCCACCTGCGTCAAGAGGCGGTCTTGTTCTTCTTTTGAAACTGCGCACATCCCCAAAACGATCTCTGGCGCGCCTTTAAGGAAAAAATAATGCTGATCCAGAAAGATATTACTGGAAACTGCAGTGATCATGTACTTGGTCTCACTGGTGAACAGGTCCTCTGCCAACCGCCGGGAGCTGTCAAATAGCTCCTGAGGTTTACCTGCCATGCGCTTCTCCGCATACTCCCACAGGGCTATGTCCACCGGTCCTTCCAGGTTGTTGCATAGAACCATGGTCTGATAGGCGCGCACTTCATCGAGCAGGTCGGCACGGTTGACACGCATGCGCCCTTCAGTGATCGTTCCGGTCTTATCCGTGCAGATGACGGTAACAGAACCGAGGGTTTCGACCGCCAGTAGTTTCTTAACCAATCCATTGCGCTTGAGGATCTTGCGCATGCCAAGCACCAGAATGACTGTGACAGCGATCAACAGACCTTCAGGTACGGCAGCGATCGCCAGGATGATGGATGTACGCACCATATCAAAGAAACCACGACCCATCAACAACCCCACCAAAAGGATGGCCAGGGTGAAGGCGACCACGATGTAAGTCAGCGCTTTGCTGAAGGACTTCAGCCTGACCTGGAGTGGTGTCTCCTCTTCGGTGTGTTCACTCAGGCTGGCAGCGATCTGTCCCAATTCAGTGCTTGTTCCTGTCTTGGTGATGCTTAGAATTCCCCGCCCGGTCACCACGGTGGAACCCATATAAACATGGGTCAGAAGGTCAGTCGCAGAAGCCAGAGGTTCTGCCCGAGGTTGGATGGCGGCATGTTTGTTAACCGGTTCGCTTTCACCGGTCAGTATGGCTTCATCCATCGAAAGCTTGGTGGCTTCCACCAGTTCCCCATCCCCGGGAGCTTTTTCGCCGGCATTAAGGATCACAAGATCACCCGGCACCAATTCCCAAACTTCCACTTCCGCCCGCTGTCCATCACGCAGCACAGTGGTGGTCGGTTTAAGTAAACCCTTCATGGCAACATATGTTCGTTGAGCCTGGTATTCCTGGATAAAGCCCAGGATCACATCGATCACCACCACGACCATGATTATGCCAAAATCGCTTAATTCACCCAGCGCCAGGGAGACCCCGGCTGCAGCCAGGATGATATACACCAGCGGGCTTTTGAACTGGTTGAACAGGATCGTCCAGATAGAAACACCCTTCTCCCCCGGCAGGCGGTTCTCGCCAAATTGAGCCCTGCGTTTCAGGATCTCGTCCGCACTTAAACCTTTCAATTCATTATTTGGCAAAATTGCTTCAGTGTCGGTGATTGATGTATTCGTGGTCATTTGATTCTCTTGAGAATAACAATTTAATTAATTTTTTTTATGAATTGATAATCGTGGGGATATTTTATTCCTGCACGTGCCTGACACCCTGCTGGAAAAGAGCAATAATGTGGGTGTCGGTCAGGCTATAAAAGACTTCCTTGCCATCGCGTCTTGAATTGACCAAATGCATCTGGCGCAGTCCACGCATATGGTGCGAAACAGCGGATTCGGTCACATTAACCAATTTCGCCAGCGATGATATATTAATTTCCTGTTCGATCAAACCGGACAGGATCCGCACCCGGCTGGTATCGCTGAAGGCACGGAAAAGTTCCGCCACGTGGGCGGCTGTATGTTCATCCAGGATCTTGGGTTCCATAAATGCACTCCAACTTAACAAACGATTGAGCATATGTTAACATGTGCTATTATATAATAAAATCATGATTTTCATAATGACAGTCGGATTGAAAAAGGGTTTTATATGCGTTGGGGACGTGGAGAATAATTAATGAAAAAATGCCTGGCTTTTGTGTTGGGTGGAGGAGGTGCCCGGGGTGCCATGCAGCTGGGTGCCTTACGCGCATTGTTGGAAGGCGGTTACAAACCTGATCTGCTGGTGGGGACTTCGATCGGTGCCGTGAACGCCACCGGTCTGGCGGTGTGGGGTGCAAATCAGACTGGCCTCGCCGCTTTGGAAAAGTCCTGGCATGAAGTTGCCCACAGCAATCTTCTTGATCCACGCATGGCGCGTGTTACGATGCGGGTGCTGTCCGGGCGTCCGAGCCACCATGCCAATAACCGCGCCCGCGATTTCTTTTTGGCACAGGGATTCTCTCCCGATCTGCGCTTCGAACAGGTCAAAGGAGTCCGCCTGGGGTTGGTCAGTTCGGACCTCGATTGTGGAGAACCGCTGATATATGGTCAGGATCCCACTCAAACCATATTGGAGGGTTTATTGGCATCCATTGCCCTCCCGCCCTGGTTTGCACCGGTCATGAAAGATGGCAGGCTCATCGTAGATGGAGGCGCGCTCAGCAATCTACCCATTGAGCCCGCCCTGGTCATGGGTGCTACCGAGATCATCGCCCTTGACCTGGATGACCCGGAGAAGATGATGGGCACTGATCATGCGACCAGCCAGCTGCTCGGCAAGTTATTTTATTCGATCACCCATCGTCAGGTCCACTTGGAAACAGCACTGGCAGAAGCTCATGGGGTCCATGTAAACTATATCGGTTTACGCAGCTCACCTCCGGTGCCACTATGGGATTTCAGCAATTACCAGCGGTTGATCCGAATTGGCTATGAAACCACTTTTCAAGCGATCTCCAGTTGGAAAAATAAAAGGAAAAGATAGCCTTTTGCCAACCTGGGTCTATCGGAAATTTTCATTCCATAAAATATCATTCCTAGGGAACATTCAGGAATGGCGGGTTTTATTAGAGTTCCACTTTTTCTAATCCAAATCTCATTTATTACTTTGTGAGAGTGCTATATTTTACGATAATGCTTATTCCAAGGAGATATGGATATGGTATTTAAGAAGACGATTTGCTTGTTTATGGCTGCCGTGGTATTCATTTCGCTTGCATTTGGACAACCCGTAAAGGCTGCTCAACCTGCAGATCCGGGAACTGGCTATGGAGACAGACCCGTCTGTCCGGGTCCAGTCGCGGCAGGCTACAGTCGCTGTTTTGCCTGGATCCGCCCGGATGCCAGTTCCTCACCAGTGGGTTTAACCCCGGCACAAATGAAAGCGGCTTATGGTTTTTCGACCAGCAATACCGCCGGCACGGGCAAGATCATCGCCATTGTCGATGCGTATGATCTACCGACCGCTGAAAATGACCTGAATGTATTCAGCGCGAAATTCGGTCTGCCTGCCTGCACTACCGCCAATGGTTGTTTCATAAAGGTCAACCAGACCGGTGGAACGAAATACCCGCGTTACAACGCTGGCTGGGGGCTTGAAATTGCCCTGGATATTGAATGGGCACATGCCATCGCTCCCGGGGCAAAGATCCTGCTGGTTGAAGCCAGCAGCAACAGCTTCAGCAATCTCCTGGCGGCAGAGGATTATGCCGCAACTCATGCAAATTATGTCAGCAACAGTTGGGGCGCCGGTGAGTTTTCAGGTGAGGCAACCTACGACCCGCATTTTGTCCAGACGGGAGTCGTATTTTTTGTCTCAGCAGGTGATGCCGGTCTGCCAGCCGAGTATCCATCCTCTTCTCCGAATGTCATCTCGGTCGGCGGCACAACATTGAAATTTAATTCAGATGGTTCCCTGCTGAGCGAGACAGGCTGGACTAATGGCGGCGGTGGATGCAGCGCTTTTGAGACAGCCAACACGGCTCAATCCGGTTTTGGTGGATATGCCCAGGTCGCCTGTGCTGGTAAGCGTGCGACCCCGGATGTCTCCCTGGATGCCAACCCCAATTCCGGGGCAGCGGTCTATGACAGCTCAAGTTATAACGGGAAAAAAGGATGGTACCAGGTCGGCGGAACGAGCCTCAGTTCACCCATGTGGGCTGGCAGGGCTGCAGTATCGGGTGCTGTTACCAACGCTTCATATATTTATGGAAGCAGCATAACTTATCGCGATATTACCTCCGGCAACAATGACGCAGCCTGCCTGGTCGGGTTCGACCTTTGCTCAGGTCTTGGCAGCTGGACAGGAACCACACCGTAAGATCCATTTGCGTTTAAGGTTGCGCGTACCTTTCAAGTAGATTTATATGACCACCTGAATCTCAATTTAAATGGGATCCAGGTGGTTTTCGATTCAGCCATCTGACCTCTATCAAATCCTGTAGGGACTGATCTTTTATTTCACGGCTTTTTGATATAAATCATCTGCCAGGCAGTCTCATCCATGACGCGACAGCCTCCAGCCGAATTAACGCCAACAAATACTGCCCAGGGATCACCCAGGTCGGTTAGAGGGAAAGAAGCACAGATGAACAAGCCATTACGCCTGGCAACCTGACCGGCAGGCTTTGTTGTTTGCCGTGTTTCAGCATGAAAGGCGGTTATAGCCTCCCCGGATAAAGCTTTCAAACGGATGGAATAGGTCAGCCCCGCGATCGCATTCTCACGGGTTTGTGAGCAGATCAACAAGTTGTCTTGAGCATCCCTGGCAGCGTAAAAACCAACCAGGTCTCCAGCGGGGATGGCATCCCGGGTAATGAAGTCCGCCACCGGGTCGGTCTGGATCATCGGGATGGAGCGACCACTTGAATCAGTCCAGGTGGATGGATCCTGCGCATCGCCCCGACCAAGTTCAGGAAGAACCGCATCCTGCACGGGGGCAAACAGTTCATTGATCCGAATGAAACTTTCCATCAGACCACGCAGCAGAGGTAATTGCGAACGGTATTGCTGGAGCGCCTGATCCTTGCGAGATTCATCGGATGATGTTAGATCCAAACGGTACCAGTTCTGTGAAGTCCGGTAGAGTGCCGGCGGAGGTACAAGGGGCTCCAGTGGTTCCAGCCCTTTAACTTCCGGGAAATCCGGCCGGTGGACCAGGTAGGTAAATTCGGTTGGGGTATAAGCCGGATCAACGTGCTTCGCCATGGTGACTGCCAGGCGGGTGAAGACATTCAACCCCCAGTGATCGGGGTGAACATCCTGAGGATGGGGGAAAACGATCAGATCCGGGCGGTAATCTGCAAGAATGGATGAAAGGTCAGCCAGATAATCCTGACCGGCATAGACTGAGTGCGGATCATAAGTCAGCGGATATGGGCTCTTGCTGTCTTCGCTGAAAGGAGAACGATAAGGAGCATCCGAAGCCCAATGATCATTCCACAGAGCGGGTGTGCCGCGATCCGGGTAACTGAGGAAGATAACATGTGCGGGTTTGACTCCCAGTAAATATAAGGCTGCCAGGGATTCCTGCTGGCGGAGTTTACCCAAGCGGATAAAATCAGCCGGTCGCGGGTATATTTTGTGAAAATCCTGCATGATGGCAAACAAATAACCATCGCCGTTGGTGGCGATGACCACCCGCACCTGGAGCCCAGCTCTTAACGCAGCCTGGATAAGACCAGCTGATCCAAGTGTCTCATCGTCACAATGCGGGGCAAGGATCAACAAGCGCTGGTGATCTGCCAGCGAAATCGGGGTAATACTGGTCAGATCGATGGAAGCAGGTGTAGGAGACAAGGCGCGCGCAATGAATATCGCCAGGGAAAGTAGTAGGAGGATCAAAAGGATCTTCTCGTAGCGGGATATGCTCTTAAGCATCGCTCGCATTAAAAACCAACATAACGATAAGACCGGAGAATGACATGCAAATTTCTTATGAAGGAAATTTTATTTTCCTTCCAACAAATACTTGCTTTTCGATCAATGGAAACCATGGAATTGATGTCATGTATGGGTAATAGCGCCGGATCGATCCAGCTGGATCAAGTGAAATGTCAATCAGCTTTAAATCTAACCAGTGCATCTGCCATTTGCTGAAGGCGCTGGTTGACCTTGAAGAAGACGGTGCCTTGTGTAAACGAGCCATCACTCTCAAGCTTGCCGGCTGGAACATCTGTGAGTACTTCGATCCCATCCTCAATGGTACCTACCGGCCAGATGTGGAATTTGCCTGACCGGGCAGCCTCCAAGACTTCCTCTTTCAGCATCAAGTTGGGAAGGTTGCTCTCCGGAATAAGGACACCCTGGTCACCTGAAAGTCCTATCGCCTTGCAGACCTGGAAATAGCCTTCAATTTTCTGGTTAACGCCGCCAATAGCCTGCACTTTCCCCTTTTGATTGACCGATCCGGTCACAGCAATGCCCTGTTTGATGGGCATTCCGGACAGAGCTGATAAGATGGCGTACAACTCTGTGCTTGAGGCACTATCTCCATCAACACCCGAATAACTCTGTTCAAAGACCAGTCGTGCCGACAGGCTGAGCGGTTTATCCTGTGAAAACCTTTCCGCCAGGAATCCACCCAGGATCAGAACCCCTTTGGTATGGGTTGGTCCACCCAACTCCGCTTCGCGCTCGATATCCACCACCCCGGCGCGACCCAACCCGATGCTGGCTGTGATGCGGTTGGGCTGACCGAACATCACATCCCCCATTTCCAGCACGGACAATCCATTCACTTGGCCGACCTGTTCACCGGTGATATCGATCTTAATCACACCCCGTTCGATCATCTCAATGATCCGTCCCTGGTACAGGCTGGAGCGGTAGAAATGTTCATCGATCGCTTTGCGCACCTGCTCGACCTGGATCGTTTCCGAATTATCCAACTGGGCATAGTAATTTGCTTCCCGAACGACATCACTGATCTCGCCAAAGCGGGTTGATAATTTTTCCTGATCATCAGCCAGGCGGGAGCCATGTTCAACGATACGAGCGAGAGCCTTCGAATCCAAGTGGCGCAGGTCTTCTGTTTCGCAAAGGTGTGAGACAAAACGGGAATAATTGAGCGTATTTTCTTCATTGCGCGGCATCTGCGTGTCAAAATCCGCTTTGACTTTGAACAATTCGATAAAATGTTCATCGTATGCCAGGAGTGCCTGATAGATGTCAGGTCTTCCCACCAGGATGACCTTGATACCCAAAGGGACGGGCTGTGGTTTGAGACTCTTGGTGGTGGCAAAGCTGAGTTTTTCACTGACATCTTCGATCTCGATGACATCATTGGTCAGCGCCCTTTTCAGGCTGTCCCATGCCAGCGGGTTGCGGATCAGATCATTGACCGGCAAAACAATATAGCCGCCATTAGCCTGGTGCAGTGAACCTCCCCTAATAAGGGTGAAATCAGTAATCAGTGTGCCAAAGCGGGCTTCCTGTTCAATGCGACCGAACAGGTTGTTATAGGAAGGATTTGGTTCCAAGATGACCGGTGCACCTTTCAAGGTGGAATTATCCGTGATGACATTCACCTGGTAGCGCTTTTCCACAGGCTCCTTCGGTTGGGTCGGCATTCCTGGAACAGTCTGTCGATCCTCGGATTCTGGTTGAAAATCTTCAAGATGCATCAGAATGTAGCCTAGCACCTGCTCCAGGTGGGCGAGGACTTCGGATTGCTGCTGGTACTTCGCATTCAGACTTTCGAACAGGTGCAAAATGGCGTTGCGAGCGACATCTTCATCATCTTTGTGGAGTGCCTCCTGGGCGATCTTGTCGATCTGCCTGGCCTGCCGCAGGGCAGCCTCCATCACATTCTGCAATTCCTGCTGTTTCTTGGACAGGGCTTCCTTTTCCTGGGCGTTCAAACCCATCATTCTTTCCTCGGTCATGGGCTTACCATTTTCCAACGGGATGGTTGCCAGTCCCATGGATGTGGGCTGGATTGTGAAACCTTCCTGCTGGGCTTGCTTATTTAGTTGGTTGAGAATGGCTTCTTTTTGATCCTGAAATTTACTTGCAATTTGATCCCTGCGGGTGGCGAAATCTTCGCTTTCAAACAATTGAAGCAATTCGCGTTTGACCGAAATTATCAGGTTGCCCATATCACCCCGGAATTCTTCCGACTTTCCTGCCGGAAGCTGCAGGGCGCGGGGATGATAACTATCACGAAAATTGTTAACATAGCACCAATCGGAAGGGATCGGATCCTGACTAGCAATCTCTTCCAGAAAACGTGTGATGGTGGTGGTGCGGCCGGTTCCAGGTAGACCGGAGACATAGATATTGAACCCTTTTTCCTTGATGCCCATGCCAAAGCGCAATGCCCGGACAGCCCGCTCCTGACCTATGATCGCCTGGGTGTTGCCAATTTCTGCACTGGATTCGCAGCCCATACTTTGCGGGTCACAATATTTCCGATATTTTTCAACTGGCAGTTCCGTGATCATCAATGACACCTCATTTTAATTATTGGGTAATATTGTGGATATTCTTAACGGTTGCAACGAACCAGTTTTCCTTCGCGGGCTGAAACGAGGGATTGTTCATACACTCCCAGCAGTTTTCGCGCCTGGTTCAGTATATCAAATTCACGGGCACGCTGGCGGGCTGCCAGACCCATCTTTAATCTTAATTCCCGGTCCTTCACCAACTTCTCAATTCCGATTGATAGAGATGTTGGATCGTTGTCGGTCATGAATCCCTGGACGCCATCTTCGAGGATATCCCGAGTGCCGCTGCCATTCACCGCTGCCACAGGCAGACCGGCAGCCATGGCTTCAAGTGTCACCAATCCCTGGGCTTCTGTCACTGAGGCGAAGCAGAAAATATCAGCCGCGATCAGGTAACTGCTGACAGCATCCAGGTCCACTCCCCCGGTCATCTCGACCCTGTCAGTTATCCCCAGCGAACGAGCCTTCTTATTCAATTTTCTGCGTTCAGAGCCATCCCCCAACAAAACCAGACGCAAACCGGGAATTTTATTCATGACCAGAGCCGCCGCTTCCATCAAGGTATCCCAATTCTTCTCCACCGCCAACCTTCCAGCTGAGATCAGGACGATCTCTTCCCCCCAGTGACGGTTCTTTCGTTCCATTTCACGGTTCTGGGTCTTAAACAATGCCATATCCACACCAGTCGGAATGGTAGTGATCTGTTGGTCGAAACCATACTCTTCAAATAAAATCTGTTTCAGGCTGTCACTCGGGGTGATTATGTGGTGGCACTTTTGCAAATAATCGCAAAGGATATTATCGATCTGTTCCTTGATAAAATCCTGCCCGATCGAAGCCACATAACGGCTGTATTCCCAGTAGCGGCTGTGAAAAGTAAACACCAGGGGTAAATTAAATTTAGCGGCTTTATGCGCTGCAGTCTGCCCCAAAAGAACCGGGTGGTGACTGTGAATGATATCCATTTTCAGGCTTGGCAGGATATGGTCAATGCTGGTGGAGATCGGAATGACAAATGGGATATCGGAAAATTGCGGTATGTCCACCGAAGGGTAACGAAAGATAAATGGTTCCTGGTCAATATAATTTCCAAATTGTGGGGAAAAGATAAAAACATTGTTGCCCAACTCGGTTAGAGCCTTGCGAAAGCTCCCCACCGAGCGGACAACCCCACTGATGGTCGGGTTGTAGGTGTTGGTGTAAAAACCTATATGCATCTATTCTCCCCGGAAATCATTCTATGATCTGAACTGACCATCCATAATGAAAAACCTGTACATCCAAACTCCATTGTACCCCCACTGGTGGGACGAGCGCAACACAATGTGCTTTATCATATAAAAACTATTATTAACGACCAGATACTGACCCTTGACATATAGATGATCATCTATATAATATCATATAGAAGGTTATCAATATGAATAATAACGAACCGGTCCTTTTTGCCAAAGCCCTGGCAGATGCCACCCGACAGGAGATCATGCGACTGTGCTGCTGCAAATGGCTGTCTGTAACAGAGATCGTCGAACAGACCAGCGTTTCACAACCCACGGTATCCCATCACCTCGCCATCCTGCGAGAAGCCGGGTTGGTGGATGTGCGGCATGAAGGCAAGCAGATCTTCTATACACTTGACCAAACCAAAGTGGCAGCCTGTTGTGGAAACCTTGTGCTAAGGTTTGCACCAGACAGCAATACCGCTGGAATGATCAAATCTGATAAGCCCTGCTGACCATGGTGGGGTGACCATTCGTCATCTCTTTTTTTGACCTATCATAGACATTCATCTATATGAAAGGAATGGACAAAAATGAAAACGACCATCACACCCATCCATGAGATTGTGCGCGCCCGTTATGCCAAAGTCGCCCGCACATCCACGACCTGCTGTTCATCAAGCGCAGCCATCTATCCAGAGGATACTTTGAATGAATTACCGGCAGATATCGGCGAGTTCAGCCTGGGTTGTGGAAATCCCATTTATGCAGCGGACCTCCAACCTGGTGAGACTGTGCTCGATCTAGGCTCGGGAGGCGGGTTGGACTGCTTCCTAGCTGCCCGCCGGGTGGGATCCACTGGCAGGATCATCGGTGTGGACATGACCACAGAGATGCTGGAACGGGCGCGAAATAATTCGACCAGGCTGGGTTTCCCCAATGTGGAATTCCGGGAAGGATATCTCGAGAACCTGCCTGTCGATGCCAACACGGTGGATGTGGTCATCTCCAATTGCGTGATCAACCTGTCACCGGATAAGGACCAGGTATTTCGTGAGATCTTCCGGGTGCTGAAGCCAGGAGGTCGGATGGCAGTTTCTGATATTGTCACCAATGGCGAATTGCCGGAATCCGTTCGCAAGGATCCGGATGCCTGGGGCGCTTGTGTTGCGGGTGCACTGGATATGAAAGATTATGCCCTCGGTCTCGAGCAGGCAAATTTTGAAGAGATCAAAGTCCAACCAAAGAGCTATTCGGATGAATTATTGCATGCTGTCCCGATCGGGAAACCTTTCTCAGCAATCATCACCGCCCGGAAAACCAACTAAACTTTCAGGAGAACATGTTTAATGATCAACCTGGGAACCATCACAACCCAACCAAAAATAAGTTTGACCACCTCCCAATTATCCCGTGCAAACTGCTGGGATCACATTCTGGCACGCCTGGGGTATAGGCGCAGTGAACACCGGGTCGAACCTGGTCTGTATGCCATTGGAAAACCTACCTCCGATTCACAGGTGTTCGTGACAGCCAACTATAGCCTCAGTTTTGATGCATTACGCTCAAACCTGGAGGGAAAGGACGGTTATATCCTGGTGCTGGACACCCAGGGGGTCAATGTCTGGTGCGCAGCTGGCAAGAAGACCTTCGGAACTGAGGAAGTTGTTCTGCGAGTGATCGGCACCCAGCTGAAGAAGATCGTCAACCACCGTGTCTTGATCCTGCCACAACTGGGTGCACCGGGGGTGGCATACCAGGAAGTAAAGAAGCGCACCGGTTTCAAAGTGGAATTTGGACCGGTTCGAGCCGCTGACCTGCCCGAGTATCTCAAGACCCACCAGGCTACACCAGACATGCGCAGAGTGAAATTTACTGTTCGGGACCGTCTGGCTCTGATCCCGGTGGATCTTTTCCGGCTGCTCCTGCCTGGTCTGCTGGTAGCGCTGGTTGTCTACTTTTTGCTGGGCGGATTGATACCTGCCCTGTCAGTACTCGCCGCTCTGTTTTCAGCAGGGATCCTGTTCCCGTTACTTCTGCCCTGGCTGCCAACCCACAATTTCAGTACCAAAGGTTACTTCCTGGGATTTCTGACCGCGTTGCCATTTGCCCTGTCTGTTTTTTCCCGGCACCCGGATCGGAGCTGGTATCATCAGGGCGCTCTGGGAGTGGGATTCCTGCTCGCGATGCCGGCAGTGATCGCTTACATCACGCTCAATTTTACCGGGTCGTCCACTTTCACATCCAAGACAGGTGTACGTCGTGAAATGTTCGCCTATCTGCCTTTCATGGCATGGACCTTTGCAGTTGGGACCATCCTGCTTGTCACCTCGGTTTTCATCCATTAACGGAGTTATCTCATGTTCGATGCTTATGCAGTAAATACCCTGGCTTACGAAGCTGACCTGTGCAACGGTTGTGCCATGTGTGTGGCGGTCTGCCCGCATGCTGTGTTTGAAATGAACGGCAGGAAAGCCTTATTAACAAGACCTCTGGCATGCATGGAATGCGGGGCTTGCCAGTTGAATTGTGTAACAGGTGCGATTAAAGTTGAAAGCGGGGTCGGCTGTGCAAACGCCATGATCCGGGCTGCCCTGCTAGGCAAACCAGAAGCTGAATGCAGCTGCGGCTGATTGATCCTTGATCAGTCGTCCTTGACAGAAACCCCCGAAGAGAGTATAAAAGATACCGACTGGTCGGTATCTTTTTAATTATTCAACTGAATTTCAGGAGAAACACATTGCAGCAACGCAGTGAAGAAACCCAAGCCCGCATCCTGGATGCGGCTGTCAGGAGATTTTCCATCTCCGGCTATGACGGTACCAGCGTGGATGAGATCTGCCTGGAAGCCGGCGTCAGCAAGGGTGCCTTTTACCACCACTTCCCCGCCAAGCAGGCGGTCTTCCTGTCTTTGCTAAATGGATGGCTGGGGACTATTGACAGCGGGCTTAAAGCCGTTCGCCGGGAAAGCGTCCCGCAAACCCTGATGGAAATGACCAGCCTGCTGCCAGTCGTTTTTGCCAGCGCCAATGAGCATCTGCCCATGTTCATGGAATTCTGGCTGCAAGCCAGCCGCGATGAAGAAGTGTACAGGACCATGATCGCCCCGTATCGATATTTTAACGATTATTTCACCAGCCTGATCGAAAGCGGTATTGCTGAAGGGTCTTTCAAGGACACGGACGCCAGGGTGCTGGCTCAAACAATAATGTCCATTGCCATAGGCACCCTGTTGCAGGGATTGCTCGACCCGGAAAGGACGAACTGGGCAAGCGTAGCCGAGCAAAGCATTCGAGTTTTGCTGGCTGGCGTAATGAATGATCGAACCGATCCGTAAAGGAGTTATAGCAACATGAATTTAGTCACCGGTGCAACCGGTCATATTGGTAATGTCTTAATTCGCCAACTTCTGGAAAAAGGCGAGAATGTTCGCGCCCTGATCTGGAAAGGTGAAGACACCACACCTCTGCAAGATTTGCAGGTTGAAAGATACGAAGGGGATGTTCTGGACCTGGAGAGCCTGGAGGCTGCGTTTAAAGGTGTGGATACCGTCTATCACCTGGCAGGGATCATCTCCATCATGCCAGGAATAGATCCATTAATATGGGATGTAAACGTGCAGGGTACCCGTAATGTGGTTCAGACAGCCCGACGGGAAGGCATCCGCCGGCTGGTATACACCAGTTCGATCCATGCCATTGCCCGCGCTCCGCATGGAACCCAAATAGATGAAAGCCTGCCGTATGATTCCGAAAACCCCTACGGGGCTTATGATCGGTCAAAAGCGGAAGCCTCCCTTGAGGTGCAACAAGCCTGCCGGGAAGGTTTGGATGCGGTCATCGTCTGCCCGACAGGTGTGATCGGACCGTATGATTTTCGCCGGTCTGAGATGGGCAATGTCATCCTGGAAGCAGCACTAAGAAAAACATCCCTGTACGTGGATGGGGCATATGACTTCGTGGATGTGCGTGATGTAGCGGATGGTTTAATCAAAGCCTGCGCCAATGGTCGCAGCGGTGATAGCTATATCCTCTCCGGGCAGCAGATCTCGGTCCGCTACCTGCTTGAGACCGTGCGCGAGGTAACCGGTTATGCGTTTCCCAAGATCAAGATCCCATTCAGCCTGGCGGAACTCACTGCCCGTTTTACCCCCGCCTACTACCGCTGGCGGAAAACAAAACCAAGATTCACTCCTTATTCACTGGAAGTACTGCAAAGTAATTCGGTCATCAGCCATGCCAAGGCTTCGCGGGAATTGGGATACGCTCCCCGACCTTTGTATGCCAGCATCAAAGACACGGTTCGCTGGTTCCTGGACAACCATACCTTGTTTTTCTCCCGAAAAGGGATCTCATAAGGAACAGGCAGGTGATCGATGTCTGAAATAAAAGGGGTCGCCCTGGTCACTGGAGCTTCAAGCGGGATCGGAGCTGCCACCGCCAAAAAACTGGCTAAAAATGGGATACAGGTTATCCTGGCAGCGCGCCGGCTGGAACGATTGCTCGGTGTAAAAAGGGATATAGAAGCAGAGGGTGGAAAGGTGGATGTCATTCAGGTTGACCTGACCCGGGAAGAAGACCGCCTAACCCTGTTTAACCGGATCAAATCCAGTTTCAACCAGCTCGACCTGCTCATCAACAATGCCGGTTCAGGTTGGTACGGCTATTATGCAGATATGCCTTGGGAAACAGCCCGGGAAATTCTGGCTCTAAACGTAAGTGCCAGCCTGCACCTCACCAGCCTGTTCCTGCCAGGAATGAAGGATAAAGGCAGCGGGCATATTATTAATATTGGATCTATCGCGGGAAATTTTCCCAACCAGGGTGTGGCGGTCTACAGCGCAACCAAATCATTCCTGGACGCATTCACGTCTGCCCTGTATCGAGAGAGCCGCGGCAGTAACATCCAGGTAAGCATCGTGCGCGCAGGTCCGGTCATCAGCGAATTTTGCAAGACAGCCGCAACCAGAAAGAACGGCAGACATCTGCCAACCGAAAAAGTTGGTGTGACAGCTGAAAAAGTTGCCGATCGGATCTGGCAACTTGTGAAGAAACCGCGCAAAGTGGTGTATATCCCGGGTTACCTGCGGATCACCCCCTGGATCGAATTATCATTTGGCTGGCTGGTGGACAGGCTGGGACCTCTGCTATTAAAATCTCGTACGAGCTAACCGCCGATCTGGCTCATGACACGCCCGGAGGAAACGATCCCCTGCGCCAGACCGTGCCCCCAGGGTTTATTCCAGATGGCGGACAGGATCAAACGGTGTAATTCCTCTTCACCGGCACCAGTTCGCAGGGGGGTCAATAGATCCACTTCAAGGTCACGCAAAAGGCACATGCGCAAGACCCCATCAGCTGTAAGGCGGGCACGATTACAGGCTGAACAGAATGGATTGGAGATCGAAGAGATGAAGCCCAGTTCACCTTGTGCACCGGGCAAGCGATAAAGACGCGCTTCGCCATCCAACCTTCCATTATTGATTTCTTCCAATGGTCCAAAGGCGGTTACCACCTGGGAGTGGATCTGATCGGCTGTGATGACCTGACTTAATTGAAAATCCGTTACGCCCCCAAGAGGCATCATTTCGATGAAGCGCAACTGCCAGGGATGGGTGATCGTCAGGCGAGCAAGGTCAACCACTTCATCTTCGTTATAGCCACCCACAACCACGGCATTGATCTTAACGGGTGTCAGACCGGCAGCCTCGGCAGCCATTATGCCTGCCCAAACATCCTCCATGTCTCCCCAGCGGGTCAATTGCTTGAAGTTGTCCGGGTCAAGGCTGTCCAGGCTGATATTGACGCGTTTCAAGCCGGCTTGTGCCAGAGGCTCAGCCAGGCGTGGAAGCAGTACTCCGTTGGTGGTCATGGTAACTGTGTCAATTCCGGGTGTGGCGGCAATGTTGCGTACAATTTCCACCACATTGGCCCGGACGGTCGGTTCCCCACCGGTCAGCCGAATCTTATTAAAACCCAGGTTCGCAAATAAGCGTGCAAAGCAAAGGATCTCGTCATCCTGCATCAATTCTGCATTCGGTCGGAAGGTCATATCTTCAGGCATGCAATATTGACAGCGCAGATTGCAGTGGTCGGTCAGGCTAATGCGCAGGTATTGGATTCTTCTGCCAAAACGATCAAATGCCATGGTTCCTCGGAATTGTTTCGGATGTCATTAGTCCATCATTATATCAATAATTCGTTTTGAAAGATGATGAACGATTATACCAATTTTTACCTTTTTTCTCTTTAATTGTTTTACCGGATTCCATGAATTTCTTAACCCCACCGCCTTATGATAAACTAATCCCATGCCGGAGATGCAAAATCCCATCGCCCATCGCGTGTTTGCCCTGTTAAAAAAGATAAATCAACCACCCTGGATCATCCTGATGGCAAACATCCTCTCCTACGGGATCATGATCCCCTGGCTGGGGCTGTATTCGGATGACTGGGTCTTTTTATCAACTTACCAAAAAATGGGGGCAGAAGGTCTGGCACGTTATTTTTCAACCGGGCGTCCCATCTGGGGGTGGATCTATCAACTGACCATGCCCCTGATGGGCAAGACACCATGGCACTGGCATCTCTTCGGGCTTTTCTGGCATTGGACAACAGCCCTGTCCTTCTGGTGGCTGATCCGTTTGATCTGGCCGAAACAAAATAAACTGGCGCTCTGGGCTGGTTTGTTATTCGCGGTTTATCCGGGCTTTGCCCTGCAGCCGATCTCATTAACGGTCGGGCATATGCTCATCGTTTACACTGCTTTTATCCTTTCAGCCTGTTTTCTGATCCTGGCGCAGCAGCAACCCGAAAAATTCTGGTTGTTCACGGCATTGTCCATGCTGATGGCATTCATCAACCTTTTCTGCATGGAGTACTTTCTTCTTTTGCACCTGCTGCAACCGGTTATGTTATTTATTTACTTCCAACAGAAAAACAATTCTCCCAGACTGAACCTGACACGGGTGGTTAAGGCTTGGTGGATCTATTTTGCCCTGTTCATCGGGGCTATTTTCTGGCGAACAGCTATATTTAAATACCAGACCCATAATTATCAATATCTATTTCTGGACCGCCTGAAACTTGGCACAGGTCCTGCTTTGATGCATCTGGTTAAAACAATGCTGATGGATTGGTGGAATACAACTGTGATCGTATGGGTGAATGCGTTTAGATTTATATTCACCATCCACGGCAATAAAATTGACCTGGTCTACCTGGGGATATCCCTTGCAACCGTGCTGATCCTGTTTCTATCGATCCTTTGGCTTAACAAACAAAACGAGGATGATCGTGGAGGAACTCACGATGCGCTGCAGATGCTCGTCCTGGGTTGCCTGGCTCTGATCATTGCGGGTGGTCCTTTCTGGTTGACTGAGATCCAGGTTGGTCTATCCGATTTTGCTTCCCGCTTCACCCTGCCTTTTATTTTCGGGGCAACCATGATCTTCAGCAGCCTGCTTGGGATCATTCGCCTGCCGCGCCAGGTCTCCGCAGCTTTCCTGTCAGTCGTTCTTGGGTTATCGATCGGATTACAATTTCAAATTAATAACGATTTCCGGCATGAATGGATCGTTCAGAAGAATCTTTTCTGGCAACTGGCATGGCGCATCCCTGCCCTTGAACCAGGCAGCATCGTTTTTTTGACGGAAACGCCGCGTAACTGGCACCTGACCTATGCCACAATGACCGCAATATTTGATTGGAATTTTCAACCCAAAACCTCTCCGCAGATCCTGGATTACGCTATTTATTATCCACGGGAATTTGCAATGCGGGAAAAGATCGATCTAAAACCGAATCAAGTGGTTCGGGTTGACCACATTGGAAAGGTCTTCAACGGTAATACCAGCCAAAATATCACCGTGCAATTTATAAAAGATACCACCCTCATCTCAGGGTGTGCCCATGTCATGGATCCAATAATCGATGCGAATAATCCTTTCCTAACCACCGAGGAGAAAACGGTCACACGCCTTTCGAACCTAGGATTGATCACTGCTGGAAATGTGCTGGACTCCACCCTGCTGATCCCTGAGCTGTTTGGAAAAGAGCCGGAGCCCGATCTGTGCTATTATTTTGAGAAGGCTGATCTGGCTAACCAAATGGGAGAGTGGCAACTTGCCATTGACCTGTATCACCAGTCGTTGGCAAAGTTCAAACCAAATTGGATGGCAACCGAACTGGTGCCATTTATCGGTTCATTCGCTCATTTGGGAGATTGGCAACAAGCTTTGACATTAACCCAGACAATGACCTCCAAGGCATTCTATCCATTGTCACCGGTCATATGCACTCTTTGGGAAAAACTGGAAGCTGAAACCCCCGACAATCCTCAAAAGGCACAGACCCTGCAAACCGTCCATGCCCAATATAATTGTCAGAATTAACAGACAAGATCAATTGGTTGACTGCCTGTAAAGATAAGTGAATAACCGGCAAAGCCCAAACCATTAAATTTGACGTAGAGTGCCTGACGTGCTATTATCAGGGTGAATTTATTGTCGTTTTTTTGAAAGGAGCAATTATCCATGAGTAAAGATTTCTTTGCCCGTCTATTCGGGATGGTCGTTTTTGGCATCCTGGGGGGGGTTTATGGCTACAAACTGGGTCAATTAGCAAATAATCAACTAATTCTTTACACCAGTGTGATCTCTCTGGTCGGGGTATTATTCGGACTGGTCATGACACCTTTTGTTACCACCCGCCCGATGCGCTTCCTGCGCAACAAGATGACCCGACTCTCTGCAGAAGCGCTCCTGGCGAACTTGCTCGGACTGATCTCCGGATTGATCATTGCGGCTTTGCTGGCGTTCCCCCTCTCCCTGCTACCGGATCCATTCGGTCAGATATTACCATTCGTTGGTGTGGTGGTTTTCATTTATTTTGGTATGACATTGTTCTCCATGCGACAGAATGACATTGCCAACCTGTTGGGAGGTGTTGGAGGCCGGCGCCTTGAAAATGGTGGCACCGGATGGCAGCAGGTCAGCCGAACCATTCTGCTGGATACCAGTGTCATCATTGACGGTCGCGTGGCAGATATCGCCAAGACCGGGTTCCTGCCCGGCACCCTGTTGATCCCGCGTTTTGTTTTGAACGAGCTGCAATATATCGCTGACTCATCCGATGGTATGCGCCGGCAACGCGGCCGGCGCGGCATGGAAGTGCTGGCAGAATTGCAAAAAGCATCCTCGGTGGTCGTGCGCATCAGTGACATCGATGTGGAAGGTGTGCGCGAAGTGGACGACAAGCTGGTCATCCTGGCACGGCAATTGAAATGCCCAATTTTGACCAATGATTACAATTTAAACCGTATCGCAGAACTGCAGGGAGTGACAATCCTGAACATCAACGAACTAGCGAACTCCGTCAAATCCGTGGTGCTGCCCGGTGAAGTGATGATGATCAACGTGCTCCAAGAAGGCAAGGAATCCGGGCAGGGGGTTGGTTACATGGAAGATGGGACCATGGTGGTGGTTGAGAATGGAAATAAATATCTGCACCAGGAGATCCAGGTGTCTATCACCAAAGTTCTGCAGACCGCTGCTGGTCGGATGATTTTTGCAAAACCGGATAGCAGTTGATCCAGGAAACGTGAAGGATGCGAATATATAATACCCTCACGCGCAAAAAAGAGGAATTCGTACCTCTGGAACCAGGGGTTGTAAAGCTGTATGTGTGCGGACCTACTGTTTACAGTGACGCGCACGTTGGGCACGCCATGTCTGCCCTGGTTTTTGACATTATTCGTCGATATTTCGAGTACCGAGGTTTTAAAGTAATCCATGTCATGAACTTCACGGATGTGGATGATAAGATCATCAACCGCGCCAATCAGTTGAAAGTTGACCCGTTCGAACTGGCAGAAGGCTATATCCGCGATTTTCGAACCCACCTGGCAGACCTGAATATCCTGCCAGCCACCATCAACCCACGCGCCACCCAAACCATGGATAAAATCCAGACCATGATCAAGGGTCTGATCGACAAAGGTTATGCCTACGCGGCTCCAAACGGGGATGTCTATTTCCGTGTCACCAGGGATGAAGATTACGGGAAGCTCTCAGGTCGCAGATTGGAAGATATGCAGGCTGGTGCACGAATCGAAGTGGAGGAGCTCAAGGAACATCCGATGGACTTTGCCCTGTGGAAATCCGCCAAAGCGGGTGAACCTGCATGGGACAGCCCGTGGGGCAAAGGCAGACCCGGCTGGCATATCGAATGCTCTGCCATGAACCTGCACGAACTGGGTGAACAGATAGACATCCATGGTGGTGGCAATGACCTGATATTCCCCCACCATGAGAATGAGATCGCCCAATCTGAAAGTTTTACCGGCAAACCCTTCGCACGTTACTGGATGCACAATGGTATGCTGCAACTCAGCGGTGAAAAGATGTCCAAGTCGCTTGGAAACCTGATCACCATCACAGAATTCCTTTCCAAACATGATGCGGATGCCATGCGTATGCTGGTATTGAATGGTAATTATCGCAGTCCATTGTCATTCACTGATGAAAGCATTTCTGCCGCTGAACAAGGACTAAACCGTCTGCGCACCTCCCTCAAACCAGCCGGGCTCGACGCACAGGGAGCTCCTGCTGAATTGCAGACCGTTCTTGAAAAGCAGATCGCCAGTACTCAACGCGCGTTCACTGAGGCAATGGATGATGACCTTAATACCTCCGGAGCTCTTGCCAGTTTATTCGAACTGGTTCGACAGGTGAACACCGCCCGTGATGCAAACGCCAGCCAGGAGCAATTGAATGAAGCATTATCGACCCTGCGCGAATTGACCGGTGTGTTGGGATTGCGCATGGATAGACCTCAAGCTGCTTGTGGAGATGCAGATAAATTCGTCGACCTGCTGGTTGAATTGCGCACCGAGCTGCGTAACCAGAAGTTGTGGGCGATGTCTGATCTGGTGCGTGACAGGCTGAAGGCTTTGGGTGTCACCATCGAGGATTCCAAAACCGGACCCACCTGGAAGTGGGACTAGATTAAAAATCATAATTCCTTCAAAAAATATTGATCGCAGGAAATTATTACAGGAAATCTTCGAATTGATTTTCCAATTAACTTAAGGTGAGAAGTTTGCAGCATGGCTTAAGTAATAATGGGTGGTAAAACTGGTGTATTAATAATATTTTTGACCTGATTTGCCTTCTTAAAATCCATCCTGGTGATGTATAATCAGCCTTCATTAAAAACCAATGTTGAAAGGATATTTCGTATGGTTACTACGAATGGATTGCGAAAACTTGGGAAAACCGACCTGCAAGTCAGCCCGATCGGATTAGGAGTGATGGAATTAGCCGGAGGTGGAGGATTATTGGGGCGTGTATTCCCAGTAATCCCACAAGAAGAGAAAAACGCAATAATAAAAGCCGCCCTGGATGGAGGAATGAACTGGTTTGATACTGCAGAAATGTATGGCGGCGGTATATCAGAAAGTTCTCTGGCAACGGGATTGAAGGCTGCCGGTAAGATGGATGGTGATGTTTTAATCGCAACAAAATGGCTGCCATTTTTTCGGACAGCCCGCAACATGAAGGTCTCAGTCAATGACCGATTACGCTTCCTGGATGGTTTTAGCATTGGAAATTATATGATCCACCAACCAGTCAGCTTTTCTTCACCTGAAGCTGAGATGGATGTCATGGCAGACTTAGTGGAAGCTGGAAAAATCCGCTCTGTGGGAGTGAGTAATTTTAGCCCAGCAAGGATGCAAAGGGCATATGACGCTTTAGCCAAGCGAGGCTTGCCCCTGGCAGTCAACCAGGTACATTACAGCCTGCTGCATCGGGAAATCGAGACGAATGGAGTGCTTCAGTTAGCCAGGGACCTGGGTGTGACCATCATTGCCTATACTCCCCTGGCGAATGGTTTGCTAAGTGGGAAGTACCATAAAAACCCGGAGCTGATTGAAAAAATGAGTGGTTTCCAAAAGGGAAGGATCAAACGGAATATCCAACGCACCCATCTGTTAATAGCTCTCATGGAAGAAATCGCCAATGCACACGATGGTACGATTGCCCAGGTGGCACTCAACTGGCTGATCCATTTCAATGGTGATATGGTGGTTACCATCCCAGGCGCAACCAAAGCCAGACAGGCACAGGAAAGTGCCGGTGCCATGAAATTTGTATTAACCCTTGATGAACTGGCGAGATTGGATCAGGCTTCCCGCTCCTTGTAAGCTTGTTTATGAGAGAGGAGCATTTTAATATCCAACGAACTTCATCCCCATTTTTGATCTTCAAAAGTGGGGATGAAGTTTAGTAATTTGAAATTTCCAGATGAGCAGTGGGATTTGAACTAATATTCGGGTGATTGAGTTGCAAGAAAATTTGGGTTACATTTCTCTTTTCGAATGCAATGGACTTTTCTTTCATGACAAACAATATGAAATCTTTTATAATGGGTTTTATCACAATCAGATAGATCGAAAGCAAACCTATGAAAACCACCATCATCAATGCCACCAACCTTTCCAAACATTATAAAGTTCCGGTTCGTGAGGCTGGCTTGAAAGCTGCAACGCGCAGCTTGTTCAAGCGCAGTTACAAGACCATAAAGGCAGTGGATGACATCTCCTTCCAGATCGAACCGGGTGAGGTGGTCGGGTTTTTGGGTCCGAATGGAGCCGGCAAAACCACAACGCTCAAGATGTTGTCAGGTCTGCTCTTCCCAACCGGTGGCACGCCGGATGTACTGGGGTTCCAACCCTCTCGCAGGCAGGCGGACTTCCTGCGGCAGATAACACTGGTGATGGGTAACCGCTCACAACTTGCCTGGGACCTTCCCGCCCTGGATTCCTTTGACCTGCAGAGGGCGATCTATGGCATCCCTCGTCCGGAATTCGAAAAGACACGCGATGAATTCATCAAGATGCTTGAGATCAAGGACCTGGTGCAAAAACCCATCCGCAACCTGTCCCTGGGAGAACGCATGAAAATGGAGATCGTTGGCTCCCTGCTACACCGACCGAAGGTGCTCTTCCTGGATGAACCCACCATTGGCCTGGATGTGACCATGCAGAGGCGGATTCGCAGTTTTATCGCTGAATATAATCAGCGCACCGGTGCCACCGTATTGTTGACCAGTCACTATATGGCGGATGTGGAAGCTTTATGTAAGCGGGTGATCGTCATTCATAATGGTAAATTGCTATTTGATGGGATGCTGAGTTCACTGGCAGAACGCTTCTCGGGGTTCAAGACTGTTGAGGTGACTCTGACCCAGAACAATGGCGGTATGGATCAATATGGACAGGTGCTAGCAAGTGACGGTGTACACGTGACCCTGCGAATTGCCCGAGAAGATACACCCAGGATGACCGCCCGCATCCTGGCTGAACAGGAGGTGGAAGACCTGACCGTGGAAGACCCACCCATAGAAGATGTGATCGAAAAGGTTTTTGCCCAAAATAGTGCAGCAGCATGAAACGATATATTGACTTCTACCTGACATCCATGAAAATCGCCATCCTGGAACAATTCCAGTATCGGGCGCAGAATTATTTTTACCTGGTGGGAGTGATCGTTGAGCCGACAATCTACCTGGTGGTTTGGTCCACCATTGCCAACCAGCAGGGTGGTTCGGTGGGTGGTTACACCCCTGGTGCGCTGGCGGCATACTATATCGTCTGGACGCTGGTTCGACAGATGAATATCGTTTTCACTCCATACGGCTGGGAAGACCGCATCCAACATGGCCGGCTATCAATGGAACTCTTGCGACCATTGCATCCCATCCACAATGATGTGGCGTACTTTGCCGGCTGGAAGGTGGTGATGATTTTTCTATGGATCCCGGTCGCCGTTGGATTAGCATTGATTTTTAAGCCGACCTTCGATCCAACCTGGTTGCAGATAATCGTGTTTTCTGTTGCCATCTGGGGCGCGTATCTCGTCCGCACAATGATCTACGCGGTTCTGGGATTGATCACTTTATGGACAACACGTGTGAGTGCCATTTTTGAGCTCACTTTTGCATTTGAAATGATCCTGTCAGGGCGGTTCGTGCCGATGACACTGATGCCAGAGTGGGTGCAGCGGATCGCATATTATTTACCTTTCCAATGGACATTTTACTTCCCGATCAATGCCCTGGTGGGACAGGTGAGAACAAGCGAGCTGTTAGGCGGTCTGGGCATGCAGTTGCTGTGGATTCTGATCGGACTGGTGTTCGTCAGGATCGTCTGGTACTTTGGCGTTCGCCACTTCTCTGCGGTGGGAAATTGAGACAACCGTGCAAACTTTAACCTTGATCTGGAGCTACCTGCGCATCGGTATTGCCAATGAGCTGCAGTACCGCGTGAACTTCTTTATCCAACTTCTGCAATCCTTCATTGCCCTGGGAACGGGTCTGATCGGACTGTGGCTGGTATTCAGCCACACTACGACCCTGGCAGGCTGGACACAGCCCGAACTGCTGGCGGTGATGGGTGTCTATATCCTGGTGGGGGGGTTCATCCAGGCTGGCATCCAACCCAACATGCAGCGCTTGATGACCGAGATCCAGGACGGCAGCCTGGATTTTGCCCTTACAAAACCGGTGGATGGTCAGATCCTGGTCAGCATCCGTGAATTCCGTTTCTGGCAATTGACGGATGTGCTGGTCGGACTGGTGGTGCTGGTGATCGCGGTGCTGCAATTGCAGGAGACGTTTGGTCCGCTGCAAGCCCTGGGATTTGCGGTTGCCCTGCTGCTGGGGGGTGTGATGATCTATTGTTTTTGGTTGATGCTGACCACGACGGCTTTCTGGCTGATCCGCGTTTATGAACTGGTCAACCTGTTCCAGGGATTGTATGCCGCCGGGCGCTGGCCGATCAGCATTTACCCAACCTGGCTGAGACTGGGGTTGACCTTTCTGGTGCCGGTGGCGTTTGCAGTTACAGTACCAGCCCAGGCTCTGACAGACAGATTGACCTCCACCACCCTGCCCGGTGCTCTGGCATTGACGATCGTCCTGTTCGTACTGGCACGGATCATCTGGAGGTTGGGGCTGCGTGGTTACTCAGGAGCTTCAGCATAATGAAGGAATTTATTTACGGTCGAAATCCGGTCCATGAAACCCTGAGAGCCAACCGCCGCCAGATCCTGCAACTGTTACTCGCCGAAGGTCTGCAGGAAAAAAGCCGGTTGGACGAGATCCTGGAACTTGCCCGCAAACGCAAGATACCGGTCGTTAAAATACCCAGGCAAAGGTTGGAGCGAATTAATGACAGCAACCAGGGGATAGCGATGGAGGTGGGTGAATACCCTTACGCCCACCTGAGGGATATCCTGAACCTGGCAGAGGCGCGCAACCAGCCGTTATTCGTATTGATCCTGGACAGCCTGCAAAACCCGCAAAACCTTGGTACGCTCATTCGCACGGCTGAATCAGTCGGAGTGCACGGAGTCGTTATTGCCAGTCACCGGGCGGCAGAGATCACACCGGCGGTGGTGAGTGCCTCGGCAGGAGCTTGTGAGCATATGTTGATCGCCCAGTCCAATCTGGCACAGGCAATTTCTGAATTGAAACAGGTAAATACCTGGGTGGTCGGGTTGGATGAGGGTCCCGAATCGCTTCCGCTCGAAGAAGTCCGACTGGTTGGCGCACTGGCGATCGTGGTCGGAAATGAAGGGGAAGGCTTGCGAGCCCTGGTACGCAAGCAATGTGACATCCTGCTGCGCCTGCCCATGCAGGGAGAGATCGCCTCGCTCAATGCAGCTGTCGCCGGGTCGGTAGTGTTATATCTTTCCTACCTGGCGCGCAACCCTGGATCATAATAGTTGGAATTCCTGCCAGGTAAATTCTACATGGCAGGTAGAAAAAAATTACTGATGGAGAAATATATGCCGGATGCAACATTCCACTTTCCACGTGGATTCCTGTGGGGTTGCGCCACTGCTGCCCACCAGGTGGAAGGAAACAATACCAACAACAACTGGTGGGCCTGGGAGCAAATACCAGGTCACATCCAGCAGGGGCACATTTCCGGGCTGGCATGCGATTGGTGGGGTGGACGCTGGAAGGAAGATCTCGATCGGGCGGCAGAGGGCGGGCAGAATGCCCACCGTTTCTCGGTCGAATGGAGCCGCATTCAGCCAACGCCTGAGACCTGGGATGAAAACGCCCTGGAAAAATACCGCGCCATGCTGAATGGCATGCGTGAGCGAAGCATTTTGCCGATGGTGACCCTGCACCACTTCACTGATCCGATCTGGTTGACTGAACAGGGCGGCTGGGAAAATCCAGAGGTGGTGGCAAAATTTGAAAAATTTGTACGCAAGACCGTAGAAGCCCTGCGTGACCAGGTCAACCTGTGGTGCACCATCAATGAGCCCAATGTCTATGCACTGGAAAGCCAGGTAACTGGAAATTTTCCCCATCAGCAGAAGGATTTTAAGGTCGCCATGCAGGTTATGGCAAATATGGTGCGTGGACATGCTGCCGCCTATCGTGCCATCCACGAGCTGCAACCCGAGGCACGTGTTGGGTATGCCCTGCACTACCGCCCAGTGGAACCTGGCAAAACCTGGTTCCCGCTTGACCGCCTGGCAGCCAACCTGCATTATTCGGGAATTAACATCGCTTTCCCGTCTGCAATCAGCAGCGGGGTGATGCGATCACCCATCGGCAAGGTGCGCATCCCGGAAGCCAGGGACACCCAGGATTACCTGGGGTTGAACTATTACAACGTGATGACGGTCAGGTTTGACTTGTTGAAACCAGGTGAACTTTTCAGCCATGCATATTACCCAAAAGGCACCGATCTGAGCGACAATGGTTTTAACGCCAACATCCCTGAAGGATTATTCACCTCGGTTAAATGGGCGGTGCGCACCTACCCGGGTCTGCCGATCATCATCACCGAGAATGGAATTGAATGCTCCGATGATCATATACGCCCACGCTACATTGCCCAACATGTCCATCAACTTTGGCGGGCTGTAAATTTCAACTGGCCAGTCAAGGGTTACCTGCACTGGTCACTGGTGGATAATTTTGAATGGGAACGAGGCTGGACGCAACGTTTTGGACTGTGGGAATTGGACCCCGAAACGCAGGTGCGCACCAGGCGTCCAAGCGCGGAATTGTACGCCGAGATCTGCAAGGAGAACGGCCTCTCCAGTCACATGGTCAGAAAGTATTGCCCGGAGATCTTTGAGAAGATCTTCCCGGGTTAATTAAAAAGACCTCCTGGTTGTTCAATCCACCAGGAGGTTTTGGTTTTTTCCAACCTATTAGATCACACCCAGTTTCTTCCCGACCGTGGCAAAAGCCTGCAGACCCTTATCCAGGTCTTCTTTGCTGTGGGCAGCTGAGATCATGACCCGGATACGGGCTTTACCCTGCGGGACGGTGGGGAAACCCAATGGCATGGCAAAGACACCTGCTGCGAATAGTTCACGGCTGAATTGCTGAGCCAGCGGTGCCTCCCCCAGCATGACCGGCGTAATGGGTGTGGTACTTACACCAGTATCAAAACCCAGGTCCTTCATGCCAGCCTTGAAATAACCGGCATTCCCCCATAGACGGTCGACCAGCTCGGTGGACTGCTCGAGAAGGTCAACGGCAGCCAGGCAGGCGGCGACATCCGGAACGGTCATGGCAGAAGAGAACAGGAAAGGACGTCCGCGCTGGCGCAGCCACTCCACGATGACCGGGCTGCCAGCGACGACCCCCCCCATGACACCAAAAGCCTTGGACATGGTGCCGACCTCCACGTCCACTTTTCCATGCAGGTTGAAATGATCGACAATTCCACGCCCGCCCTTGCCGAGCACACCTTCCCCATGGGCATCATCCACCATCAACAGGATGTCATAGCGTTCAGCGACTTCATAGATCTTATCCAATGGCGCCACATCCCCATCCATGCTGAAAACCCCATCAGTCACAATGAGGGCACGCCTGAATTGAGACAGGTTTTCCTTGATGACCGCCTCGAGTGAAACCGGGTCACAATGGTCATAGGGAATTATCTTTGCACCGGAAAGCCGGCAGCCATCGATGATGGAGGCATGGTTGAGCCGGTCAGAGAAAACGACATCCTCCTTGCCCACCAGAGCCGGGATGGTCGCCAGGTTGGCGGTAAAACCCGATTGAAAGGTGATGGCGGCTTCGACCCCCTTGAATTTGGCAAGCCGTTTCTCCAATTCGAGGTGCAGTTCCATCGTGCCGGCTATACTGCGGACAGCACCGGGACCTATTCCGTAGGAATCGGCTGCTTTTTTGGCCGCGGACACGATATTCGGATGGTTGGCGAGCCCGAGGTAATTATTGGAGCAAAAATTAAGCACTTTACTGCCATCCACCAGCAGCCAGGCTCCCTGCGCCGAACCAAGAGTGCGGATGCGATTATATAATCCGGCGGTCTGAAGATTCTCAATTTCCTGTCTGATCCAGTCAATTTTGGACATGTTTATCTCCTGCTATGTCATTCGTGATGTTTTTCACCAGTATCAATTATATCCGCATTTGTGGCATCGTCCGTTAATAGTCCAAGCTCTGCGAGGGCGGAAAGAATTTTGAAGCTTGCTCCAGGTTTGACCACTACCGTGGTGGGACCCAGTACCTCGCCCAAAAAACGCCCGGCTCGGGAACTACGGAGTTCTTCCAGTACATCGGGATGGCTGAGGTGCAGGATGACCGGTCGTTCGAGGCGCGCCTGTGTGCCATTCAATTCCCAGCGGTTGAGGGCACGCACAAAGGCGGGCGGAAGAGGCGCGGCAGCATATTTGTTAAGCAGCGGCAGGAGGTGTGAGACCTTTAGCCCCTGTTGCATGGCTGTCGTTAGCGATTTCGGTGTAAGCCGATAACGGTATTCATCATTTTTGCTGGATTCCCATGCACTAAAGCGCGCAATCTGGTAGCGGACCGTACGCGGCAGAAGCCGGGGTATTGAGATGCGTCCATTGGCAGAGGCATGCAGTTTTCCTGTCTCAAGCGGGAAACCGGGTGGTTTTTGATCGTGAAGGAGAGAAGCCGACCAACCACTCAGGCGGAAGGCTGTAACTGCTCCCCCTGGGACGCCCGCAGCCAGATCGACAATTCCCAGCCAGAACAGCGGACCGGTCAGCAGGTAACGAATGAGTGCCCCATCTACATCTTCCCAGTGCTCAAACCCATGCAGGAAGGTGTCATCCCCGTGGCGGCGGATCAACCAGGAA
>Ga0315286_10000555_pt1 | contig 31695 bp, 33 predicted proteins | sample YL17G10_0_MG_FD_205038 | JGI IMG/M metagenome (GOLD analysis project Ga0315286, IMG submission 205038) | Sediment microbial communities from Yellowstone Lake, YNP, Wyoming, USA - YL17G10_0 | ecosystem: Environmental > Aquatic > Freshwater > Lake > Sediment | place: USA: Wyoming | collected... | reverse complement strand
ACTAAATATTCGTAAAGCCGGGCTTAAGGGAAAAGCTTTCATTCGTTTCAAAAATTTCTGGAAAGAGGATTTTTCGCAATTTGATATTGTGACGATTTTCGGCATCGGTTATGTAATGGAGCCGTTGAAGCAAAAATTGGAAAAAGAACTGAAAATCGGAACAAGGATTATTTCCAATGCTTTTCCGGTTCCGGGTTGGCAGCATGAAAAAAAAGAAGATACGGCATTTCTTTATCGGAGATTGTAAAAAACAATCTTTTTGTTATAATTAGAATATGGTGAAAGTTATTATAAAAAAAGATGGTTCCGAGGAGCCGTTCGATATGGCCAAGTTAAAACAATCAATCAGGGTTAATGCCCTGGATGCGATTTTAAGACAATCGGAAAAAGATATTAATACCCTGGTTGAGACCGTGAGTGAAAAAACACTTCTTTCCATGCAAACCAGCGAAAAAGTCAAAAGTTCGGAAATCAGAGAACATGTTTTAAACGAGTTAAAAGAAGCCTCGCCAATAGTTGCCAAAATCTGGCAGGAATACGACGAACAACAGGGGAAAATATAAGTTATTTTGAAACACTGAAAAAGGACAATGCTTTTACGCGTTATCCTTTTTTATTATGCTATACTGGGAAAATGAGTTCTACGGACTTGGTTCACCCCGTTAAAAAACGCAATAATTTAGCAAAGCCTCAAAAAGAAGGCACTTTTAACGGGGTAAAAATTGCCTGGTTTGGCAGACATTTTGGTGAAGAACCGCCTCTAATTGGCGGGGGGGTTTACCCCGAGCGGAAGCGAGGGGCGGGCACCATATTTTTCAGCGGTTGTAATTTGCATTGTGTATATTGCCAAAATTATCAAATATCGCAGCAAGGGATTGGCAAAAGTTACAGCACTGAAGAATTGGTAAACATAATGTTAAAGTTGCAAAATGACGGCGCGCTAAACATTGACTTGGTCACCCCGACAATCTGGCAGGAGCAAATAAAAGAAGCGATAATAAAAGCAAAAGAAAAGAGCTTAAAAATTCCCGTTATTTGGAATTCAAACGGCTATGACGGTGTAAAATTAATCAAAGAAATGAAGGGCTTGGTAGATATTTATCTTCCGGATTTTAAATACGGCAATAACGATTTGGCGTATAAATACTCGGGCATAAAAAAATACGTCGAGAAAACAGAAGAGACAATTAGAGAGATGATTAATCAGGTTGGCGCGGAAAATGTTATTATCAGACATTTAATTTTACCCAATAACATCGAAAACAGTATCGGGGTTTTGAAAAAAATAAAAGAGATGGATAAAAATATTCGTGTCAGCCTGATGACTCAATATGAACCTGTTTTTAGGGCAAAAGAATTTCCCGAAATAAATCGAAGAATAACCGAGAACGAATTCGAAAAAGTACATAACTATCAGCTGGAATTAGGGCTAATCAATGGTTGGGTTCAGGAAATGGGAAGTCAAAAAGTATTTTTACCCGATTTTACGAGAGATAATCCATTTCAATAGTCACAAAATCAATTTCTTCTCGTTATATATTATGGATAAATTGAACAGCAAAAACCTAATTGAATTAGTGAGGTCGGCGAAAAGGGGAGACAAGAATTCCTTTTCCGAGCTTTATGAATATTACATTACGCCGATTTTCCGGTTTGTTTATTTTCGCGTAAGAAGCCGCGTTGATGCTGAAGATCTGACTCAGAATATATTTCTTAAAGCCTGGGACCACTTATCGGATTATAGGCAAGGGAAAAATCCTTTTTCTTCATGGCTTTATGCCATTGCCAGAAATACGGTAATCGATTTCTGGAGAAAGAAGAAGGATTGGGACATAAGCGAATTGGGGAAGAATACAATAAAATCCAAAGACGAGCCCGCGGATGATTTAATTGAAAGAGAAGATGATTTAAGAAGGCTGAAAGAAATAATAGAGTTATTGACCGATGAACAACAAGAAGCAGTAATTTTGAAATTTATCGACGGGTTGTCGAATAAAGAAATTTCAAAAATTATGGGCAAGAAAGAAGACGCGATACGCCAACTTCAATCGCGAGCAATAAGAATATTAAAAGAATATATATAAAACAATTATGGGCGAGAAAGAAGTAGAAAAATTTTTATCGAATTTGAAAGAAAAAATCAGGCCATCAAAAGAATTAACCCAGAGAATTCTGGCTGATTTGAATGTTGTAGAGAAAAAAGAAAATCTTTCTACAATAGAGAAAAATAAAGGTCGGATATCGGGTTATGAATTAATTTTAAACCAAATTCACACCTTCATGACTAAATGGAAAATGGCCGTTCCCGTTGTTCTCGTGGTTCTGGTGGTTGCCGGATTGATGATTATTCGTTCCGGGCAAAAACCTCAACCCGTACAGGAGGAATCATGGGCAACGGATACGGAATATGTTCAAGTTCCCATAGAGATTCCTGTTCCGCAAGCAACCGGAAGTATTGATAACGTAATCAATGCAATGATGGCCTTTGCGGAAAATGAACAAGTGATTACCGTTGAAGAGGGAAACGACGCCTCAATGGTAACATTGGATAGCCAGGCAATTAGTGACTTTGGTCAATCTTACAATGAAAATCAATTCTAAAATTATCGGTATTCTGACCTTTTTATTAATCACGGGCTTATTGATTCCCGTTATATCGTTTGCCACGATGAATTCTGGCCAAAACAATTCTCAAAAGCAGAACATTGAACAGAAACGGGAAGAGTGGCAGCAAAAATGGCAGGAAACAAAAGAACAACATAAAGAGTGGCAGAAAGAAAAACAGGAAACTGTCCGTGAAAATTTAGCCAGTAAGTCTGCACAAAGGCAAGGTAATTTAATTTGCGACAATTTAGAAAAACGGGTGGTAAAGATTGACCAAACATTAACCGAGCGCGAGATGAAAATCGAGGAAAAGCAAACCGAAAGACTGGAAAAACTCAATGAAAAAAGAGAAAACAGAGACGTAAAACTTGAACAACACAGAGAAACATGGGAAGAAAAATGGGAAGAGCACTTTGTAATGCTTGAGGAAAAAGCCTCAACTTCGGAACAAAGGCAGGCACTGGTAGAATTTGAAGAAGCGGTTCAAGACGCAAAGGCAAGCCGTCAGGTAGTTGTAGACAAGGCAATTTCTCAATTCAGGACAGACCTCGACAAACTGATTAATGACAGGAAAACAGCGATTGAGACGGCAAGAAATACTTATATTAACGCTTACAATGTGGCGGTTCAAAATGCCAAACAGACATGTATCGATGGCGGAGATCCGTCACAAATCAAGGAAACACTAAAAGCAGCGCTAAAAACAGCCAAAGATAAATTTAACAGCGACAGAAAGGCAATCGAAAAAATGGATGTTAAAAAATTGATTGAAGCGCGACAGCAAGCACTTAGAGAAGCGTTGGAGTATTTTAAGAAAGCAATGGAAGAAGTAAGAACAAAACTGAAAGCCGCTTTTAGCATCGAAGAAGAAGATTAAATTGAATATTGTAAAAACACCCCGCAGCCGCGGGGTGTTTTTATTGTTTAAATTTTGCTAAAATAAATACATATAATCATTAATCTAAAATCGTATGCCGAAAACAAAAGCTTCCCAAAAAAGCAAAAGTTATAATATTTTGGATAAAAAACAATTGGATGTTTTAATGAAAAAAGAACCCAAGCGGTTCAAATATTTAACCGAGGGCGGGGTTTATTTAAATTTACAAAAACTTAATCTCGAGCCGATAGAAGGAATCGACTTGGAGAAATCCGTACATTTGGCGCAAATCATCAGGGGTCTGGCTTTCGCCGCCATCGACAGCATTAAATCCGGTCATCCCGGAGGTTCTTCTTCGAAGGTGGAGCAGATTTTATCCCTGCTTTTATCGGGGGATTTGGCCTTTGATCCGTTGAATCCCAATCATTCGGGAAGAGACAGAATGGTTTGGTCAGCCGGACATTGTACTCCACTTTTTCATTCCACCCTGTCTTTGATTTACGAAAGCCTGAAAAGAAAAGGAGAAAAATTTGATATTGCCAAGCTCGATGCGTTTTATCCGCAATGCTTGGCGCGATTTCGCCACTGCGATGGTCCAACCGGACACGTGGAAGCGAATTATCCCTTGTCCGATACTTCTACCGGTTCTTCCGGGCATGGATTTTCCGCTGCTTTAGGCTTGGCAACTTTACAAAAATCCAATGGCCTGGATGCCAAGGTTTTTGTTTTGGCAGGTGATGCGGAAACCGAAGAAGGAATGAGCTTTGAGGCTCGTAATTCGATAATTTCTCTGGGCATGGATAATATTATCGTCAGCCTGGATTATAACGGATTTGGTATTGATGGCCCGATAACCGAAGTGATTAGCGCGCCGTATCTCAATTATTGGTTTGCTGCGGGCTGGAATATTATCGAAGTTGATGGGCACAATATTACCGAATTGATTTACGCTTACAGAAAAGCTAAGCAGGGATTTAAAAACCAAAGAGCCACAGTGGTTATTTGTCACACGATTAAAGGAAAATATTACGGAAAACTCGAAAATAGCGCTGATTCCCATGGCATGCCCTTACCGCATGAAGAATATGTGGTAATGATGAAAAAATTGGGCTTTGATGTGCCGGGCACAGAAGGTGAGCAGGTTAAAGATATTGATGCCGTACTTTCACGTCTAGATAAAGAAAGCGTTGAATATTTAATTGGCCGTCTCGACGAAGGAAAGAAAAAACTGAAACCGGAAGAAGAATTGAAGAATCAAATGGAAAAAGCATTGAAAGGCAGGCCGATTGCGGATTATAAATCCATTAAAAGGCCGGATGTTTTGCCGCCGGAACTGATTTTTGAAGAAGGTAAACCGATTGCCACGCGTAAGGCAACCGAAGCGTTTTTTAAGTGGATGATGTCGAAAACAGCATTCTTTTATCTGGGTTCCGGAGATTTGATGAAATCAATTCTTACCGGCGCCGCGGAAAATGTTTACGGAGTGATTAATGCGAAAAATCCTCTTGGGCGCGGAATTCGTTTCGGTATTGCCGAACAAAACATGGCGATGATGTCGACTGCCATAACCCAGGACGTTTTACCCGGAGGATTTCAGGCAATGAGCGTATTTTCCACTTACGGAGTTTTTACTTCAATTATGAGTAATGCCGTGCGCATGGCTCTGATTACCAACGCCACAAATTCTTTATGTAAGGGATTCTTTATTGTTATGGCGGCACACGACGGTCCGGAAACAGGAGAAGACGGGCCAACGCATCACGGTCTTTTTTGGATGTCGCTCTACACCGCATATCCGGGAATCAAGGTTTATAAGCCATTGGATGCCAATGAAACTATTGAAATGCTCTTTTATGCAATGGAAAAAGGAGAGCCAATTGCCTTGTCAATAATGCGGCCGAATACTCCCGTTTTTAAAAGAACGAATGGCGTTCCTCCTGCCAAAGAAGCTATTAATGGCGCCTATGCGTTTAAAAATTATTCCGAGAACGGAAAAAAGAAAGTGGTTTTGGCAATTTCCGGTGGTCAGGTTTTGGCGAATGTTATTGAAATCCTGCCGGAATTGGAACAGAGCTACGATATTAAAATCGTTGCCGTAACTTCGCCGGAACTATTCGAAGAATTAAGGGCAAGAGACTTGCAAAAAGCGAATGCTATATTTTCCGATGAAGACAGGCAGAGGGTTATTACTCTGCATAATGGCTGGCCGGGATTTCTGCATCCATTTTCCTTGCCTGTGGATTATCCGAAAAAAGTTATCGGCATCAATAAATTTTTGAGGTCGGGTCCGCCAGCCGAAGTTTATAAGGTTGCGGAATTTGACCCCGAAGGACTGAAAAACAGAATTCTTAAAGCGTTGGAATAAAAAATATGAATCATCTTCCTATAATATTATTGACGGTGGGCGGTATAATATTTACTATTGGCGATATAGCGATGAAAAAATGGGTAACTACAAATAGGTTGCCAATATTTATTCTCGGAATGTTAATCTATATGATTGGTATGATTTTAATGGGCCTAAGCTTTAAGTATAAAAATATTGCTGAAGCTTCAATAATAATGGTTTTGGTAAATATAATTTTACTTTCCTTGGTGAGTAGATTTTATTTCAAAGAAATGTGGACAGTATACGAAGTTATTGGTATCTTTTTGGGCCTGGGTGTAATAGTTTTTCTCGAGCTGACGCCGCCATAAAATAAATGATTAATTATCGGAAAAAATTAAGAAAAGAAAACTGGATTAATCCCAAAATAAAAGTTGTAAAATCAAAAATTCAAGGAAGGGGTATGTTTGCCATGAGATTAATTAAAAAAGGAGAGAGATTGATTGTTTATGGCGGTGATTGGGGAATTCATTACACCAATGATAAAGAAAAAGCCAAAAAAGCTAAACTCGACAAACACAAACTTGTAATACAATGGGATGATAATTTTTTCAGCATTGAATCCAGAAGTAAAAACAGGGATTGGGGATGGTGTATTAATCATTCGTGTAATCCTAATACCTGGGCAAAAGACGCATTTACGATAATAGCGAGAAAAAACATTAAGTCGGGGCAAGAAATTACAGCGGATTATACTATGTGGAACGATACTATAGAAAAATGTGCGTGTGGTTCTTCTTTGTGCCGGGGTAGAATTACAGAAAGTGATTGGATGTTACCCGAACTACAAAAGCGATACAAAAATCATTTTACGCCATTTTTAAATAAGAAAATAAAAAACAGAGATAAAAAATGAAAAAACACGGTTTCACTTTAATTGAAACCTTGGTGGTGATAGCGATTATTGGCATTCTTGCTTCGGTGATTCTAACTTCATTGCTTGGCGCGCGTGATAAGGCCAGGGACATAAAAAGAAAAGCCGAAATTTCACAAATCGGCAGGTTCTTGGTAATGTCTTGTTATGCCCCTGATGCGGGAGACGGGGACTACGATTTAATGCCGATTGCCCAAGAATTATTGATTAAAAATCCACAATACAGCCAATATTTGAAAATGATACCCAGGGATCCAAAGAGCGGAAGCGACACGGAATCGGGATATAGGTATATTGTCGGAGAAAGCGGAACCAAGTGTGCGATTTATGCCAATCTGGAAAACGAAAACGAGCCGACTACTCTGAATATTGTTGTACCAACGTCAAAAGGAGGAACCGGAGTTTTCCGCGCAGCAAGCGATGGTCCGAACAATACGTCATTATATTATCAGTATTCAAATTAGGTCATGAGTTTTTCGCAATATACAACCAAAACCAGTGAGGAAATTTTTTCTCTTTTTAAATCTTCGGAAGGAGGAATTTTTGAAAAAGAAGCAGAAGAGCGCCTGAAAAAATACGGGTTAAACCAGACAAAAACAAAAGAAACCACGCTTTTCGACATTTTTTTAAGGCAGGTAAAATCCCCGTTCGTTTATCTTCTTATTGTCGCCACGATTATCGCTTTTGCCATCGGCGAAAAAATCGACGGGTTGGTAATCGCGATTTTTATTTTCATTAACGTAATTTTGGGATTTACGCAAGAAGCCCGCGCAGAACGGGCTGTTTTACTTTTAAGAAAATATCTTCCCTCGAAAACAAGGGTTTTAAGGGATGGAAGCGAAAAAAATATTGATAAAACCCTGCTTGTTCCCGGAGATATTGTTTTACTCGAACAGGGCAATATTGCTTCCGCGGACATGTTTGTCATAAAAACAGAGGATTTACTGGTCGACGAATCGGTTTTAACCGGGGAGTCTGTGGCGGTTTCGAAATCATCCGAACCCCTGGAAAAGGAAACCAAAGAAATTTTTGAAGCAAAAAACATTGTTTTTGCCGGAACATCTGTGATATCGGGAGAACTGAAGGGCTTGGTAATCAATACCGGAAAGAACACAGTATTGGGTGAAATTACAAAGTTGGTATCAGGCATAAAAAGAGAAAGCATTTACGAAAAAAACCTGCTTAAATTCTCGCGCCTGATTTTGAAAATTGTCGTCGTGACAATAGTTTTTCTTTTTTTGGCGAACTTGGCGGTAAAGGGCACGACTAATCTTTTGGGTTTTTCTCTTTTTTGTATTGCCTTGATTGTGGGGATTATTCCCGAGGCATTGCCCTTGATTGCTGTTTTTTCGCTTTCCAGTGGTGCTTTGAAGCTGGCCAAAGAAAAAGTTGTTGTGCGTAGATTGTCGGCAGTGGAAGACTTGGGAAATATCGAAATTTTGTGCAGCGATAAGACGGGGACTTTGACCGAAGGCAAAATGGTCTTGGATAGGGTTTTTTCTATAGATAAAGAAAAATGTATACAATACGCCCTTTTATCTTCTGCTTATATTGTCGAAAAAATCGAATCGTCTTTAACTCCTTTCGACTCCGCGATTTTGACGCAAATGGACGGGCACACGCGTTCTTTTTTCGATAAATTCAAGTCAATCGAAGAAATTCCTTTTAACTCTCAAAGAATGAGGAATAGTGTCTTGATTAATACCGAAAAAGAAAAAAATATATTGATTGTAAAAGGTGCGCCGGAAAAAATTCTGAAACTTTCTTCAAAATTCGAAGATAGTTTAACCGTCGAAAAGCTGGAAGAACAAATAGAAAAAGAGGGGAGCGCGGGGAAAAGAATCTTGGCTATCGGTTACAAAGAATTCGACAAAGAAAATTATATCGAAGAAGACGAAAACGGTTTGACCTTTTTGGGTTATTTTTCCTTTTCTGATCCTCTAAAGGCGACTGCCAAAAAATCGATTCAAATGGCCGAAGAGTTGGGCGTTGATGTGAAGATCGTTACCGGCGACAGCAGGGAAGTTTCCGGTTATATTGCCAAACAAATCGGGCTGATTAAAGAAACCAAGGAAGTTATTTTAGGCGAAGAACTGGATTTATTATCCGGTGATGAGTTTCTGAAAGCGTGTGAAGAACATTCTGTTTTTGCGAGAATATCTCCGCAAACAAAATATAGAATTGTGGAGGCCTTAAGCAAGAAATATGAGATAGGTTTTCTTGGAGAGGGGATTAACGATGCTCCTGCGCTTAAAGCCGCCCACGTGGCAATTGCCGTTGAAGGTGCAGCCGATGTTTCACGGGAAGTTGCCGATATCGTATTGATGGAGAAAGATTTAAACGTGATTGTGAATGGTATCAAAAACGGGAGGAATATTTTCTCTAATATCAATAAATACATAAAAACCACACTAGCCAGTAATTTCGGGAATTTTATATCTATAGCCATAATTTCCTTAATGATTCCGTTTTTGCCTATGTTGCCGATTCAAATTCTTTTGATAAATCTTTTGTCGGATTTTCCCTTGATTGCCGTGGCTTCGGATAGTGTTGACGTGGAAGAACTGAAGAAACCTAAATATTATCAATTGAGTAGGGTTATTGCGCTGGTTGTTTTTCTGGGCCTGGTCAGTACTCTTTTCGATTTTCTCTTTTTCGGAATTTTTCATAAAGTCGGGGAGTCGAAACTCCAGACATTATGGTATATCGAAAGTATTTTAACCGAAATTATTTTAATATTTTCCATAAGAACTTCGCGATTTTTTCTCAAAAGCAAGATGCCGAATCCGGTTTTTCTTTCTATTTCCATTCTTACTGTTCTGGTTACGGTTTTTCTTCCGTTTACCGGTTTTGGCAGATCAATTTTCCATTTTGCTGTTCCGGATCAGAAATCATTATTCATTGTTTTTTCACTTGTCTTGAGTTACTTCATTTTTAGCGAAATAGCGAAGCTTTACTATTTCCGCTACTGGATGCACAGGAAAAAATAGCGCACGTTACTTTTTCGATAATTTTTCGTACTAATCAGTAGAAGAAAATATGGTTATCAGTGAACAAGTTTTAATCGATAAATGTCAAAACGGAAACCTGAAACATTTTTCCGAAATTTATGATTTATATATTAAAAAGATTTACGAATTTATTTATTTCAAAACTCATCACAAGCAGATTGCCGAGGACTTAACCAGTCAGACATTTTTAAAATCACTGGAAAACATTCAAAAATACAACTCGGAAAAGGGTAAGTTTTCTTCCTGGCTTTATGCCATTGCGCGGAATTCGGTAATCGATTATTACCGTACCAAAAAACATGATTTGAATATTGATGATGCCTGGGACATTTCTTCCAAAGATAACACTACGTTGGATGCGGAAAACAAAGAAAAAATAGAAAAGTTGAAAACCCATCTTAAAAAACTAACCGGCGATCAAAGAGACGTGATTATCTTGAGAGTCTGGAACGATATGTCATACGGGGAAATTTCCGAAATCATGGGAAAAAGCGAGGCTAATTGTAAAATGATTTTTTCCCGCGCAACGGAGAAAATCAGAAAAGAACAAATTTTTGCGATTTTATTGTGTTTATTATTAATTTAAACAAAAATTATGAGCAATGATCAGGATAAAAAAATAAAAAACATCTTGGACGATTTATATGAAATCGATCCGGTTTTGGAGGGCTACGAAGAAGAAATCAAAAAAACCATTAAAGAACTTTTGAAATCTAAACCAAATATCAGGATTGACCAAAAGTTCGTTTCCGATTTGCGGGAAAAAATCATGAAAAGAGTTGAAGAGTTGCAATATCAGTCGCAAAGGAAAAGCGTCTCGTTCTGGCAAATATTTTTTGGCACAAAATTTTCTTATGCCCTAAGCGGAGCATTGGTATTTATCATTTTTGTCGGGATTTTTACCTATTTAACTAATTTCAGTAACATCTCTGGCCTGGGTCAAGAAACATTCCCGAAAACATTGGAAAAAACCAGCTTAAGCAGTAATGCATTCGGTTCCTTGAAATCCGAAGCACAGGGCACTGCAACACTTGAAGGAAGGAGCGGCGGAGGTTTTGGCGGTGGCGGGGGAATACAAGTTTCTTCTGTTGCGGAACTTGATTCGGCAAAAATGATTTGCAGCGAACCGGGTTGTGTTATGCCCATATATTATCCCCCAAAATACGTTTATAAAGGAGAAGCGGTGGAGCTAAAAGAAGAAAAAGTCGAAGTCTTGCGAAAAAAGAATAAACTGGAATATACTCGTTCCTTTTCCGGATTACTGGAAAGCTTTGGTTTCGGTTTGGCTGACTTAACCGGATTCGATAATACGCGAATTCAGACTATTAATCTTGTTCAGGAAAAAGAATTCGGATATTCGATTTTTATCAACATGGATGAAGGAATAATTTCCATTGATGCTTATTGGCCGAAGTGGCCCCATCCGCAAAACAGATGTATTGATGAAAGATGCGTAATGGAAAACTCGCTTAAAGTATCCGATATCCCAAGCGATGAACAATTGATAAGCATTGCCAAGGATTTTGTTTCCGAGCATAAAATAAATTTATCCAATTACGGAGAACCGGAAGTCGACAAAAGCTGGAATCAAATGTATTATGCTCAGCTCACGGAAACAAGCCAGATGTATGTTCCTGACATCATCACCGTAAAATACCCTTTACTTATAAACGGAAAATTCGTTTATGAACAAGGAGGCAGCAAGCAAGGTATCGGTATGGGGATAAATATCAGAGAAAAAAGAGTTTCCGGAGTTTATAATCTTTCTATTCAGGAATACGAAAGTTCTTTATATGAAGCGGAAACAGATTTCTCAAAAATTCTGAAAGTTGCGGAAAAAGGAGGATTGTATAATTACTACATGCCGGGCGAAAAAGTGCAGGAAATCGAAATCGGTGCTCCGGAATATGCCTACAGTATGATTTGGAAATACGATGAAAGCGCCCAAACCACAAGAACGTTATTGGTTCCTGCGTTAGTTTTCCCGATAATTAAAAATCCTGAAAATTATCTTTCCTATAACGATAAGGTCGTTATTCCGTTGGCAAAAGAACTGTTGGAGTCGGTTGATTATCCGGTTCCGGTTCCCATGCCGTTAATGGAAAGAGGAGTCGATGTTGTGCAATAACAATTAAATAATTTAAAACCTATGAAGAAAATTATTTTATGGACAGTTATTGTGTTGTTGATCGTCGTGTCAGTTATTTTAATCGTGCGTTTTTCGACTCCGGAAGATACATGGACTTGCGAAAACAATCAATGGGTAAAACACGGAAATCCCGATAATCCCATGCCACGGTCCGGCTGCGGAGACAATGATGTGAGCTTTAACTTTTCCAAGACCGGAAATATCACTAATTTTGACACCAAAACGCAAATGGAATCTCAGTCATGGCGCTTTCTTTACGAGGAACCTGGAGCACCCGCTATAAGCATAGTGTTTGTTCCGACAAACGAATGCAAATATTATTATCTGGACGGAAATATAGGTTCTTGCCTTGATGCTATGGGAATAATTTATAATGGCCAGAGAATCAAAATGGAGGGGGGAAAAATCGAAGATGTGCTGAAAGTTGCAAGAATGTACGAACAGGAAAACATCCAAATTGCCAATCCCGCATCGGTTTATTGCCAGGAGCAGGGGGGCAAAATAGAAATCAGAGAAACTGCGGAAGGCCAAGCCGGGTGGTGTATATTCAATGACGGCAAAGAATGCGATGAATGGGAGTTTTTTCGCAGTCAAAAATGTGAATAATATTTAAGAATCGGAAATAAAAAGAATTTCCGATTGTACTATCAATTAGAGGCATGGAGAAGAAAACCGACGAGGAAATTGCTGCAATAGTTCAGTCGGGCGATTTAGAGTCGTTCAGTTTTTTGGTTGAGAGGTATGAAAAAAAATTGAAGCGTTATGCGAAAAAATTCCTGGCCAATCCCGAAGACATAAATGATATTGCGCAAGAAATTTTCATCAAAGCATACGTTAATATCAAAAGCTTTGATATCGACAAAAAATTCTCTCCATGGATTTACCGTATCGCCCACAACGAATTGGTTAATATGTTGAAAAAGAAAGAGAAGAGCCCTCTGCCGTTCTTTGATGCCGATACGTTATTTCCTCATCCGGTTTCTAAAGAAGAAACAGACAAAAAAACCAAAGAGGATGAAATCAAAAAAGTTCTTGATAAATGCTTAAAGAAAATCCATCCCAAATATCGTGAACCACTGCTTCTTTTTTATACGGAGTCATTGAGCTATAACGAAATTGCCGAAGTTATGCGCATTCCGATTTCCACTGTCGGCGTAAGGTTGAAAAGGGGGAAAAAAATGCTCAAAAAGTTATGCGATAAAATGAAATTAAACCATGAAGACCAATAATTCATTCAAAGACGGGGTTTTGAATAAGATAAAAAGCGATAAGGTAAGAATGAGGCCGAAGCTTTATTTTATAGTTCGTCCGATCTTGTTCGTTTTAGGCCTGATAATGATTATCGTTTTTTCGATTTATTTTTTGAGTTTTTTATTTTTTATTTTCAGAATAAACGACGGATGGGCATTAACGACCTTCGGTTTGCGCGGAGTTTTGGCCTTATTTATGTCTATGCCCTGGGGCATAATTTCTTTTATCTTGCTTTTTATGGTTGTTTTGGAAACCCTACTTTTTCGCTTCAGTTCTGTTTATCGTAAACCGGTTCTTTATTCGTTTTTGGCTCTAATCATTTTGATTTCCGTTATCAGTTTTGCCGTCGGCTTTACCTCTTTTCATGATAATATGTTCCTGGGTCGGAAATTGCCCTGGATGGGGTTATACGAGGGCTATGAAAGAATCGATTTTAGGAATATTTATTGTGGTAGAGTTTTGGGCATAGCCGATAATGGATTTATTATCGAGTATACGGATGATCCCGCTTGCATGGAAATGAAAGTCATTGTTCCGCAAGAATTTGTCAAACACAAAGAATTAAAAATAGGGGATATCGTTATTTTGGTTGGAAAAAGAAATGGTTCGGTGATAAATCTTACGGACTTGACTAAAATAAATGCGGAGACATTTTGTAGGCACCGTACGAGAATAGAGTCAAGATGAAATAAAATAAATCTCTTGTTGTAATAATAAGCGCAAAAGGTCGGAGAGCCCAAAAAGAGTTTAAAAAAGATTTTCTTCAAGGTCACGGGAGGGGCCGAAAAAGAGAATCAATAGAAATTTCTTCATGCAAAAGACCGCCATAAATGGCGGTTTTTTGTTTTTGGGTTATAATAAAGGGGTATGGATTTTTTGAAGAATTCGGAGTTTAAATATATTCTGATTATAGTAATTCTGTTGATTGCGATTTTTGGTGTCAGTACATTAAGAGAGAGTGGACCGCAAGTCTCGGAAATCAGGAACCCGATTAAGGAAAACCAATCGAGCATTAAAACAATAACGCCGGTTAACATTCTTTTTGTCGGCGATATTATGCTCGACAGAAAAGTCGAAGCGCAAATGGAAAAAAACGGGTTTAATTATCCTTTTGAGAAAATAGCCGCGTTTTTGAAGGAAAACGATTATGTTTTCGGTAATTTGGAAGGGCCGATATCCGAAAATCCGACAAAGTTTTCCTTAAATGCGATGACTTTTGCTTTCAGTGATAAGATTATTGAACCGTTTTTGGCTGCGAATTTCCGTATTTTGTCTTTGGCGAATAATCATACCTTAAATACGGGCAAAGAAGATTTTAACGAAACTCAAGAATTATTGAAAAAAGCGGGAATTGATTATGTCGGTGATCCAATGATTTGTTCGGAAAAATATATTATAAAAGGAAATTTACTTTTTCTCGCTTTCAATAAGACATTTTCCGAGTGCCAGGACAAAGAAATTATCGAAATCATCGAAAAAATCAAAAAAGAAAATTCCGATAAATTTATGGTTATCAGTATGCATTGGGGTGGCGAATACAAGACCGAGAACTCGCAAGCACAAAAAGATTTAGCGCACAAGATAATCGATGCGGGTGCGGATTTGATTATTGGGCATCATCCGCACGTTGTTCAGGGCGTTGAGAAATACAAGGATAAAATGATTTTTTATTCTTTGGGTAATTTTATTTTTGACCAGTATTTTTCCGAAGAAACCCAAGAAGGGCTGGCGGTGCGTCTTGAGGTTTATGGTTCAAAAATCATTTATCGGATTTTTCCCATTGAAAGTATTGTCAGCCAACCGCAGTTGATGGAAAAAGAAAAAGCAAAAGAATTTATGAGGAAGCGCGGATTCGAAAGCATTATCACTATCAAGGATACGGAAATCAAAAATGTTTGTTTCGGAAATAATTGTTTCTACGCGGAAACGGTCGAAAAACCAGAAGACGTGATGTTGGGGTTAATGTTTCGTAAAAATCTTGACCAGGACAGAGGAATGCTTTTTATTTTTCCCGAATACAAGAATCATTCTTTTTGGATGAAAAATACCTTGATTCCTCTGGATATAATCTGGCTTAACGAAAACATGGAAGTGGTCTATGTTGGCGAGAATATCCAACCGTGTACGGAAGAAGTATGTGGTGGTATAAATCCAATCGAAAAATCAAAATACGTTTTGGAACTGAATGCGGGCACTGCGCAAAAAATAAATCTTAAAATAGGGGATAAGTTGGCTTTTTAAATGGAAACACTAATCATACAACACCTTTATTTTATCGGTTGGATTGTTTATCTTATTGTTTTTATCGGTATGATACTTGAGGGTGAAGCAATTCTTTTCACTGCGCTTTATTTGGCTCATCAGGGTCATTTAAAACCAGAAATAATTATTCTTGTTGCTTTATCGGGGATGTTTATCGGTGATATTCTTTGGTATAAGCTTGGATCTCGCCTGGAAAAATCCTCCGCTTTTGCCAGAAAAATAGCGGCAAGGGTGAGTAAGCGGCTGGACAAGCACCTTATAAAACAACCATTGACCACGATTTTTATCGGAAAATTTACTTACGGCATATATCATGCTATTCTGTTGCGCGCAGGGGCGTTGAAGATTCGTTTTAAAACTTTTTTGCAGGCAGCAATTTCTTCTTCGATAATCTGGTTCGCCTTAATTGGCGGATTAGCTTATTTTTCTTCGGTTTCGATGAATTTACTGAAGCGTTATTTTAAATACGGAGAAATCGGACTGGTCGTGGGAATTATAATCTTTTTTGTCATAACTCATTTCATTTCTAAATTCAGCAAAAAAGAAATTGAAGACTAATATGAAAAAAATAATAAATAAAATTTCAATAATTTTGATTATTTTGGGGATTTTTATTCCCGGTGCTTCTTTTGCCAGGGATTATATTGGAGATTGGTATATTAAGGATTTCGAAAGCGAAATTATCATCAACAGGGATTCATCTTTAACGATTAACGAGATGATAGTTGCCGATTGCGGAAACTTGCCGGACAAGCACGGAATTTTCAGGATTTTACCGACACAAACAAAAATAACCGAAGGCGTGATTTATAATCCCGTGGAATTGATAAGCATTACTGATTTTTTTGACAACCCTATAAAATATACCACAATCAGAAGCGCAATAGACCATACGATTACCTGGAAAATCGGCGACCCGAATATCACGGTCCAGGGCGAAAATTATTATAAAATAAAATATAAAGTTAAAAACGTAATCCGTTTCGATAATCCGAATTTCGACGAATTTTACTGGAACCTCAATGGAAATTTCTGGGATATCCAGATTGATAATTTTCAGGCGATGATATTTTTTCCGCAGGAAATAAGCGAAAAAAGTAGCAGATCAGTAGAATATTATACCGGCATATTGGGAAGCAAGGAAAAAAATCTGGCAAATTACGAATGGTCAAAAAATATTCTCCATTTTTGGTCAACGCAAACATTTTTGGAAAAACAGGGGATTACCGTATCCGTAGCTTTCGATAAAAATGTTTTCACGCCATATAAACTGACTTTTTTTGATAAATACGGAGATTATCTTGGTTGGCTAAATATTCGGTATTTGTTGCCTGTTTTGGTTTTTATTTTTTGCTTTGTATTTTGGAGGAAATATGGAAGAGACCCGCATCTGCACAAAACGATTATTCCTGAATTCGAAATTCCGGAAAATCTTAGCCCGATTCATGTGGGGGGACTGATGGCAAACGGCAGATTTGAGAATAAATTTACCACAGCCACAATCATTGATTTGGCGGTCAGGGGTTTTATTGCGATTGAAGAAATAGAGGGTTCTTTTTTAAAAAAGAAAGATTTTGAGCTGAAAATATTGAAGCCGGAATATGCGAAAAATAAAGAATTATCGGAAGTCGAGATAAAAATCATCGATTGGCTTTTTATGGGTAAGGAAGAAATTTTGCTTTCCGAAATTAGAAAAGAGCGTAACTCTGAACGGAGAATGAGATTTTTGGAAATTGCTAAAGTCCTTAAAGACAGTTTAATAAATAAGGGATTGATTACGAAAAAAGGTTTATCTTTCCAGGCAATATTCGCAACAATCGGTTTTTTGCTTTTATTTACAGGGGTTGGCTTTCATACTGTCCCGGCAATTATTTCCGCAGTTATTCTGATATTATTTTCTTCTATTATGCCGAAAAGAACGCAAAAGGGCGCGGAACTGTTGTGGCGTATTAAGGGATTTAAGCTCTATATGAACACGGCGGAAAAATACCGTCAGCAATTTTACGAGAAAGAAAATATTTTTGAAAAACTTCTTCCTTATGCGATAATTTTTGGCATTACCAAAGAATGGGTGAAAAAAATGCAGGACATCTACGGAGAAGAATATTTCAAAACCCACATTCCTGTTTGGTATATTGGAGCCAACCTTTCCGGTTTTGATGTGGATGGTTTCAATTCGGCAATGAGTGATTTGTCTTCAAGTATTTCTTCGAATGTCGGTGGCGCTTCCGGAGCCGGCGGAGGTGGGGGAGCAGGCGGAGGCGGAGGAGGCGGAGGCGGAGGAGGTTGGTAAAATCTTGTTCAGATATTTGACATAACCTTATTAATAGTTTATTATTTAAATAGTTCCAATTTTAGAAAAAAGGAGAACAAATGGATCGTAATTGTAAGGAGATTCGGAGAAAAATCAGGTTCATTTTTTCAAAAAACTTTAGGAGCAGCATACAGAGCATTACTTCTATCAGACAACTGAACACTTTCTATGACGGAATCCTCGATCACGTTTCCAAGTACGGGTGTGAATGTCTGCATTATTATGCCGCTGAGAGGCGAAAAAATCTCGGACCCAAGGGTTAAAACGATTTTTACCCCCACCTTTATTTTAAGGGCGGGGGTTTGTTTTTTCGCTCGGGTTTATTTTGCGTGTTTGACTTTTATTACTTTAAGGCGTTATTATTTACTGGGAACCGGGAGAAGAAAAACAGACCCTCCTCGAGTCTCGATTTGAACCCGTTGACTTTTGGACACCGGGAACAACAGTTTAGCGCTGCCCGGCCAAAACAACTCAGGGAGTTATTCTGTTTTCCTGCGGGCTCTCGGTTCCCGCTTTATTTTCGCACCCTAAAACATCAAATAAGAAAGGAGTCAAACAATGAACGGACTTTTCCTGCCCGATGGTGAACACACCAAGCTTATGCTTGGAGATCAAATCGTTTTCACGCCAAAAGGGGATGGTCTCGAGGTTATTAATTTTTACAGAGAAGGAAAAAAACTTTGCCTCGTTCCCTCTTATGGGCGCCCGAAACTCGGAGACGATGAATTTCCTCGCACGTTACCGTATACCGAAACAGTAAGAATAGCCAATCTCCTCGCCGGTGCCATAGGCGCGGAGGCAAAACTTTTAGAATGGGGAGTATTTAAGGTAGTTTTTCAGCTCATTTAATTTACAAAAAAAAGAGGCGTTGGACAACGCCTCTTTTCTTATGATATTATTAAATTGTCCCAAAAATTTAGGAAAGGAGAGAAGATTGAAATTATTTGAACACGGTGATGTTTGTGAGATTATAGATATTTTGGAAAGGGATCATTATTTCGACAAGAGAATTTCTCTTGTCGGCAAAAAAGTCAGGGTTATTTGCGCAATTGCGTCGATGTCTTCGCAAGATAATGGGTTCTTTAACGGATGGGTCGAGCTTCCGGACGGTGCTCCGGAGATCAAAATCGAAAAAGGGGGGTTTACAAGCTTCACCCATGTCAGATTGGAAAAAATTAAATAACGGATTTATCCCCACGCCAAAATCGGCGCTGGGGATTTTCTTTGGACTTGAGTCTTCACCTTTATCCGTAATTAATTTGTTAGCTGTTGTATTTTTGTATTTGCTTTCCAGAATTAGAAAGCCGGAATCTTTACGGTAAAAGGTGAAGACTTGACATGTAATTTTTCTTGCGCTAAGTTGTAATAATATACCTATACCTATGGTATGGGTATAAATAGTGTTATTAATAATTAAAATTAAACAATTTTATGACGGCACAAAAACAAAAAACCTTGATTAATTTCAAGAAAGCCCAAAGTTCGGTTTCCAAGATTATCAAAATGTTGGAAAGCGATGAATACTGCATAAATATAATGCAGCAGAATTTGGCGGTTATCGGGCTTTTAAAATCGGCGCATCAAATGTTGATGGAGGGACATTTGAATACTTGTTTTAAAAAAGCAGTGGTTTCGAAAAACGTAAAAAGACAAAACGAGATGATAGGGGAAATTTTGAGGGTAACCAAATTATTAAATAAATAATAAAGACAATATGGAGAAACAAATCAAAGAGCAGGCCTACTTTGTGAAGGGGATGCATTGTGCTTCCTGCGAGGTTCTGATTGAAAAATTAATTTTGGAATTGGACGGCGTTGAATCTGTTGATGCGTCTATGGATAAAGAACGGATATTGATTGAGTATTCAAAAGAAAAGCCGACTGTTGAACAATTAAATAAAATGTTCAAAGGGAATAATTATGTTTTTTCCGACAAACCGATAAAGGCGGAAGAAACCAAGGAAAAAACAAATAAAAAAGAATCATTGATTATTATCGGCTCTGCAGCAATTTTGGTCGCGTTTTTCGTAATCTTTAATAAAATCGGACTGTCCGGACTGTTCAGCGTAAATTCAAAATCGTCTTTGCCGATGTTTCTTGTTTTTGGGCTTTTGGCGGGACTTTCCAGTTGTGCGGCTTTGGTCGGAGGATTAATTCTTTCTATGTCCAAACAATGGGCCGATATTTATTCTAAAGAAGAAAAAACTTCCGAAAAGCTCACTCCTCATTTTATGTTTAATTTCGGAAGAATTGTTTCCTATACTTTTTTCGGAATGCTATTGGGGCTGATCGGAAGCAAATTAAAAATTTCTTTGAGTTTCGGTTCGTTTTTGATTATCGGAGTTTCGGTGATGATGTTTTTTCTGGCCTTGCAAATGTTGGGAGTAAAAGCATTTCGTAAATTTCAGTTGAGAATGCCGAAATTTGTTTCCCGCTATGTTGCTGATGAATCGAATTTTAAGGGCCGCTACATGCCGTTTATCATGGGTGCTTTAACCTTTTTTCTGCCGTGCGGATTTACCATTACTGCTCAGGGGCTGGCCCTTATTTCCGGAAACTCTCTGCAAGGCGCACTAATAATGTTGTTTTTCGCGCTTGGAACAACGCCAATACTTTTGGCTATCGGGCTTTCTTCGGTTAAACTCTATGCACGTCCTCATTTGGCAAACAGATTTGTAAAGATTGCCGGTATTTTAGTTTTATTTTTTGCTGTTTTCAACATCAATAGTCAATTAAACATCCTGGGCATTAAAAGTTTAAGCGATATAAAATCAAGTTCGGCAAAACAAACTCAAAATCAGAACGAAGAGGGTTTTGCTCCGATTGTTGACGGCAAACAGGTTTTGAAAATGGATGCTTCATCTACCGGTTATACTCCTAATTATTTTAAAATTAAAACAGGAATACCGGTGAGATGGGAAATTACGGACAAAGGAACGAGTGGATGCACTAATGCAGTTATTTCAAAAGGTTTGTTTGATGGGCAAATCGCTTTGACTCCGGGCAAAGTCAGCGTTAAAGAATTTACTCCCACGAAAGCAGGAAAATATAAATTTAGTTGCTGGATGGGAATGATCTCCGGAACTATCGAAATTGTTGATAAAAACAGCTCTCAGATAAATTCCGACACTAACGCGGACATCGTGCCTATTTCTTCGGGAGCCAGTGGCTGCGGGTGTGGAGGAGGTGGCGGAAGCCAGAGTACTTGTCATGTGTCAAATTAATCAATAAAAATGGAAAAAACAATATTAAAAATTTCCGGGATGCATTGCGCTTCCTGTTCGGCGACAATTGAAAATGCCTTGAAAAAGGAAAAGGGCATTTTTTCGATTAACGTAAATCTTGCTTCGGAAAAAGCTTATCTGGATTATAACCCCGTTGAAATCGATGTTTCCGAAATTAAAAAAATTATTGAAAAACTGGGATATAAATCCGAAGAAGAAAATATCGGGGCGGAGACGCACGACCACCATAAAGAAGAAAAAATTCAAGAAATCAAAAAGCTGAAAAAACGGTTTATCGCTGCTTTTGTTTTCGGCCTGCCGATTATCTATGTGGTGATGGGCGGACTATTTGGATTGCCAATGCCGGTTATTTTCGAGAAATACGGATTGTTTATCCAGTTTGTTCTGGCAACAATGGTAATTTTGACCTGCTTTAATATTTGGACATCGGGTTTTAAAAATTTAATCAGGCTGAGGCCCAACATGGACTCCCTGATTTTCATCGGCACCGCTGCTGCATATTTTTATAGCTTTATTATTTCGCTTGGGTCGTTTTTGAAGCCGGAAAGCAATATAAGGAATCTATATTATGAGAGCGCGGTTTTTATTTTGATTTTCATATCTTTGGGTAAGTATTTGGAAGCGAAGACCAAAGGCAAAACAGGCGATGCAATAAAAAAACTCATCGGACTTCAGCCAAAAGAGGCGACAATCATTAGGGATAACGAGGAAACAAAAATTCCGATTTCAGAAGTGAGAGTGGGAGATATTATTTTAGTAAAGCCGGGTGAAAAGATACCCGTAGACGGCATGGTTGTTGACGGATATTCGGGAGTGGATGAAAAAGCGATTACCGGAGAAAGTATCCCTGTGGAGAAAAAAATCGGAGACGAAGTAATCGGCGCAACCATCAATAAAACCGGTGTTTTAAAATTTAAGGCCATTCGCGTGGGGAAAGACACGATGCTGGCGCAGATTATCAAGATTGTCGAAGAGGCAATGGGTTCGAAAGCGCCGATTCAATTATTGGCCGACAAGGTTTCTTTTTATTTTGTTCCCGGGGTGATGGCTATTGCTGTGCTGGCTTTCGCTATTTGGATAATTACAGGGCAATCTTTGGTTTTCGCCTTGACGATTTTTATCGCAGTCTTGATTGTTGCTTGTCCTTGCGCTCTGGGTTTGGCCACGCCAACAGCGGTAATGATGGGAACAGGATTGGCGGCAAAAAGCGGAATTTTAATCAAAAGCGGGAAAGCCCTGGAAACAGCGCGCGCAGTAAATATGGTCGTTTTCGATAAAACCGGAACCCTAACCAAGGGAGAACCGGTCGTAACTGATATAATTGGGACTCAAAATTCCCAGCCCAAGGCTGGTCCGCCTCGGGCGGAAAAATTTAACATATTACAATTAGCTGCGTCAGTAGAGAAGAACTCTGAACATCCTCTGGCTCAGGCGATTTTAAATAAAGCAAAATCCGCCTTCGCCAATGCTTCGACGGACAAAGCAGGATTTAAATATTTAAACGTAGAGGGATTTGAGGCTCTTCCGGGAAAAGGCGTTATAGGGAAAATCAACAATAAAGAAATTTTATTTGGAAACAGAAAATTGATGGCGGAAAATAAAATCGATTATCAAAGTTTTGAAGAAAAAATTATTGTACTGGAAAATCAGGGTAAAACCGTAATGATGCTGGCCTATGGCGGAGAATTTGCGGGGATAATTGCCGTTGCCGACACTGTGAAAGAATTTTCAAAGCAAGCTGTTTCAATGCTTCATAATCTCGGAAAAAAAGTCGCGATTATCACCGGCGATAATAAACGCGTCGGCGAAGCAATTGCTAAAGAACTGAATATTGATAAAGTCCTGGCGGAAGTTTTGCCCCAGGGAAAATCTGAAGAAATAAAAAGATTGCAGAAAGAGGGAAATATCGTAGCCATGGTCGGCGACGGCATTAATGATGCTCCTGCTTTGGCGCAGGCGGATTTGGGAATTGCCTTGGGTTCGGGAACCGATATTGCCATGGAAACCGGAGAAATTATTTTAATCAAAGATGACTTGCGCGACGTGGTTACGGCAATTGATTTGAGCGCATATACTTTAAGAAAAATAAAACAGAATCTTTTCTGGGCATTCTTTTATAATACTGTCGGCATTCCTGTTGCTGCGGGTATTTTATATCCTATAACCGGTTGGCTTTTAAATCCGATGATTGCCGCTGCGGCAATGGCCTTTTCTTCGGTTAGCGTGGTTTCAAATGCATTATTGATGAAAAGATACAAAACAAAATCTTAAGGACTCGGATTTTTACAATAAAGGCGACAGAGTTGACCCCGCACTTATCTCAAATTATGGCAGTCTGAATATATTGACCAGAGGCGAAGCCGTCTTACGGCTTTAAATATAAATTATACCAAGAGCGTCAAAAAGATAGGTGCTGGGTTGACAACCATATAATGTATATGCTATAATGTATATATCTCGGAAACGGGATGCATCTTTAAAAATAAGGAGGATATAATGTCCAAGAAATTCTGGTTGACCAGTCTCGTATGGGTTTTGGTAGCCGTCGCTCTCGCGATCGCTGTCAAGGGTTTTCCCTGGTGGGCGGTGCTCATCGTCATCCTGGCTACTTTCAGACTGGGGTGCTGGGGCGGAAGGCTTGATGCTCGGGGAAAGCCGAGATACAGTCTGCCCGACGGTGGTCAATTCGAGACCTACTGGCAAGGCGGAGCCCCTGGCGGATTCGAATTCCTTTTGAAGAGGATCGATGGCCGTCGGCCGCAAGAAGGACATGATTATTTCTTGATCCGGAAGAAAATTCTGGACGGTCAGACCAAGTTGGAGCTGGGAATAGCTCCGGCAACATTCCGGGTCAGCAAAGTGACCACGGAGGAAAAGACGGTCTATCTCTTCTACTCGATCTAAGTTTCGATCTTTCGCGTGGGTCATCACCGGCTAACCGGCCTTGACCCACTTTTTTATTTACCCTGTTAAATGTCCCGCATACGGGACCCCTTGCATAGCAAGGATTTAACAGGGTGAACCCAGTTATATCGTAAAAATAGTAATGGGGTTTGCGCTTTCATTTATTTATGCTATATTTAACCTAACCAAAAGCCATAAAGGCTGCGGTTCAAAAGAGCTCCCGCTTAGTTAGTTTCATTGAATCCTCCTTTTTTCCGAGACGAATTTGGAACCAAGGGAGCTCGAACGGTCGCCTAAAGCGGCCGTTTTATTTACCCTGTTAAATGTTCCGCATACGGGACCCCTTGCATAGCAAGGATTTAACAGGGTGAACCCCGCTATATTGTAAAAATGGTTCTGGGGTTTCTACCTCATGGTATAGGCGAATAGGTTGACTCCTTTTTTCTGTCACGCTACAATAAAAACGGATCCGTCCCTGACAGATCCTGCTCTTTATTACCCTCGAGAGCAGGGGCTGCGCAAACGCGCAGCCCCACTTTTATTTATCCAGTAGTGAATGGGGTTGTCATTTTTTTTAATTCACGATACAATTTCAAAATCAAAATTCAAGGAGGGAGAAAAAGAAGAAAACCCGAGCGGTCACCTGAGGCGACCGCTCTTTATTATATTGACTCTCGCAGGATAAGAGTTTATTATAAAAGTATAATAATTAATAAAAATAAAAACTTATGAAAGAGGGTGAATCATTTGAAAAATTACCCGAAGAATTACCCATTCCTAATCAAGAAGAACCGGAAAAAGAGAATATAGGGGCTGAGGGGCCTGAAAGCCCGGAAAATAATTTAACAGAACAGCCGCAGGAAAAAGAAGGAGAAAAAAGTTTAAGCGATTATCTCGATATAGCGGAGCAACAAGAGAGAGAGGCCAAGCCGCGATCAAGATATGGGACCACCACCGGCAAAGCGCATTTTCCGCGTGCTCCCATATTAAGTATGCGCAATATTATAAAACCCAAAGGAATAAGACATCCGTTGTCTTCGGGAACAAAATTTACGGGCCCGGGAAGAAAACATCATCCGCGAAAAACAGCTTAAGATTTACAATATAAAAACATCGGATACTAAAAAGCGGTCGCTTTAGGCGACCGCTTTTGTGCTTTTAATCTTCGGCTAATTCTTTAAGGAACTTCTCGGCCCGTTGTTCTTTGTAAGTTTTTCCGGCCTTACAAAAAGTCTTAATCCCTATCACTAAGAAGATGCCCGCAAAAACAGAAAGCGCAAAAGCAGAAAGAGAGTATTTAGGAAAGGCAAGAGCTTCAACAATCAGTTGGCTCGTTAGTAGGATAAAAACAATTCCTAGGATCAGTTGAATAATAACGGGCTTTTTCTTGGCAGCAGCGATCATCATTACGATAATACAGAGAAAAATAAGTAATCCCAAGATACCGCCAAAAACATTGGATTCAATTAAATTTTTCAAAGAGCTCCTTTTTTATCCCGCATTGGCGGGCTTTATAGATTTTATCTAAAGATAACATACGTAATGCTTGGTGTCAATTTCGTTTGACAAAACAAGAATATGGGTGTATAATATAAATGTAAGATAAAATCTTACACATCTTTACAAAACAGGAGGACAAAATGAGGTCTTTCGGAAGATTTCTTGTTGTGGTGGCCGTGATTTCCCTGATCATTTGGGGAGCTTACCTGGGTGTTGTCTGGTGGCAGTTCAACAAGAACTGCGGGGACTATCTGAAGCTGACCGGGGATGCTCCGACAGTGGAGCGTGCAGATGGGTTCTTGGAAAAGGCGATGGCCTATATCGAGAAAACCAACAGGGTTTCGGGCAATTCCTCGATCATTTTCAAGAAGCCAACAAACGATGTCGGCATCTGGTACGCCCAGATAAAGGCGGCCAAAGAGACAACCGAGAAAATCATCGTAAGAGGAGAAGGAGCGAGCCAGCTCGAACGGGACAATGCTCTGATGAAAATCAGGGAAACGGTTCTGGATCAGGGCGAAAAAGGAACAGTGGTTACCACCCCGCAATGGATTTCGTTGTTTCCGAACCAACTGTTCAAGATTATTCTTTGGCCTTTTTTAAGTATCGTCTTTGGGCTCATCGGCGTGGTCATCGTAATCAGGAATGATTACTAACAACAACAATCGATTTTCAAGGGGTCCCGCAAGGCGGGACCCCATTTTTATTGACAAAACAAGAATATAAGTATATAATGTATAAGTAAGATAAAACCTTACAAATATTCAAAATAGGAGGACGAAATGAAAATCGTAGGAATCTCTTTTTTGATCGTGGGCGTGATCCTGTTTGTCGCGCTGGGCGTCATCGCGGTCGTCCAGAGCTACCATTTTGACCGCAACTGCGGCGACTACTTGAAGCTCGCTGGCGACGCTCCCACTATCGTTCGGGCGAACGATTTCTTGAAGAAGGCGATTTCCTATCTCGAGGAAACCGGTAAAACATCGGGAGACTCCGCAGTTATCTTCAAAAAGAAGCCAAGCAACGATATCGAGATCTGGTATCAGCAACTGGTTGCTGCGGAAAAAACAACCGAGGAGATTCTGGCCAAGGGCGATAAGGCACCTCAGCTCGAGAAAGACAATGCCTTGATGAAAATCAGGGAAACGGTCCTGGATCAGGGTCAAGACGTAAACGTTACCCATCCTGCGTGGATATCCATATATCCCGACCAAGTCAATTTTTTCGGAGCATTAGTTGCGAGTGCCGTGTTCATTATCCTGGGATCTATTTTCTTTGTCTGGGCAGAAATGCGTTACTGATCGCCGGTAAAAAAGTTCAAGAGGGTTCGTTCGCGAACCCTCTTATTATTTTCTTGACCCTTCACCTTTTTATTTGTCAGGGCCTTGGCCTTCCATTTATTTTACCGAGAATAAAGATTGGGGCATTGTATCTGTAAGGCATTGATATATTTTTTGCGAGGCGCGCTCCGCGAATAGCGGAATCCTTTTGTGGGTAAAGCGCCGAGCCGTAAATAGAATTGTAAAATAAGTGGTGGCTTGACAAATTATCAATTTAGGTGTATAATTTCAGTATAATATAATTTCAATGAAAGGAGGTTCCTAATGGGAGTCTTAACTGACCAGTTGTTTAAAGCGGGGCTGGTTTCAAAAACCAACCTTCAAGAGCAACAATTTAAAGAGAAACAGGAAGCTGATGCTCGATTCGCCAGACAGCAGATTTGGATGGACGACATGGAAAAACTGAACGAATGCACTACGATGCAAAAGTTTAAGTCCATTGCCGCGAAGATTCTCTTTAAGGAATCTTCCAGAGGAGTGAAGGATTTTTCCAAAATCCGTGTTATCGTCGAGATGGCGCACCGCTTTAAAGATGAGGAAGGCGGCATGCCGTTTGTCATCTTCTTTCTGCAGCTGAAGAGCGCCCTAAAAAAGCTTCCGGTAGAAGCCCACAGGCAATTTCTAGAAAAAACCTTTTAACTCGCCGCCCCATGAAGCCAAACGCTTCTGCGGGCGGCTTATTTTTATATTTTTATTGACGTAACAAACAAGTATTGCTAATATTATTTGGGGGTCGGAGGACGAAATCCATTTGCTCGCGGATAGCAGATTCACACACGTTTTTGCAATCGTCTGTCCGCCCCCCGTTTTTACCCTATAGTAGATTTTTAAGTGAAGACTTGACACTCGAGTTATTGTAATTTAAACTGGAAGTAGACACATTTGGGTACTTCCGGGCTACAAATTAGGTAAAACTTATGAAAAAAGACAACATTTTAGAAATAATGAGATCAAAAAATACGGTTTTTACATCTAAAGACATTGCTTTGATTTGGAATGAATCTAATCTTAATGCTTTAAAGAAAAAAATACATCGCTACATTAAAGCAAGAAAGATATATTCGATTAGAAGAGGTCTTTATGCTAAAGACAAAAATTACGATAAATTTGAATTAGCGACAAAAATATTTACTCCTTCATATGTAAGTTTTGAGACTGTACTGGTTAAGGCGGGATTTATATTCCAATTTTATGGACAGATATTTATTGCTTCTTATCTTTCAAGAGAAATTGTCGTTGATGGTCAAACTTATATTTTTAAAAAAATAAAAGATTCTGTTCTTACCAGTAATGCCGGCATAGAAAATAAAGGTAATTATTTTATTGCTTCTCCCGAAAGAGCGTTTTTGGATGTTGTCTATTTAAATAAAGATTATCACTTTGATAATTTATCCGACTTGAATTGGGATAAGGTTTTTGAAATTTTACCCATTTATTGCAATAAAAGAATGGAGAAAAAAATAGAGAAATACAAGACGGAAACACAAAAAAAAATTAACTAGAACACTATGGCACTGGACACGGTTAAGCATAAAAATATACTCATTAAAATTTTGAAAGATATTTATACCGATAATACCATCGGCCCCCTTTTGGGTTTTAAGGGCGGCACAGCGGCTTATTTATTTTATGATTTGCCTCGTTTTTCAACCGATCTTGATTTTGACCTTTTGAACGAAGAGAAAACGGACTATATTTTTGAGAGAATAAAAAAAATTATTTCCGGATACGGAAAAATTAAAAAAGCGGATAAAAAAAGATTTAATTTATTTTTTCTGATTTCGTATGAAGAAACGGCAAATAATATTAAGGTGGAAATAAATCGTAGAAATTTCGGTTCCCGCTACGAGATAAGAACATATTTAGGAATTTCCATGAAAGTGATGACTAAAGAGGATATGGTAACTCACAAATTGGTTGCGATGTACGAAAGAAAAGGGGAAACAAATCGCGATATTTTTGATTCCTGGTTTTTTCTCAATAACGAATGGTCGACAAATAAGGAGATTATAAAAAAAAGAACAGACTTATCTTATGATAAATTTCTGCAGAAATGCATTGGTATAATCGAGAAAAAATCAAATACCGGAATTTTAGCCGGCATTGGAGAACTTTTGGATGAAAAACAAAAAAATTGGGCAAAAAGCAATCTTAAAAAGGACCTTTTGTTTTTATTAAAAATGCGACTCGAGAATAAGAAAAAATAATTTTTTCCAACGAGCATAACGCTCCGCAGCTACGGGGTGTTTTAAATTCCACAGGATATTGACAGAAAATTACAAAAAGCGTAGAATGTTTTTACACAACATCTGCACAATACAAGATATTCTTATTTAGTGATACCGTGCTATAATCTAATGACGATATTTAAAATCAGCCCATGAAATTATCCAAAAAACAATCTTATTCTTATATTTTCGAAAAACGGGAAAGGAAAATTCCCGCGCCTGAAATTTTGATGTTGATACCAAGAGAATTGGTGGAAGAGTTTCAGGTTTTTATTTTTGACAAAAAGGGCAAAAAGGTAGAGGTGGCGGCGGTCGACCCGTCAAATGAATTGCTCCAACGTTTCATTAAAGAACGCTTTGGTAGTGATATAAAATGGTTTTCTGCCAAAAAAGAAGATATTTCTTTTATTCTTAAACATTATACCCATGATTTTAAAGAAGATATTTCTCGCCTGATTTCTTTGGGAATCGGAACCAGCGGCAATATCGTTGATTTGGCGGACTCCATTATCGGTTATGCTGTTGCCGAAGGAGCCAGCGATATTCATCTTGAGCCGGGCAGGGCAGAATCAATAATTCGTTTCAGAATCGACGGCGTTTTACATAAAGTTTTAACTTTGCCAAGAGATATTCATTTGGCGGTTGTAGCTCGTTTCAAACTTATGGCGAATCTAAAAATTGATGATTATCGTCATCCTCAGGATGGCCGTATCGAACTGGAAAGAATAGCCAATACCTCTTTGCGTGTTTCAACAATGCCCACTCTTTACGGAGAAAAAATTGTTTTGAGAATCCTTGATGATTCGCATAAAGATTTATCCATTCGCCATTTGGGATTTTCGGAAGAACAGGAAAAAACAATTATTAAAAATATCGAAAAGCCTTTTGGTATGATTGTGGCATCGGGACCAACCGGGTGCGGAAAAACTACAACCCTTTACGGTCTTTTGCATTTATTAAAAAAAGACAGAATTAATATTTCAACTTTAGAAGACCCGGTCGAATATGCCGTTGATGGCGTTAATCAAATTCAAATAAATCCGCGCTCGAATTTTACTTTTGCGTCGGGCTTACGTTCGCTTTTAAGACAAGACCCCGACGTAATGATGGTCGGGGAAATCCGTGACTCGGAAACCGCGATTATGGCTTCGGAAGCCGCTTTAACCGGACATTTGGTTTTGACAACTCTTCACACTAACGACGCGATTTCGGTAATCACCAGGTTTTTGGAAATGAAAGTCGAAGAATTTGCCGTAGCTTCAACGCTTAATCTTGTTGTCGCTCAAAGATTGGTAAGAAAAGTTTGCGATGTTTGCGGCAAGGAAACCGTACTTGATGAAGTAATACTTAAAAAAATCAAGGAACGCAAGGACATTACCAACGCATTACAATTTATAGGAAAAGACGTTAATAAGTTAACAGAACAGAAATTTTTGATCGGTAGAGGCTGTGATGCTTGTATGCATACGGGTTATCGCGGCAGGGTCGGGATTTTTGAAGTTTTGGAAGCCAATAAAGCGATTTATGATTTAATTATCGAACACGCTTCCTCGGAAAAAATAAAAACTGAAGCAAAGAAAAATGGATTTTACGAAATGATTATTGACGGCTTAGAAAAAGTTTTTAGCGGTACCACCACCTTCGAGGAGGTTTTAAGGGCGACACGAAACAATTAACGGAACTTTATGCCGAATTTTAATTACAAAGTCGTTGACAAAAAAAATAAAATAATCAGCGGGACAATAAAGGTTTCTTCAAAAAGGCGAGCACGGAAGAAACTGGAAAAAGACGGTTCCACTGTGCTTTTTATTGTTCCTGAAAAGAATTCAGCTTTTTCCTTGAGGTCTCTTCCTTTTCTTTCCCGGTTTTCCACAGCCGAAAGAATTAACTTTTTTCGTAATCTGGCAGCTATGGTTGTGGCAGGCGTCACTGTTTCTGATTCTTTAAGAGTGCTTAAAGAACAAATGCCGAATAAACAAGCCAAAAAAGCAGTATCCGAAATGATTGGTGACATCGAAAACGGCCAGAAGCTTTCCATAGCAATGAAAAAAGCGCCCAAGAAATATTTTTCCGAATTTCTTATTGAAGCGGTAAATGTTGGAGAGGTAGCGGGCAAGCTTACCGATACCCTGGACAGAATCTCCGATGACCTTCAATACGAATACGATTTAAGAAGGAAGGTTAAAGCGAGCATGACTTATCCGGGAATCGTTGTTTTTGTAATGCTTATTGTGGCAACGATAATGATGGTTTATGTTCTACCGCAAATTGCCAGTTTGTTTACGGAACTGGAGGTTAATTTACCGCTTCCGACGAGAATTCTTTTATGGACGAGTAATTTTATACAAAGTTATTATTATTTTATTATTGCTTTCATTATTTTATTTATTGTTGTATTTGTTCTTCTGTTGAAAAATGTAAAAACTCGTTACTACATTCATTATGCTTATCTAAAAATGCCGATTTTCGGAAAATTGATAAAAGAAACAAATTTATCTTTATTTTTCCGTTCACTGGAAGCTCTTTTTGCTGCTGGAATATCTTTATTACGCTCAATCGAAGTTTCAGAAAAAACCCTAAAGAATGAAGTTTACAGAAAAACACTTACTGCGATGAATCCTATCTTGATTCACGGTACGAATCTTTCCGAAGTAATGAAACCGTTTCCTTTTTTGTTTCCGCTTCAGCTTCAGAGAATGGTTGAGGTGGGAGAGAAAACCGGAAAGCTTGAAGAAAGTTTCAAGCGTTTGT
>Ga0315286_10000554_pt1 | contig 31700 bp, 20 predicted proteins | sample YL17G10_0_MG_FD_205038 | JGI IMG/M metagenome (GOLD analysis project Ga0315286, IMG submission 205038) | Sediment microbial communities from Yellowstone Lake, YNP, Wyoming, USA - YL17G10_0 | ecosystem: Environmental > Aquatic > Freshwater > Lake > Sediment | place: USA: Wyoming | collected... | reverse complement strand
ATGGACGTCGGGCTCGACCCGCTCAAGAACGAGCCCGCGACGCCCGGTAGGGTGACCGGGAACGGCCCCGTCTTTCTCCTCAGGGATTCCGGCCAGGAGGCTCTGCTCGAAGCGCGCGCGAAGCTGGGCGGGCTTAATGTCGAGATTGCCGAGAAGCCGTTCAAGGCAGGCGACATCGCATACCCCGCGGGCTCGTGGATCCTGGCCCCGGCCGAGGGCCTGGACGCGAAGGTTGGGAAGGTCGCGGCCGATCTCGGACTCGATTTCGAGAGCGCTGCGGTCCCGCCCGACGTCGCCCGGCACGATGCGCGTCTGCCCCGTCTCGCCCTCTGGCATCCTTGGGTGGACACTCAAATGATCGGCTGGGTCCGTCTTATCTTCGATCGCCAGGGCGTCCCTTACGTCATCCTTCGCGACGACGACATCCGGGCCGGCGGGTTGAAAGAGAAGTACGACGTCATCATCCACGGCGACAACGAAGAGGACGCGAAGGGCCAGATCAACGGCATCGATCGGAAATTCTCCCCGCTGGCCTATACGAAGACTCCCGAATTCCCGAGCTTGGGTTTTCCCGTCGCCTCCGAGGACATCACGGGCGGCATCGGCTGGAGGGGCATGGCCGAGCTCCAGGAGTTCGTCGACGGCGGCGGCACGCTCATCACCTTGGGCAACGGCTCCGCCCTCCCTCTTGACGGCGGCATCGTCTCAGGTGTGCGGCGGGCCCGCGGGGAGGGGAATGTCTGGACGCCCGGCGTCGAACTCGTCGCGCGATTCGCGCGGCCGACCCATTTCCTGGCCTATGGCTACGGCGAACAGACATCCCTCTTCCGCGGCAGTTTCCCGGTCTATGCCCTTCGCAAGGTCGACCGCGGTCTTGCGGTGCTCCGGTGGGGGACGCGCCCGCCGATCGACGAGCGCGACGCGGATGATTCCGAAGGGGACCCTCCGGCCGAGGGCGCGGGCAAACCGGTTCCCATGCTCGTGAGCGGCGGCATCATGGGCGAGGACGTCCTCGAAGGCCGTCCGGCTATCCTCGATGTTCCGGTCGGCAAGGGCCGGGTCCTGGCCTACAACTTCAACCCTATCCATCGGTATCTCAACCGCTCGGATCACCGGCTCTTGTGGAATGCTCTTCTGAACTGGCAGGTCCCCCCCGACCGCAATTAGCGGCACGGACTTAGTGAGGCTTGCCTTTTCAGGTCCGTGATGGCCTCGAGGTCTTTGCAAAGGGCTTTGCTCCCGGCTCCGGTCAAGATCGCCTTCGCAGGGCTCTGAGGCCGCCCCCAGGCCCCGCCCCCTTCCCCACATCTGCCGGAGACGCGGTCCTTACATCCTCCCCCTGAATTCCAGGGGGAGTAGAGGGGGTCAAGATCGTAGCAACGTCTTGGGCGCGTCTCTGGGGGCGGCCTTCCTCGCCCAGACTAACATACCTCCCTGACCTCCGCATGGTCGCTGCAGCCCGTTGTAAACCCCTCGACTCCCCGGCATGAATGCCGGGGTTATTCGGGGTTAACCCTGAGCCTGTTTCGCACTTCGCGTCCGGCGTAACGTTGGCGAACGGGTCAAAGCTCTCCCATCACGGGACTGAGCCGGATCGCCGAACGAAGGACGGAGGGGATGTCCCCGAGTCCTGAGTAGGCGATCCTCATGGGGATATGTTTAAATCATGCGGCATTGTTCGTAGAAGCCCGGAGCGAGGCCGGCCCGTCCGGACCTTTTATCCAGCCTATGGAAATTAGCCCATCGTTTCGATCTCTTTGATCTTCAGCGTCAGGCGTTTGGGGGAGATGGGGAAGGAGGTTTTGACCTCGGGCGCGAAGAGGGAGACCCTGAACTCCTCGATCATGCCCCGCAATTCCTCGACGGCAGCCTTCTTTTCCGGCGACGTGTCCTTGTCGAATCGCCTCCTGATACGTTCCGCTGCGAGGGCGTATGGCTCGACCTGCTCCTCTTTCTTCCGGTCCTTTTCTGGGTCGCATTTAGCGCGCTCGGCGCGGATCCTGAGCGCTTCGAGGCGGCGGGGCAGTTGACGCAAAGCGTCCATCGTTCGGGTCTCGAGAAAATTCGCCGGGACCAGGCGGTCGAGCTCGGACTTGATCGAGCCCGATATGCCCCCCGCGGCGGAGGCTCGTCCCAGGCTGCTCGACGAGGACGTCAAGGCCGGCCCTTTCGGTAGACCGCCCCGGACCTTTCCGAACGCGCCGACGATCCTGACGACGAGGTCTTTGAGCTCGGTCCCCTTGGCGAACAGGTCCCGGACCGCGCCCGCGGCCAGGGCATCGAATTCCTCTTTAGTCCGGACGTTCTTTCGGAAAACCTCGCGCTTGAGGGCCTCGGCCATGGCTTTCATGACGGCGGCCTTCCCGCCGAAGAACAGCGCGGCGGCGTCGCATTCCTCCGGCAGGGCCAGGTACCGCTTCACGAACTCCAGGTCCTTGGCGAAGCGCGGCAGGACGAGGGCAGCGACGCCCGCGGGATGGGAGGCGGCCGCTTCCTCTCGCGACCGGAAGAGCCGGATGTTCACGCCTTTCTCGCCGGCCTCGAACCCGGGGAAGGCGGCCGTGTACGGCCCGGCGGCGACGGTCTCCGGCAGGGGGCCGAAGTCCCATCCCGGGATTCCCGCCCTTTCCCATCGTTCTTTCGCGCTTTTCCAGGCCGGCGAGTCCTCCGGGCCGCCGGTCGCGACGGCGGACTTGCGGAGGATGTCGAGGTTCCGGGCGGCGGCGATCTCCCGCCCTTCGTGATCGGTAACAGCGACGCGCGTCCGGAGATGGAGCGGAAGCTCGGCCCTCGCCCATTCCGCGGCCGGAATGTCCACCTGGAAACGCTGCTTGACGAACCTGGCGAGTGTCTTGAACAGGGAAACGTCCGTCGGCCGCATCTCGCGCACGACGATATCGGCCTTCTCCGCCAAGGGCATCAGGAGCTTGCGGTATCTCTTCGGGAGGCCCTTGAGCAGGGCGGCGATCTTGTCCGCGTATTGCCCGGGGACTCCCCATTCGAGCGGCTCGGCCGGCAGGCTCTTGACGAGCGCCGCAGGGACCTTGAGGGTCATCCCGTCCGATTCCTCGCCCGGCGCGAACCTGTAAACGGCGCGGAACGGGCGGCCGTCCACGTCCACGACATCGGGAAAGGCCGCGATCCTCTCCTCGTCCGGGTTGACGCGCATCAGGTCCTTTTCGGTCATCCTCAGGAACGCGTCCCCGCCCTGTGTCCGGATCTCCCGCTCGAGCGTCCGGAGGTCGCGGATCCCGGCCAGACGGGACGAATAGAAACGGGCGATATCGTCCTCCGCGACGCAGATGTCCCGCCGCCGGAGCTTTTCTTCGAGCTCCGCGACCTTCTCCGCAAGCTCAAGGTTATGTTTGAGAAAGGGCGGCGCGTCCTCGACGTCGCCCTCGACGAGCGCCGACCGGACGAAGATCTCATGGGCCTCGTCCGGGGCTATCCGGGCGTAAGAGACGTTCCTCCCGGAGACGATCTCGAGCCCGAAGAGAGTGACTTTTTCTTTGGCTGTGACCTCGCCCCTCTCCTTGTCCCAGTGCGGGTCGGAGTAGGAATAGCGGCAGAGGCTTCCGCCCAGTTCCTCGAGCCAGGCCGGGTCGATCTTGGCCGCCGTGCGCGCATAGACGCGCGAGGTCTGGACCATGTCGGCCGCGACGATCCAGGGCCGCGACTTTCCGAAGATGGTCGAGCCCGGAAAGGCCATGACTTCCCGGCCCTTGGCCGCCGTGTAGATGCTCTTCTCCTTGCGCACGGCGATGTTGGACAGGAAACCGCTCAGGATGGACCGGTGAATGGCTGTGTAGAGGCCCTCCGACATCTCGAGCTTTTCCCGCCGGCCCGCCGGGACCCTCTGCTCCTCGAGGATCGCGAGGACCTGTTCGTGAACGAAGCCCCACTCCCGCATCCTCGGATGGGAGAGAAAGTTCTCCGCGCAGAACTTCTTGAGCTTGTTCTGCGAACCGGTCTCCTTGTTGGCCAGCCGATAGGCCTCCCAAACATTGAGGATGGAGAGAAAGTCCGAGTCCGGGTGCTGGAAGAGGGCGTGTTTCGCGTCGGCCGCGGCCGTCTGGTCGGGCGGACGCTCGCGCGGGTCCCGGATGCTCAGGGCCGAGGCGATGATCGCGACCTCGCGCAGACATCCCTCCTCCGCGGCCTTGAGGAGCATGCGGGAGATCCGGGGGTCGAGGGGCATCGGCGCCATGCGCCGGCCGAGCAGGGTCAACGCGAAATCCCGTCCCTTGCCCGAGATGGCCCCCAGCTCGAAGAGCGTGTCGAACCCGTCCTTGACGGCCCGGGGGTGGGGCATGTCCACGAACGGGAAGTCCGAGGGATAGCCGAGCTTGAGGTCGATCATCCGCAGGATGACCTCGGCCAGGTTCGAGCGCAGGATCTCCGGAGGCGTGAACTCCGGCCGGGATTCGTAATCCTCTTTCGTGTACAGCCTGACGCAGATGCCTTCCTGGACGCGGCCGCAGCGACCCTTCCGCTGATCGGCGCTTGCCCGGGAGATGTCGCTCACCGGCAGGCTGTTGATGCGCGTCCCCGGCTGATACTGGGAGATACGGGCGAGGCCGGTATCAAGGACGAAGCGGATGCCGGGGATGGTCAGCGACGTCTCGGCGACGTTCGTGGCCACGACGATCTTGGCCCCGTGCACGGAATAGACGCGGCCCTGCTGGGCGGCCGGGAGGCGGGCGTAGAGGGGGAGGATCGTCGTCCCGACATAATGCTTGCCCGCGAGCTTTTCGCAGGTCTCGAGGATGTCCTGTTCAGTCGGCATGAAGACGAGGATGTCCCCGGGGCCGTGACGGGCCTTGAGCCTTTCTACGGCCTTGACGGCCCGCTCGACGTAATCCGTGTCCTCGGCCCGTCGGGCCGCGGCATCGTCGGGCTCGTATTCGATCTCGACCGGGAACATGCGCCCCCCAATGTGGATGACGGGCGCGCGCCCGAACGCCTTGCTGAACTTTTCCGTGTCGAGCGTCGCCGAGGTGATGACGAGCTTGAGGTCGGGCCGGGCGTCGAGGAGCGTCCGGGCGATCCCGAGCAGAAAATCGATGTTGAGGCTCCGCTCATGGGCCTCGTCGACGATGAGCGTGTCGTATTCGTAGAGGCGGGGGTCCGCCTGCGTCTCGGCGAGGAGCATGCCGTCCGTCATGATCTTGACGTAGGCGTCACGTGAGGTCCGGTCCTGGAACCGGATCTTGTAGCCGATCGACCGGCCCAGGGGCTCGCCGAGCTCCTGGGCGATGCGGTGGGCGATGGTGATGGCCGCGATGCGGCGGGGCTGGGTACAGCCGATCTTGCCGACCGCGCCGCGCCCTGCCTCGAGGCACATCTTCGGGATCTGGGTGCTCTTGCCGCAGCCGGTTTCGCCCGAGATGATGACGACCTGGTGGTCCCGGATGGCCCGGACGATGTCCTGCCTTCGGGCGACGATGGGCAACTCGCGCGGATAGTGCAGGGCGGGACAGCGAGCGATCCGGGCTTCTTTTTCGCGGATGGAAGCTTCGAGCCGTTTTTCGAGGCCGTCCAGAGCTTCGAGGGCGGTTTTCGGGTCGCGGGCACGTTGGCTCTTGTCGACGAAGGTCTGGAGCTTCCGGCCGACATAAGCCCGGTCCCGGAGCATGGATCGCTGAAGGAGGCCCCGAACCCTCCGGACCGCGGCCCCGATATCAAGCCCTTCCACCCGCGCCTTGTCCATGGCCGGATTGTACCAGATATCCGCGCCCAGGCGCGAGGCGCCGTCGATGGGATCGCCGGCTCGGGACTCAGGGACATCCCTCCGGAAGACGCGGAAATGCCCCAGCGAGTCATTTCCGCTCCCCTTACGGTCCTCTCTCTCCCCGTCCTGTCGGTACGGGGAACCGTGCCCGTTCGGACCTTCAGAGGGCTTCCGTCAGGATATCCCCTCCGTCCCTCGCACGGCGATCCACCTCCAGTCCGCGATGGGAAGTCTTTGTCAAAGGGCTTAAAAGACCGTGCGGACTTCATACCGATGCGCCGGAAGCGGCGGCGAGGAGGTTCGCCCCGCAAACCCCAGTTGGGAAGGGGACCCATCGCTCTCGCGATGGGGGAACCTGCCTGCAGGTTCCCGGGTCTGGGGTCAAGGGGCGGCCTCCGAACCCCGCGAAGGCGCCCTCACGCCAGCCGCGCCCCGAGGCGGCGAGCCCTATTTCATGAGCTCGAGGGAGGTGTGCTCGCCGGGCTTGGATTGGTAGACCAGCTTTCCGTCCATGAAGACGGCCTCGGCGATGGACATGGTCCCGAGGGGGTGACCCCTCAGGACGAGGATATCGGCGTCCTTGCCGGGCTCCAGGCTTCCGACCCTGTCGGCGATCCCGGCGATCCGGGCGGCGTCGATGGTCACGGCCCGGAGAGCCGCGTCCTCGGGCATCCCGTACCGACAGGCGAACGCCGCGACCTCCAGCGGGTCCCCCCCGGTCAGGCCGGCGGCGGGCCACTGCCAAAGTCCTTCCTTGGAGCGGAACGCCAGGACGATCCCGGCCCGGGCGAGGGCGGCGGGGTTGGAGTTGCTGAAGCCGGCGTCTTCGACGTTGCCGACGCCGCGCATGATGTTCTCGAGGATGACGGGGACCTTCCGTTTCCTGATCTCGTCGACGACCTTGTAGGCGTCCGTCGCCCCGTCCAGGATGATCTTCAGCGCGAACTCGTCGGCCAGCCGGAGGGCGGTCAGGATGTCGTCCCTCCTCTCGGCGTGGACGATGACCGGCATCTTTCCGTCAACGACCGGAACGAGAGCTTCGAGAGACAGGTCCCGCTGGGGCGCCGGGTCCTTTTTCTTTTTGTCGTAAGCCGCCCACGAATCCCGGTATTCGACGGCCTTGGTCAGCGTCTCCCTGAGGACGGCGGCGATGCCCATCCGCGTCGAGGGCATCTGCCCTTTCCTGCGGGCCTGAGCGCCGAGGCCGAAGACCATGACGGCATGGTCCTTGATGATCATCCGGTCCACGACGTCCCCCGTCGTCTTGAGGGCGACGCCCTGCCCGCCGATGACGTTCAGGTCTCCCGGTGTGACCAGGGCCGACGTGATCCCGAGCTGGTGGGCCAGGAAGAAATGCGTGTCCTGGGGCTCGACGCCGTGCTTGGCCTCAACCTCCGGGGTCACGGGCCGCGAATTCTCGTCGATCGTCGACTGCATCCGCCAGTTCGAGCCCAGGCCGATGTGCGTCCGGGCCTGGACGAGCCCCGGCATGACGACGAACCCGTTGGCGTTGATGATCGGAGTGCCGTCGGGGATGGGCACGTCCTTCCCGGCCTTTTCGATCTTTCCGTCCTTGACCAGGACGACGCCGCCCTCGATGGGGGGGCCGGCCATGGTATAGACGGTTCCGCCCTTCAGGGCGAACCGGGAGGCGCCCTTGGCCGCCGCGGGCACTGCCAACGGGCCGGGGGCAGGGGTGGAGGACACCTTGACGGCACTCGACGCCGAGGGGTTCTTGTATTCGACCTTGCCGTCGATGAGCACCGCGCGCACCGAAGTCAGGAACTCGAAGGGCGCGCCGTCGAGGAGGACGAGGTCCGCGTCCTTCCCGGCCTCGATGCTCCCGATCCTTCCGGCCAGGTCGACGGCTTGGGCCGCCCAGATCGTTATGGCGCGGAGGGCGTCCTGCTCGGTCATCCCGTATCGGACACACAGGGAGGCGAACTGACGCAGGTTCTGCTGTTCGGGCCCGGCATCGGTCTGCAGGGAGACCTTGATGCCGGCCGCGGCCAGGATCGCCGGAACATTGGCGAACACCATGGAGTTCTGCGGGTACGTGTCGAAAACGGCCGGTCCGACGTTGACGTAGATGTCCTTCCGCTTCGCGAGCTCGTCCACGATGAGGTAGGCCTTGTCGGAGTGCCCCAGGCTGAGCCGGAACCCGAACTCGTCGGCCAGGCGGATGGAGCTCATGATTTGGGAGGGGGTGTAGCAATGGATGTGGACGGGGATCTCCCTCTTCAGGGCCCGGACGAGGGTCTCCTTACCGAGATCCCGCTTGGGCGGGAGGGCGTCCTTGCCGGCCTTCTTGTCGCTCTCGTATGTTTCCCAGCTCTTCTGATATTCCCGGGCCTCGGTGAAGGCCTTCCGGGCTACGAAGTAGACGGCCATGACCGTGGAGGGCATCTGCTTCAGGTTGGCGTAATAACCGGAGGGGTTGCCCTCGATGGCCATCTTGAGGTCGCAATCCTCCTTGAGGACCATTTCGGCAGGGGAGGCCTTCTTCATTTTGACGGCGACGCTCGTTCCGCAGATGACGTTCAGACTGCCCGGGCGCGAAACGACGGTGGTCACGCCGCCCGCGAGGGCCGCCGGAATGGCCGGATCGTCGAAATCGAAGGAATCCAGGGCCCGGACCTGGGGCGTGATGGGATTGGTCGCCTCGTTGCCGTCCAGGTTCTCTTCAACGGCCGGGACGGGGTAAACGCCCAGATGGCCGTGGATGTCGATCATCCCCGGGATGACGGTTTCGGCCTCGATCACCCGGGCGCCTGCGGGGACGGGCACGTCGCGTCCCACCCTCACGATCTTCCCGTTTTCGATGACGATCGTCCCGTTCTCGATCGTCCCGTTGATGACCGTATGGATCTTCCTGGCCTTGATGACCAGGGTCTCCTGGGCGGAGAGAAGCGGGAGGGCGGCGGCCAATCCAAGGCATGCCGCCAGCCGCGAGATCGTGCGAAGGGTTTTGATGAACATCGTGCCTCCTTTTCGGGCGAAACCAGGTCGGTCGGGCGCCTCTTTTAGGCGGCGGAAGGTATATTGGGATATCGAGCCGCGGCCCTCAAGGGGCCTTTCGAAAGGCCCCTTGAGGACGTAGGCTCAGGAACAGGAAAGAGAGGTTAGAACGTAAACTTCAGGCCGAGCCGGAAGACTCGGGGATCGACGACCATGTAGGGGAGACCCATATCGGCGCCATAGAACACGTTGTTGTAGGTGCCGTATTGGCCCCACGGGATGGCCTGGTTCAACACGTTGAACATGTCGAGCATGACCGAGAAGCGCATCGTCCGATAGGCGAAAGATTTCTCCAGCCGGAAGTCGAGGTTGTTATTGGCGTCCATCCGACTGCCTCCCATGGGCTCGAGCAGCAGGTAGGGTTTCGTGGCCTGATCGAGCTGGGTGAGCGTGATCGTCTTGGTCCAGGTCCGGCCCGAGTTGTACACGTAGACTGCGCTGACGTTGATGTCCCACGGGAGGATGTAGGAAGCCATGATCTTGAAGACGTGCGGGGGACTGATGGATGACCGGCCGTAGAGGTTGATCTGGAGGTTCGGGTCCCAGTAGTTCCCGGTCCCGCCTGTGCCGTAGGACCCGGTCGCCGTATGGGCGTTGGAATAGCTGCCCTCCTCCTTGCTGTAGGTGTAGGAGGCGAACATTTGCCACCGGTCCGCGAACCTCTTGTTGAACGTGAACTGGATGCCGGCGTACTTCCGGGACGGGTCGACCATGACGATGTTGGGGTCGGCGGCGCCGATGTCCCTGCCGACCTTGGGATTGGTGATCAGATAGTGGGGCGTCGTCCCGGCGTTGGTCTGATTATAGACCGTCATGGTCTCGCCCGTGACCGGATTGGTGTAGGGCACCGGTTCGAACGTCGCATTGAGATTGACCGAATCGACGAAATCGAGCCATTTCTTATAGATCAAGGACACACTTGCCGACAGGTTCTTGCCGAGGACCTGCTCGATGCCGAGGACGGCTTGGTTCATCGAGGGATTCTTGAGGTCAGGGTCGACAGAATAAAGGTCCTTGCCGTATTGCGTGTACCAGTAATTAAAGTTCCCGGTCGCGTCGGCCAGGTAGTACTCAACATTTCCCTGGGGCGTCAGGTTCCAGAAATTGTACGACCGCGTCCCTTCGTAGTACTTGCCGATATGCGCCTTGAGGACGGTCGTCTGGTTCCTGGTGATGTCCCAGACTAGGCCGAGCCTCGGCTCGAGGCCCATATGGGGCTTCCAGACTGTTGCGTCGAGATTCGGGACCGTGCCCCGGGCGACGTTGTAGCGGAGGCCGGGATTGATGACCAGCGAGTCGTTGATGCGCCAGTCGTCCTGGATATAGAAGGAGTACAGCCAATTGTCGAAGCCTTGGTAGCCGTGCTCCTTGACACCCAAGTAGGGCACACCGTCCAAAGGTAAGTAATAGATGCCGCCGGGGATGGTCATATCCCAGTAGCCGCCGCTCCGCTCGGCCTCGACTCCGACCTTGAGGTCGTGGGAGCCGGCGAGGTTCTCGACCCTTTGGGATAAGGCCCCCCGGAGGCTATACTTGTGGTCGGGCTGATATGACCACCAGTAACAGGCGTGTGTGCCGTTGACCAGGTCCCAGAACCCGGAGATGTTATGATCGCGGTGCGAGGGATAGCGGGCCCAACTCCCCCAGTTGCCCCCGAACTTGAGCTCGAAAATGGAATCGGTCGAGAAGGTGTGGAGATAGGACGCGTTGACGAGGTTCGACTTCCACTTGTCGTCCCAGTTGCCGTTGGCGCTGACGAGGGAGTCCATCTGGGTCCTGAGGGCCGTGTAGGTGTGGGTCTCGAAGGACGCCTGGATACGATCCTTCTGTGAGAACTGGAAGGTCAGCTTCCCGTAGATCTTCGGAAGCGTCCTCGGGCTGTCCTTGCCGGTGGACTTCAGCTTGATCGTCGTCTTGAAGTATTCGTAGCCGCCGAAGAACCAGAGCTTGTCCTTGATGATGGGGCCGCCCAGGTGGGCGCTGGCGCTGACGTAATCGGTGGCCGGCGTCTCCCCCAGAAGTTTCCACTTGGGATCGTCTTTCTTGATGTTCGAGCTTTGCCACGTGCCGCCTCGATAGAGGAATTGGGCGTCGCCGTGGAACTCGTTGCCGCCCGACTTGGTGATGATGTTGATGGCCGAGCCCGTGAACCCGCCGTACTCGGCCGGCGCGCCCAGGGCTATGACCTGCTCCTCCTCGACGACGTTGTAGTCGATGGGCACCGAATACTGTCCGCCGCCGAACCAGGAGTTGGTGACGTCGGCGCCGTCGATGTTCCAGGAGTTGCCCGACTGGTCGCCGCCGCCGTAGGCGCTGAGCTGGGTGACGCCGGGGGCGAGGTTGAGGATGGCGTGCGTATTCTGCGAGGTGGGCATGGAGGCCAGAAGGTCCTTGGAGATGTAGGTCCTGGCCAGCGAGGAGTTCGTGACGTCGACGATCGGGGCTGCCCCGACGACGTTGACCTCCGTCTCCAGCCTGGCCTGGGCCAGCGTGAGGTCCACGGTGGCCGTCATCCCGGCGTGGATGCTGATGCCGGTGATCTTGGCCGGAGCGAAACCGCTCAGTTCGGCGTTGATCTCGTAGGTCCCTGTGGACAGCGCGAGGATCCGGTAACCTCCGTCAGCCCCGGTGACCGCCGAGGGCTTGCCCATCATGTTGGGCGAAAGTACCCATACGGTGACGCCCGGCAGCGGACCGCCGGAGGCGTCCTTGACCGTGCCTTGGATGACCGCCGTTTCCTTCGTCTGCGCCGTGAGGAAGCCGGCGGCCAGGACCAAGAGCATGAGGCTCAAGGTCCATAACCGTTTGCTGTTCGACATACTCTTTCCTCCTGATTGGAATTGAATATCGTGACCGAATCCTCGCCGGGCATGCCGAGAAAGGGATCCCTGAGAGGTCGGCTTTTTCACTTGACGACCGCCGTGATGTCCTTGGCCAGCTTGAGGAGGACGTCGAGGTACTTGGCCTCGACGCTCTCGAGCGAGTTCTGGATGATCGAGAAATCGAAGGAGACGGCGCCCGCCGGCCGTCCCGTCTCGAGGTTGAAGAAGGGCGCCCCGATCACGATCTGGCCGACGATGTATTCTTCGTTGTTGACCGCGAATCCCTGACGCCGGACCTTCTCCAGCTCGGCCAGGAACGCGCTCTTGTTCGTGATCGAACGTTCAGTCTTCCTGATGAAATCCAGCCTCCCGAGGATGTCCAGGCATTCCTTTTCCGGGAGGTTCGCCAGGATGGCCTTGCCGATGGACGAGCAGTGGATCGCCGAGTTGACGATCGGCAGGGCGTAGGTCAGCGCGTCCTTGGCCGCCCGATAATAGACCTGGACGAGGATGTCGCCTTCGAGGATCCCCACGTCGATCGTGATCCCGTGTCGTTCGTAAACCTCATCGACGATCGGCGCGATGACCTGCCGGAGGCTGAAGCTCTTGACGAGGTTCAGGCCCAGAGCGTAAGCTTTCGGGCCGGGCGAGAGGAGCTTGGTCCGGGGATCCTTGTTCAGATAATTGAGCGCGACGAGGGTGTTGCAGAACCGGAAGGCCGAGCTCGGATCGATGTCGAGGATCTGGGAGATCTCTTTAAGGCTGAGGCTGCTGCGCTCCGGACGGAACAGGCTGAGGATCCGGAGACCTTTGGAGAATGGATTGGAAAAATAGAGGGACGGCCGCTTGGCTTCCCGCTTTTTCACCGCGCTCTCCAAATTGTTAAATACATAACATGATTACGATATTGATAATATTAAATCCCCCAATAAAATGTCAAGAGTTTTTTAAAAATTCATCGTTTATAATGAGCGGGACGCCGGATGGAATTCGAAGAGAGGATCAGGGAACGCATCAGGGCCATCCCCAGGGGAAAGGTGGCTACGTATGCTCAGATCGCCGCGCTGGCCGGGAATCCTCGGGGAGCGAGGCAGGTCGCGCGCGTTCTGCATTCCTGTTCCGGCACGGCTGGGCTTCCGTGGCATCGTGTCATCAACAGCCGCGGCGGGATATCTCTCAAGCGCGGGCGGGGTTTCGAGGATCAGAAGCGACTCCTCGCGGGGGAAGGCGTCAGGGTTGGGCGCGGCGGGCGCGTCGGCCTCGATGAATTCCAATGGCAGCCGGGCTCGGTTCCTTCCAAAGGCGCCAAAGAATTCCTAAAAGCGCTCGAGTCCCTTGGTCTTCGTCGCCGCCGAAGGACTCGGGGACATCCCTCCTGATTTGACATCTTCGTGGTCGCGGTGTTAGAAAGATGCCGCGATGTCCATTAAAGATCTCATCGAACACGACCCGGGGCGACGCTCTTTTCTGAAGACGCTGGCCGCCGGCACTGCCGCCGCGGTCGCCGGCCGGAGCCTGCCCGTGTTCGGGCAGGAACGCCCGTCTCCGGCCCTGCCCGTCGGGCCAGGGAAGATCGTCAGGGACGGCATGGTCTATCGACGCCTCGGCCGAACGGGCCTTCATATCTCGGAGATCTCCCTCGGCGGGAGCCCGCTCCCGGATGAAAGGCTCCTCTTCCGGCTCATCGAACGCGGCATCAACTATCTCGACACGTCGGAGAGCTACGAGAACGGGAACGTCGAGCGCCTGGCCGGCAGGGCCTTCAAGGCCTTCGGCCGGGACCGGATCATGGTCCACACCCGGTTCCATCTCCGGGACCGCTCGACGGAAGCAGGCATCATCGCCTCGGTCGAGGCGAGCCTGCGGCGTCTCGGGACCGACCGCGTCGAGGTCCTGGGCATCCACGGCGTCGAGGACCCGAAGGACCTCACCGACGGGCGCGTCCTCGGGGCGTTCGAAAAGCTCAAGGCGCAGGGCAAGTTCCTCTTCCGGGGCGTGACCTGTCATGTCAACCAGCACACCGTCGTCCCCGAAGCCGTGGCGTCCGGGCTCTACGACATGGTCCAGATCGGCTACAACGTCTTCGACATCCAGGAGACCGAAAAGGACGTAAAGGCCTACAGCGACTATCTCGGCGAAAGCGGCGTCCGCAGGCTCATCGATCTCGCGGCCGCGAAGGACGTCGGCGTCACGGCGATGAAGGTCCTCAAGGTCGGAGGCCGTCGCCAGGACCTCGCCGGAACCGCGACCGGCGGCACGACGCTCTTCCAGGCCATGTTGAAATGGGCCCTCGCCGACGACCGGGTCGCCGCCGTCGTGACCGAGATCCTGAACGAGTCGCAGATGGAGGAGGACCTGGCCGTCGTCGGGCGCCCCCTGACGGCCGCCGACCGTCGTGTCCTCCATGATCACGTCGCCGCGAACACGCGGGGAACCTGCCATTTCTGCGGCCTGTGCCAGGCCGCCTGTCCCGCCGGCGTCCGGACTGCGGACATTTCGCGGAGCCTGACTTACGCCGAGAGCTACGGGAAGACGGAGCGCGCCCGCTCGGAGTATCGGGGGATTTCCGGAGAGCGCGGCGCCCGAGCCTGCCGGGATTGCGGCGCCTGCGAGCGGGCCTGCCCCTACGGCGTACCCGTGCGCGACAGGACGCGCCACGCCTCCTGTCTTTTCGGCTGACCGCCGGCTCAGTCGTTAGGCCTAATCGATAACCCCCGCTTCCCCGGCGACCGCGCCCGTTGAGGCGTTGGCCAGGTCCAGGTCCCCGACCTCGAGCCCTTTCTTGAGGACGAGCCCTTTCTTCCGCATCCGGTTGAGGTCGAGGCTGGGGGTGTCCGTCCATTCCAGGGTGTATTGCCAGGCGTCCAGGATCTCGTCCCCGCAGCCGATCTTGAGCGCGAGGAGGTCATGGAACTCCGCCACCCCGCCCTCGGCCGCCGTCCCGGCGTAGGCCGCGACGAACTTGTAGATCAGGAATTTTCCCCGCCGGAGGGGGAGTTCACCGATCTGGGTCCGGCTTCCAGGAGGATAGGGGACGGGCAGGAAATCGATCGTCCGAAGGGTCTCGAGGTTGAAATCTGCCCCCTGGACGATCCCGGCAAGCCGGTAGGTTTTGACCTCGGGCGAAGGCGCGGCAAGGGGCGCCGTCCTCAACAGAATCGCCGCCCAAAGGACAAAAATACCCATCGCCCCGGAATTTTAGAGAATCGGGGGCCCGGAAGTCAACCGAATTTCATTTGACCCGTTCGCCGACTCTACCCCGCCTTTGATGGCGGGGAATCGAGGGGTTGACTTAGGGGCCGAATTCCGATATCATTTCCAATCATTTTACCGGAAAGAGTGGAACTGACATGATCACAATGAGATTGATGCGATTTGGCGCGAAAAAAAGACCTTTTTACCGTATCGTCGTGATGGATTCCGAACGGGCCCGCCAGAGCCAGGCCCTGGACACCATCGGGACCTACAATCCCATGACGGAACCCGCGGAGATCAGGATCGATCAGGACAAAGCCAAACACTGGATCGGGAAAGGGGTTCAGCTTTCCAAGACCGTCGAATCCCTCCTGCATAGAGTCTCCAAGAGCGTAAACGCCGCTCAAGATCCGAAATCTTAAAGGAGGTCACCGTGAAGGAACTCGTAGAGTTGATCGCCAAAGCGCTCGTTGACAGCCCGGACAGGGTGCAAGTTTCCTTGCTCGAAGGCGAACAGACCACCATTCTTGAGCTCAAAGTCGCCCCGGAGGACCTGGGCAAGGTCATCGGCAAACAGGGACGGACGGCCCGCGCGATCCGCATCATCCTTGGCGCCGCCGGGATGAAGCTCAAGAGGAGATTCAACCTCGAGATCATCGAGAAAGTCTAATTTGATCAGGATAGCGAGGGTCCTCAGGAGCCAGGGCAGGGACGGCGAGCTCAAGCTGAAGTTGTACCTGGGCGGCCCCCGGGGGTCTTTTTTTTTTCTAAGATATACGTCGATAAACGAGGGAGGTACGATCCGTACGAGGTCGAATCCCTGAGGATCGACCGGAATTCTCCCTTCCTGAAGCTTCGGGGCGTCGATTCCCTGGCCGCGGCCGACGGCCTCGCCGGGTTGGACGTTTTTGTCCCGGAGGAAGCGCTTGCCCCGCCCGGGGAGGGGAGCTTTTACGACTTCCAGATCATCGGGAGTGAGGTCGTCGCGAAGGACGGGGTATCGATCGGGACCGTGAAAGGCCTGCTCCCGGTCGGGGACCGAAATCTCCTGGTCGTCGACCGCGGAGGCCGCGAGGTCCTCATCCCGTTCGTCGAGTCCCTCTGCCTCGAGGTGGACGCCGCGGCGAAGAGGATCCGGGTGGACCTTCCCGACGGTCTTTTGGACTTGAATGATATTTGATATAATCACTATCTTCCCTGAAATGTTCGCGAGCGTCTTTTCAGGGGGTGTCGTCCGGCGGGCCGTCGACAAGGGCCTGATGGAGGTGCGCGTCCACGACCTTCGGGACTACACGCACGACAGGCACCGGCAGGTCGACGACAGGCCCTTCGGTGGCCTGGAAGGGATGGTCTTCAAGCCGGAGCCGGTCTTCCGGGCGGTGGAAGCCGTCCGGGGTTCGTCCCCGGCGCGGGTCATCCTGCTCTCGCCGCAGGGACGAAAGCTCGATTCCCGGCTGGCCGGGGAGATCGCGGGGTATTCCCGAGCGATCCTCATCTGCGGCCGGTACGAGGGCGTCGACGAGCGGGTCGTCACGTCCCTGGTCGACGAGGAGGTCTCGATCGGCGACTACGTCCTGACGGGCGGGGAGCTCGCGGCCGTCGTCGTCGTCGACGCCGTCTCCCGGTTCCTGCCCGGCGTGGTGGGCCGGGAGGAATCGGTCCGGCACGATTCGTTCGCCGAGGGGCGGCTGGATTTCCCGCAGTACACGCGGCCGCGGGACTTCCGGGGGATGAAGGTCCCCCAGGTCCTCTTCTCCGGCGACCACGCGAAGATCGGGCGATGGCGGATGAAGAAGGCCCTGGAAAAGACATTGGCCGGGAGGCCCGATCTCCTGGACAGGATCCTCTCTCCGGAGGAGCAAGAGATCCTCGAGGAAATACGGAAAGAAAGGAAAGAGCAATGAGCCTGATCGACACGGTCGAGGAAAAGCAATTGAAAAAGGGGCAGGAGCCCTTCAACGTCGGGGATACGGTCAAGGTCCACGTCATCATCAAGGAAGGGGACAAGGAGCGCATCCAGATCTTCCGCGGCGACGTCATCGGCCGGAAGGGCTCGGGCGTCCGGGAAGCCTTCATCGTCCGCAAGGTCTCTTTCGGCATCGGCGTCGAGAGGTCCTTTCCCCTCCATTCTCGGATGATCAAGACGATCGAGGTCGTCCGGAAGGGCCGGGTCAAGAGGGCCAAGCTGTACTACCTCCGGGACCTCAAGGGCAAGGCTGCCCGGCTCAAGGAAGAGCGGCGCCCCTGACTCTCCCGCCGTGGCGGACTTCCGGATCGAGAAGAAGTGCTTCGCAAGGGGCTTCCGGTCGGTCGCCGGAGTGGACGAAGTCGGCCGGGGGGCCCTGTTCGGCCCCGTGGTGGCCGTCGCCCTGAGCTTCCCTTCCCGGTTCTTCGGCCCCCGGAGGCCCGCCTGGACAAAAGAAATTAACGACTCCAAGCTCCTTTCTCCGACTAAAAGGACGGGCCTGGTCAGGGTCATCCTCGCGGAGACCCTGTCTCTGGGCGTCGGCACGGCCTCCAACGCCGAAATCGACGCCCTGAACATCCTCCGGGCCTCGGAACTGGCGATGAAGAGAGCGGTTGCTGATATGACGAGCAGGCCCGGCATGGTGCTTGTTGACGGCTTCCCCCTGAAAGATGTAGATTATCCTCAGATGGGCGTCCGCGGGGGCGACCGGAAGAGCGTATCGGTGGCCGCGGCCTCCATCGTGGCCAAGGTCCTGAGGGACGGTCTGATGGAATTCTTTGACACGATCTTCGGGGGGTACGGGCTGGCCGGACACAAAGGTTACGGGACGGCGGAGCATTACCGGGCCCTCCGCACCCTCGGCCCGACCGGCCTCCACCGGCGGAGCTTCAACCTGAAGATCGGGGAGGGCCCGAGGACATGAACGGCAAGGTCGACCGGATCCGCGTCATCGAATCAGCGGAGAAGCACGTCAAGGCCGGAAAGCTCAAAGAAGCGATCGCCGAGTACGAGCGGCTTCTCGGCGGGGTCCCCCAGGACTTCGCCATCAGCAACATCATCGGCGACCTCCATATCAGGCTCGGCCAGAACGACAAGGCTGCGGCCGCCTTCAGGGACGTGGCGACCGAATACGAGAAGCGGGGCCTCTATTCCCAGGCCCTGGCTGTCTTCAAGAAGGTCGTCAAGATCAAGCCCGACGACCCCGAGAACTCCGTCAAGCTCGCCGACCTCTACAGCCTCCAGGGGTTCACGGCCGAGGCGAAGAAAGAATATGCCAGGACGGCCGCCCATCTGGTGAAGGCTGGCCAGCCCATGGACGCCATCCGGGTCTATGAGAAGATCGTCCGTCTGGACAAGGACGATCTCGAATCCCGCCGAAAACTGGCCGCCCTATATCGGGATCAGGGATTCAAGGACGCCGGAGCCGAACAGATGGACGAGATCGCCGACGCGATGCTGGCCCGGGACGATCCCGAGGAGGCCGAGAAGTGCTTCCTTGAAGCCCGGAACCTCAGCCCGGCCCACCCGAGGACCCTCCTGGGACTGGTCGAGGTCTTCAAGCGCAAGGGCCGGAAGCAGGATGCCGTCGACCTCTTGGAAAGTGCCCTCAAGCAGGATCCCGAAAACCCTCACATCCTCAACCTGATCGGGAACTTCGCCTTCGAGGGCGGTGACATGGCAAGGGCCGAAGAGGTCTTCGCCCAGATCGTCCGGATCCACCCGATGAACGTCAACGCCCGGATCAAGCTGGGCCGCATCCACATCGGGCAGGATGATCTCGACCGGGCCTTTGAGCTCTACGAGCCTCTCATCAACAATCTCATCAAGAAGCAGAAAGAGGAGAAGGCCGTTGGGCTCCTGGGACTCATCCTGGCGGCCCGGAAGAGCCACCTGCCCTCCCTGGACAAGCTCTCCGCCATCTACAGAGCCAACAAGGACTTCGCCAAGCTCGAGGTTGTCGATAGGGTCATCCTCGAAGAGTTCCGGCGGCTGAATCAGGCGGACAAGGCCTTGGTCGTCCTTTCGGAATTGACCAAGATCCGGCCGGACGACTTGGATCTCTTCAAGGAGCACAAGCAGTCCCGGAAGGACCTCGGCCTTCCGGAAGAAGAGGACCACCCGGATGAAGGCTGGGCCGTTTCGGGCAAGGACCGGGAGATCATCCAGCAGACACTGGACCAGGCGGACCTCTACATCCAGCAGGGGCTCGTCCGCAACGCCCGGAGGATCCTCGAGAACCTGAGGATGAAGTATTCCGACGATCCGTTGATCATGCAGAAGATCTCGGTGCTCGACGAGATCCGGGGCCAGATGAGCGAGGAAGAGATTCGGATCCGGGTGGAGAAGGCTCAGGCCCTGGATACGCAGGCCCGGGAGAGGGGGATGCGGGCCGCCCGGGATGCCGAAGCGAAAGGGCCCTCGAGGAAGGAGGAGTCGAGGCTGTCCCAGAAGGAGGAGCCCAAGGCTATTCGGTCGCCCTTCCCGGAGCAGATCCTCGACGAGGAGAAGTTCAGCACGGCGGACATCTTCGCGGAGACGGATATCATCCCGTTCCTCAGCCAGGACGGGAGTGAGAAGAAGTATTACGACCTCGCGGCCCGGGCCGAGGAGGAGGTCCGCATGATCGCGGCGATTCACTCCCGGCAGGCCGGGGGCGGCGCCACCCAGTTCGAGAAGGAGCTCTCGGTCATCGTCGCCGACTTCAAAAAGGGGCTCAAGGAGAAGGTCCTCGCCGACGACCTCGAGATCCATTACCAGCTCGGGATCGCCTTCCTGGAGCAGGGGCTCACGAACGAAGCGATCGAGGAGCTCACCCTGGCCAGCAAGGACAAGGCCCGGGCGATGGAATGCTACGACGTCATCAGCCACTGCTATAAGACCCGGAAGGATTTCTCGGAGGCCGAGCGATGGCTGAACAAGGCTATCCTGATGACGAAGCAAGGCACGGAACCCTACTTCGCCCTCATTTACGACCGGGCCCTCCTCTCCGAGGAAGCCCAGGAGACCGAGAAGGCCCTCTCCCTGTACCGGGAGATCCAGAACTGGAATCCCGTTTACCGCGGCATCGCGGACAAGGTCAGCAGTCTCGAAAAACCGGTCGCCTGAGCGGCCGTCCCGCCATCAGAACGCCGAGACCAGGCCGATCCCCGCCCTCGCGTGCCGTCCCGCCGGACCCCTGATGACCCAGGTGACCTCCGCCGTCGCCCGGAGGTTCCGGCGCACGAGATAGCCGGCGTGGAGGGTCGCCGAGGAGGACTTGAGATCCGCCTGTCCGGAATCGACGACGTTGAGAAGCCCCACGGCGTACCAGCGTCCGTTGTCCCCGTCCGGCCGGAAGATGAGTTCGGCGAACCCGCCCCGGGTGCGGATCTCCGTCGGCCGGAAGGCGTAAAAGAACGGATTATCGTCTCTCCGTTCCATATATTGCAGGTTGAGCTGGAACGGGGCTGCGTCCACCGTAGCGTCGGCGCCGGCCATCCAGAGGCCGTTCAACGCCTCCGCCTGCCTCTCCTTTCCCAGGTATCCGAATCCGCCCAACCGCAGGCCTCCGCCGAAGTCCTGCGAGGCGCGGAAGAAGAGGTTCTTGTACCGGTCGCCGTCGAAGTTCCCGAAGGGGTCGGTCGGGTCGAGCCCGCTCCCGTTGACGATCTCGAGGCAGATGTCCGTGCCGCCCTTCAGCCCGAGAGTGGCCATGATGCCCCGGTCATAGGTCAGGTCCGCCTTCGAGCTCCCGACCTTGGCGGCGTAGATCGCGTAATCTTCGAACGGCAGGCGCAGCTCCCTCTTGAACAGGGGGTCGGAGACCTGGAACTGCCCGACGTAGAGGTCGAGGTCCGGGCCGAAAAGGTCGTTGATCATGACGAAAGCGTCCTCGAGCCCGGCCACCTCGCCGCGCTCGCCGAAAAAGAAGTAGAAATAATAGGAGACGTGCTTCGTGATCTCCCCCCCCGAAAGGAATTTCAGGAGGTAGGGGGCGGTGAAATCGAGCGCTTTCGAGCGCCCGTTGTCGAACGCCAGGAACCCTTCCAGCCGGAAGGCGAAGGGGACGTCCCTCAGGAGGGACAGCCGGTCATCGCCGGTCTCGACGTAATACCGCGGCGTCTCCTTGTCCTTGATGACGAAGCCGTTCGCGGCGAAATCCTCGCCGTAGGGCTTGAGCTTGGGGAACGGCGAATGGCAGGTCTTGCAGGTCATCCCGTACTTCCGGGCGAACGCCGGCATCGCGGACGCCTGCCCCGCCGCGGCCGCCAGGACGATCGCCGCTCCCAGCGCGGTCCCGATGATTCTCCTCATCTCGGCCTCCTTCTTCCGCCGTCGCTCTGTTAATCGACGATCGTGACCGTTGTCGTGTGCCGGTTGACCTCGACGATCTCGGCCTCGTCCGGGGGCACCCCGAGGAAATCCGCGACCGGTTTGACGAGCTTCTGGTAATTGAGGACCGCCGTGACCGCGAGCGGCCCGGGCGGGATGTCCTGGGGGAGGCCGAACGTGCAGGTCTCGAGCTTGGTCTCGCGGGGGCCGATCCTGTAATCGACGCCCTGGGACTTCGTGTTCCATTGCTGGATGGTCATCCGGCCCTGGGGGTCGAAGTAGGGCATCCGGAAGATCCTGTCCCCGGGCGGGACCCCGTCGCGGGGCACGCCCTTGAAATTCGGATCGCCGAGCGCGATCCCCATGTCCTGGTAGGCGAGGGCGTCCGATCCGATGGTGTATTCTTCGCCCTCGAATCCCTTTTTGTCCACGGGGAGGTGATACACCTTGCCTGCGGCGTCCTTCGCTTCGACGTGCATCCAGACGATGCGATCCTCGACCGAGCCCGTCGGGAACTTGTGACCGGTCTTCTGGTTAAAGAGGGCGATGGTGAACCGGACCTTGTCCCCGGGCTGGGCCTCGCGGATGTCGGGATGGATCCGGAGCTCGATGGTCCCCCGGACCTTGCCGTTGTCGTGGGCACCGTGGAAGAGGTGCTGTCGGGCGTCGGGGTAGGCGTTCCCCATGGCCGCGGTCTTGGCCGGGGCGTAGGTCATGTGGCAGTCATGGCACTTGACGCCCTGCTTGGCATAGGGGCCGTCCTTCCATTCGAGGTGCGTCGACTTGACCCAGATCCCGTACGGGTCCTTTTCGTTGTGGCAGGTCCCGCAGAAATCCGCCGTCCCGAGGAATTCCGACTTGACCATGTCGTGCTCCGGCGAGTTATTCCCCTCCCGCGGCCCATACTTAGCCCTTCCGGGCACCGAGACCCAGTTGAAGTTGTGGGGGGTGCCGCCGGAGAAGCCGGTGACGGTGTGGCAGACCTCGCACGATACGGACTCGTTGGCTCGGCTCATCTTGGCCGGGAGCGGCGGGGGCACGTCGCCGGCCAGGAAGGCGATAGGCGCGTGACATCCGTTGCAGCCGGCCTTGACGCCCGCCACGACGGTGTCCTTCCCGGCGTGCGGAACGGCCAGCTTGAAGTACTCGATCTCGTCCCAGTGATGGGTGTAGGCCTGGGACATCATGGCCTGTGTCCATTGCTGGTAGATGTCGGTGTGGCAGGATGCGCCGCAGAGCTTCGGCGGACTGTAGTCGTCGTACTTGCGCGTCCCGAGGGCCTCGTCCCCCGCTTTCTGGGCCTGAGAGAACGTCAGGCCGAGGAGCAGGACGATCGCCAGCACGGGGATGGATCCGGAAAAGGATCTTCTCATTGGGCTCACCTCCCGAGCTTGATACGTTCGCCGGGGCCAAACCCCGGTCTTCACGTCGGGGAAAAGAAGCGCCGCTCAGCATCAACCCTGAATGTAACCCGGGCATCCGTCCGGGGGCCGAACGGGTTGATTCCCTGACCTTCAGGAATGATAAAGCGGGCCGGGCCGGATTTCAAGTCCCCCGGCATCGTTCCGGTTGATTTTCGCCCGGCTTTGGGATAAAGGATTAGTGAACCCCGTGGGGAAGGAGGTGCATGGTGGATCGCAGGAATTTCCTAAGGCAAGGCGCGGCGACGGCGGCCGTCCTCGCGGCCGGAGGGGCGGGCTTCGCGGCCGCCTCCCAAAAGGAGGCCCCCCTCGCCGCCTCGAAGTTCAAGCTCAAATACGCCCCCTCGATCGGCCAGTTCAAGGCCCACGCCGGGGACGACCCCCTGGCCCAGATCCGGTTCGCGGCCGATGAAGGGTTCGCCGCCATGTTCGACAACGGGCTGATGGGGCGTCCTCCGGCCCAGCAGGAGTCCATCACCGGGGAGCTTCGCGACCGGGGCATGACCCTGGGCCCGTTCGTCCTGTATGCCGACTTCGGGAAGGAAAGCTTCGTCATCCGGGATTGGGACGTCCGCGACATGCTCCTCAAGAAGATGCGGCAGGGCGTCGAATCGTCCCGACGGACGGGCGCCAAGTGGGCGCTCGTCGTTCCCGGCCGTTACGACGAGAGCCTGGCCTGGGAATATCAGACGGCCAACGTCGTCGAAAATCTCAGGTTCTGCATGGATGTCTGCGAGGAGGCGGGGCTCATCGTGGTCCTGGAGCCCCTGAATCCCCGGGACCATCCCGGGCTCTTCCTGACGCGCATCCCCCAGGCCTGCCAGATCGTCCGGTCCGTCGCCAGCCCCTCCTGCCGGATTCTCAACGATCTCTACCACCAGCAGATCACCGAGGGCGACCTCATCCCGAACATCGATGCCGCCGGCGAGGACATCGCGGCTTACCACATCGGCGATAACCCCGGCCGCAAGGAGCCGGGGACGGGGGAGATCAATTTCAGGAACGTTTTCAAGCACCTTCACCAGCGGGGGTTCGCGGGCGTGCTGGGGATGGAACACGGCCAGAGCCTGCCGGGCAAGGCGGGGGAGAGGGCCGTCATCGACGCCTATCGCGCCTGCGACGGCTATTAACTGTTCGAGGAGGACCGAATGGAGATCACGAGACGCGATTTCATCAAGACGTCCATTGCGGCGTCGCTGGCGACCGCCATCCCGGGGAACCTCGGGCTCCACGCCGAAGGGACCGACGCTATCCGGATCGGCATGATCGGCTGCGGGGGGCGGGCGACCGGGGCGGCCCTCGATTGCCTGGAGGCTGCCGCCGGCGTCGAGATCGTGGCCATGTCCGACCTGTTCCAGGACCGCATCGCGAGCTGCCTCAAGGAGCTCGAGGGGAAGCACCCGGGCCGGGTCAAGGTTGCGCCCGACCGCTGTTTCACCGGCTTTGACGGCTACAAGGCGCTCTGCTCCCTTCCGGAGGTCAACCTCATCGTGACGGCGACACCCCCGGGCTTTCGGCCAATCCACTTCAAGGCCGCGGTCGAGGCGGGAAAGCACGTGTTCATGGAGAAGCCCGTGGCCGTCGACCCGGTCGGCGTCCGATCTGTCATCGCCACCTCGGAGCTGGCCCAAAAGAAGGGTCTGGCCGTCGTCGCGGGAACTCAACGGCGTCACCAATCCCGCTATCTCGAGGTGATGAAACGGATCCACGCCGGGGCGATCGGCGAGCTCGTCGGCGGCGAATGCTACTGGAACCAGGGGGAGCTCTGGGTGGTCCGGAAGACCCCGGAGATGTCGGACATGGAGTGGCAGTGCCGCAACTGGCTCTACTTCACCTGGCTTTCGGGCGACCACATCGTCGAACAGCACGTCCACAACATCGACGTCGTCAACTGGGCCTTCGGGACGCCGCCCGTCAAAGCAATGGGCATGGGCGGCCGCCAGGTGCGCACGGGCCCCGAATACGGGAACATCTACGACCATTTCGCCGTCGAGTTCGAGTACCCGAACGGCGCCCGCGTCCTGAGCATGTGCCGCCAAACGCCGGGCTGCGCCGACCGGATCGAGGAGAGGCTGGTCGGGACCCGGGGTTCGGCCTTCGGCTACGGCGAGATCGGGGGCGCCGCCCCCTGGAAGTTCGAGGGCGAGGAGACGAACCCCTATGTTCAGGAACAGGCGGACCTCATCGCGAGCATCCGGCGGGGCGAACCGCTCAACGAAGGGCGCCGGATCGCTGAGAGCACGCTTTGCGCGATCATGGGCCGCATGAGCGCGTACACCGGGCGGGCGATCTCCTGGGACTGGGCGATGAACAGCTCGAAACTCGACCTCACGCCACAGCGTTACGAGCTCGCCGGCCTGCCGGTGGAGCCCGTGGCGGTCCCCGGCGTGACGCCGCTCTTTTAAGGGGACCCGCGGCATGAGGCGACGCGATTTCCTGAAGGCGGCCCCGCTTGCGGCCCTCGGGGCCTCCGGTTTCCCGACGATCGTCCGGGCCTCGGCGCTCGGCCGGGCCGGGCGCTCCGCCCCGAGCGACAGGATCGTCATGGCGGGGATCGGTTTTGGCATGCAGGGCGGCTCCAACATGCGGAATTTCCTGGAGAACGGGGACGTCCAATGGGTGGCCGTTTGCGATGTCGACCGCGGTCATCTCGATGAGGCCCGGAAGACCGTGGAGGACCATTACGGGAACCGGGCGTGCGCCCTCTATCGGGATTTCCGCGAGCTCTTCGCTCGCCGCGACCTCGACGCCGTCTCGATCGCCGTCCCCGACCATTGGCATGCCATCGTCGCCTTATCCGCGGTCCGGGCGGGGCTGGATGTCTACGGGGAGAAACCGTTGACCCACGGCCTGCGCGAGGGGCGGGTCATCTGCGACGCCGTCAAAAGGTACGGCCGCGTCTGGCAGACCGGCTCCTGGCAGCGCTCCGTCGAGAACTTCCATCATGCCGCCGAGCTCGTCCGGAACGGTCGCCTCGGCAGGATCCTCCGCGTCGAAGTCGGCCTGCCGGAGGGCCATTGGGACTTTGCCGAAACCTTCGGCCGGGAGGCGGTAACCCCCGTGCCTGAAGGCCTGAACTACGACATGTGGCTCGGGCCCGCGCCCCGGTTTCCCTACCGGGAGGCCGCCGTTCACATGAACTGGCGCTGGAACATGGCCTTCGGCGGCGGCCAGCTGATGGACTGGGTGGGCCACCACGTGGACATCGCCCATTGGGGCCTCGGATTCGACATGACGGGGCCGGTCGCGGTCGAAGCCCGCGGGGAGTACGCGAAGAGCGGCATCTACGACAGCCCGGTCCGCTACCGTGTGGAGGCGGCCTACGCAGACGGCACGCCGCTCGTCGTCGCGGGAGGATATCCCGAGATATGGGGCGGGACCAAGTGGATCGGGGAGCGCGGCTGGATCTGGGTCGACCGGGGAGCTTTCCGCGCGGAGCCCGCTTCCCTCTGGGATGAGGAGATCGGGGCGGGAGAGGTTAGGCTGACAAAGAGCCGCGACCATTACCGGGACTTCCTGGACCGCGTCCGGGACCGGGCTTTGACGATCGCTCCCTGCGAGATCGCCCACCGCTCGGCGAGCGTCGGACATCTGGGGGTCGCTGCCATGACCGTCGGGCGGAAGATCCATTGGGACCCGGCGACGGAGACCGTCTCCGGAGACCCCGAGGCGGAGAGATCGTTGGCCCGTTCTTACCGCGCCCCCTGGCAGCTGCCAGCTTAGGATGAGAGGAGAACGCCCATGACCGGCAGGGGAAAGACGGCTTTTCTGCGGAACCCGATCATGAGCCTCGTCCTCTTTTCTCTTATTCGGGCTGTCCCCGCCGGCGCGCTTTTGCAGGAATCGAAAGGGGGAAGCCCTGCCTCACTTACCGCGATCCTCAGGGAGCTGGCGTCCTTCGAGCATGGCCCGGATGATGGCGGGCTCTTCGAGCTGAAGTCCTACGTTCGGTCCCATAGAAACGACGCTGAGGCCATGGAAGCATGTGAGACGGCCTTCTTAGCCTTCCTTGAAGGAGAGGCCGCGCCGGCCGGGAAGCAGGCGGTCTGTCGGGAGCTCGGGCTCATCGGCACGGACAGGTCCGTGCCCGTCCTCGAACGGATGCTGGTCGTCGGGGCGACTTCGGATATGGCCCGATATGGGTTGGAGGGGATCCCGGGGCCCACCGCCGATGCGGCCCTCCTTCGCGGGCTGGCTGGCCTCGACGGCGATGCGCGGGTCGGGGTCATCTCTTCCCTCGGCAACAGAAAATGCCTTGCCTCCGTTCCTGCCCTCGCAAAGCTCCTCCGATTGTCCGGCGGCAGGGAAGCCGGCGCCGCCGCCGATGCTCTCGGAAGGATCGGGGGACCGGAGGCGACGCGCGCATTGGAGGCCGCCGTCTCGAAGGCCCCGACGGGCGTTCGAGAACGGGCGGCCTCCGCCCTCCTCGCGTGCGGGGACGGACTCCTTGCCCGAGGCGACGTTGCCGGAGCCTCGGCGGCCTTCCAAAATGTCCTGGCGACCGGGCCCACTCTTTCCCTGCGCCGGGCGGCGTTCAAGGGCAGGATCGCGGCGGCGGGTCCGGAAGGGAAGAGACTCGTTCTGGCCGCCCTCGGAGGCAAAACGCCGGACCTGGTCCAGCCGGCGATCGAGATGATCCCGGCCGTTTTCGATGCCGCAACGATCTCCAGTGCCGCCGCTCTCATGGATCGGCTGCCCGAAGAAAGCCAGGTTCAACTCGTCGCTTCCCTGGCTTCGTTCCCGGCTGAGTCCGTCCTCGACTCGCTGACGAAGGCATCGGACAGCTCCTTTGTCGCCGTCAGGGTCGAGGCCCTCAGAACTCTGGGAAAGATCGGGGACGGGTCCGTCGTCCTTCTCCTGGCCACACGGGCGGCGAACTCCGCGGGCCGGGAGCAGGAAGCCTCTCGCGAAAGCCTACGGCGCCTCAAGCAGGCGGATGTCGACAGGGCCGTTCTCGACGGGCTTGCCGGGGCCGAACCGGAGGCGGTCCGGCTCGAGCTCGTCCGAACGATCGGCGAACGCGGTGTCCCCGCAGGCAAAGCCATCCTCATGGAACTTGCACGGTCCGAATCCCCCGCGACGAGGCTTCAAGCGATCCGGGCCCTCGGGCGCCTGTCCGGGGCCGAAGACCTGATCCCCCTCCTTGACCTGCTTTCAGCGGCCGAGGACGAATCGGAACAAGAAGAGATCGGGAACACGATCGCTGCGACGGCCTTCGAGCACGCCCGGCCAAACGAGAAGGCAGGCGCCGTCGAATCGCGGCTCTCCGCAGAAAAGGATCCGGGGAAGAGGGCCGCGCTCCTGCGCGTCCTGGGAAGGATCGGCGAGGACAGGACCCTGCCGGTCGTCCGCGAGGCCCTCGCCGCCGCCGACCCCCTCGTCGCCGATGCCGCCGCGAGGGCGATCGCTGCGTGGCCGACGGCCGTCGCCCGGGACGACGTGCTCCGGATCGCCCGGAACTCGGGGAGCCTCGTCCACCGGGTCCTGGCCCTCGAAGGATTCGTCCGGATGATTGGCCTCGAGCGTTACCGTGCCCCCGAAGGCGCGGTCGCGTCGCTCCGGGAAGCCCTCGTGCTCGCCGAACGACCCGAAGAGCGGCGCCTCGTCCTGAGCGCCCTCCCTTCGTTCGCCTGCCCTGAAGCCCTGGCGCTGGCGGAAGAGCTTACGGTCTCCCCGGATATCGGGAGCGAGGCTCGCGTCGCGGCCGATTCGATCAGGGAGGAACTTGCCTCCCGGAAGCGCTGAAGAAGGAATCGCGGCGGAGCCTTAAACCCGGGACTCGTACTTAGGGAGCTTGAAGCTCAGCGTGAAGACCGTCCCGCCGGACCTCGATCCGGCCGTCCAGCCGTCCGGTGAGGAGCGAGATGATCTCAAGGTCTAGGGTGTCCCTATGTTCCATATCGACGCCATGATCTTCGCATTTCGCATGGTTTCCTCCTTTGGAATCTTCCTGGCTCCATCACGGGCCCTTCGGCCCCCGTTTTGGAAGGACCTTTTTCTTGGCCTCTCTTTTGTTGTATGATGACTTGTCATCGACCCGGGCAGGAGCGTTTTCATGGCCAAGACCGAGTGCCGAACGGATAGCAGCCGGGCCCTTTCCCGCAGGGGTTTTCTTGTTTCTTCGACCACGGCCGGGCTGGGCATGGCCCTGGCGAGCGGGGCCCTGGGGAAGGAGACGAGCTCGGAGACGCCGGCACCCGCCCCCCAGATCAAGCCCGCCGACGAGGTCCGGGTCGCCCTCATCGGCGCGGGCGAACAGGGCCGGGTGCTTATCGAATCCTGCCTCCGCATTCCCGGGATCCGGATCGCCGCCCTCTGCGACATCTGGGGATACAGCCGCCGGTACGGCTCGGGCTATCTCGGGAAATATGGCCAGAAGCCTGTCGTCTACGAGGATTACCGGGACATGCTGGCGAAGGAACGGGCCCTGCAGGCCGCGATCGTCGCCTCTCCCGACTGGATGCACGCCGAGCAAGCCAACGCATGCATGGAGGCCGGCCTCCACGTCTATTGCGAGAAGGAGATGTCGAACTCCCTCGAGAAAGCGCGGTCCATGGTGGCGACCGCCCGGCGCACGGGGAAGCTCCTCCAGATCGGGCACCAGCGCCGCTCGAACCCCCGCTACATCCATGCCATCGACCGCCTCATCCGGGAAAAGCGCCTCCTCGGCCGGCTCGGGCTCGCCTACGCCCAGTGGAACCGGTCCAAGGCCGACATGCTCGGCTGGCCCAAGAAGTATGTCATGGACCAGGCCACGCTCCAGAGATACGGTTATGACTCGATGGTCGAGTTCCGCAACTGGCGATGGTACAGGAAGTTCGGCGGCGGCCCCATCGTCGACCTGGGCTCGCACCAGATCGATCTCTTCGCCTGGGCCTTTGGCGTGAACCCGTCGACAGTCGTCGCCAGCGGCGGCGTCGACTATTATAAGAATCGGGAATGGTACGACAACGTCATGGCCATCTACGAGTTTGAAACGAAGGAAGGCCCGGCCCGGGCCTTCTACCAGGTCCAGACGACCACGGCTCACGGCGGGTTCTACGAGACCTTCATGGGGGACGACGGCTCGCTCGTCGTCTCCGAAGTCCCCCAGCGCGGCAACTGGGCCCTGCGCGAGGCCCACGCGCCAGAATGGGATTCCCTCGTCAAGGACGGGCTCCTCCTCACCGAAGCGGCCCCCATCCGGAAGGTCGAGACCCGCAACATCTTCCTCGATGTCCGGGTCACGGCCGAGACGGGCCGTTGGCCGCTCCCTGTGGACCTGGCCAAGCCCGCCCATCAGCCACACCTCGAGAACTTCTTCGGCGCCGTGAGGAACGGGACGCCGCTTTCCTGCCCGGCCGACGTTGCCTACGAGAGCGCCGTGGCCGTCCTCAAGGTCAACGAGGCGGTCATGACACGGTCCATGATCCGATTCCGTCCGGAGCAGTTCAAGGCATGAAACCCGAACGCGCCGCCCTGTCCGCCCTCATCGCTGTCGCCTTGTCCTGCGCCGCCGCGGCCGCCGACAAGCCCCCCAAGTGGGATGGGAGCCGCGTCAGCCCCGTCCACAGGATCCCCCTCAAGGACGAACTCGACCAAGAGATCGTCCCGTCCGAATCCTATCCTCTGCCGTTCTCGGCCCGGTTCACCTGCGCGCCTTGCCACGATTACGACATGGTCCGTAAGGGGCTCCACTTCAACGCGGGACGCCCGGACGCTCCTTCCGGCCGCCCCGGCGAGCCCTGGATCTGGGCGGACGAGGGGACGGGAACGCTGATCCCTCTTTCCTACAGGAAGTGGAAGGGCGTTTGGGAGCCCGAGGCCGTCGGATTGACGGACTGGGACTTCACGCGCCTCTTCGGACGCCATCTCCCCGGCGGCGGAGTCTCCGAGCCCCGCGAGGAAGACGTCACGCGCGATTCGCGATGGGATGTTTCCGGCCGGATCGAGATCAACTGTATGGGCTGCCACAACGCTTCGCCCCGGCAGGACCCCAGCGAGTGGGCCCGGCAGGTCATGCGGGAGAACTTCCGCTGGGCCGCTACAGCCGCCGCCGGCCTGGGTTACGTCGGGGGCATAGCCTCCAGGCTCGCCGCGACCTGGGACCTGTTCGACGGCCCCAGCCCGGACGACAAGGAGTGGGCCGTCCCCCCTTCGGTCAAGTACGATCCGTCGCTTTTCGACGCCAAGCACAAGGCCTTTCTGGATATCTCTTACAAGCCCGACGACGGCCGATGCCTGTCCTGCCATAGCGCGACGTCGATCGGGGAGGCGAAACACGAATTCGATGAGGACGTCCATACGGCGTCCGGCCTCAGGTGCGTGAGCTGTCACCGGAACGGCATCGACCACGAGATGGTCCGCGGCTACGAAGGGGAGTCGAAGGATAACGACAACATCGACGGCGAGGACCTCACGTGCGCCGGCTGTCACCTCGGCAAGGATGCTGAGAAGGGCGGGAAGGGGTTCGCCGGGAGGCTGGGCGCTCCCTTCCCGAAGCACAACGGGTTCCCCAAGGTCCACTTCGAGAGGCTGAACTGCACGGTCTGCCATTCGGGACCCCTGCCGGCGAAAGAGCCGACGAGGGTCCGCGCGGCCCGGGCCAATCGGCTGGGCATTTTCGGGATTGCCCGATGGGCGACCGACCTGCCCGCCGTCTTCGAGCCCCTCCTCGTCCGCGGCGCAAACGGCAAGCTCGCCCCGCACCGGCTGACCTGGCCGGCGTTCTGGGCCGAAACGAAGGACGGCACGATCGTGCCCATGAAGCCGGAATCGGTCAAGGCCGATGCGGGAGATATCCTGGACGCCGCGGGGAGCGTCGGCCGTGTCCTCGCGGCCCTTTACGATATCCCCGACCTGGCCGGCACGCCGTTGCTGATCATGTCCGGACGGGCCTATGAACTGAACGCCGACGCCGGGCTGGACGCATCGCCTTACGCCGACGACCTCGCCGGCGACAACCTCTTCTGGGCCGTCAGGAAGGAAGGAAACATTTTTCCCCTCGTCCCCGAGATCGATCCCGACGCCCCGGAACCGAACACAGATGCCGAAGCCCGCCTCCTGCAGGTTCTCATCACCCTGGGGACCGTGCCCGGAGCGCCCGGGAAGCCCGCGCTCGCGGTCAAGAAGGCCCTTTACGTCGTCACGGACGGCTCCCTCGAGAAAAAAGACGCCCCGGAGCCTTCGGCGAGGCCGGAACTCGTCTGGGTCCGGGACGGCAAGCAGGCTCCCTTGGTCGCCGACTTCGCCCG
>Ga0315286_10000551_pt1 | contig 31738 bp, 41 predicted proteins | sample YL17G10_0_MG_FD_205038 | JGI IMG/M metagenome (GOLD analysis project Ga0315286, IMG submission 205038) | Sediment microbial communities from Yellowstone Lake, YNP, Wyoming, USA - YL17G10_0 | ecosystem: Environmental > Aquatic > Freshwater > Lake > Sediment | place: USA: Wyoming | collected... | reverse complement strand
AAAGACGACTCCGCGAAAATAAGCGACGCGCAGTTTACGCTCTATGATTTTATCAACAACTCCTTCGCATTTTCTCCAACTAAAAAGCAGTTGACCGTGTCCGTTTTAGACGCGTTAAAGGAACGGCCCCTGGCCTTCAACGAATTGGTTGTCAAGCTAAACGCGAAAAAAAGCACGCTTTATCTTCTCTGTGTGGCGCTCCAAAAATCCGGGTTGATCGAGCAGGAAGGAAAAAACAAGCCCCTTCGAATAAGCGGAGACTTTTCGCTCATTCTCAAAAAGTACTCGGACTGGTGGACGGGTTGGGTTTCTCGCTAGACCCCGCGCGTTCTTTTCTCAGGCGGGCGGTTACTAAGCAGAATTCCTCTATTTACGCGGGTGAGCGGCTGGTTTGGAAAAGTAGGCAATTTTAAATAACTTGTTTCACTAAGCTCTCTTAGTTGCAGGTGAGAAAATGGCTATTTTTGACTTATTCGGGAAAAAAGAAGGCCCTATCGAGGGAATGCTTTACACTATTCAAACAGAATTGCATCCCTTCCGGTTGTACGCGCACAAGAACGACTACACCGAGTTAGAAGTGGTTTTGAAAAACGTTTACTCAAGCGAACTGCTTACCTCTCTCGTAGTAATCGTTCCAAAAGGACTTGGATTCGACCAAAGCGCGCTGTCCCAGCAGAGGGAGGTCCGCATAGGCCAAATGAAGCCAGGAGAGGAAAAACACTTCAAGATCCCGGTTTGGGCGTCGCAGCGCACTGACAAGGGAAGGTATGTAGTCCGCGTTTACGCAATTTCGCACTACCACGACTACGGCCACGTGCTGAATGAGGCGAGAAAAGAGCTCAGGCTGCGAGTGGAATAAGAGAATTTAAAAACTGTTGGCTGCTAATAAAACCAATTCTTCAAGGTGATTTGAAATGACTATAAAGATTTCCCAGTTAATGGGAATGGATGTTTACACCGATAATGCTACGTACGTTGGAAAAGTCTACGACGTCATCATCGACTTGCAGGAAGGCCGCGTAGTCCGCCTTACCTTGGAGCCAATCCGCGCCACCAGCAAGGAAGAAGCCAAACGCATTTTCCGTGAGAAAACAATTCTCTATAAAAGCGTGAAGGCAGTCGAGAAAATCATAATCGTTTCTTCAACTGCTCCCATTGAAGAGCCAGTGCCGGAGCCGACGCCGGAACAGCAGAAAGCAGTTCCATACTCGTATCGGTACCGCCGCAAGTAACGCGGCTCTTTCTTTTTGTTTCAGGGACCTAGCGCGAGCCGTGCTGGCTTAAAAGAGGGGGGCCGCAAATAATTGTTGCTGGTGATAAAGTGAAGTACGCGTGTTCAAATTGCAACACTGCCTTCTACGGAGACGACCTGGAGCAGTGCCCGCGGTGCAGCAGCAAGAAAATAAGTATGTTGTACGTACAACCAAAGGAAGGCGAAGCCTCCGCTGCGCCGGTCAAGCATGAAGAAGGAGCTTGCTCGAAGTGCGGCGGAAAAGAATTCGAATTCATTTGGCGCCGCAGGGAAAAAGTCTGCAAGAAATGCGGCGAAATATTTCCTGCGCGAAGAAACCGCTAGCGCCTATGCTTCTTTTTCTTCTGCTTTCTGGCTTTCTTGCCCTTAGGCTTGGCCGCGCGTTTCTTCTTCGTCCGCGTCATTGGTTTTACAGTAAGCTTTGGCCTGACTACTACTTCCGGCCGAATTATGACTTTCTTTGAGGGCCTGCGTTTTTTCTTTTCTTTCGGCTTCGCCTTGAGTTTTTTCTTCGCCCTCTTGGCAGGAGGCTTGGTTGAAGGCGCTTTCTTTGGTGCGGCTTTGGTTACCGCGTTCGTTATCGTCTTCGTTTCCTTCCGGCGTTCTTTCCGTGCCTTGTGAAGAATAACCGTGAGCCTCGTTTCGAGTGAAGCAATTCTTTTCACTAGTTCCTTGCGCACGTTTACGCTGCTTCTCAGCGATTCCTGCAAGTCTTCCCTCGCTTCCTTTACGGCTCCGCGAGCTTCCGCTTCTTTAGAAACGTGTTTTTCGACTTCCATTTTGAAGCGGTCGGCGGTCTTGTCGTGTTCGGCCTCCAGTTTTTCGACTTCCCTGCGCTGTTCCACGTCCATGCGCGCAATATTCTTCTCCAGCGCCTCTATTTCCTTGTCCTTTTCCTCGCGGAGCTGCAACAGCATTTCGCGCGCGGACTCGAGCCGCAGCCTTTCCTCAGCCAGTTCCTCGTCGGCCCTGCGCTTTATGTCCTCCACCTGAGCCTGCGCCTTGGCGCGCTCTTCTTCGATGACTAGCTTTGCTTCACCCAGCGCGCGCTCGAGTTCTTTTCTCGGCAGGTAGCCCCATCCTTTGAAAACTTTTTCGAACATTATCCATCCCTCTTGTTTTGAAGGTCGTTAAATCGTTTCCGTAGCCTTGTTTAAAATACGTTTGGGATAGTGAGCTTGCTCTCTCACCCACTGGCAAGCCACTGGGTTTTTGCTTAATAAAGGTCGGAAACTGCCTTATTGTATACCTCTGGAACGGGGGGAAATAAAGCCCGCGGAGAAGAACCGCGTTTCTTTCATGAAGCAGGAAGTCACGCCTTGCGGCGAGACAGTTCACAATCGCTTTGCTTCACAAGCCAAGCAAGCTAGTGAGCCTGTCAAACAGGCTTTTTTTCTTTTCCTTCACTTCTTCCGTTTTTTCGCTTGAAGCCGGAACGTATTCGTCAACAAGCTGCCAATCTGGTTCGGAAGGAGGCGCGTTTTCAATAACTTCGGGTTGCTTAACGTCCATCAATCGAGGCCCGGCCATGTTACTCACGCTATAATCCGCGGCCGCTTCAACGCAGGCGGCTCGCCGGCAGTCAACGCGTCCGGATTGTCTTCGAAGTAATCCGCTGCCTCGTGGTTCAACGGACTATACGGATTAGGGTGTTGCAGCAAGTGCTGCAGCGCATCAACCACCTGCTTTACGGTCTGTCCCTCTGCCCACTGATTTACGAGTTGAATGCAGACTTTCCCGTCTCCGGGCCGAATGTTAGGGTGGAAAATGGGCGTCAGCCAAGTTACTTCGATTCCACCCGCGTAAGGAAATTCCCTCTTCAACAAAATACGTACCCTGTGGCCGTCGCGCCTGCGCACAAGCGAACCCGTTTTCTCCAATCCCGGGAGGACGATAGTTATCTCGTAAGAAGTCTTGTCCGCGGTTGCCGTGAAGGAAAAGCCGCTCTGTCGCATTAAAGAAAACTCGCTTTCCAGCCGCCGTCTCCAAATCGCTTCAGGCAGCCACGGCATTGCTCTCTCCTCAACCGCCGGTCGGGTCGGGCATCAGCAAGAGTTCCGAGCCGTCCGTAAGCCCGGCGTCGGCAAGAGTTATGTTGGGGTCGAGAATCTTATTGTCGGAAGTCGCGAGAACAAAGCGGTCCTTCAACTGCAGGCTGTCCGCAAGGACTTCAAGCACTGAGTTAACCGTAAAAGAAGGCTCGACTGCAAGCTTGACTTCCTTTCCGGACGTAGTGTGAACGACTTTAATCGTGAATTCACCCATGCAAGATCTCCTCCTTCCCCAACGCTTTAATTCACTCGCCTTCTATTATGATGCGAACGCATTAAAAAACAAGACGCCAAAGTTGGTTTTCAAATGGAGCCAATTCAACGCAAGCCCCGCATAATCGCCGTAACCCCTTCTTCCCAGCCCCTGCCACAACCAGCTATTCAACAACCGCCGCAACCAGTTTCGCCTCCCGCTCCACAGCCCGCGCTTCCTTCACAGCCCCCGCAGCCGCGCTCTGCCGAAGACAATCCACTCGTCAGAGTAATGCAGGAGGAAGCACTGCGCGACATGCGCCCGTCGACACCCGAACCAGCCGCGCCGCGAATCATTTCAAAGACGCAGGCAACGCCCGCGGCGCCGTATGTTCCGCAGAAACAACTCTCCGAAGCGGAAATCAGGCAAAAAATAGCCGTGGACCAAGTTCAGAGACAAGCTTCGCTTTCCTCGCGCTTCACGGCCTTCTTCGGCGGCCTGTTCAAGAAAAAACAGCGCGGGGGACTAGCCGATGTATGACGTCTACGTTTCCAACGACGTACTGACGAAAGCGGAGGCGCACTTCACTCGACAAGCGCGCCAAGGCCTTGAGGCAATGGGACTGCTCGCCGGCGAGCCGCGAACCCACGAAGGGAAACAATATACTTTCGTTGAAGAATACTTCACTGCCCAAAACAACGCCTCTTCGGTTTATGTCCGGTTTTCCGACGCCGCTTTCACGGACTTAGTAAAACAATTTCATGAAAACAAAAGCAAGATAATCGTGGGATGGATGCACTCGCACCCCGGCTACGGTTGCTTCATGTCCCACACGGACTTGGCGACGCAAGAAAAATACTTTCCAGAACCCTTTCACGTGGCACTCGTCGCCGACCCCCTTAAGACTGAGAAAGGAAGAATGCTTTTCCGCGCGTACAAAGCAAGCGGAAAAAACTACCGGGAAACGTCATACGCAATAGTTGAAAGGCGGATGCAATGACCCTCAAACTCGAACGATTCGACAAAAAAATTCTTCAACTCCTCGAAAACGGAGAACTGACGCTAACCGAACTGCAATCCCGGTTCAAAGTAGCTCCCTTGGACTTCGACCGCCGTTTGAATTCGCTTGCGCGAGAAAAGTACGTTCACTTGACAAAAGACGAAGTTCCCAAAATCCAGCTTGGGATAAAGGGATTCAACGCGCTCGAACAACGCGCGAAAAGACAGGCCAAAAAGCCAAAGGAAAAGCCGGTTGTCCAGGAAAGGCGGGAACCGCTTGTTCCAATAGAACCCATTTCACTGGCGCCGCAAACCATTTCCCAAGAAAAAGTGCTTTCCGAAGAGGAAACGCACTTGATTGAAACCCAGCCATTCGAAATTCCGGATACCGCCGGCCCGTCGCCGGGCCAAAAGCCGCCGAAGGAATACAATCCACTAATTCACGGTCCGTTAAAGCTGCTGACAGAAGTCCCCGCTGCTCAACAACCGACTTCACGGCCCCAGCAACAAAACGAGCAAAAGTCAGTTGCGCAGGCTCTTTCAGACGAAAAGCTTCCGAAAGCAGCCCAGAAACTCAACCTACGGTGGGAAAAAGAAAACGAAGTCTGCGAACTATGCAAAGCAGACTTCAAACTCTCGCTCAACCCGCGGGAAAACAACCCCATTTACGGCCACTGCTTCTGCGGCGCGGCATACCACCAAGACTGCTACGAAAGCCTCGCACAAAACGGAGGCAGATGCGCCCGCTGCGGCCGCTCAGTTGAACTAAAACTCGACCAACGAAGCCAATCCGCGCTGAAACAAATCAAGAACTTATTCGACTAGCCGTGCACTGGACAATCCGAACGCAGCGGAACTTCGTAAACCGCGGTTGTTCCAGTCAAGCCGTTGTAAAACAAGTATTTTCCGGCAAGACTCTCGTTATCCAACCCGTGAACCAGCTTGATGAACTCGTTCACCTGCGCCGCCGCAACAACGCTAGTCGTAGTCGCAAGCGCAGGCATTTTTGGGTCAATCCAGTCCACCACTTCGCCAACGCAGTTGTACTTGCGCCACAGAATTCCATAGTCCTTCTTGCCCAAACCGCATTCGAAGCACGCGCCCGGCGAGCGAACGACTTGAACTTTTCCCATGAACCCAGTTGTTCCGCCGTCGATGAAAACAGATTTGCCGTAAGACTGTGCGTTAGCATGCATTCTCGCGCCGAGGTTATCCAGGCAGCCGAAAACAAAGTTGAATTCCTTCCACTTTTCTTCAGGAATTTTTTCCACCGCCGAAAGCACGGGCGTTACTGCGGCGGCAGGCCACTGTTTTCTTGCCCCGCGCGCAATTACTTCCGCCTTCAACGCGCCTTCCTCGGCGTCCTCGTGGGAAAAGAAGAGACAACGGTTTAAGTTCGCCTTGGAAACAGTGTCGAAGTCAACCAACGAAATTTTTTGGACGCCTAATTGCAAAAGGAGCTTTACCACTTCGTTTCCCAGTGCGCCCGCGCCGACGACCATTACTTTCTGCGCGCCGACTTTATCCTGGTTCCAGCCGCTTATTCGCTTCTGCCGGTCGTGAGGATCCGCATCAACGTCCATAACTAGTATAGTTTCTAGACTCGTTTAATAAGTTGTTTTGAGACATTTTTTCATGCAAGAAGCTCGAAGAGAGTGGCTGGCCCCCCAAGACGTGGAAAGACTTACGGTTTCGCAACAAAAAATAGGCGAAGGAGTTTACGGCGAAGTCTTTATAGGCCGGCTCAAGCTCCGCGGCAAAAAACCGGTTTCGGTAGCAGTAAAAAAGTTTCGTTCAGTAGTTAACGACGGCGTACACGAACCCGCGCCATTTTCAATAGACGCCCACTTGACTAGATACAACCGCGTGATTTCCAACTTAAAGAAGGCGGGCGTGCGCATGCCGAAAATGGCTTTCGTCCAACACGAGGGTCAGCCCGTTCTGGTGTCGGAGTTGTTCAAGCGGGGAAGCAGCACTAAAATAATGGACGCGCGTTCCTTCAGGGAAACCGGCAGCCAAGCCGCCCGTGAAACTCTCGAAACAATTGCCAGAATAATGGAAGCGGGCTATACCCCCCACTTTGATTCAGTAGGCTTTGTTCAAACCCCCTACCGCATGCATCCGATTGTTTTTGACATCGACCTGTTGGCGCACCACCCGAATAAAGCCACCGAAGGAGTAGTCAACGACTGGCTGTTTGCCATTTTTCCAAGGGATAAAGAAAGGAGGCAAGCCGCCCTCGACATGCTTATCCGTCGAGTAAAAGACTATCCTCTGCGAAGAGACTTGTTTGCACTAAAAGAAAACTATAACCGATGGTGGGGGTGGAAGAGACGGCTGTTATCCTTTTTTCGTTAGAGTGCCCCGCCGGCCGCAACATCGCCACACAACTTACTACAAACGGCTTTACGCCCGCCGAGGAAACCGCTTGTGGCGGAAGGAAGCTGGCTACTTGGAAAAACAAAGAAGGCCTTCGACTAATCCAAGTTAAGGAACGCCTTTCGCGCGACGCCGAGTACCTTTCGCAACTCCCCCTTCCGGAAGGCGAGCTTTTGGTTTTCCTTTCCCGGCACCGCTCAGAAAACGGGCCGCCTGTTTTTACCGTCCACTCGACTGGAAACTGGGGCTCGGACCCAGAAAGAGGCGGAAGGCCGCGCGAGCTAGCGCGGACAAGCGCCACGGCCGTTGCAGCAGCGTTCGAATACTTTCGTTCGCATCCTTTGGACGGCTTTCAATTGAATTTAGAGGCTACTCACCACGGCCCGACGAGCCTGCCTTGGCCTTCGTTGTTCGTCGAAGTTGGTTCTGGAGAAAAAGAGTGGCAAAACACGCAAGCGTGTGCAATAGTGGCGGACGCTGCTCTTGCCGCCTGCTGCGGCTATCGGAAAACGAGGGGAAGCGTTGCGCTTGGATTCGGCGGAACGCACTACTGCCCCAAGTTCGGCGAACTCGAAGCAAGAGACTACTGTTTTTCGCATGTTGCACCCCGGTACGCCTGCGACGGCCTGGACGAGAAACTGCTTGCGCAAGCAGTGAACAAAACAGTTGAAAAAATCGATTGCGCGGTCTTGGACTGGAAAGGCCTGGGCAGCGAACAGAGGAAAAAAGCGATTTCGTTATTAGAACAAAGCGGCTTAGCCTGGGAAAAAGCCTGACTATCGTCTTGCCCTGCTCCTTGTTCTAAGCAGGTCAAGAGTGCGCTTGGTTTCCTTTCCCTTCAAGCCGCTTGGCGGCATGGGTTCGCGGAGCCCTGCAGACATGCTTTTTTGGATCAGATTCAAGTTAGCTTCCATTCTTTCCATCCATGGCGTGGGCAGCGTTGCAGCCTGACGGTATCGCTTGACTGCTTCAAGAAGTCGGTTGGCCTCTCCCGCCAGTCCTCCGGTTTCTCCGCGTTCGGAGTACTTCCTGACTTCAACGCGTTCCAGAGGCCGCACGCCAAACGCGGGCGGCTCGTATGCGTTAACGCCGTGGAAAGCAATGTGTTTGCGTCCCTTGAGGGTTAGTTTTTTTTCGACTACTAAGTGGCCTTGGTCAACTATCGCCTTCATCAGGCCATGATAGTCCGAATAGATTTCGCCTCGGCGCAATGGAACCACGTGTATTTCTAGGCCGAAAGTTGTTTATTAATTCGAGGGGGCTACGCGAACTTCTTGAGCTTGGCCAAGAACTTTTTCTGAATCCGAATAGTTTCCTTAACGTGCTTTCGGAGGTTTTTGTGGCCGCCAATCATCTTCCTGTGAACCGCCACTTCCTCATTTGCGTGCTCGCGCCATATTTCAGCAAACTCGTGAAACTTCTTTGCGAGCTCGTGTTCCTTCTTCCTTGCCTTGTTCAAAAACTTCATGAAAATCCCGTTCTTGCTCACTGAACCGCGAAATAAAAACGCTTTGTTCGCGCAAAAACCGAGTTAAACCCTCTTTTGGTTTCAAAGCCACTTTCACAAACCTCTTAAAAGCCTCTTACTTGTCTCGTACATGTCTCGTTAAGTCCCGTAGTAGCCTCTTACGAGCGGGGAGTTTAACGCAAAAGTCTTTTACGCGGCTCTTACAAGGCTTTTAGTGGAACAATGGTCTTTTTATATGACTCATACTTTCTTGTGCTGTTTTGGTGGGTTTGTGGCAGACATTTTTGAGGCAAAGGAAAAGCTTCTGAAGGACCTAGGCTGGGGGGAAAATCCGTTCGTCAAAGACCTTCGGGTCTTCGACCGCGAGTCTTTCCTCCGGCATTATTGTCCTTTTGAGTCGTCCTCCATTCTCCAGAAGCTTGCGTTCGATACAAAGGCTTGTCTGCTCCTCGGCCCCAAGGGCGTGGGGAAAACCTCGGCCTTGTATCACGTACACTATTCCTTGCCTCAAAACGAGTTTCTCCCGATAATGCTCAAAGAACCACCTGCTTCAATCGACGCGCTAGCGAGAGACGCGGGTTTCGTAAGGGAAGAAGGCTTTTTGAGCGAACTTTTATCCGCGCTACGCGGCAAGAAAGAAGTTTCACGGGAACAACTCGTGCGCACAATAAAGTCGCAGGACAAGAAAGTGGTCCTGTTTGTCGACGAGGCGCACCTAGAAACCTCGAAGGAAATGTACATGGAATTCAAGTACCTGTTGGACGACGTGCCCAACCTCAGAATGGTTTTTTCGGCCCTCGGCCAGGAAAACTTTCCCGATTCACTAGTTCACTTGATTGGAGCAAAAAACGTTTTCAGCCGCAGGGGCTTTTCAAAAGAGGAAATGCAGACTATAGTAGAACACCGCATTTCAGCAGTCGGAGGACAAGGCGTCGTTCCGTTCGACGAAGAATTCCTCGTAAAAGCATTCACGGAACAAAACCTTTTGACTCCGCGGTATGTTTTCGACGAACTCAACTCGCGCTTGGCCCAAATTGCGGCAGGAGAAGCTGCGGTGCAGCCTTACTCGGACGACCCGATAGTAATGGCGGCGGTGCAGCGCTCAAAAGAACAGCCGATTACCACTGCCCACGCAGAGTGGTGGATAATGCTCTCTCCTTCGCAACAGGGAGTGATGAAGCAGTTGTTCAACCACGCGGAGGGCATGACGCTTAACGAGTTGATGGTTGCCCTTCAGCTCTCGCAGAACACGTGCTTCAATGCCTTGTACCAGTTGAGAGGCGAAGACGACGCCGAGCTGAAACGCAAGCCGGAAGTTCCTTTTCCATTAGTAGAGGTAAAAACCAAGTTAGTTGGAGGACGAAAGAAAAACATTTATTTCGCTAACCAGAAAGTCAAAAACCTTTTCACGCTGCACTAGACTCCGCGAGTCCGGCGGTGGGACGCCGAGCAGTTAGAAAAGCAACGAGGTGGGTTGAATTGGCGGCTAGAGCCTTTTCATTACTAGACATAGACAAATTCTTGAGAAACGCAGGAGCAGACCGGGTGGGCGAAGACGCCAGCATAAAGCTCTGCCAGCTCTTGGAAGACTCGGCCGACGAAATAGTTTCCAAAGCCAGGATACTGGCGCGCCACGCGGGCCGCAACGACGTAACCCGCGAAGACATAGTCCTAGCGGCGAACATGCTTTACGCGCTTTAGCCGAACCCTTGTTTCCGAAGAGTTGCCTTCAAGCGCCTGAGGAACTCGCTCTCGCTTTCTTTACTTATGGTGGCGCCGGCGGCTACTTTATGACCGCCTCCAAAGCCGATTCCTTCCACTGAAGTGCGTAGCGCGGCATCCAAGTCCAATCCTTTTTCAACAAGGGAAAGCGTGCCCCTTGCCGAAACCTTGGTGTCTCCTTTTTCATCCAATGCGAATGCAACGGCTGGTTTGCTTCTTTCAACCAGGCCGGAGCCGAGGAAGCTTCCCGCGACGACGCCTACGACTGTGTCGCTTACTTCCCCGCGGCAGTCGAGGAAATAAAAAGCGCCCAAATCAACGAAGTTTTTTCTCGCAAAAAACAAGCCGTTCCTGATTGCCGCCCTGTGCTCGTTCAACAAAGCCTTTCCTTCATCCAACGCGCCTTCCTTGTTCATGCAAACGCGCAAGCCGATCGCAGCATGGCCGTGCCTGCCGCAGGCGTTAAGCAAAGTGCTGTACTCGAGGGCGTCGAAGAGCTCCGTGTGCGGGTCCTCTTTCGGGAAGACGTAAACGTCTCCAACCAGTCCTTCGACTACTTCAGGAGCTAAGTTTTTTGCGACGCAGTAGTTCACGAACGCGCCCACGAACTTTTTCTTCAATTCGGGCGAAAGGTCCCAGTAGTGAACCCAATTTCCCTCGGCGTCCCTCGACGGAATGCCGTTTTCCTGTAAGAACAGCGCGCAAGCCTTTTCGTCCCCGCTCAAGCCGGGAACGAACGGTTCCGAAGAATAAGCAATGAATCCTACCAAAGGACGGGAGTTGCGGCCGAACATTCTCAAGTCCCGCAGCACCTTGCAGAAGCCGTTGTCAACCGCTTCGCGCAGCATCAACGCATTCAAGTCCTTGAAGCCACTGCGGTCCTGCATGTCGCCTACTGCGCCGACTATTCCAATCGGCGCCAGGTCGGGAAAGCGGTGGCGGAAGCAAAAGTACGCCGTCGAAGCCGCCGAAGCCGAGTCGGTTCCCGAGAACCCGAATTCCTCGCAGTTCACGTGCGCAGCCGAGCCAGAAGGTGGTTGTTCGAGCTTGTGGTGGTCGATTACCGCTAGCTTGAAGCGCTTGGCCAATTCTTCGACTCCGCCAATCATTCCAGAACCAAAGTCAGTGAAAACAATCGCGTTGCAACCCTTTTCGTCGGCCTTTGCGGAAACGCGCTCCAACGCCTCGGCGCTCAACTGCTTTTCATCGTGAGTAAACGCGGTTTTACCGCTTCTCTCGAGGGCCCAAGCCGCTATTGCTCCCGATGCCAGGCCGTCGCAGTCAATGTGGTGGACTACGAGCGCTTTTTCGAACGACAGAATAGTCTCTCCAACTGCCTTGGCGCGTTCTAAAAAGCCTTTTTCGTTTCCAGTCAAGCCAAAAACCCGTTTCCGCTTGTCTTTAGGCTGGAAGAGGCTAAAAACCCGCCCGCTGGTGTTTTGGCGGTTTAACGCCGTATTTTTATTTTCTGTGGCCGTAAGCCGTTCGGTGGGCGTTTTTGTCGAGAATTTCCCAGCGTACTTTCGGTAAAGTAGCCGAGTCAGCCTTGGCTTTCCTTAACGAACGCTATCCTGAGGCCGTAACGTGCCGGGAAGTCGCTGAAGAACTTGCTCGCGACAACGAGTTCGTGGCGAAGGTGTTGTTTTTTCTCAAGGAAAAGGGGCTGGCAATGCAGGTAACCGCTTCTCCGAGGGGAAGGGACTATGTTCGTTGGACTAAGTGGACGTTGACTCCGTCGACTAAAGCAAAGTTTGAGTCACTTGGCTAGATATCGTGCGTTTCTCCGAGAGATGGAACGATTGCTTCTGCGCCGGTTGCTTTTTCGATTGCTTTCGCGAGTTCTTCGGACTTGCCTCCTTCGCCGTGCACCACGAACACTTTCTTGAGGCCGTTGATGCTTTTGGCGAAGTGCACGAGCTCGCGGTGGTCGCTGTGCGCGGTGAACGGAGCCTGTGCTACCTTGAGTTCTATGTCAATTCGCTTGTCGCGTAACTGCAGTTGCTTAGCTCCTTCCAGTAACGCTCTTCCCCTCGTTCCTTCGGCTTGGTATCCGACGAGGATTAACGTGTTTTTCCTGCTTTGTCCAAGGTGCTCCAAGTAGGAGAGGACAGGGCCGCCGTTCAGCATTCCGGATGTTGATAGGATTACTGTTTTTCTTTGTTCGAAGACGTCGTGCCGGTCCTTGCTTTTGGGAACGAGGTAGTACTCGCTTTTGAAGGGGTCGTCGTCGCTGGTTAGAATCCTGCGTTGCACTTCTTTCTTCAAGTAAATTGCGTTGTGACGGTAGATTCTCAGCGCCTTCTTTATCATGCCGTCTAAGTAAATGGGGCATTTTTCCATCACGCCCGACCGCAAGTAGCTTTCCAGCGTAAACAATATTTCTTGTCCTCTTCCTATTGCGAAAGTGGGAACAATGACTTTTCCTTCTTTTTGCAGCGTTCCGTTCACTAGCCCGATAAAGATTTTGTCCGCGTCTTTTGCGGCAACGTGGCGGTCTGCTTTGGCGCCGTAAGTGCTTTCGATTATGAGGGTGTCTCCTTCCAGCCCGGTTTTTGCGCCGTCGAGCAGCCGCGAGCTGCGCAGGTTGATGTCGCCGGAATAAATTATTTTTCGGCCGTCCATCTTCAACTCGGTTATCGCGCTGCCGAGGATGTGGCCTGCTTCTTGGAAGCGAATGGGTCCCTTGCCGCGTTCGCTCCATTCGTCGTACTCAAGGATTTCAGTGTGTGTCAGGAGCTTGTCTATGTCTTCCTGTGAATAGGGCGAAAAGTCTTTCTGCAACCGCAGGTAGTCCGCTAGAAGAAGCTGCGTCAGGTCGCGCGTTGGCTTGGTCAGGTAGACTTTGCCTTCGTATCCGGCTGCGTACAGCGCTGGAAGGAACCCGGAGTGATCCATGTGCGCGTGGCTTAGTATGACGCGGTCGAGCTTGCGCGCGGTCTTGTTGTCAAGCAACGGGAATTCTTCTCGTTCCTTGAACTTCACGCCACAATCTAACAGAATGCGTTCGCTGCCTTCGACCAGAAAACAGCTTCTGCCTACTTCCCCGGCTGCGCCGAGGAACTTTATGTTCAATAACTCACCTTTGTGAGGAACGGCTTCGCAAAACGCCTGCGTCAAGCGCGGACGCTTTCCGAAAACCGCCTTTTAAATGCTTATACTATTTTATTGACGGCTTTCCTTATTAGGGAGTATGGCTTTCGAAAAAATCCTGCCTTTCCTTAAAACAGTGGGAAAGCCGAAGGAAGCCGAAGTCCAGCCCAAGCCCGAAGTCTGCGCCCTCGAAAAGGAAGAAGCCTTGTTCTACAAGACGCGTGCCGCCGTCTACCGCAAGATAATCGAGCGCTACGCCGAGGCAATAAACGGCGGAGAGGAAAAAACCCTTCCCGAGCTCAAGGCATTGATAAAGCCGTTCGACCCGGCGGTGCAAGACGTCAAAATCAAGCTGCTTGAATCGATTCTGCAGGGACGACCGTATGACTTCGAGAAAGACTTTCAGCAAGCCGCGGAAGCGTCTTTCCAGCGCGTCAAGTCCCTGCACTTCGTGCACGCCGACTTGCCCGTCTCGTACTGGCTTTCTCCAGCGGAGATAATCGAACTCGGCGCAGCAGACCCGTTTGACCGCGCGTTGCTGTACTGCTCGCTGTTGATTGCGCTTGGCTGCAAGGAGGCCCGGGTCCGCGTAGTGGAAATAGAAGGCGGAATAAGGCATCCTCTGGTGTTTTTCTCGTTTGGCGGAAAAACGTTTTTGTCCGATCCCACTCAGGACAAGACTGCTTTAGAACACGCTGGAACCGCAGACGAGTTGATTGCGGCGTTTGAGTTGGACGGAAAGAAAGTCAGCCGCAGCTTGTTCGAGTTCAACGACCAGGATTACCAGCAGTTCGAAGAGGGCGGGTAGCAACCTTTAAGTAATTTAATCAAGCCAATTACTACGCGGCTTTTTGGTGTTTGAATGGTTCAGAAATTCAGTCTAGACTCCTCGAAGTGCATTTACTGCGCCGGCTGCGTGTCCGTTTGCCCGGTTTTGGCGCTTACGCTTAATGAAACCAAGATTTTCTGCGACGAAGGCAAGTGCATTGCCTGCGGAACGTGCGAAAAAGGCTGTCCAGTCGCTGCAATCAAGATTTCGAAACCGTGATTTTACTTGAGACTTCAAACAGAGTATGACGTGGTAGTTCTTGGCGCCGGCCCGGGCGGAAGTACTTTTGGTAAGAAAGCCGCGGCTGCTGGAATGAAGGTTCTTGTTCTCGACAAGAAGAAGGAAATAGGCACGCCCGTGCGCTGCGGAGAGGGAATTGCGGAACACAGCGAAGCCGAACTTGGAATCAAGGTGCTTCCCAACGCAATAGCTAGCCAGATAGAAGGCGCCCGCGTGTTCGCTCCTAACGGAAAGACAATTCGCTTGAAGACGCCCAGCTCGCGCGGCTATGTTCTTGAGAGAAAGCTTTTCGACAAGCACTTGGCGATGGATGCAGTGCGCGCCGGGGCGCACGTGCTTCCGCACACTCTCGCGGTTTCGCTCATAAAGAAAGACGGAAAGCCGGCCGGCGTTAAGGCCGTTCACATGGGAGAGGAAATAGAGTTCCGCGCTCCGTTGGTCGTTTCAGCCGAGGGAATGGAGGCCAAGATAGCGAGGGAGGCGGGATTCGACGCGAAAGCAACTTTGTACGACGTCGACACTTGCTTTGAGTATGAAATGGCCGGAGTTCCCTGCGAGCCTTACATTGACTTGTATTTCTCGACTCGCATAGCCAACCGTGGTTACGTCTGGATTTTTCCCAAAGGAAAGGATGTTGCCAACGTCGGCATCGGAATAGGCGGAAACGTGAACCAGAATCCTAAAGCGCAGTTGGATCTGTTTATCTCGGAGCACCCCGAGCTCTTCAAGCGCGCGCAGCCGGTCGAGTACAAGGGAGGCATCATCAGCGTCGGCGCGCCGATAAACGAGTTCGTTAAAGACAACTTCATGGTAATAGGAACTGCCGCACACCAAGTGGACCCAATCCACGGGGGAGGAATCGGCTTGGCAATCGAGGCAGGCAACCTGGCGGCCGAATCGGCTGTTGAAGCGTTCAAGAAAGGAGATTATTCCAAGAAGAACTTGTCGCCTTACGAGGAAAAATGGCGCAAGCAAACCGGTCCGAAGCTGGCAAAGCGCTTGATGCTGCGCAAGGTTTTGGAAAAACTGTCTGACGACGACTGGAACCACATTGTAGGCTCCATTAATGAAGCTGACTTGGATAAAGTACTGTCGGGAGACTACAAGCCGGTAGTCGCAAAGGTTTTGATTACGCGGCCCACGTTGTTGAAAGTGTTGGGCGTTCTTACGGGAATTTGAGGGATTTTGATGGCAAAAAAAGAAATAAAGTTGACGAAATACGAGAAAGCGCGTTTGATCGGCGCGCGTGCGCTGCAGTTGGCAATGGGCGCGCCCGCGTTGGTAAAGCTTCCGAAGGGAGTGCGCAACGCGATTCAACTCGCGTTCTACGAATACGAAGAGGGAGTAATTCCCTTGCAGGTAGTTCGCGTTAAAGCCGTCACGGCAAAATAAGTTTTTTCTTGTTTTATTCGTAGCGCAGTGCTTCAACGGGCTGCAGCGCAGCCGCCTGCCGCGCGGGAAACACGCCGGAAATAACTCCCACTACTATCGAGAAGCACAGCGCGAACGCAACCAGTTCAAGCGTGACTAATATAGGCACTCCGAAGTAGGCAGCTAGCGCGCTCAGTGTGACTCCAAACGCTATTCCGAGAGCGCCGCCAAGCGCGCCGATAAGCGCTGCTTCAATCAGGAAAATTTCGAGAATTGTTTCGTTGCTTGCGCCTATCGACTTTAGGACGCCGATTTCCCGCGTTCTTTCCAGCACAGAGGTGAACATCGCGTTCGCGATTCCTATTCCGCCCACCAAGAGGGAAATTGCGGCGATCCCGCCGAGGAAGAGCGAAAGCATTGCCGTTATTTGCCCCACGCTTTCTGCAATGGTTAGCGCGGACATTACAGTAAAGTCTTTGTCGGTTGACTTGACGTGGTGCATGTTGACGAGCGTTTTTTCCACGTCTGCCGACACTTTGTTGATGTCGGCGCCGTCCTTTATTATGATTAGAATGACGGTTACGCGGTTTTTGTCGTAGGCGCTGCCGAGAATCTGGCGCATTGCCTGCAGGTCTATGAATACTCCGTTGTCTATGTCCGTTCCGGCCGCGCCCACTTTGTTCAGGATGCCTTTGACCCTGAAGTTTCGTCCAAGTACGTTGATTGTCTGGCCGAGTTCTATTTTTCTTTTGAACAAAGTGTTTGCCACGTTGTGGCCTATCACGACGCTTTCAGTGTCCCCGTTTTTCATCGCCTTTCCGGAGGCGTAGCCGGTTGTGATGTACTTGTTGAGCGCTTCCGGGTCGCCGGCGCTTACTTCCAAGTTTACGCTTTCATCGCGGTATTTTATAGGCGCGAACTGTTGGGAAAGCATTCCCGTGACTGCGTCTATTCCCGGAATTCGTTTGAGCGCGTTCACGTCCCGGTTGTAAAGCGCTCCTTTCAACACCGGGGTTCCAAGGCCGCCGCCAGTGCCTCCGCTTAGAGACAACTGGCCCGGGAGAACCATGATGTACTTGCTTCCGAGTACGGCCAGTTGGTTGCGTATTTCCTGGTCTATTCCTTGACCTAAGGCGATCAACACTACTATTGCGCCGATGCCGATGACTATTCCCAGCACGGTCAGCCAACTGCGGAGCTGGCGGTGTGACATGCTGTGAAGCGAGTACTGCGCCAGCGACAGGTGGTTCATTCTTTTTGCCTCAGAGTGTTGCGTGCTTTTTCTTGCGGAGGACTTTTACGTACACTGCATAGCCGCCGACTGCAAGAATCACGAGGATTGCGACAAGCCAGCCGGTGTTGTCGCCGCCTTTTGCAGAAAGGGTTGCTATGTCTGGCGAGAACACGTTCAGCTGCAGGTTGTGCTTCTCTTCGTGCGGGGTGTTGAACGCGTCCTTGTAGCGCAGCGTTACGTTCAACGGATAGTTTCCCGGCGCAAGGCCTTGCTTGGTTATTATCGCGAACTGGGCCGTGCTGTAGTCGTCGACGTCCAAGTTTCCAATGTAGTTGTAGTCCGTGTCAGTCGCCCGAATCAACGGCGACTCGATTGAAACGGAGAGAGCCCGCACTGTCGCGTCTCCGAGGTTGGAAACTTGAACAGAGAGGGTGTAGCCCTCCACGTTTGTGGTTATTGGCGTGGGGTTGGTGCTGGCGGAAGCCGACAGTTCGGTGTTTCCGCGAACTTCCAGGCCCAGTGCCTTGGTTTCAGTTTCCGTTCCCCGTCCTCCGTCGTATGAGACGTTGAAGGAAACGGAGTAGTACTGGGGCGCCGCCGTCGGGCTTATTCCGATTGCGAACAAAATTTCTTTAGTTTCGCCGACTTCTAGTCTTCCCAGGCTTTTTTCAGCGTATTCAAGCGGAACGAAGAATGAAGCGGGTTGCAGTGAAATGCGCACGTTTTCCAATGGCGTCGTGCCTGCGTTGGTTACGCTTGCGACCACTTGAGTCCTGCTTCCGGGGTTGGTGTCGGCCGCTGAAATGCCGACCATTATTGCCGGCGTTTTTTCCGAGATAGGAACTGGACCGAGCGACATTTGTTCGGTGCTCTCGATGCCAGTCGCGTCGTCGTAAGTCAGGGTTAACGCAACGCTTTGAAGACCTGTTGACAGCGAGGTTGAGGCGATCAACGGAATGGTTTTTTCGGTGCTTGTTCCCGCTGCGAGGTCTCCTACTTCAACGCGCGACACGCCGCTGAGCGAAAAAGAGTCGCCGGCGGTTATGACTGCGTTGTAAATGCTGCCTCCCGTGTTCTTGATTCCGATTGTCAGCGCAAAGCGGTCTCCTGGAGAAACGGTTTGCGGAGAAATTTCAATTGTGCTAACTTCTATTCCGGTTGTCGTGCTGATCGTGTAGGGAACAGAGAACGTTACGTAACGCGAGGCGCCGTTGCCTCCGCTTAAGTACGCGCTTGAAGTGTAGCCAATGGTTATTGATGCCGCGTAAGAACCCGGCTTTGCGTCGTTCTTTATCACGAAGGGAATTGCGGCGTTGGTGGTTCCGCCGTTCGCCAAGTCCCCCAGGTAAGTGGTTCCGCTGAAGGCGAGACCGGAGCCGCTTGCGCTCAGCGTCGCTCCGCTGACGTACTCGGTCGCCGAATTCTGGATCAAGAGGTTGATGCTGCCGCTCGTCCCTGGCTTTAGCGTTGCCGGGCTTATGGAATAGCTTTGCAGGGTAAGCGCGTTAGCTGCGCCGGCAAATAACGCGACAGTCGCGAACAGCAACAGCATTTTAGAATATTTCACTTCAAACCACCTTTTCCATCGCTTTCTATTCTTCCGTCTTTCAAGTGCACCACGCGCTCGGCGTGGTGAAGCAAGTCAGGATCGTGAGTTACCAGCACTACTGTCCGGCCTTCTTTCTTGCGGAGGTCGGCGAACAACCGCAGTATTTCGTGGCCGGACTTCGAGTCCAGGTTTCCGGTAGGCTCGTCCGCCAAAACCATTACCGGGTCGTTGGCAAGCGCCCTCGCTACTGCGACTCGCTGGCGCTGGCCGCCGCTCAACTGCGAGGGAGTATGCCACAACCGGTCGCCTAGCCCGACTTTTTTCAGTAATTCTATTGCTTTCTCCCTGCGCTCGTCTGCGCCCAAGCCGTTGAACAGCATGGGCAGCTCAACGTTCTCAACTGCGTTCAGGGTGGGCATGAGGAAAAAGAATTGGAATACGAAGCCGATTTTCTGTCCCCTTACTCTGGCGAGCTCGGCGTCGGTCAACCGCGCGGTGTCGATGCCATCGAGAAGTATTTTGCCGTGCGTCGGCTTGTCGAGGCAGCCCAGGAGGTGAAGCATTGTGCTTTTGCCGCTTCCGGACGGTCCCATTATTGCGAGGGCTTCGCCAGCGTAAATCTTCAGGTTGATGTCGGTTAAGGCGTCGCACTTGGTCTGTCCCATGGCGTAGAACTTGCTGACGTTCCGCAGTTCAAGAATAGTCTTTCTGGCCACTGATTTCAACCCATCGCGGAAGGAAATTAATACTCGCGTGTTGAAAAGCTTTTTTAGTGCTGATTGAAATGCAGACGATGAGCAACCTGGACTATTATTTCGTGTGCCGCGAGCTCAGCGCAAGCCTTGAAGGCGCGTTTCTGAACAAAGTCTACGAACTCCGTCCCGGCGTTCTTAGGCTGAAATTCCACAAGAAAGGCGAAGTCAACCTACTCGCGGAACTCGGTTCGTGCGTTTACTTGACGACCAAACTCGAAGAACCGCCGAAAACGCCTTCGCACTTCGCTTCGATTCTCCGAAAAAAATTAGACAACGCGGTAGTGACCTCCGTAGAGCAATTGAATTTCGACCGCTTGTTCCGCATTCGCTTCCGAGCCCCTTCCGCCGAATATTCGCTGGTCTTTGAAATGTTCGGCAAAGGAAACCTGCTCTTGTGCGCCGCGGACGACACGATAGTCTCCGCGTACCGACAGGAAGAGTTTGCGGCGCGCTCGCTCAAGGCAAAGCAGAAGTACTTGACTCCTCCTTCGAACAAGGCAAACCCGTTTGAAGCAGCACAGCGGGATTTCGAGGGCCTTTCCGGAAAACTTGTTTCCGCGTTGTCAAAGAAAATCAATTTGTCTCCGTTTTACTTGGAGGAAGCCTGCGCCCGCGCTGGAATTGCGTTTGACTCGGATGCTTCAAAGCTCTCGGCAGAACAAAGAACCAAGTTGGTGGCGTCGTTGGCGTCATTTTCGTCGGACTCCGCTCCGGTAGGGTACTGCGAGGAAGGAAAGCCGACTGCTTTCGCGCCGTTCAAGCTATCCAAGCTGGGGACGGCTCCGTGCATGGAGTTCGGCTCTTTTTCCCAGGCTGTTGAAGAATATTTTTCGTCAGCTCCCCGCGAAGCCCCAATGGCTCACGCGAAGGAAATTGCTTCACTAAAGCACGCGCTGGCGCAGCAGGAAAAAGCCCTTGTCGAAGGAGAGGGCGAGGAAAAAGTGCTTCGGGAAAGCGCTGCTTTGCTGGCAGGAAAGCTGCCTCGCGTGCAGGAACTTATTGACTCGTTTGCGGCTTTGAAGAAGAAAAGGAAGTCGGACGCCGAGATAGCGCGCGAGCTGAGTGTTGAAGTAAAACAAGGAAAAATAGTAGCCGAGTTCTAGAAGGACGGGCCAGAGCTGCTTTCGGCAGTCAGGCCGCGGCGATCCATTACCATTACGTCTTTTACGTCAAGCACGCTTGCGTACGGCAGGCTGACGGTTCCAGCGCCTTCCTTCTTTGCGCGCGCGGCGAGGCTTGACTCGGGGTTCGGCTCGACTACGACGGTCTCGATTTTGCCCGTGAGTTCGTTGATGTACAAGTCAATGACTCTTCCGATTTCCTCTCCGTCGGTCGTGATAATGCGTTTTCCTGCAAGCTGTTTAGCTATAGCAAACTTAACCATTTTAGACTCACCCTGCACTGAGCTGTTTGAGTATTTGAAAGTGGGTTTAATTTAAAAGCATATGGCTAGGAATGCGTTATTTTTTTAGCAGGGGCGAGAGGTTGCTTTTTTTTAAGGCACTGGCAAGCCACTGGAATGTGCTTTAAAAACCGTGAAAAATTAATGCGTACGCGCCGCTGGACGAGCGGGGAGAGCCGGTGGAGGTACCGCATTAGCAGGCCGTTGAAGCAGGAAGGCCTTAGCTAATGGAAAGGCTGCGTCGCATAACCTTCGCCGCCGCGGCGGGATACTTTTAAATACGCGGTCGGCGTTTTTGTTTAATAGGTGACATTTATGAAAATCAAGGACGAAGTACTCAAAGTCATTGACGCTCTCAAAAAACAGGGATTCAACCCCGTCGACGCAGTTTTCGAAGGCGCGGTCGGAGTAAAGGAAGACACGACGCTGGCGTTCATGGACAAGCTCAACGACGCCCAACTGGTGTCCGGCGTCATCAGAGTTATATACACGGCTGACGGCGAGAGCGTGCGCTTCGTCGAAATCCCAGTCGGCCAGGCTCCCGCCCAGGAAGCCCAGCAATAGCAACTTATTGCTTTTTCTTCACTATTCCTAGTATGGACTCTGTGCAACAGCGCATGCGCAACGCCGGTTACGTTTTCGTCGGCCCGTCAAAACACGCGGCAATCAAGGTCTGCGCGTGGACCAAGAAAGCGCTTACCGGAAAAGGAGAGTGCTACAAGAACGCTTTCTACGGAATCAAGAGTTGGCGCTGCCTCCAGCTGTCGACGGGATTGTTTTGCGACAACTCCTGCCTGCACTGCTGGCGCGAAACAGCGTTTTTGGGCAAGGAGTGGAGCGGTTCCGCGGACTCTCCTGCGCAGATTCTCGACGAAGCAATTGCGGCACAACGGCATTTGCTTAATGGCTTTCCCGGGCACGAAAAAATAGACAGAACCCGGTTGCAGGAAGCCCAGAAGCCGTTGCACGCCGCAATTTCGCTCACGGGCGAGCCAACGCTTTATCCCCTGCTTCCGGATTTGTTGCGTGAATTAAAAGAGCGGAAAATGACTTCTTTCCTTGTTTCAAACGGCTTGCATCCTGAAATCTTCCGCAAGCTTGCGGAAGAGAACGCGCTTCCGACCCAGTTATACGTTTCGCTGAACGCTTGGGACGCGGCGTCCTTCGCGAAAACAAGCGGCAACCCGTCCAATCAAATATGGCCGCTGTTCGGCGGGTCGCTTGATGAAATGAATTCGCTGCGGGGAAAGACGCGTACAGTGTTGCGCATGACTCTCGCAAAAAACTTGAATCTCGGCCATGCCCCTGAGTACGCGGAGTTGATTAAGAAAAGCGGTTGCGACTACTGTGAAGTCAAGGCGTGGATGGCGCTCGGTTCGTCACGCGAACGCCTTGGGGTTGGAGCGATGCCTTCGCATGCTGAAATAAGGGAATTCGCGCTGGAACTCGCGCGCGAAACCGGTTGCTTGCCGTCGGTTGAGCACGTTCCGTCGCGCGTCGTTCTTCTTTGCCGTGACGAAAAAGCAGAGAAGAGCAGACTGCTTCATTTCTGAGGCCTTACAGTCCTTTCGGCTGGCCCATTACGAGCGCGAATGTCTTGTCTTTGTTTGCGGCAAACATCACTACTTTGAATCCGGCGTACTTGAAGAGTTTCTTCAGTTCGGCGGGAGTAAACTTGTGGGACATTCCCAAGAAGATTTTCTGTCCTTTTCTGAGTTCGACCCACTCGTCTCCCAAGCGCACGGCAGTGTCTTTCGAGAGTTCAAAGCGCCATTCGACTTGGTTTTTCAAGTGGTTGTAGCTGACTATGAAGCGGCCGCCGTGACGGTTGACGCCGAGGTTCTTGAGGATATTAAAGAATACTGCAAGCACGGCTTCGCTTCTGTAGCGCTTGAGCATGTTCTGCAGTTCGTCGTTGCCTTTTGGAACCAGTTCCACGCCTATCAGCAGGTAGTCGCTTGCGGCCATGCTTTCGCGGAAGTTTATCAGAATGCGCGTACGGTCGGACAGGTTGCCGAAGGTGTTTCCGAAGAAGAACAACAGGTTGTTCCGGTAGAATCTTTTGCGCAGCGAGCTCGTGATGTGCGCGAAGTTTCCTCCTTCGAAGTCAATCCGCGCGGTTTCGACCAACAGATTTCGCTTTATTTTCTGCGCGATCTTCTTTTTTCCGATTTCAAGCATTGTGGGACTGATGTCCAGCAGGCACAGGTTGACGGGAGAGTGGGTTTTGGAGGCTGCTCTGATCAAGGGAATGGCTTTGAAGCAAGTGCCGCAGCCTAAGTAAAGCAGGTTGACTTTGTTGCGGCCTATTTTCGCGAAAATGTCTTTCGCGCTGTCGCGGATGAGCTTGAACTCGTTTTGCCCTAGGTCGTATTCCTCGGCTTCGGCAAGCCGGCTCCACGCTTCGGCGCCTTCGCCCATGTACTCCAGTTTGAAGGGAATTTCTCCGCGGCCGTATAGTGCAGTAAGCAGTTCCTGTGGTTGTGTTCCTTGAAATTCTATAGCCAATTCAAACCCCTGCCATTATTCTCAGCGCGTCTCTTGCTCCCGGCGCGAGCCCGAAAATCGTGAGGAGCAACAACACGTAATTCTTTTTCTCAAATTCCCCTGGTTTTTCCAACTCTTTTTTTACCAACATAACTGCCGCGAGGGCGAACGCGACTTTCAACGCGTAGAACGCAATCGGCCCCATTGCGCCGATGAGCGTTCCTCCGACGACGTGCTGCTCGAAGTACGTTGATGTCGGCGTTCCAATGCCGATTCCGACGAACGTGGCTGCTCCGTCGAAGCACTGCGCGAAAACCGCGGCCCGTTCAATCCAGTTGTTTTGCTGCTTCAGCAGCCACGAAAGCCCTTCGAACAGGAACAATCCCGCGGCTCCAAGCGCTAGAATTAGCAGCCCCTGGAATAAATATTTAACAGACAGGAGAACCGGCGCCAGCGCTGCCGCCGCAAACAAGCAACCGAGGCCGCCAAGCACTTTCCAAACCGGCGTTTTGAACTTTCTTTCTGCGATTAACGCAATTGCTAGCGAGAAGACAACCGCGCCGAAAGTAAGGAAGTAAATTCCGGGAGTGACGAAGGGAAACAGTTCGACTCCCAAGAAGTTCACGGCGCGTGGCAGGATTCCCGCGTCTTCGATGACGCGCAGCGCGCTGCCGAACAACACGAACGGAAGGATTGCTGCGAAAAACCGTTCGTCGAGTTTTACGCCGAGCCGTTTCAACAGCTTGTAAATCAAGTAAGCGGCTACGAGCGCGGCAACTGCGTAGACTACGGTGTTTACGAGATTGTACGGCGCGTAGCTTTCGGGATGCCGCATTGGGTTCAGGAAGTACTCTTCGATGAAGTCGGCCATCGAGAGTTTTACTGCGCAAGCGCTTTTTATTGCCTCTCCGAGAAAAGCTTTTCATGAGCGGCTTGAAAAACGAGTTGCTGCGCTTGGGCTTTCCCGAGGAAAAACTCGGTTTGGTGCGGAGTTCGTACGACCTAATTGGCGACATCGCGTTGCTCGAAATTCCCCCGGAAGCGAAAAAATACTCTAAACAAATTGCGCAAGCCGTGCAAAACATTAACAAACACGTTAAAGTGGTTGCAGTCAAGGCCGGAGCTACGAAAGGAAAGTACCGAGTACGCAAAATAAAGGTAATCGCCGGCGAAAAACGCTCTTCGACGGTTCACCGCGAAAGCGGTTGTTCATTCAAAGTTGACTTAAATAAAGCGTATTTTTCGACGCGCTTGTCCCACGAACGCGAGCGCATTGCTTTACAGGTGGCGCCAAAAGAACGCGTGCTCGTCCTCTTCGCGGGCGTCGGGCCGTTTGCAATAGTCGCCTCCAAAAAACAGCCTATGGCTTCAGTCACCGCAGTTGAACTCAATCCCGCCGCAGTCAAGCTATTGAAGGAAAACATTGTGTTGAACAAAGTTGCGGGCCGCGTTGTCGCAGTTAAAGCCGACGCGAAAAAGTTCTGCGCAAAAAAGGAGAACAAGGCCGCTTTCAATCGGGTTATAATGCCGTTACCGCATTCCGCGCACGAGTTTCTTTCCGGGGCAATCCGTGTGCTGAAGCCAAAGGGGGTTATTCACTTTTATTCAATCGGCGAAAAGAGGCGGCGGTCGCACGAGAAGCTTGATGTTTTCAAAAAACCCATCGTCAGAGTTTCGCTAGCGTGTAAGAAAGCAAAGAAAAAATGTGAAATAGTCAACAAGCGCACGGTGTTGCACTATTCTCCCTTCGAAGACGAGGTAGTAATCGACTTCAAGGCAGTCTGAATAAAGCTTTTGACGTCTCCGGCCGGCGGTAAGCGCCTTTTTCCTTCAAGTAGGGCTGCATTATGCGGTGAGTGACTTGGCCCGCGTCCTCTAGTTTCTGCGGGTTTCGGCAGGCGACTAAAACTATTTTGCGGCTTTCTCCAACCTTAGGCGCGAAAACAGTTGGTTCTATCGTCCCATCGCGTTTCAGCACTCTTACTTTCAACGGTTTTTCGAAGTTGGGCGTGACTGCGACGATGAAGTCTTCTCTCGGAAGTCTTCTCGCGAGTTTTCGTTCCAGTAACTTCTTGAAGGCAGTTGTTTGCACGGTTCGTTTGCCGCGTTCGTTGAGCGCCGTGAAAGAAGTTTGGAAGGCGGGGTCGAAAGACAGCCACGGCGAGTGCCAGAAGAGCGCGTGTGCTTCCGGTATTCCTGCTTTTTCCATTTTTCGAAGTAATGTCTCGTCTTCGGTAAAGAAGTCTTCAGCGGAAATCGCTTTCTGCTTAAGGCTTTTTTCGACCGCGCGCCTCAGCAGGTCGCGCCCCATCATTGACGCCGGGTGAAAGTAAACTGTTGCGGAAAGCACGTTCCGATACTTAGCATATCGTTCCAGTGCTTCCTTTGCTTCTTCACGTACGCATAGTTGGCCGTCTTTTACCGCAAGGCCGGAAATCACTTTGTTTAAGTTTGCCTTCATTTCCCTCGCGAGCTTTTGGTTGCCGGCTCCCGAGTGGTGGAGGTCCCGTTGCAGGTAGTCTATTCGGTCGGCGAAGTCGGTTATTATTTCTCCCAGGCCTTCGCCGTGAATGTGCGCGAGTATTCTGTCGTAGTCGTAGCCGCTTTGCGCGATTAATTTGTCTACTCCTTCGCTTCGCAGGCGCTGGTTCACTACTTGCTCGTGGTCCACGCCCAACTCTTTTTTAACAAAGGATTCGAGCGCGTGGCCGAATGCAGTGTGTCCAACGTCGTGCAATAAGGCCGCAATACGGATTTCCTGCTGCTGTTTCGGCGGCAGCTTCAATCGTTTGACTATTCGGCTAGCCACGTGAAGCGTTCCCAGAGAGTGCGCGAGCCGGCTGTGCGTCGCGCCAGGATAAAAGCCGCCGCTTACGGTCTCGAGTTGCTTGACGTAATTAAGTCGGTTAAACAAGGGGGTTGCGGCCAGCCGCTGTTCTACTGGCGTAAGTTTGACTAGTCCGTGAACCGTAAGAAATTCGTATTGCCCGTAGTCTTCCTGGTCGAGAAAGGTTCTCATCGCCTGTCCCGAGTGGATTGCGTCGCTCAGGCTTCGTTGAGGCAGTTCGCCTTGCTTTACGCGTTCCTTAATTCGTTTTATCATGAGCTTGTCGATTTCAGGTAGCCTGCGCCAGCGTCTTGTCCGAGGCATTTCAGTCCCTCATTTCGGCGACGGGCAGCCGCCACCGCGTCGTGATCCTTATTTGTAGGGGGTTTTCTTCAGTCAGGTACGGCCGCATGAACTCTTTCACTGTTTTCCTCATTTCGTCGGCTTTTTTCTGGTCGCTGCACGCGACTAAGAAAACTTTGTCTGAGTCGGCCACGGTCGGCGCGTAAGCAACGTTTTCGATTCTCCCGTCTTTGTGCAGCAGGCGGTATTTGAACGGCTTTTCGAACTTCGGAGTCGCGGCTACTACTATTTCCGCTTTTCCAGCAATTTCTTGCAGCCTTCGTTCGAGGACGGCCTTGAACTTGGAGTCGTTGATCGCCTGCTTTCCTTTGGCGTTAAGTGAAGAAAAGTCGATCGCAAAAGCCGGCGTGAAGTGGTGGGCTATCAAACCCGTTTCAAAGTGCTTTGCCTCTGGAATTCCGCCTGCCAGCATTTTGTCGACCAGCTGGTCGTCGGAAAGCAGCAGGTCCGTCGGCGATAGTTTTTTCTCGCGCAGTCCGCGGTCGACCGCGCGCGTCAGCAGCTCCCTCGCCATCAATGCCGACGGGTGGAGGTAGAGCGTGGTGAAAAAGTAGTTGCGGTAGCGCGCGAATTTTTCCGCTAGGGGCTTGGTTTCCTCTCTTACGCACACTTTTCCGTCGCGCAAAACGAGGTTGGAAGCGAGCTTGTTAAGGTCCCGGCTTAGCGCGGTGATTATTTGACTCATTCCCGTCGCAAAACGCGCGTCTCGCTGCAGGTAGTCTATACGGTCCGCCCACTCAGTCAGGATTTCGCCGGTTCCTTCCCCGTTGATTTTGGCGAGCACGCGCTTGTAGTCGATGCCGTTGCGTTCGAGAAACTCGGGCACGCCCTGCCGGCTTAACAGTTCGTGGGCTATTTCTTCATGGTCTAGCCCCAAGTGCTTTTTTATGAACGGTTCGGTGGCGTGAGAAAAGGCGGCGTGGCCTATATCGTGAAGCAGGCCGGCTATGCGCAGTTCGGCTTGCTCTTGCTTCGACAGCTTCAGTTGCCTGGCCAGGCGGCCGCTGAGGTGCATGGTTCCCAGCGAGTGCTGGAAGCGCGTGTTGGTGGCTGCAATCCAGAAGCCGCCGTGCGACGCTTCGAACTGTTTTACGTGGGCCAGCCGCAGGACTGCCGGCGCTCGGTGCAGTTCCCACTCGAGCGGCGACATTATTATGGGGCCGTGAACGGCGTCGTAGTAGCCGTTTTCGCGGTCGATAGCTTCCATCGCAAGCGCGTGGTGAATCATCGAACTTAAGTGGACTTCGGGAACAATGCCTTTGCGCACGAATTCCTTCGTTTGCTTGATTCCCTGTTCTTCACCCGGCCAGAGGCTGCGCCACTTTCGCTTGCGGTACTTGCGCGCGGGTTCCATGAGAGAAAAAGTGCGTCGGCGCGTTATTAATGGTTTTGAGGGCTGGCGCTAAAAGCAGTAGTAAAGAGTGACAGCAGCAACCAGCGTTCCCGTTCACCAGAACAGTACTTGCACGGTCGTAAGAGGGATTGACTTCCGTGTTCGGAAAGGGAACGGGTCTTGCCCCTCTCCTATGACCGCTGTCGCTAGTATTTGGAGGGCTGAAATATAAAAAGCCTTATGCTCGGCGTTCCAGCTTGTCCAGTCGGCGCATTAGGTAGATTATGAGGAGGAACGAGAACGCCTGCAGAAGCATGAGCGTTTGTTCCGCTACCGTCTTGGCGCCTACGTCCATGGCCTGCCATACTAGCACTGCAACGAATATTACGAGCAGCACGGCGTAGACGAGTTTCTCCAAATCCGTTTTCTGTGTTTTTTCTTTAGCCATTTGTCTTCACGCTATGTAGTCGCGTAGTAGTTCGACTGCTTTTTTTATGCTGGCTTCGATTTGTTTCTCGCTTTTTGCTCCGCTGCAAATGACTTTGCCGTTTTTGAACAGTAGCAGGGTTGTCCCAATTTCCTTCAAGCGCATTATTGCGCCGGGGAATTGTTCGGGCTCGTATTCCACGTTGTCGATGTTCATTGCTATGTTGAACAGATCGAGTTCAACTTTTAGGTTGGCGCTGGCGACGATGTTTTCGACTTTGAAACTCGTGTCGATTCTTTTGTGGAGTTTCTTAGCCTTTTTTCCCAAATTAGCCTCACCTTTAATAAAGGATATTAAAACCCCCTATTTAAACCCCGCTCAAAAGGCGTTTTCAGAGGACTAGAAGGAGCACGGTAATGAACGCCAGGACCGCCAGCACGTGCGTGGCGCCGAACGCGCCGACGAAACCGTCTTTCAACAGCAGAAGGACCACAAACAAGGCGACTATTCCGACGAAGCCGAAAGACAACAGGAATCCAAGTCCTGCCGCCAGTGCGTTTCCGAGGGCAATTAGCGTGATTCCGATGCCTCCTGCAAGGATTGCGGGGGCTCCGATGAGTGCGCTGGCCGTTGTTGCGCCCTGCAATTCAACAAGTATAAATACCAGAAGGAGAAAACCAATTAGAAGCGTCGACAAATCGTCTGCGTTCATCGATATCACTACTATTAGTTAGTAACAAGTTTAAATAGGTTTGCAGGTGCGTTTGCTTGAAGAGATCACATGGCTATTACGCGGGAAGGAGCCGCGGTCTTAAAATCCGCGGCAGAGTGCCCATAACAAGGCAGCTCGCCGAATTCAATGAAGGCGAGACCGTGCGAATCCGGTTGGACTCGCGCGTTAGGGGCGGCGGAATTTCTTTGCGTTACAATGGCAGGGTATGCAAGATAGTGGGCCGGCAGGGCAGGGCTTACAAAATACTGCTTAAGGACATTAACTAGCCCAAGCACTTCGTCGTGTCGGCAAGGCACTTGCAGAAGATTGAGGGTTGATTTTGAATGCAGGCAATTTCGGAAAAACCGGTGACGCTCGCAGAAGTAACCGAACTGCTCAAGAAAAGGCAGAAGGAACAGCGGGACGGAGCGCCGTTGAGCTACGAGCAACAGAATACTCTGGACTACGCCGAGAAGTTCGCCCACGTTTCAGTGAAGGACGCGGCCGCGCTGCGCAAGAAACTCGAGGCGCTGGGAGTACTGAACGAGAAGCAGATAGTAAAACTAATTGATGTACTGCCTTCGAAGGAAGAGGATGCGAAAACCATTCTTTTCCAGGGCGGCTTTTCAGTGGAAGCCGAGCAGCTCAAGCAGGTAGTCGTGTTGTGCAAGGAATACCGATAGACTTAATTAAAACGGCTTCCAAACTTTTTGAAGTTACTTGAACCCCGAGTGATGGCAAATGATAAAACGCGAAGAATACGGTTTAGTCCTTGACTTTCTTCCGCACGGCAAGTCCGGCGGCGCGTCAGGCGAGCCGACTGCCCAGGTAGTTGGAGAGACTTACTTTACCCTGCTTGAAATAACGCTGAAGCCGGACGCAAAGGCACAGGAGGGAGAACGGCTTTACTTGGGAAGGGAACAGCGCGACAAAGTAGACCGAATAATCGGCCGCGTGGGCTTCAACGACTTGACGAACAGCGCGCAGAAATCATTGATTCCCGTAGCCGGCAAAATAGTGAAGTCGCGCGAGCCTGACTTTGTGCAGTTCTTGAACCGCGCCGGGGCAATAAGCATCCGCAGCCACTCGCTCGAACTGCTTCCTTCAATCGGCAAAAAGCATTTGCAGAGCCTTCTCGACGCCCGCACTAAACAGCCGTTTGCCAGCTTCGAGGATATCCAGAACCGAGTGCCGCACATCCGCAGCGTCGAGCAGATAGTCGTAGACCGTGTGCTTGAAGAACTGCGCGGCGGCTCCAAGTACTATTTGTTTACCAAGCCGGTGCGCGAGGAAGAAGAGCGCAGATTCTAAATGCTTCCCCTGGCGCACGTAGGCCTTTCCTCTTTTTTCGCCAAGCACTTCAAGTCCTTCCACTTTCCCTTAGTTGCAACCGCTTTCTTCGCGCTGCTGCCCGACTTGGTCGACAAGCCGCTCTTCTTGCTCGGCCTTGCGCCGTCCAGCCGCTTCATCGCCCACACTATCTTCTTCGGCTTGGTTCTTGCGGCAGTTCTTTTGATTGTTTTGCCAAAGCAAACCCGGGTTCCGATAGCGGCTGCTGTCCTTCTCGGAAGCTGGAGCCACTTGCTGCTTGACTTCAACGGACCCCTTCCCCTGTTTTTTCCCCTCGTTTCCTACGTGTTTTCGCCCTACAACTTGGACTTGGACCTCAACGCAGCTACCCTCTTGTTCGAATTAATAGGCTTCTCGTGCGTTCTGCTGGTAATACTTGAAAGTGATTGAAAATGAGGGCGTCAAAGAAACTGGGGCAGTGTTTTCTCGTTGAAGGAGCGGTTGCCGAGCAAATCACGGAAGCAATCGACTTGGAGAACAAAAGCGTTCTAGAAATAGGCGCGGGAACAGGGCAGTTGACTGCGTTTCTTGCGGCGCGCGCCAAGAAAGTAACTGCAATCGAAGTCGACGCCAAACTCGTTCCCGAACTAAGAGCAAGCCTTTCTTCTTTCAACAACGTGGCAATAATTCACGCCGACGCCCTGAACGTAGACTTCAACGGCTACGACGCCATTTTCGGCAACCTTCCGTACAACCTTTCGACGCCGCTGTTGCTCAAGATTCTGGAAAGCGACGCGCCAACCGCGGTTCTACTCCTTCAAAAAGAATTTGCGGAAAGAATGGCCGCTTGCCCCGGCTCGAAAGACTATTCGCGGCTGTCGGTCCTGGCTCAGAACAACGCGCGAATTGAATTAATTGCCGAAGTTCCGGCCTCGTGCTTTTCTCCACAGCCCCGCGTGAATTCGGCAATAGTTTTGCTGGATAAAAAGCCGGCCGAACGCAGGAAGTTGGACGAACAACTCGTTTCCATCCTGTTCCAGCACAAGAACCAGACGGTCCGCAACGCAGTAACGCATTCCGCGCACCAGCTAGCATTAGAGAAAAAAGACGCGAAAGAACTCGCCGTAAAACTTTCTCTCAAAGACTTGCGGGTCCGCGACTTGACGCTCGAAGAACTCGCGAAGCTAAGCGCCGAGTGGCTTAAAGTGAAACCTCGTCGCTAGCCGCCTTGACGTCCTTTCCTTTCGCGGTTCTTCCAACGACTGACGCGTGCTTGAGCTTTCCTTTTGCTCCCGGCAACTTGTAGGAAACAATCCATTCCCCTCCCTTCAGAAGGTTTTCGCGCTTCCACTTCAACGAAGTGCCGAGCACGGTTTCCCCAAGCTCGGGCGGTTCCGAAAATTCTCTTGCCCCGTACTCTTCCGGAGCAACGTCGGTCAACTCCAGTTCCCGCAGTTCAGCGTTGCGGTTTACCACCTTTAACGTGATGGTTTCTCCGGAAAACTTCTTTTCAACATGCAACGTTGTGTAAACCAGGAAGTACCACGACAAAACAGCGGCGAGAACCAGCAGCAAGAGAAGAAACATCCAAAGAGGGTCGACGCCGCCTACTGCAAGACCCGTTGCGCCGCCAGTTAGAGAATCGTTGCTTGAACCAAGTTGCGCGACCGAGGGCAGCGGCTCGCGTTCGCGGACGACCTTGATTTTCTTCGAGTGGTTTCCGTACCTGATAGTCCACTCTCCCTCGCGGTCGAAGAAGAAGCCG
>Ga0315286_10000550_pt1 | contig 31745 bp, 29 predicted proteins | sample YL17G10_0_MG_FD_205038 | JGI IMG/M metagenome (GOLD analysis project Ga0315286, IMG submission 205038) | Sediment microbial communities from Yellowstone Lake, YNP, Wyoming, USA - YL17G10_0 | ecosystem: Environmental > Aquatic > Freshwater > Lake > Sediment | place: USA: Wyoming | collected... | reverse complement strand
CAACCAGATACCAATCAGAAACACCCACGGGAGGATGGAAATGGCCGTGTTCATCCATACATTATCGTCTTTTTCGATTTTGAACTTGATGCTTTTGGAGTTCAATTCCGTAATAAGCTTCTCGTCTACATACGGAAGTGTCAGTGCAACGCGTGTGGCGTTCCGTGCAGACTTTCCGCTTGCCGTTTGTATGTCTGTCGGTTGTTTGAGTTTGCCGTGAAAGTCAAAATCGTTGAAATTCGATTTCTTGATGATCGCTTCGCCGATTTTGCCTTCGCTCATCAACGTCTGATACGTCGTGAAGCTGATCTCATATTCGGTTTCCTGGTCTGTCCGGAACGCCCACATGAGGAGAAAAACCGCTGCGACGATGGCGACCCAGCTCAGGACAACCCGTCCGAACTTGCCCCACGTTGACTCATCCTCCCGCATCGGACGTTGAACCTTACGTTGCGGTTTCTGCATTCCTAATCGCCTTTTCGATGGTGGTCCTTCTTTCTGGTCTTCTTCTGAATTGTCTTCGCTATACCATTTCATACGCAATCCTGTCTCCTACGCTCACTTCATCACTGATGTTACGCAAGGGTATCGTTTAGATCGTTTCTATGTCGCTCCTACGGAGCTTGAATACTGGTGGATCATTCGTTCTACAAATATTTCGTCCCTGCCTGACGGCAGGCAGGCCTCCGGGACTGTAAACCCATGAACTTTGCTGCAATAACGCGTATTTCCAACGCTCCGTTGGCCTGCCCGCCACTTGGATCCAACAAGGGCAGGCAGGGAGCGAAATCCCTGTAGCAACGCACAAGCATCAACGTTCAAGCCCCAGCCGGTCCGCCGGAGTTGTAACGATGGCGGAAGGGGCGACATGATACAGGTTTTTGTCCTTCTGCGTAACGTGAGTTCATCAGTACCTACCGACTCCCGTCTTCGTTTGAAGGAGCAAGCCTGTAAATCAGCTTCAAGTTACGAACTTTTTGGGCGTAGTCCAAGCCGTAGCCGATCACAAAATCCGGGGGGATCTCAAATCCAACATAATCGATGGGAAAGTCGATTTTCGCGACTTTCTTCTTGAACAGTAGTGAAACAATCCGAACGGAATTTGGGTTCTCGCGTGCGATGATTTTTTTGATGAAATCGATGGAAAGCCCGGAATCGACAATATCCTCCACGACGAGGATGTCCCTTCCGGTGACCTGGCAGTTGAGCTCTTTGAGGAGACGAACTTGTCCGGAGGATATCTTGGCGTCGCCATAACTCGACAACTTGAAAAAGTCAACCTCGCAGTCGATGGTGATTTCACGTATCAAGTCTGCAAAGAAAATGAATGAGCCGTTCAACACGCCGATGAAAATGGGGATTTTTCCCTCATAATCCTTGTTGATTTGGTCTGCCAATTCCTTCACGCGTTCGCGGATTCTCGCTTCCGTGATGAACGGTTCGAAGGTGTCCCCATTAACAGTTATTCGTGAATTCATTCCATACCTATGGTAGAGTTGAATAAGTCAGTCTGATTGCAGTCCGCGTCTTGTTGGTAATCTTGTAACGATCGTCGAGTCTCTTACCACAAACCCAGACAATGTTGCCATTCGATTCGAGGATCAGAATCTTCGATTTCTCGGTGCGGGGGACTTTTTCGTCGCCGAAGAAATCGCTCAACTTCTTCTTGCTTCGCATCCCGAGGGGGATGAACCAATCGCCCTTCCGCCATGATCGTACGAAGAGCGGTCCCTGGATATGTTCAGCATCGATGAATTCGCTTCGATGATCGATCGGAAGTGTTCGCGGGACGGGGCCAGGCAATCCTACGGTGATTGTGGATTTCTCGAAGGTATATTCGTTCCCAACCGTTACCGGCGTCGGTACGTCTGCCGTGGGTTGGTGAAGTGCAAAAAACAGCATGTCGCGGTCTTTGTGTACGGTGAATCGGTTGCTGAGTTGCAGGAATCGGCCTGTTTGCCCTTCGCAGAGGGCGAGAATTCTGGCGACTTTTGCGGCATGAGGTTCAATCCCAAGCTGTCGCATGATCCGAAGAATTGCCTCTTCTTGCACAAATCGAGGTTCGCGTGTCAGAGACGAAATTGTGACGGCACAATCCGAGCCGGTGAAGCGGATCGAGTCGTCGGTCTCTTGGGAGACAAATCTATCCAGAAGCGCGCTGAATCGTGTCATGGTGTCGGCAAGGTGATTCAATGCGCCTGTCAGGTCGCCCCCGAATTCCCGATTCATCACCGGGACAATCCGTTTTCTGACATAGTTGCGGGTGTAGTGCATTGACTCGTTCGAGGAATCGTTGCGGTAGGGAATTCCGTAGGCCGATGCATGGAAGAGGATATCCTTGCGTTGGGCGAAGAGAAGCGGCCGTACTACCGATCCGTTGGCTCGATATGGAGGAATACCGGCGAGACCGCGGATTCCGCCGCCCCTCAGCACATTCATCAGGATGGTCTCAGTATTGTCATTTGCCTGATGGGCGGTGGCAACGCGATCGGATGCTGTCTGTTGTCGTACAATCTCAAAGAACCGATAACGGGCTTCACGCGCTGCTTCCTGTTTGGAAATGCGTCCCGTATGGGCTAAAGCAATGGTGTCGACGCGTTCGCAGTAGAAAGGAAGATTCCGTCGTTCGGCGGCGGCACGGACAAATTCCTCATCTGCCAACGATTCTCCCCCTCGCAGCTGGTGATTTACGTGGGCAACCGCCAACCGCAGGTTCCATGATTCCTGCAAGTGGATGAAGAGGTCGAGCAGGACCATAGAATCCATTCCACCGCTCACAGCCACAACAAGAGCTTGACGCGGTTGGACAAGCCCCTTCGATTGGATGAAATCAAGGAATCCGCTCAAAAGTGGGGTTCGGTCGTCCATTGCCAGATCTTCGACTCCTGAAAACAAAAAAAAATGACTTGATCACAAGTCACTAGTGAGAAATCATTACGCTGCCGGAGACAGTGATTTCAAAATTCTGAGTCAATATAGAGTTTTTTGTCAGGAAAGACAAGGGAGCTCCGTCGAGCATTCTTCGGACCGAAGGAACGTGCCGGAACTGGGATTGTGGCATCAGCTCGGCGATAAGTGTGAGCGTCTCCTTGCCTTTCCTTCGAACATTCGATAACTTTTCACTGACATGAAAAGCCTCTGGTTCAAGATAGGGCTGGGTTACTTCTTTCTGGTCTGCATCAGTATTACGACAAGCGTCATCGCCATCTACAATTTTTCCCGCCTTAATGATTCGATTGGCAATGTCCTGAGTGACAGCTATCAGGGTGTTCTGGCAGCAGAGAACATGGTCAAGGCTCTCGAGCGCCAGGAAAACGCACATTTCTCGATGCTGATCAGTGATATTGATTCTTCCTACACGCAATTCAACGCAAACACCAACGGTTTCCGCGGATGGCACCAAAAGGCACTGTATGGCAAGGCAACTGTCGAGGAGAGTCAGCTGCTGGAAAGTATCGGCGAGAATTATGAGATGTACGTTCAGCTGACAGATTCAATGTACACCATCCTTCAGATGAGGAATGGCAGGAATGCAGGAACCGCATTCAAGTTATCCGTCCTGCGTCCAATCGCCTATCAATTGAAGGAAAAATGCTTCCGGCTTTTCGAAATGAATCAGGATGCGATGACGAGTGCCGAAACAAGAATCAAGACAACGGCAACCGAGGCGACATTCACGGTCATCTTCGTTTCCATTATTGCTGTCATCCTGAGCGTAGTCGCCAGTGTTCGTATTACCCGGAATGTGAGGACACCAGCGCAGAAACTGACCGCCACAGTCAGAAAGATTGCCCAGGGACATTTGAACCAGAAGATTGACGTAACGACCGACGACGAAATCGGGGAGTTGGCCGCTGAATTTAACAAGATGACGGAACGTCTCCGCGCCTACGAGGAACTGAATATCCATCAATTGATATCCGAGAAGAAGAAATCCGAGACAATAGTCGAAAGCATTGCAGATCCTGTTATCCTTACGGACCATGAAGACCACATCATCCTGATGAACAAGGCGGCGGGGCAGATGCTCGGCGTCACCGCAGAGGATATCAATGGACGACGGTTTCAGAGCGTTCTCGATGACGAGCGGTGGGCCAAGAGACTGAGTTCTGTTCCCATCGACCGTCATGGGCACGCTCAACCGGACGTCCTGTTGGCAATCGAACGTGATGGAAAAAAGCTCTATTTCCGTCCCCGCCAGACGAAAATCCTGGATCAGGTTAATCAGGTGGAAGGGATTGTAACGCTCCTCCAGGATGTTACGCGCTTCAAGAACCTTGATGAAATGAAATCGGAATTCCTGGCTACCGTATCGCATGAGTTCAGGACTCCACTCACCTCGATCAACATGACGCTCGACATTCTCTCCAGGAAGGTGGTGGGCGAAGTCAACGATCGTCAGAAGGAATTGTTGGTTGCCGCGAAGGACGATTGCGAGAGGTTGGGAAAACTGGTCAAGGAGCTGCTCGATCTGTCAAAGCTCGAATCAGGCAAGCATCCGGTCAGGGCAGATCGCGTCAACATCGCCGCACTCGTTGAAGATTCGCTGAAGCCGTTACGGTTGCCGTTCTCCGAAAAACGCATTACACTCAACACCGCGATTGATTCTGCTCTTCCGGATGTTTCCGGAGATCGCCAACAGCTCTCCTGGGTTGTGACAAATCTCGCCAGCAATGCACTGCGCTTCACTGACGAGGGAGGGACTGTACGGATCGATGCGGTCGTTGATTCCAATCATGTTCGGGTTTCGGTTTCGGATACGGGGAAGGGAATCCCCCCGGATGCGCAGGAAACGATATTCGACAAATTCGTTCAAGTGAAAGATCCTTTGTTAACAACCCCCGGAAGCGTGGGTCTGGGACTCGCCATTGCGCGAGAAGTGGTTGAGGCACACGGAGGCAGAATCTGGGTTGAGAGTGAAGAAGGAAAGGGGACCACGTTCCATTTCACCGTACCGATTCAAGAGTGAGTTGATCATGCCCCGGCAGGGACATATTCTGATTGTCGATGACGAAAAAAACGTCCTCAGTACCATGGGGATCTGTATCGATTCCCTTGGATTCGCAACCACACTCTGTTCCAAACCACAGGACGTCCTCGAATTGCTGAAGCGGGAATGCTTCGACCTGGCGTTCGTCGACCTCAAGATGAGCCCCATGGATGGAATGGAAGTGCTCGCAGAAATCAAGCACCACTCTCCCACGACCTCGGTTGTGATGATGACGGCACACGGAACGATCGATAATGCAGTCGAAGCCATCAAGAAAGGGGCCGACTTCTATCTGCAGAAGCCTTTCGATTATGAGGAGTTGAAGATCTTTACGCAACGCGTCTGGGACCACTACAGTCTCAGACAGGAAGTCGTTGAACTGCGCAAGCAGTTGGCGGCGGCACAAGGCACGGGCGAATTCGTGACGAGAAACCGGGAAATGCTCAGTCAGCTCGATCTGGCGACACGTGTATCCGACAGTTCCATGAGTGTGCTCATCGAAGGTGAGAGTGGAACGGGGAAAGAACTCGTGGCCCAGCTTATCCATGCGAAAAGCCCGCGTGCAGAAAAGGCCTTCGTCAAAGTCAATTGTGCCGCAATCCCGGAACAACTGCTCGAAAGCGAGTTGTTTGGCCATATCCGCGGAGCGTTCACCGGCGCCGTGAAAGACCGACAGGGACGATTTGAAATCGCAGACGGCGGAACCGTTTTCCTGGACGAGATTGCCGAGATACCGTCAGCCACTCAAGTGAAGCTCCTGCGTGTGCTTCAGAGCAAGGAATTTGAACGTGTTGGTGAAAGTACCCCTCGAAAAGTCGATGTACGCATCATCGCCGCAACGAATCGTAACCTTGACGAGGCGCTCAAGGAAGGCACGTTTCGCGAGGATCTGTTCTATCGCTTGAACGCTGTTCGTATCAAGCTGCTCCCTCTCCGGGAACGGCCGGAGGATATTCCGATCCTGATACAGCACTTTCTCAAAAAGTTTGGCGAAGGGCGCGAACTGGCAGTGACAGAGGGGGCGGAAAAGGTGTTACGCTCCTATCGCTGGAGCGGCAACGTGCGCGAGCTTGAGAATGTCATCGAGCGGGCTGTCCTGTTGGCGGCCGATATGCCGATAGATCTTGTTCATCTCCCGGAAGAGGTTCGAAAATCAGGGGACAAAGGTCTTTATTCCCTCTCGCTTGAAGAAGTTGAAAGGCTTCATATTAAGCGTGTTCTCCAGCATGCGAAGGATTACGATGAGGCAGCGACAATTCTCGGAATCGATCGGGCAACGCTCTGGAAGAAAAGAAAAAAGTTCAGCCTTTGAGCAGGCATGTGGGAAGGTTCCGAGGATCTCCGGCCAAGTATCCATAGCGTCATTTCAGGCCCGCTCGCTGGATTCTCAATTCTGATGTTGCGTTTTGCAACGCGCGGCTGGTTCACGTCGGTGTGTATGATCTTCAGAAACGGCGCTGGTAGCGATTCCAGGCGTTGCTTATCGCAACGCGAGAGTAAGTTATGGCCAGACCAAGCCCCGCTTTTCGTGAAAAATCGGCACTTCCTGCTGTAACTGGTGGCATCCGTTTTGCAAATAGAGCATCAGATAAAGCACAAGCCTTCACCGGCATCGGTTCTTCAACTATTGAGAGGATTTTATGTCAACAAAACTTTCGACTCTTGACAATCTTGATATTGCCATCCTCGAGCCACGGGGCTCCCTCATCGGTGGAGAGGAAACGGACGAGCTGAAGGCAAAGGCCAAAGATTTGATCGAGCAGGGGAACAAGAAGCTGATTCTTGATTTGGGTGCGGTCACTTATGTGAACAGCTCAGGAATCGGCGCTCTGGTCAGCATTCATTCCCAGTACCAAAAAGTCCAGGGGAAGATCAAAATCTGCAATATGGGGAAGGGCGTCCAAAACGTTTTCGTTATCACAAAGCTCACGAGCGTCTTCGATGTCGATGACGATCGGGAAAAAGCTGTTAAGAGTTTCAAAGCATAAAACAAAACAATCTTTAGTCATTTCCAACCATTACAGGAGTATCTCAATATGAAGACTTCCACATTCAACACGATTGTCATTGTGGTGGCGGCCGTGGCCGGATGGGTGATTTTTGAATTCGCCCTACCGAAGTTCATCAAAGACGGGGGCTATCTGGTTATCTCCCTGGTTGCGCTCATAATCATGTTGGTCGCATTTGTTTTCGAGCGCGTGTTCAGCCTTCGCAAGGCGCAGGGAAAGGGTTCCGTTCCGAAGTTTCTTATGAACGTGCAACAGGCCGTAAACTCCGGAGATATCGAAGGAGCATTGGCGGCATGCGATAATCAGCGCGGTTCGATGGCAAACGTGATTCGGACCGGTTTGGAGCGTTATCAGGTGCTTACCCAGTCGAGTGAAGTGAAAGCCCAAAGGGAAATGATGGAGAGCATCCAACGCTCTATCGAGGAAGCGACGATGCTCGAAGTTCCTATGTTGGAACGGAACCTCGTCTCAATGTCGACGATCGCATCCATCGGAACAATGGTTGGTCTTCTCGGAACTGTCGTCGGTATGATCAAATCCTTCGAAGCCATGTCGCGAGCAGGTGCGCCGGATGCGGTACAACTTGCACTGGGAATCTCTGAAGCATTGATCAACACGGCCGGCGGTCTTGTCGCAGGCATCGGCGGCATCATTGCCTACAACTTTTTTGTGACCAAGATCGACAATTTCACCTACATGATTGACGAAGCGAGCTACTCGATCATCCAGTCCCTGACGAGCCGAATTCCATCCAAGTCCAAGTAACAAGAAAAGGACACTGTTATGCCTAAGCATAAAAAAGGACGCGTTGGTACTCGAATCGACATGACTCCCATGGTGGACGTGGCGATGCTGTTGCTGACATTTTTCATGTTGGCAACGCAGTTCAAACCGCCCGAAGAGGTGTCGGTGGATATTCCCGCTTCTCATTCGCCGTTCAAACTGCCCGAAGCAGATGTCATGATGATCACCGTCACCAAAGACGGAAAGACCTGGCTGGGCGTTGATTCCCAGGGACTCATGGAAAAGCTGTTTGGACGTGAGGCACGATACAAAAGAGCGGTCCAGATTGACAAGAAAGAAGACCTCATGCGAACACTCATCGCGGCCCGTATTAGCAATCCGAAACTCCGAACAGTGGTCAAAGGAGACAAAGGTGCACCGTTCGGGCCGATCGAAGATGTGATGGATGTTCTGCAGAAAACGAAAATTACGAGATTCAACCTCGTTACTGACTTAGATAAAGGAGCATAACATGGCTGCTGTCGAATCTGGCCAACCACGCTCTCACGGCAAATCGAAGAAGAAGAAGAAACGACGAGTTGGCGTACGTATCGACATGACTCCGATGGTGGACGTCGTGTTGCTGCTGTTGACCTTCTTCATGCTGACGACCGTGTTCAGCAAACCGCAGTCGATGGAGCTCAATCTGCCCCCCGATGATAAGACGACTGTCGAAGTGGCGGAATCAAGTCTCCTGACACTCAGGGTTGGTCCTGACTTTACGATTTATTGGAATGCTGGAGCCGAACCGAAGCTCCAGAAAGTTGCCTTCAAAGATCTTCGCTCCTTTCTTGTTGAGCGCAGCAGGTCGAATCCAAAGCTTATCACGTTGATTAAGGTGGATCGCGAAGCTACCTATGCCAACATGGTTGACGTGATGGACGAGCTCAACTTGGCTAACATTACCCGCTTCAGTCTCGCTCCTATGCAAGAAGCGGACAAGAAGCTTATTGCAAAGGCAGGATAGGAGGCATCTATGACGACCATAGCAGATTTTGTTCCCTATGTGACACGAGGATATGGAGCGGTCGAGCTCAAGGCGGCCTACCAGAAGAACATGTTCCGTGGGCTGGCAGCCGGCATCATAATCGTTGCGGCCACCGTGGGTTCCTACTATCTCCCGCAATTGTTCGCCGATGATGAAGAGCCCGTCCGCATGGTCCGGATCCTGAAATATACAGACCTTGGCCCGCCCCCATCATTGCAGCAAACTACGGCGGCCCCTTCTGTTGCGCTATCGTCCGCGGCCGTAAAACCAAGCATCGGTATCCCGGTGCCCGTTCCTGACGCCGAAGTCAGCCCGGAACAAACGATTGCCACCCAGCAGGAGCTGAGTCAGGCTGTCGGACCGGTTGGTGAAGGAGCCAATACGGGCGGAAATTTTGCGATCGAGCAGGACATTAAGATCGAGGACAATGAACCGCCGCCAGACTTTGTTGCCTATGAAAAAGAACCGACCGTTGTCAGGAAGATCGAACCCAAATATCCCGAAATCGCCCTGCGTGCCGGGTTGGAAGGGAACGTATTCTTGAAGGTATGGGTGGACAAAGAGGGCAAAGTCCGAAAAGCAGTCATCCTCAAGAGTGATGCTGAGATTTTCAACCAAGCCGCCCAGGATGCCGCCGTCCAGTGGGTGTTTACTCCGGCGGTCATGCAAAAAGGACCTGTGTCGGTTTGGGTTTCCATCCCGTTCAGATTCCGGCTCCAGGGGAAATAGCTTTTCGACAATTCCATGAAGCTGGCGGGCATGATGGAACACTCTCATCCTCGCCAACTTCACTCCTAGATAAAGGAGCACAACATGGCTGCTGTCGAAACTGGCCAACCGCGTTCTCACGGCAAATCGAAGAAGAAGAAGCAGCGAGTCGACGTACGTATCGACTTGACTCCGATGGTGGACGTCGTGTTGCTGATGTTGACCTTCTTCATGCTGACGACCGTGTTCAGCAAACCGCAGTCGATAGAGCTCAATCTGCCCGATCGGACGATTGGCGGAGTTCCGACATCAAGTCTCCTGACACTCAGGGTTGGTCCTGACTTTAGGATTTATTGGAATGCTGGAGCTGAACCGAAGCTCCAGAAAGTTGCCTTCAAAGATCTTTGCTCCTTTCTTGTTGAGCGCAGCAGGTCGAATACAAAGCTTATCACGTTGATTAAGGTGGATCGCGAAGCTACCTATGCCAGCATGGTTGACGTGATGGACGTGCTCAACTTGGCTAACATTACCCGCTTCAGTCTCGCTCCTATGCAAGAAGCGGACAAGAAGCTCATTGCAAAGGCAGGATAGGAGGCATTTATGACAACCGTGGCAGATTTTGTTCCCTATGTGACACGAGGATATGGAGCGGTCGAGCTCAAGGCGACCTACCAGAAGAATTTGTTTCGTGGGTTGGCAGCCGGCATCATAATCGTTTCGGCCGCCGTGGGTTCCTACTATGTCCCGCAATTGTTCGCCGATGATGAGAAGCCCACCCGCTGGATTCCGAAGAAATATATAGACCTTGGCCCGCCCCCATCATTGCAGCCAACTGCGGCGGCTCCTTCTGTTGCGGTATCGTCCGCGGCCGTGAAACCAAACCCCGGTACCCCGGTGCCCGTTCCTGACGCCGAAGTCAGCCCGGATCAAACGATTGCCACACAAAAGGAACTGGGCGAGGCTGTCGGACTGGTTGGTGATGGAGCCAATACGGGCGGAAATTATGTGATCGAGCCGGACATCGAGGAGACTGAGCCGCCAGTCTTTGTTGCCTATGAAAAAGAACCGACCGTTGTCAGGAAGATCGAACCCAAATATCCCGCAATGGCTCAGCGTGTCGGGTTGGAAGGAAACGTACTCTTGAAGGTATGGGTGGACAAAGAGGGCAAAGTTCGAAAAGCAGTCATCCTCAAGAGTGATGCGGAGATTTTCAACCAAGCCGCTCAGGATGCCGCCGTCCAGTGGGTATTTACTCCTGCGGTGATGCAAAAAGGACCTGTGTCGGTTTGGGTTTCCATCCCGTTCAGATTCCGGCTCCAGGGGAAATAGCTTTTCACCAATACCATGAAGCTGGCGGGCATGATGGAACACCCTCATCCTCGTCAGCTTCACTGTTTCCTCGTCGAATGACCGAAGATCCGTGAAACCTCTTTCAGTTTCCAAAATACTCGGATATGGTGTTTCATTCCTGACGCTCGTCGTCGGTGGCATCGTCCTGTTTGGTTTCTTCCTCCCCCCGACGATACCAGAACAGTTCAGGATCACGTGCGGCGTGGTCCTGGTGCTGATGGGAGTGTACCGGTTTGTTGTTACACGTGCCAAAGTAGACGAGGCAATGCGAGGGTCATCATGAAGAACCTGCCGATGCTTCTGGTGATCCTGTTGATTGCAGGATGTAATCGCTCCAAACAATCCACGCCGACCAGCGGGGAGACCCAGATACTCGTCACCGAGTCGCATCTTGAACTCCTGAACGAAGAGGCGACGGAATTCTCCAGAAGCTACGAAGCCGTCCGAATTCATCTTGCCGCTACCACGACGCGTGAGGCCATTGTCCATTTCTTGAATGACAGCGTTCAGTGTATCTGTATCGACCGGGAACTGAATCCGGAAGAACAGGACGTGGCTCACAATGCCGGCATCAAAATCACGGTGAACAAAATCGCCATTGACGCGCTTGTGGTAGTCGTTCACGAGAGCAATTCCCTCCAGAGCATTTCCATGGAGCGTTTGAAGGAGATTCTGTTGGGCCGGATCACGCGCTGGCGCCAGGTGCCCGGTTCTTCGGTTTCGGGTGGGCTGGAGTTTGTGCTGACGGGTAAGAACTCGGGAATGTACGAACTCCTGCAAAGGAAGTTTTTCCGGCTCTCCCAGGAGCTTGTCCCGGCGAAGGTGGGAGCGACTCAGGAGGAGATCGTGCGCTATGTTGCGGCTACTCCGCAGGCTCTCGGCGTTGTCTCACTGGCGGCATTGCGGAATCGGCCAAAAGAAATCCGCCTGCTCGCGATCGAAACGACGGATTCGACGTTCCAAAAGCAGAATGTCGAGGCAAGTCAAATAAATATCTACCGGTCGCTTTACCCGATGAACTATTCTTTGTATCTTTACGTCTCAGAAAGACGGCAAGCAGTCGGCTCGGGCTTCAGCTCATTTGTTCTGACGACGATCGGCCAAAAGATCGTCCAGAACTATGGTCTTGTCCCCGAGCGAATCCCAAACCGAATTATTCAGTTAACATCGGAGTAATCCAGGAATGAAAAAGAACCTCGTCCTCGCGGCGGCAAGCCTTTTGGCCGTCTCGCTCGCAGTCGGACAGCCCCAACTCGAGCAGGGCAAAGATTTGTTGAAGCAGCAAAAATACGCCGAAGCGCTCGCTCAACTTCGCCTTACGACGCAGCTCTTTCCGAAGAATGCGGAGGCATGGTACTACATGAGCAAGGCGTATCTTCACGTAAAAATGCCGGATTCGGCAATCATTGCGGCCACGAAATCAAGGAACCTCGATGACGAAAACCCCGACGTGTATCGTCTTCTCGCAGAGGCCCAGTCGTTGCTGAAGAGTTACGGCGAAGCAATTGCGACAATCAAGGCGGGTCTCAAAGCCAGGAAGGACTATCAACCTCTCGTACGGTTGCTCGGAGAGATCTATCTATCGCTGGATTCAACGAACGCCGCGACCGTTGAGTTGACCAAGGCCAAGGAGTTGGATCCGTCCGATCCGGTAGTGTATGAGCTTCTCGGCGATGCCTACCTGAAAACAGGCGTCACGGCTCTCACCATTACAAACTATGAGAAATCGATTGAGCTGGACTCCTCCCGAACCAATGTCCTGCACAAGCTTGCAGCGACATTGCGCAAAGAAAAGCGATACAATGATGCGGTGAAGGTGTATCAACGGGTTGTCGCCATGGATCCGACGAATGACAACGCGCGACTCGAGCTCGGTAAGATCTATTTTCTTGCCAAACAATATGCAAATGCTGCAAAGATCTTCGGACCCTACGTCCAGAAGAATCCAGACGCAAGAGAAGTCTCGTTGATGTACATGGAGTCCTTGCACCAAAGCAGACAGTACAAGGAAGCGATCCCGGTGGCAGAAAGGAATCTGAAGGCCGATCTCAACTCGGCCAAGATTCTGAGAATCCTGGGGCATTCGAATGCCGAGCTGAAGAACAATGATGCGGCCATCGAGTACTACAAGCGCCTTGAAAAAGTGGATACACTGAAGATCGATGACTTGAAGCGTCTGGGCCGATCCTACCTTGACTCGAAACGAGACTCTTTGGCTGCCGTGACCTTCGAAGAAATCCTCAAGGTCGATACGACGAATCTGGCTCTCCTCAACGATGTTGGCGCACTCTACATGCGAATGAAATCGTTTGACAAGGCGGCGGGTTTCTTCGAGCGGCGGTTCACAGCCGATCCCAAGGCGATCAGCGCATATATCAACTATGGTTCGTGCATGGTTGCCCTCGAGGAATATGAGAAAGCGAGCAAGGCGTACGAAAAGGCGCTTGCTCTCAATCCGGCGTATGCTCCGGCGCAGTTAAACCTGGCACGAAGTTATCTTCAGATGAAGTTGTATCCGGAGTCAAAGAAAGCCTATGAAGCATTCATCAAGCTCGCCGACACCGTCGAAGTGAAATACAAGAAAGAGCTTGCAGAAGCGAATCGTAACATCGGACTGTTCTTCCTGATCGACAAGAAGGCTGAAGATGCTCTCAAGTATCTCCAGAAGTCAACAACTCTTGACGATAACGATTCGAAAGCTCATTTGTGGCTCGGACAGGCATGGCATAACCTTCAAACAAAGGAAGAGCAATTCCCGGACTGGAAAAAGAATGCCATCAAAGAATATAAGAAGACGATAAAGCTCGACCCCAAAGATGCGGATGCAAGGAGATTCCTCGAAATTCTCGAACCACAATAGTCCTCTGAAAGGAAACGTATGTCGAATCAGCATGCCCCCCAACCAAAGCAAGAACAGCCTCCCATCGGTTTCTACCTCCTCCTGGGGACCGTTGGCCTTGGATTGGTGATGATCGTTATGTATCTGGCGATGTCGTATTTTGCGAAATAACAAAAACCATAATCAACGTCCAAACTTTTGGAAGGATGAACGATGAAAACGAAGATTCTCTTGATGTTGTTTGTTGCCGCCTTTCTCTGGCAAGGTTGCTCGAAGAAAGCGGCAAAAGCCAATATCACAGAATGGGAGCAATTTCAGGACCCTTATTTCAAAGTAGCGTTTGCATATCCGAAAGGATGGCATGTCGTGAATGAGCCCGGGAAGATTTCGATCTACAGCTCTCAAGAAGCGACAGAAAAGTTCTTCAATCCGACATCAAAGAATCCTGAAGGCGTTCGGATCATCGTTGCGCGGGACAGGGATTCGGTCTCGGGGACTCTGGAAAAATACGTGCAGACCTTCAGAGGGGACAAGACGAATGAAGGATTCGATTTCAAGACAACCGAGCAGCGGACGATCGAGGGTTTGCCGGCTACCGAACTCGTCTATACAGGTGCGTATGACAAAGAAACCAGACTGAATTGCACCAGGGCGATCACATTGAAGGATTCTATCTTCTATTACCTGCTCTTTGAGGGATTCGGCGACCTCTACCAAGCCAACAAAGTCGTGTATGACAGCGCGCTGGCTTCGCTGACGTTGCCCAAGCCGCGAGTGATTGCCAAGAATGTTGACCCTTCTTTACCGGTCGAAGATTTTGACCGGTTCCAAAATGAAGTCCTCGACATCGCCTATCCTCAAAACTTCTCTCCGGCCATTGCCAAGCCCAAAGGGGAAGTGACGTTTGCGCTCGAAATCAAAGGCTACCGTCAGGATTGCTTCATCTCAATTGATGTCCGGCCCGCCAAGAAACTGACTCTTGAGAAGGTCGTTGAGCAGAATTCCAAGCAGTTCAAGTCCACCTCGAAGAGCGAAACGAGGATTAGCGACGAAAAGGCCACATACCTGAACTTTTCCCCAATGAAGGATGTCGACGGAAGGGTCTATTTTGTTGTAAAAAATGACAAATTCTACAGAGTGATCACCTATTACTACTCCCCCATGAAGAAGTCCTTCCAGCCAGCCTACGAAAAGGTTGTTGCTTCAATTCGCTTTAAATAGTATACTGACATGGTTTTTTAAGCGGGAAGCCGGGGAATTCATCGCCTCGGCTTCCTCGTTTTGTCTGACTTTCCAGGGAATCTCCGATTGTCGATAGATAGTTCTCAGCCTTCGCTCCACCACAGTGGCATCGCCGAATATGCCACGAGCCGTCCACGAGTCCTGGGATGGTTCCGTAGCGCGGCAATTCTTGATGGTGACTGGGGAACGAGTGTCGCCTATGTGATGGGGCTGGGTTTTGCCCTTGCCGGATACTCCAGTTTCTGGCACTTGGTTGCGATGATGGCTCTCACGACGCTGGTGGCCATCAACTACATGACTATTTGCCGACTCTATCCCTACGGCGGCGGAGTCTACAGTTCTGTCTATCATCGGTCAAAGATGCTTGCCGTTGTCGGCGCGTTGCTTCTTTCCGCTGACTATATCGTCACGATGGCATTGTCCATCCTCGACGCCTGCCACTACTTCAATCTCCCCAATCCTGCCGTCTGGGCTGTTATCCTCGTCCTGGGGGTTGCTGCGGTAAATTGGTTTGGACCGAAGAACTCTGGCGCACTAGCGCTTGTCATTTCGGGTGCAACAGTCGCGACACTCGCGGTCATTATTTTCGCCTCCGCTCCAACGGCCGTTCGATCTGCTTCTATCAGGCCCCCAACAGGGGGATTTCTTGCCAACTGGGGAATTTTCATCGGATTCATCCTGAGCTTGTCCGGAATCGAGGCAATATCCAACCTTACCGGCTTAATGAAGGATCCGGCAAGTGATTCCAGGCGAGCGATTTCTTCGGTACTCGCAAAGGTCATCATTGTGAACGTGTTTATGGGGCTCGCCATGCTCGCAATTTCAGGACTGACGCCGGGCGATCACAAAGAAGACATGCTCCGATTCCTCGGAGAACACTACGTTGGCCCATGGTTTGGCTGGGTCGTCGCCATCTCAGTGGGTGTTCTCTTGATCTCTGCCGGGAATACTGCGTTGAATGGCCTGGTCTCGATTCAGTTCCTGATGGCTGTCGATCAAGAACTGCCGAACTCGCTGCGCAAGCTGAACAAGCATGGCGTCCCTATTGTCCCGCTTGTCCTGACAACAATCGCCCCAATTCTGGTGTTGGTCGTTATTCATGACTTTACGACGCTCTCTCACCTCTATGCCATAGGATTGGTTGGAGCGATGGTGATCAATCTGGGTTCGACAGCCACGGACAAATCTGTGAGTCTCAAGCCGTACGTGAGAGTCTTCATGATCATTTCGGTCACGATCCTGTTCTTTGTTGAGCTTTCGATTGCGGTGCAGAAGATCGAAGCTACAATTTTTGCCACGGTCATTCTTGTTCTTGGGCTGGGGGCACGGTATGTGGCACGTCGGAGATTCGAAGCAGCTCCGGTTCCTGTTCCCGTGACTGCCGCTCCGGCTCTGGTCCGAAAACGCCGACGACCGGCCATGCCCGCCGCGAAGTATCTTCTCGCGCTCAAAGATATCAATGATCGTCTCCTGAAGTTTGCGCTGGAGGAGGCCCGACAGCGAAAGGCTCTGCTGTTCATTCTGAGAGTGAAGGAAATTGCGGTTGGCGCGCTCCCGGAGAGAATTATAATGAGCACGAACGGTGTGGAGGAGCATGTGGACAAGATCTGTTCGGAAGCGGGTGTCGACTATCAAATCATATCAATTCCGAGCTATGAGGTTGGTTACACGATCGCAGAGCAAGCGGCCACATTTGGTGTCGACAGAGTCATCCTTGGTGCGACGAAACGAAGTGTGCTTGAGAACATGCTTCGAGGGAGTGTCATGCGATCGTTGGGCTCCTATCTCCCAGAAGATGTCCAACTCGTGATTTTCGGCGGTTGATCAACGCGCGCCCCCATCCCCGTATCGAATCCCCTGGTCATGCAAATGGACACTGAGCGAACACCGATGATCGATGAAAACGTTGGAGAGTGTTGAAGAAGTCCGGTGGATTTGTTTTGGTTATGTGAAAACTAGTCGCTACAATTGAATGACCTATGGCCTATCAAATCTTTCGCACAAAAAATCTCGATCAAATCAAAGCAGATGCTGAGGGAGCCACGGAAGGCCACCTCAAGCGCACGCTTGGAGCTCTGGATCTCGTTTCGCTCGGCATCGGTGCCATTATTGGCACAGGAATCTTTGCCGTCATCGGCACGGCTGTGGCCGGCGGTCCGGCGCACGTCGGAGCCGGTCCCGCTGTTTCGCTTTCCTTCATTCTCACCGCCGTCACGTGTGCCTTCTGTGCATTTTGCTATGCAGAGTTTGCGGCACTTGTTCCGATTTCCGGAAGTGCCTACACGTACTCGTACGCGACGTTGGGTGAAATTATCGCCTGGATTATCGGATGGGATCTGATTATTGAGTACGCCGTCGGCAATGTTGCCGTCGCCATTGGGTGGGCCGCCTATTTCCACCAGCTCATGGAGGGACTGGGAATCCATATTCCATCCTGGCTGGCAGTCGATTATCGCTCGGCGCACCAGGCGGGAATCGCCGTGGCTTCGGCGGGAGGCACCGTAACGCCTGACCTCGCCCTCCCGTACGAGGCATGGACAAGCCATCCGACGATCATGGGAATTCCATTTATTTTCAATTTCCTCGCAGTCGTCATCGTCGCCCTGGTTACGTGGATTCTCGTCATCGGCATCAAGGAATCTGCAAGGGCAAACAATATCATGGTGGCGCTCAAGGTCTGTATTCTTCTCTTCTTCATCGTGGTCGGCATCAAGTACATCAAGCCGGAAAACTGGTCGCCGTTCATGCCGAATGGTTTTGCAGGTGTATGGACAGGTGCAAGCCTGATCTTTTTCTCGTTCATCGGCTTCGACGCAATTTCGACGGCGGCGGAAGAATGCAAGAATCCCGGACGGGATATGCCCATCGGAATTATCGGCTCACTTCTGGTCTGCACCGTCATCTACATCGCAACGGCTGTTGTTCTGACGGGAATCCAGCCGTGGCACGAAATGGGTGTGGCCGACCCTCTTGCGGCAGCCTTCGCCCGCCTTGGCCTCGATTGGGCAGCGGGAGTAATCGCACTGGGGGCCGTTATCTCCATGACGGCGGTGCTGCTGGTCTTTCAACTCGGTCAACCGCGGATCTTCTTCGCCATGTCGCGTGACGGACTACTGCCGAAGTACTTTGCGAAGATCCATCCAAAGTATCAGACACCCCACATGACCACGATTTGGACTGGGGTGGTCGTTGCGTCGGTTGCAGCCGTGGCCAACATCAATGAAATCGTCGAGTTGACAAATATTGGCACACTCTTCGCTTTTGTGCTGGTCAACGCAGGAATCATCATTCTGCGTCGAACCGATCCTGATCGGCATCGTGTCTTCCGGACACCGTTTGTGCCATGGGTTCCTCTTCTCGGCATATGTATGTGCATCTATCTGATGATGGGTTTGCCGGCGATAACATGGATTCGTTTCGGCGTTTGGCTGCTCGTGGGATTGGCACTCTATTTTACTTATGGATTTTGGAAGAGCAAACTCAGAAGAAAGTCCAAAATCCCGATTGTCCAGCAATAATTTCAATTGGTCTGAGGACGCATGACTGAAGAAGCAGAAAACACCGCGACACGACCGCAACTCTTGCGGGCACTGGGCTTGCGTGAAGGGATCGCAATCCATATGGGAGTCATCATTGGCTCAGGGATCTTTCTTGTCCCTGCGACGATTGCGGGGCATTTGCATGCCATGGGACCGATCATGCTTGTGTGGATTGTGGCAGGCATGTTGACCCTTTTTGGAGCGCTGACACTTGCCGAGTTGAGTGCCGTGCTGCCACAGGCGGGGGGGCCCTATGTGTATCTCAGTCACAGTTTTGGCAGAATCTGGGGATTTTTGTTCAGCTGGAACGACTTCTTCATCAACAAGGCGGGATCTGCGGCGGCACTCGCCGTTGCGTTCGCGACCTATCTGGGGTATTTCATACCGGAAGTCAATCCGAAGGTATTCTTCTTCAAGTATGAGTGGTCTCTGTTCGGTCATCCGGTCGATTTGGGAATTGGATGGGTGCAAATCATTGCGATCGCAACGATCTTGTTTGTCATGGCGGTCAACATCCGCGGAGTGAAATTTGGCGGGTGGGTCATGAATATTTTCACATCGGCCAAAGTCATCGCACTCCTCGGTCTGATTGCCGCCGTTGTCTTCTCAGGCAAGGGAAGTACGGCAAATTTCCTGCCGTGGTGGCCAGAGCATTGGGGGAGCGAGATGAATGCTGCGTTCGGGCTGGCGATGATCTCTGCTTTGTGGGCCTATGACGGCTGGATTGACGTTACGTTGACAGCGGGGGAATTCAAGAATCCCGAACGCAATGTCCCGTACTCACTGCTCTTCGGGACGGTCGCGGTCATTTGTCTCTACCTCATGGCAAACCTTGCCTATGCTTATGTCATTCCGCTGGATGCAATGGCATCCTCGACGCGCATTGCCGGCGATGTCGCACAGACCGTCCTTGGGCCGGTCGGAGCCGCGCTGATCATCGTGGGAATCATGTGCTCAGCATTCGGCACGACGAATGGCATGTTGCTCGGAGGTCCCCGATCGCTATACGCAGCCGCCATCAATGGAACGATGGCGAAGTCTCTCGGAAAAGTGCATCCCCGATTCCATAGTCCTTACATCGCCATCCTTACAATGGGTGTGTGGGGATCGTTGCTGACGTTCAGTGGAACGTATGACCAGATTACGTCGTACGTCGTCTTTGGGTCGTGGGGATTCTACGCGCTGACAGCGTTGAGTGTGATTGTTCTTCGGAAGAAAATGCCAAATGCACCACGCCCCTACAAAGCCTGGGGATATCCTTACGCGACTCTTGTTTTTGTGGCTATTGCCGGCTGGTTCATCTATAACACCCTCATTGAGGATACGCGAAACGCCTTGATCGGCATTGTACTGTTGCTGGTGTCACTTCCGCTCTTTTTCTATTGGACGCGGAAGACAAAGACTCATTCATAACATCGAATCATACACATCGTTCGAAGCGTGTTCTGCCGTCTTCTGACAATGTTGGGCTTCTGGGTCGATGTAACCTGGAAATGGATCTGGTGAACGAACTATTTCTTTGGATAGGATTCAACGCTGTCATACTGGGATTGCTCGCCCTTGATCTGATCGTTTTCAATCGGCGGCCGCACGAGATCAAGATCAAGGAATCCCTTCTTTGGAGCGCATTCTGGATCGCCATTTCCCTGTGTTTCAATGTCGTCGTCTATTTCTGGCGGGGTTATGAATCTGCTCTTCAGTTTCTCACCGGCTATCTGATAGAAAAATCCCTCAGCGTTGACAACCTCTTTGTCTTTCTTCTGATCTTTTCCTATTTCCAGGTTCCTCCCAAGTACCAACACAAGGTCCTCTTCTGGGGAATCATCGGCGCGCTGATCATGCGTGGCGCTCTCATCGTCATCGGGGTATCCTTGATCCAGCGGTTTCATTGGATCTTATACGTCTTCGGTCTCTTCCTGGTATTTACAGGCGTGAAAATGGCGTTGCAGAAGGAGGGAACCGAGGTTCACCCCGAAAAGAACATCGTGGTTCGTTTCTTTCGACGGTTCTTTAAGGTAACCCCGGGTTATCACGGTGACAAATTCTTTGTCAAGACCGACTATGGTCGATTTGCGACACTTCTCGTTATTGTTCTCATCGTCGTCGAGACAACGGATTTGGTATTTGCGTTGGATTCCATTCCGGCAGTCTTCGCCATATCCCGGGATCCATTCATTGTCTATACTTCAAACGTCTTTGCCATTCTCGGTTTGCGTTCCCTCTATTTCGCCCTCGCAGGATTGATGGATCTCTTCTATTACCTCCGTCACGGCCTCTCGCTGATCCTCAGCTTCATCGGCATAAAGATGATCCTGACAGATCTAGTTCCCGTCCACATCAGTATTGCGCTGGGACTTGTGGCTTTTGTCCTCGCTGTCTCTATCGTCGCCTCAATCATTCGAGCGAAGAAACACCCGAAGAAAAAAGAAGATGCGGATGTTAAAAGGCTTCCAGGCATGGATGACGGAATTGATTCAGACGGCAATGAAGACGATTGAGTGTCAAACTGAATTTCGGGGAGTCTCGAGAAAAGGATAACTGTCGAGTACCGAAGGGTGGCGGGGATTATCCGCCGATCTGAGACATTGATCGGGCGGGGCGAACAAAACCAGATTTACCGATTCGATGACCTTCTTCCTTTCCCATAACAGCCGTAAGTATCCGATCTTTGATCGACGCATCGTCAACTCCGTTTCTCATGAGCAGCTTGAGATCAGTCTCAACCAGTGAGAACAGACATGTGCGGAGCTTTCCGTCGGAAGTGATACGAACGCGGTTGCAGTGGGTGCAGAACGGCTCGCTCACTGGACTGATGAGTCCGATTTCGCCGATTCCATCCTCAAAACGGAATCGATCCGCCGGCTGCTCTCCGCGCCGCTCGACCGAAAGCATCTTCTTGCCAATGGCCTTCTCCATCGCTGCGATGACTTCTTTGCCAGAAACCACCTTGTCCGGGGTCCAGTCGTCATCGTTGCCGATGGGCATGAATTCGATAAATCGGACGATGAAGGGCCTCGCGCGGATCAACTCTGCAAATTTCGGGATTTCGTCGTCGTTGATTCCCCGGACAAGAACGACGTTGAGCTTGATCGGGTGAACGCCGAGACGCTCGACGGTTTCGATACCCTCCCAGACTTTGTGGTAATGATCCCGGCGTGTCATGACAGTGAATTTCACCGGATCGAGCGAATCGAGACTGACGTTGATCCGGCTGAGGCCGGATTTGACCAATGCCTCCGCCTGTTCAGCAAGAAAAAAACCGTTTGTCGTCATCGCGAGGTCTTTGATGCCGGAGACCTTGGACAGCAGGCCGACGAGCACATGAAGGTCTTTTCGCATCAACGGCTCGCCGCCGGTGAGACGAATCTTGGTTACTCCGAGACCTGCGAAGACACTCGCCAGGCGCGTTATCTCTTCAAATGTCAGCAGCTCGTCCTTGGCCATCCACTGCATTCCTTCTTCCGGCATGCAATAGCGGCATCGGAAATTGCACCGATCCGTCACCGAGATCCTCAGGTTGTTCACAATCCTGCCGAACGAATCCTTGAGCGGTTCCGGATTCGCGTAAGGGGGCTCGATGGAATTTCCGAATGTCGAATCGTTCATGAGCTTATTGGCCGATCTTTCCCGCGGTGCCTTGCTCGTGGGTGTGCTGGGACCATTCAACCGTTCCATCGGCGAAGTACTCCCGTTTCCATATCGGGACTACCTCTTTCAAGCGGTCAATCAGATATCGACACGCCTTGAATGCTTCATCCCGATGTGCCGATGAAACCGCAATGACTACGCTGGCTTCGCCCGGAGGGACGATACCGACTCGGTGGACCATTGCCATTTCCTGGATCTCCCACCGTTCTGTCGCTTCTCGTTCAATCATTTCCATCTTCTTCGTGGCCATCGGCGTATAAGCTTCATATTCGAGCTGAAGAACTTTGCGTCCTTTCGAATTGTCGCGAGTCGTCCCAATGAAGACATCAATAGCACCTGCAGACGATGTCCCGACCGCATTGACTATTGCTTTGACATCGATCGATTCTGTGACAATGCTGACCATGGGGAGGTTTCTCTATCCACCACTCACGGGGGGAATGATTGCTACTTCATCGCCGTCCTGCAAAGGGTACGTTTTATCGACATATTCCCAGTTGACCGCAACTCTCAGGATCGGCCTCCATGGCGAGAGCTTCGGATGCCGATCGGTGAGCATGTTGAGTACGGTCTCCGCATGGGAGCCGGAGGGGAGCTCCATCGTGCGATCGCCATAGCCGGCGATCTCCTTCGCCATCGAGAAGAGTTTCAGCTGAATCTTCATGTCACCAATTGTCTGTCCTGGGATGCACTATCATAATACGACAAATTATTCGACATTATCAAGTTGACTCAAATCGATTTGCGCCTTACTTTATCAAACAACGATCTCAGACATCTCTCCGGAACCATGGATATTGCCACGACGATTGTCATTGCGCTGCTGGTTTGCATCGTAGCAGCTCTGTATTCCTCCGTCGGACACGGCGGAGCGTCGGGGTATCTTGCTGTGTTGTCGCTCTTCGCGTATACTACGCGAGAGATGTCTTCGACGGCACTCGTGCTGAATGTCCTGGTCTCGACGATAGGCTTTGTTGCTTTCCTCAGGGCAAAACACTTTCGTTTCGCGCTCGCCTGGCCATTCCTCTTGCTATCGATTCCGGGCGCATTTCTAGGCGGGTTGGTGCATGTTTCCGAAGAAGCATACTATATGCTGCTCGCAGCTGTACTCCTGGTTGCGGCGTATCGATTGTCAAGGAACGGTTCATTTGTCCAGAATGTTACTGTGACGAAGAAAGTAAGCCTCGAAATAGCGCTCCCCGTCGGGGCTGGGATCGGCTTCCTTTCGGGTGTTGTCGGTGTCGGAGGCGGGATATTTCTGAGCCCCTTGATGATTCTGCTGGGCTGGGCCGGACCGAAACAAACGGCCGCGGTGGCAGCATTCTTCATACTCGTCAATTCGATTGCTGGCATCGGAGGGCGCCTTGTCCAGCATACGTTCGACGTGAGGTCGATGGTACCGTTTCTCGTTGCAGCATTTCTCGGAGGGTTGTTGGGATCGTACTTCGGAGCGAATAAGTTCACCGGTATGATTCTGCGAAGGGTGCTGGCAGTCGTTCTTTTGCTCGCGGCGGGAAAACTCGTTCTCCTCGTCATCCGCTGAGATCGCTTGTGTTTGATGATGGTCTATTCTGAATGGCAAACAACATGAGCAACGTGGCAGATTTCTCGCCGGAGGAACTTGGGCGGTATGGCCGCCACTTCGTCCTGCCGGAGGTTGGGTCAGAAGGACAGAAGAAACTCAAGTCTTCACGAATTCTTGTCATTGGCGCCGGAGGACTCGGTTCGCCCGCTGCATTGTACCTCGCCGCTGCCGGCATTGGAAGGCTGGGCATTGTGGATTCGGATGTGGTCGAGCTTTCAAACCTCCAGAGGCAGATTCTCTACGGGACGGCCGATGTGGGGAGCCGGAAAACTGACATTGCGGGAAGACGGATCACCGAATTGAATCCTCACGTTGACGTCGCTCTCTACAGTGAGCGTTTGACGCGTGACAACGCAATGAGGATTCTCGGTGAATACGACGTTGTCATTGACGGCACCGACAACTTCACCACCCGATATCTCGTCAACGATGCCTGCGTGTTTTTGAAGAAACCGTATATCTACGGAAGCATCTTCCGATTTGAGGGGCAGGCGACGGTCTTTGGTGCGGCAGGTGGTCCGTGTTATCGCTGTCTGCATCCTGAACCTCCGCCGGTGGGGCTTGTCCCGACGTGTGCCGAAGGAGGAGTGTTGGGGGTGTTGCCTGGAATCATCGGGAGTATTCAGGCCGCCGAAGCGATCAAGCTCATCCTTGGAATTGGCGCATCACTCGCCGGGCGATTGCTGCTGTTGGATGCCGTCGCGATGGAATTCAGAGAGTTGAGAATTACCAGAAACAAGTCCTGTCCGGTTTGCGGGGACAATCCTACTATTACCAATCTGATGGACTATGAGGAGTTTTGCGGCATGAAGCAAGAGACAGCGCAGGAGATTTCCGGAGTTCGTACGGACATTACGGCTCAACAACTCAAAGAACGAATGGACCGGGGAGACAACATTCTTCTCCTCGACGTTCGTCAGCCTCATGAGTATCAACTTGTTCGTTTGAATGCGCAGCTGATTCCGTTGGACCAGCTCGGGCAGCGACTGAGTGAGCTCGACCGAAAAAAGGATATCGTGGTCTATTGCCACTCCGGAATGAGAAGCGCCTTTGCAGCGAAACTCCTTCGAGAGCAGGGATTTGACAACGTGCAGAACCTTCTCGGAGGCATCGATGCTTGGTCGGTTCACATTGATCCTTCGCTCGTTCGATACTAAATGCCGTTTGTACACACCGTATTTCTGAAGAGACCGTAATGCACATTCCAGATGGATTTCTTGATGCCAAAACGGCAATTTCAACCGGCCTTTTTTCATTGACCGGTTTGGGTGCCGCTCTACGTATCACAGGGAAGAAGACTGAGTCCAAGCGCATCCCACTCTTCGGTCTTGCGGCCGCATTTGTGTTCGTCGCTCAAATGATCAATTTCCCGGTTGCAAGCGGAACCTCGGGACATCTGCTCGGTGCAACTCTCGTTACGGTGTTGCTGGGACCAAGCGCTGCCGTCATTGTGATGTCCTCGGTCGTCATTATTCAATCGTTGCTCTTTGCCGACGGTGGCATCCTTGCACTGGGGGCCAATATTTTCAACATGGCGATCGTTGCGCCGCTCCTTGGAAATGCCATCTACAAGATTGTTCGTTCGGTTCTTCGGGATGACCGGGGCCGTCTGATTGCGGCTTCGGTTGCAGCATGGTGCACGATTGTCGTCGTTGCCGTCGTGTGTGCGATGGAGCTGGCTTGGTCTGGCACGACTCCCCTGCGACTGGTTGTACCGGCCATGGCGGGAATTCACATGGCGATTGGTCTGGGAGAAGCAGCCATAACGATGCTGGTTCTCTCGGCAATAGCAAAGACCCGTCCGGACCTACTGAATGGCAACAAAGTGGTTGCTCTTCAGTCTGGCGATAAAAGACTGCCTTTCCCTGGAATTCTGCTCTTTCTCGGATTGCTTCTGCTCATGGTGCCGTTGGCGTCGGAGTTTCCCGATGGTCTGGAGCGAGTGGCTCACACTCTTGGCTTCGCGCAGAAGGTGGGAGCGGATGGAGTCTCAATTTCCCCTTTCAGAGACTATCTTGTCCCGGGGATTCATTCAGCTTTCGTTTCGACCATCGTGGCGGCGATCGTAGGTGCCTTGGTGGTTTTTGTGCTTTCAATTGCAATGGCTCGTGTGCTCGTTCCTCGAGCCCAATCCGTCGATGAACTCAAAACAGAGGTTGATTAAGGAATCCCATGCGACACGATTTCCTTGATCGCTACAGCCGGCTCGACAGTCCCGTTCATCGACTGTCGACTGTGACCAAATGTTGTGTGGCTCTGGCGCTCATCGGCTTCTCGGTCGCATTCAAGGTGGAGGTCTGGTGGATCTTTCTCGCAATAGGCCTGGTACTGACAGCTACTGTGATTGCAAGCCGAATTCCCGTGAAGTTCATTCTCACCCGATTACTGATGCTTGAGCCATTCGTGCTCGGTATTGCAGCGATGGCGCTTCTTCAGGCAGGGGGATTTGCGATATTCCTCAATATCATTGTGAAAAGCACTCTTTGCCTTGTCACACTGATTGTGCTTACAAACACGACTCCATTCTCGGACATTCTGTCTCTTCTCCGGAAGGCAGGAATTCCTTCGCTCCTGATTACAGTGCTTGCGCTGACCTATCGCTATCTGTTTGTTCTCATTGATGAGGCAGAGCGAATTTCACGTGCGCGAAAAAGCAGGACGTTCGTGCCAAAGCGCGCGCGGAGCTGGATGTCTTTATCTTCTCTCATCGGTCAATTGTTTGTCCGTTCGACTGAGCGCGCGGAACGGATCTACGCCGCCATGGCATCGCGGGGGTGGAAATGAACCCGGCCCTTCAACTCACAAACGTTCGATTTCATTATCCGGACGGTAAGGAAGCCCTGCGGGGGATTAGTCTGAGAGTTGCAGAAGGAGAGTGTGTTGGTCTTGTTGGGCCGAATGGTTCAGGCAAATCAACGCTTCTGCTCCATCTCAATGGAATTCTTCCAGAGCGGTTTGACGGAGACAGCCATGTTCGAATCAACGGTAGACTGATCTCGCGAGAGGCGGTGGATTCAATCCGTCGGGAAGTCGGACTTCTTTTTCAGGATCCGGATGATCAACTCTTCTGTCCCACGGTCTTTGAAGACGTAGCCTTTGGCCCAACTCAGTTTGGACTGTCGGAAACAGAAGTTCGGGCCGCCGTACGTACTGCTCTCGCCGCCACAGGCCTTTCCGGCTTTGAACATCGATCACCGCATCATCTGAGTAGCGGTGAAAAACGACGTGTCTGCCTGGCGGGCGTCCTTGCCTGCAATCCGCTCATACTGGCACTCGATGAGCCGACAAGCAATCTTGATCCGCGCGGGAAAAGGAAACTGATGGTAATACTCAAGTCGCTCCCCGTAACGAAGATCATTGCGACGCACGACCTTGAGATGGTCGTCGAGTTGTGTTCCCGGACGATTGTTCTCGATAACGGCGAAGTTGTTGCGGATGGTCCGACTCGGGAGTTGTTGGGAAACGAAGACCTAATGATGAAGCACGGACTTGAGAAGCCGCACATTCTGAGACACCACCACCCGCATTAGCTCCCAATTCTCCGCCCGACAAAACCGAAACGACAATGCCCCGGACAAGCCGAGGCATTTTCTTTTGCGCGTTTTGTGTGTGCCCGCCGGATGCTGAGCCTGTCGAAGCATGGCGGACATCCTACGTCACCGAATATTTCCCGGGTGAGTGCTTCTCGTCCGTCAGCAGAGAGAGCATTCTTCTGTTGAATCTCGCGCTCATCTATAGGCAAAGTTCTAATCCTCTGGGCTTCGGATCACCCTCCCGCCATCGGCCGTCGTTACCTTGAAAATTTGGTTGACAATACCGAATGTTCAATGTGGAAGAAACATTGGATTTGAATTCAAGCGCACGGTCTCGCCGTCGGTGACCCCCTCCATGCGAAGTGCAATGGAGGATCTGACGCTGCAGGGACTCTACGTCATCCATGCAGGGAACGAAAACTATCCGCTTGGCAAAAATATTCATACTGTCGCTGCCGCGTCGCTTCTTCAGAATGTTTCTCTCTTTTGATCCACCGCGGGACGCAGAGAGCCTCTCCGTACAATCCGTGAAATCTAGTGATGATCTCTTAACGCAGCCGTACCAGAATCGTAACGGCACAAACTCCTGCGTGCACATAAGTCGCGGGAGAATGCAGCGGCTACGATTTCTCTTTGTCATTGGGGCAAACGATGAGGATTGTGCACAATGATGGCATATACATATTGCAAGTGGCAGATTCAATATGTATATTCCGATGCAGACTCAGGGAGATCCAGTGACCTATATCCGACGTTCCATAGAATCGCTCATTCTCGAAGCGGCAAAACATTTCCCGGTTATTCTTCTCACCGGCCCACGCCAGTCGGGGAAGTCGACGACCCTGCAGAGATTGTTCTCCTCTCATGCGTACGTTACCCTCGATGATCCTGTCGTGCGCACGCAGGCAGAGCATGATCCTGCTCTGTTTCTTGCAGACCATCCAGCCCCCGTCATTTTCGATGAAATTCAATATGTTCCTCAGCTTCTTTCGGGAATAAAGATGGAGGTAGACCGGTCGAAATCACGGCACGGGTCCTATGTCCTTACTGGTTCACAGGTGTTTTCACTTATGGAAGGTGTCACTGAGTCCCTGGCAGGACGTGTGGCAGTGTTCGAGCTGCTTCCGTTCTCCTACAACGAGCTTCCTCTCATCAAGAATATGAGTGAAGACAAGGCTTTCGAAGATGCTATTCGTGGCTTTTTCCCTGGTACTGTTGCCCAGGGTATTCCTCCGGCAATGTTCCATGGTTCATATATGCAAACATATCTCGAGCGGGACGTTCGGAATATGCATGCGGTTGGTGACCTTCGGGCATTTCAGCAGCTTATAGAAATTCTGGCTGCGAATGTCGGCCAGATTCTTAACCTTTCGAAGGTCGGAGGATTGTGCGGTGTATCCCATACAACGGTCCGTAAATGGGTTTCGGTCCTCGAAGCATCACGGCTTGTCTATTTGCTACGCCCTTATGCCCGTAATCTGCGCAAACGAGCAGTTAAGAGTCCGAAGCTCTACTTCACGGACACGGGGATGATCGCACACATACTACGGGAGTCAAATCCTCGTGCACTTCGTAATGGCAGTATGGGCGGGGCGATATTCGAAAATGCAGTGGTGATGGATCTCGTGAAGGCAAATTATGGCAAAGGCTCGCCTTGTCAGTTCTATTTCTATCGCGACAATAATAATGTAGAAGTAGACTTGATTCTCGTTCGGGGGAGCAAACACATTTCTCTTGAGATCAAACTTAGCAGAACTCCGAATGATCAAATGATTGCCGGACTGCGAAGCATTAATAAACTGGTGAAAGCGGAGCACTCATATCTGCTTAGTTCCCGCAAGGAATCAGTCACGATGGCGGATGGAATAAAAGCGGTTCATTGGTATCAATATGTACGGGGTTGGAAGTAATCTAGAATGATCATTAGAAATCGTAACCTAGCTGGGAATGAGAAGAAGGCCGGCAGATCAACACTGCGTGAAAACAAACGAAGAATCGTACCCGTAACAGAATCGTAACAGCGACAAAGCATTGCGCTCGTAAGCGTTGCACGTCTGGGTTGCTGATACGATCTTAATCTTATAGCGGTGATAAGCGCTCTGCTAGGGAGCGAAAGACTTCCATGCCGGCTCTCTCGACTTTATCCCGACCCTTCTGCCGTGAGAGAGCGATGAAGCGCAGTAAACGTAGTATTTCCTCAAATGTTCAAGAATGCGGATCAGTTGAAAACGGAGTTGGCTATTGAACCGCCCTTGTTGAGTACATCAGGGGATCACGTCTATGGGGAGCGGTTCTCGATATTGACGCGCTATCGAAATCGGAGAACTTCTCACCAATAGATTCTTCGTTTACTTCACACGAATGAGAATTAGTTCCTCTTGAGGCGGGACAAGATACTGTGCCCCCTTCCCGGTAATCACTGCCATCTCTTCCACTGAGATCGTCTTGGTTGTTTTTTCTCCGCCATATTCGATGGGCCAGCAGAAGAAACCATCATACGCGAACACCTGCCCGGTCTGGAGGAGTCGCGCTGCGTCACCAACGGGTGGACGATCCGTTTGACCGCCGCTCAGCGCCGGACCGATATCGTGTGCCCAGTATCCAACCGGATGCCCGGTTCCCCACATGATCGGGAGTGAGCCTTGTTGTTTCAACCAGTCTCTCTGGACCTTGTCTGCATCGTAGCCGCGTACGCCCGGACGCATGCTCGCCAGAACCAAGCGATGTCCGCGTTTTGCGTTTTCCCAGTAGCGTTGAATCTCGGGTGGCGCCGAGGTTTCTCCCTTCCGGAGAACATACGCAAATCTCTGGATGTCGGTCACCCAGATGCCGAACACCTTGATGCCGAAATCAGTCTGAATGACGTCTCCCGGTTGGATCACTCTATCGGTCGCGTGTGAATGTCCACGGTCGGGACCCGAATTAACATTCGGATTCTGATCCGCCGCCCAGCCATCTTCGACACCGAGGTCCTTCATCCGTTTCTTGAGGAAACGGCCAACATCGGCATCTGTGGTCGTTCCAGGGACGACGATCGCGTAGGCTTCACGCTCCAATTGATCCGTCAGCAATGCGGCCTGACGCATGATCTCGATTTCCTCCGGAAGCTTCCGGGAGAGCCAAGAGAGTACCAGCTCTCCTGAAGAGAGCAACCGTTGACTGATCTCTGCACCAAATTCTTTCTCCATCTGAGTCCGTTGTGTATAGGTCAGACCATCGGCGATGGTTCGCATCGAAGAATTGACAGCGATCTTGGAGGGATTGAATTGCTGGATCTGTTTCAGGGCACTCTGCCAGAGATTTGCGCCCCGCTCGATGACGATTACCGTATCGTGGAGACCGATGTCCTTGAGTGCGACGGCCTCTCCTGAGGGCGAAATTGCCACGGAGCGGACCGAGTTGTCTCTTAAGAACAAAAGATATGCCGCTGTCCCGCTCGCATTCTCTCCACCGATGAATGATGCTAATGGATCGTTGTAGTTTTCCCTGCAGATGACGATCCAGGCTTCGACACCGGCGGTGCGCATGGCATCCGGCAGCAATTGTTGAATTCGTTCCTTCCGGATGCGATGCCAGGGATTGGGTGATTTCAGAAAATCCTGTGCGAGCGTCGTGCCACTGAGAATGAACAACAGGAAAAAGAGTTTTGTTTTCATATTCAACTCCGAAGGCTCATGGTACAAGTTCTTTGTTCAATATTAATGATGAAGCCGACCAAGCGCAAGGTCGTTGCGGAGATTCAAATTTCAGGATGTGGGAAAAACATCCTGTCGTACACCAGAAAATAGTATTTGAGGAGGACTGCCAAAGAAGAAAAGACGATAGTGTGGGTTTCAGGACTGAGTGGCAGGCATGGACTTCTATGGCAATCTCATTGTGACGGTTAACCACCAAGTTCCAAATAGTAACAATCGTGGGTAGGTGGCGGGATGATGGAAAACAATAAGCCAAATCTTTTCAGAAATGGCCCAATAAGTAGCGGGGACCCGCCTGCATCGGGATTTCTCCCGTCACATTTAATGTGCCGGGATCAAGAGGAAGGGAATTCAACGTTGGGCACTAGCAAAACACAAAGCCCCCATACGGGGGATTCTTTGGCTATTAGGGGCATCCAATTAGAATGTCGTCTTCGACGACATTCATTCTGATGCCTCCGGCTGTAGCGGGGGAGGCCCGTCAAACAGACGGCGGGTAAAGACTCGACTTCGATCCTCCGGGTCCAATACAAAATGCAAAATCCCCGCAGGGGGGATTTTGATTTTGTAGCGGGGGAGGGACTCGAACCCACGACCTACGGATTATGATTCCGACGCTCTAACCAGCTGAGCTACCCCGCCGTACAAATGTAGATTGATGAATTGTGAACAATGAATTTGAAAGAACTCGAACCCACGCTTGCCCCGCCGCTTTCTGGCAGGGACCGGAGTTTATCCCGCCGCTCTGTGGCGGGAGATTATGATTCCGACTTGGCTGCCGTCTTTTTGGCGGCCGCTCTAATGCGAAATCAGGCCGCGACGCTGAGCACCTTCCA
>Ga0315286_10000549_pt1 | contig 31752 bp, 30 predicted proteins | sample YL17G10_0_MG_FD_205038 | JGI IMG/M metagenome (GOLD analysis project Ga0315286, IMG submission 205038) | Sediment microbial communities from Yellowstone Lake, YNP, Wyoming, USA - YL17G10_0 | ecosystem: Environmental > Aquatic > Freshwater > Lake > Sediment | place: USA: Wyoming | collected... | reverse complement strand
ACGATGGCCGAAGTCCAACACTTGTCCCTGTTGAACCGCTTGAAGGACGCGGTCAGTATCTGAAGCGTAGTGCGCGTCATCCTCTCCGGTGTCCGGCCCCTCCCTTCGGTCGGGACTGCCCGCGGCTAATTAGCATTCGGGTCTGCCCCTCCCTTCGGTCGGGACTGCCCGCGGCTTGTTAGCATTCGGGTCTGCCCCTCCCTTCGGTCGGGACTGCCCGCGGCTTGTTAGCATCCGGGTCGGAGGGGCCTCGGCCGTCAGGCCTTATACGTACTTCCCCCACTGGACCATCAGGATGATGATGGTGATGAGCAGGGCGTAGATGACCAGGGTTTCGATGAGGACGAGCCCGAAGACGAGGAGGAAGCGGATGTGCGGCGCCGCGCCCGGATTCCGGGAGATCCCTTCGCAGGCGCTGCTGATGGCTTTCGCCTGGCAGAAGGCGCCGGCGGCGACAGACAGGGTCATGATCGCTGCGCCGACGATGAGCGACACCTTGTACAGGCCGGCGCGGGCCGCCGCGGCCGCGGCGGCGTCCTGGGCCAGCAGAGGCGCCGTCATCAGGGCGACCCCGAAAAACATCAGGCTCAAAGCTTTGAGTTTCTTTGACATGGCGGAACTCCTTTTACGTTGAGTGCTCTTCTTCATGGGCGACGGCGCCCGCGATATAGATACAGGACAAGAGGACGAAGACGAACGATTGGATGACCGACGTGAAGATGGCCACGGCCATGAACGGCAGGGGCAGGAGGAAGGGGATGATCGAGGCCATGATGACGATGAGCAGCTCCTCGGCGAAGATATTGCCGAAAAGCCGCATGGACAGGGACACGGGCCGCGAGAAATGGCTGATGACCTCGATCGGGATCATCAGCGGGGCCAGGGCCGGGATGGGGCCCATGAAATGCTTGAAGTACTTGAGGCCCTGGGCCTTGACGCCCTGGGCGTGGTAGTAGAAGAAGACGACGAGGGCGCAGCCGAGGGTGACGTTGAGCTTGCTCGTCGGCGACATGAAGCCGGGGACGAGGCCGATCATGTTACAGCCGAAGACGAAGAGCCCCACGGTGCCGATGACCGGCAGGTATTTCCGCCCCTCCGGGCCGATGGTGTCGACGGCCAGGCCCTCGAGGAGCTGGACGATCATTTCGGCGACGTTCTGCCGTCCGCGGGGGACGAGGGCCAGGCGGCGCGAAGCGAGGCCGAGGAGGACGATCAGGGCGAGGGCCACGATCAGGGCCATGACCAGGTAGTCGGGGACGACGTGGAGCGGGTCGGGAACCTCGACTCCGACGAGGCCGAGAACTGCGGCAAGGGGCGGCCCGAAGACGCGGTTGAAGGCCTCGACGACCCAGAGGCTGTGTTCTAGTCCTTCCATGTTCTCAGGAGAAGAAGACCTCGGATGCCTTCGATGAGGGACACCAGGACGAGCATGGAAAAGCCCGCGCCGAAGGCAAGGATCTTCCTCGGATAGAGGCGGATTATAAGCAAAAAGGCGGTGCAAATCAACAGGAGGCGCAGCGCGTAGAGGATGATCCCGGAGCGGAGGGCCCCCTTCCTGTCCCGGGCCAGGAACCGGGTCAGGGACTGTTTGAGTCCGGTGAACCCCAGGGCCGACAAGGCCCCGCCGGCGAAGAAAACGAGCCCGGTCGGGAGGTCGAAGAGGAGGGCAGCTGGGATGGCTAGGATGGCCGAGGCGGCCAGGATCTCGATGGGGATCCGGCGGAGGATGCCCTCCTCTAGGGCGTTCGGATTTTCGGTCTGCATGGCGGGAATAGTATAGCATTTCCCTCCCCCTTCTTGACAATCCGCCGTGTTTTTCTGAGAATAGGGCCGGAAACGAGCGCGAGTCCCCGGGAGGCGAACCGTCATGTCCATGGAATTCCTGGTCAGGTTTTTCGGCCTTCTTCTGGGCATCCTGGCCCGGACCCTTCTGCCCTGGCTTCGAAAAGTGAAGGAGGGAACAATCCGGGGCTTCGGCCGCCGCGCCGGCGCCGCCGGCCGGACTTTCGAGGAGCTGTTCAAGCTCTTCACCCTGGCCTTCGGATTCGGCTTCGGCTGGAACGCCCTCGTCCTCGAGGGCGGGGCCTGGGCGGAAATACCCAAGGGAGTCGAAGCGGCGGCGAACGGCGAAGGTCAGACGCCCGCCCGATGAACGACACGCAGCGGCGGCCGGACTTGAGGAGGCTCTCCGAACTGGCCTCCCTCGGCCTCGTCCTGCCATCGTCCATCGCCGTCGGCCTCTTTTTCGGCTATTTCCTCGACCGCTGGCTCGGGACGGATCCCTGGCTCCTCCTCTCTTTCACCGTGCTGGGCATCGTCTCCGGCCTGCTCAGTCTTTTTCGGGCGCTCAAGAAGCAGATGAAGGACGAGCCCCCGGAGGCTTGAGCCCCACGTTCGCTGCGTTCGCCGGCGCCAAAGCCCGATTTTTAAGTCGGGGTAAATAGCGCTGCTCAGTATTACTACGGGGAGCAGCAAATACTTTGCATAATCCTTGCTGCTCCACGAGTACTAGCCGGGCTATATAGAAATCTGAAGACATCTATTTTCTGCCCGGCTTAGTAACCCTAGGCATGCCCCGGGCTTCAGGCCGGGGAGTCGATGGGGTTGATTCTCCCAGGTCGGTATGCTAAATATCAGGCGATGGAGTATCGTCCTTTCCCACGGCGGCGACTCCTCGCCTGGCTCTGCCTGGCCGGACTCGCGTTGCCGGTGACGCTCGTTTCACAAACCTCCGCCCCCCAATCCGCGTCCACTCCAGCCGGCCCCAGCGGCCCGGCCGAGGTCAGGATCCTGGCGCGGAACCAGGAGAAGACGAAAGACCGGGTCTTCGCTTCGGGCGACGTCGAAATCCGTTACGGCGAATTCCTCCTCTTCGCCGACCGGGTGGAGTACAACATCGAGACGAAAGACGTCCTGGCCGATGGCAACGTCGTCGCCCAGTCGGGCGGCGAGGTCATCCGCGCCGAACGCGTCCTCTTCAACCTCGAAACCGGGCGGGGGACGGTCGAGAAGGCCTCGGGAATCATTCCGCCTTCGATGCTTTTCGAAGCCGAAACACTCGAGCGGAAGAGCGAGGACCTCTACGGCTTGAAGAACGCCCGGGTCACGGCCTGCACGCAGCCGAATCCGCGCTGGAGCTTCAGCCTCTCCCGGGCCAACCTGAAAAAAGACGACTACCTGGAGATGTGGAACGCCGTCATCCGGGTGAAAAACGTTCCCGTCCTTTACCTCCCTTACTTGCGTTATCCCCTGCGGGAGCGGGCCACGGGCTTCCTTATGCCCCGGGTCGGCTTCGGCGGCCAGAATGGACTGGCCGTTTCGCAGAATTTCTACTGGGCTATCGCCCCGAACATGGACGCCACGGTTGGCGTCGATTTCTTCCTTTCACGCGGCCTCGGCACGGGACTCGAGTACAGGTACCTCTTCCCGGGCGGGACGAATGGCGACTTCAACCTCTATTATTTCAGTTATAAGAGGGATGCCCAGAGGGATAAACCGGGCAACTCGTCCATCGTCCGCCTCAACCACACCCAGGCCCTGCCCTTCGGCTTCTCGCTCGTCGCTAACGTCGACTACCAGACCTCCTACAGCTTCCTCCGGGAATTCGACAACAATTTCCAACGGGCCCTGGTCTACAACCGCACCTTTCAGGTCTATCTCTCCCGGTCGTGGCGCCGGTTCAGCCTGAGCGCGCGGGCCGCGCGCTTCGAAACCTACTTTTCCCAGCTCGACGACGCCAACGTCACGACGTCCCTTCCCCAGATAAATTTCAACGTCTTCAAGACCAAGCTCTTCTCACCGCTTTATTTCTCCCTGGCGACGTCCTTCACCCGCTGGCAGTACGGCTGGAAGTCCCAATACGAGAACGGGACCGAGCGCCGCTCGACCCGTCTCGCCGTCAGTCCGACGCTGAGCTTGCCGTTTTCCTCGATCCCCTGGCTCACCGCGACGACCTCGGTCACGGCGAACCTCCTTTTGTACGGACAGAGCCTCGACCCGGAGACCGGCGGGATCGTCGACGAGCCGCTGTTCACCCGAAACCTGGTCGCCGGGATCGAGGTCGTCGGGCCCGTTTTTTACAGGATCTTCTACGGCCGGGACGGCCAGGCCCGGCTCAAGAACATCGTCGAGCCGCACGTCAGCTACTCCTACGACAGCCCGGTCAGCCAGGCCGACCGGGTCGTGACCTCCTACGGGTTTTTTCGCTACCACCAAATGAGCTACGGCCTGACCAGCCGGTTCCTGTTCAAGGCTGGGGACCGGGTGGTCGAAGTTTTTTCCCTTGGGCTGGGGCAAACCTTCTATTTTTCGCCCGAGGACGGCCCCCTGTCCTTGTTCCCTGTCGACGGGAAGGCGCCCCGGTTATCGGAGATCACGGGGACGCTCCGCTTCTACCCGCAGGCCAGGTTCAGCTTCGACGCCTCGGCCGCCTACAATCCCTATTATAAGAATCTGTCGAGTTTGAGGCTCAGCGCCACGGCCGGCTCCAAGGCGGACGGCGATTTCCTGACCCTGAGCTGGTTCTCCAGTCGGAATTCCTGGGTCACGGGGATCGACCCCGGGCTGATCGCGCTCTACAAGCGCGACCAGGTCGGCGCCTTCGGCGGGGTGAGACTGCACCGCCTTTCGCTCGACCTCCAACTCGAGGCGGACTACAACATCGAGGAACGGCGGCTCCTCTACACGGGCGCCCAGGCGACCTACCATTACCAGTGCATCGACATTCTGGTCGACGTCCGGGTCTTCTACTACCGCGACTTCCCGGACACCCAGGTCAGGGTCTCGCTGGGCCTCGGGACCATCGGGAAAACGCTCGATTTTTTGGGGGGATTCGGATTCTAGGCACGGGAGGATGACCATAAGTTCGGAGCGGTCCCTCGACGGCAAGACGATTCTCGTCACGGGCGGGGCGGGCTTCATCGGCAGCCATTTCGGATGGTCCTCCGCCGTCACCCGGCGACGCGGGTCGTCAACCTGGACAAGCTGACCTACGCCGGAAATCTCGACAACCTGCACGATGTCCAGGACAACCCGCGCTACGAGTTCATCCTCGGCGACATCCGCGACAAGGCCCTCGTCCGGCGCGTGTTCGCCCGCGTCCAGGGCGTCGTCCATTTCGCCGCAGAGACCCATGTCGACCGGTCGATCTACGATGCCGGCGAGTTCGTCCTGTCCAACGTCCACGGCACCTACACCCTCCTCGACGCCCTCCGGGCCTTCCCGGCCGTCGAGTTCTTCATCCACGTCTCGACCGACGAGGTCTACGGCAGCCGGACCGGGCGCGCCGCGCTCGACGCGGCCCGGGAGCTCATCCAGTTCGTCCCCGACCGGCCCGGCCACGACCGCCGTTACGCCATGGACTCGGGCCTCATCCGGGCCCTGGGCTGGGAGCCGGAGACGCCTTTCGCGGAAGGGCTCAAAAAGACGGTTCGCTGGTACGCCTCGAACAGGAGCTGGTGGCGGAAGGTCCGGACGCGGTCGCTCTGACCGCGCCGACTGCCCTAGATGTTGAGCTCGAGCTGGCTGTCCTGGTGGAGCTTGCGGTCGGCCTCGATGTCCTCGAGCAGGTCCGGCGTGATGTCCCCCGTCGGGTAGATGCCGTCGAAGCAGGCGGCGCAAAAATTCGTGATCTTCGGGTTCTCGGTCCGGACCGCCTTTTTCAGGTCGTCGAGCGACTGGTAGATGACCTTGTCGGCGCCGATCTTGCGGGCCACGGCGGCCTCGTCGGCGTCCTGGGCGACGAACTCCGTCTTCGTCTGCATGTCGATGCCGTAGACGCAGGGGTGGCGGAGAGGCGGCGAGTAGGAGGCGAAATAGACCTTCTTCGCCCCGCACTCGCGGACCATCTCGATGATGACCTTGGAGGTGTTGCCCCGGACGATGCTGTCGTCGACGAGGAGGACCCTTTTTCCCCGGATCTCCGAGGCGATGGGGTTGAGCTTCTGGCGGACGGACTCCTTCCGCTTGTCGGCCGCGGGCATGATGAAGGTCCGGCCGATATAGCGATTCTTGACAAGGGCTTCGCTGTACTTCAGGTTGAGATCGCGGGCGATCTCGATGGCGGCGTCGCGGGCCGAATCAGGGACGGGCACGACGACGTCGATGGCCAGCTTGCGCCGGCGGATCTCCCGGGCCAGGGACCGGCCCAGGTTGACCCGGCACTTGTAGACGTTGACCTTGTCGATGAACGAGTCGGGCCGGGCGAAATAGACCCATTCGAAGAGGCAGGGCGACGGGCAGGCCCGGCGGATCCTCTTCTTGTGAAGGGTCCGGCCCTTGTCGATGAAGAGGACCTCGCCCGCCTCGACGTCCTTGATCTCGCCGAAGTTCATGATGTTCAGGCTGACGGTCTCCGAGGCGACCGCGTAGGAGGGGAGGAGGCCGTCGCGGCGGACGCCATAGGCGAGCGGCTTGATCCCGTACGGGTCGCGGAAGGCCACCAGGCCCTGCTCGGCGATGTAGGCGACGACCGAATAACTGCCCCGGACCTTGTCGAAGACGGCCTCGACGGCCCGGTAGATGCGCTCGGGCGCCAGGTTCTTCGTCCGTTCGCGGGCCAGGGATTCGGCGAAGATGTTGAGGAGGATCTCCAGGTCGCAGTCGGAGTTGAGCAGCCTGTGGTGCTCCTCGAAGAGCTCGTCGCGGAGCTCCCTGTAGTTGGCCACGTTGCCGTTGTGGGCCATGATGATGCCGAAGGGCGAGTTGAGCTGGAAGGGCTGGGCGTCCTCGCCGCCGCCGCCGCCGATCGTGGGGTAACGGGTATGGCCGACGCCGATCGAGCCGCGGAGGTGCTGGACGGCCTCGGGCGTGAAGATGTCGTGGACGAGGCCGTTGCCCTTTTTCGTGTGGAAGCGGCCGTCGAAGGTGATGACCCCGGCCGAATCCTGGCCCCGGTGCTGGATGGCCAGGAGGCCCTGGTAGAGGTCCCGTATCACGGGGCCGTTGCCCCAGATGCCGATGACGCCGCACATGGTCAGGTCTTGACGGCCCGGCCGGGTTCGACCGAGGCCTCGTCGATGATCATGACCGGGATGTCGTCCTTGATCGGGTAGACGCGGTGGCAGGAGACGCACTTCAGGCCTTTTTCGTCGGCCGTGAGCTTGATGTCGGCTTTGCAAAGGGGACAGGCCAAGATGGCCAGAAGGGGGGCGCTGATCGGCATGCTGATCTCCTTCATCAGCATACCCGGGGCCCTGCTCTTCGTCAAGTGCGGGACGCGGGATCGGTGAAGCGGCTCGCCGATCCGGCTGCCCGGCGGGCTTTCGCCAGGCGTCGTCCCGTTGTCCGCGCCGCCGTTCGATCCGTCCTTTAGCGGAGGCCGATCCTCAGGCCGAGCGACCATTCCGCCGTCGCCGCCGGCTGATACGAGTTGCCGTCCGGGTCGGGCTCCGTGAATCCGTAGTAGAGGACGTTGAAGATGTTGCGGCCCGCGAGGAAGAGCTCCAGAGGTGTGCCGCCGGACTCGAACTTGTAACCGACGCGGACATGGACGAGCGCGTACGGGTCGGTGCGTCCGTAACCGTTCTCGAGGATCCGGTTCGTCCCGTCGATGTACCAGGCGCTCACGTATTCGAGGGCGGCCCCGGCCGTCAGGGCCCTGGTGACGCGGTATTCTGCGTCGGCGTAAAGCTGATGCTGCGGGATGTTGGGCAGCCAGGTCCCTGTGAACGTCTCGCCGGTGAGCGTGTCGACGGTGATGTACTTAAAATGGGAATAAGTGTAGGCCAGCCTCAGGGCCGCGTCTTCGACGGGATACCAGGCCAGGAACGTTTCGAGGCCATAACGGTTGGTCGAGCCGACGTTGCCGTAGAATGTCTCGAGGGGCCGTGTGGAGATCCGGTACCGGCCGAAATCGTTTTCCGTGGCCAAGTAAAAAAAGGCCAGGTCGTAGCTGAGCGAGGAGCCGATCGAGCCCCGGGCCCCGATCTCCTCGCCGACCGACGTGGCCGCGACGAGCTCGGTGTTATACCCGCCCTGCGCATAGGGATTGTTGACCAGCTCCTCCGTTCCGGGAGGCAGGAACCCCGTGCCCCAGCTGGCGTAGAGGCCGAAGTCGGAGAGCGGATTCCAGGTCACGCCGATCCTGCCCGTCGGTTTTTTGTAGGCGACCGAACCCGACAGGTCGTCCCCGTTAAGCTGGAGATAGTCGGCGATCTTGTTGGTGATCCGGTCGTAGCGGACGATCCCGGATACCCCCCACTCTGGGCTGAGTTCGAGGCGGTCGAGGAGGAAGATGCCCGCCCCGGTCTGGGACATTGTCTGGTCGGAAAGGAAATCGGGGCCTTCGACGGCGTCGCCGAGGTTGGGGTGCTTGAACTCGTCGATGGTCTGCCAGGCGAAGTCCACCCCGGCGCTCAGGTAGTTCTTGGTCCGTCCTTGACCGGCCTCGTGGTTGACCTGGAACGTGAAGCCGGGGGTGTCCAGGTCGCGGTGGATGACGGATGATGGGACGGACTCCCTGTACTTGGTATGACGATAGTAGGCCGACACGGCCAGGTCCAGGTTCGCCCCCAGCTCGATCGAGGTCGTCAGGCCGCTGGTCGCGCGCTGGGTCTTCTGGTATTCGTTGAACGTATAGGCGTCCGGGTTCGCTTTGCGGCGGAGGACCTCCGGGTCGGCGTTGAACCAGTCGAGGTTGAGGCCCTCGGGATTCTGATTGAAGAAATCCGTCCAGCCGAGGAAGGCGGTGATCTTCACGGCCGGGCTGAGGGTGAAGGCGAACTTGCCTCGGGCGTTATTGGCGTCGTAAGCCGACTGGTCGCGGTAGGCGTCTCCGGTGAGCATCGACCCCGTGAGGCTGTAGTTCAGGATGCCCGTCGTGCCGCCTATTTCGGCCTGGCCCTTCTTGAGGCCGTAGGCGCCGCGGACGAGGGTGGCGCCGCCCGAGATGGGGTCGGGGCCGCCGTCTCGGGTCATGATGTTGATGATCCCGCCCGACGAACTGCTGCCGTAGAAGGCCGCGGCGGGCCCGCGGAGGACCTCGATCCTGCGGACCACGGCCCAGTCGATGTCATAGAAATCCGAAATGTAACCGGAGGGATCGTTGAGCGGGGTGCCGTCGACGATCGTCCGGATGCCGCGGGTGCCGCGCTCGGTCAGGATACCTTCGCCGCGGATCGAGAAGTGGACGCGCTCTCCGTCGGCCTGGTTGTCGACCCGGACGCCGGGAACGAGCTTCATGACCTCGTCGATGGCGATCGTCCGCGGTATCGTTTTGAGGATGGGGGTCTCGACGACCGTGGTCGCGGCAGGATTTTTCTTGAGCGGGATCTCGACGCGCGGCGCCGTGACCGTGATCTCGACCTTCGTCTGCGCCTGGGCCGCCTCTTTTTCTTTGGACTGCTGTTCGGCCTTCTCTTTCGCCGCCGTCTTCGCCGGGTCCGTGTCCTTTGGGAGGAGGGAGGAGGCGAAAGACGTCCCGGTCAGGAGCAGGAACGAAATGAGCAGGGCCAGCGTGATTCCTCGGGATCTCGAAAGGGATTTGGGCATGGGAATATCTCCTTTAATGATATTAGACACGCGCCCGGGCCGGATTCTTCCATGAGTTCGGCCCGTCCGGCAAATGTCTTGACATCGTGTCCGGCCGGGGCTAAATTGGCGCCGTGGCTCCCGCGGGTTGTTCCGATCAGGCGGTCGGGCTGAGGGTTCTCCCCGGCGAACGGGAGCGTCATATCGTGTCGGCCGCGCGTCGCGGCGACGCGGACGCTTTTCGAGAACTCTATCGCGCCTATCGCGACCCCGTCTGGACCCTGGTCGTTTCATTGGTCGGGGACTCCTCCCAGGCGCAGGACGTCATGCAGAACGTCTTTTTCAAAGCGTTCCGGGGCCTCGGCGGCTTCCGGTTCCAGTCCGGCCTGTTCACCTGGATGTATCGGATCGCCCACAACGAATGCCTCAACCATCTGCGCAGGCGGGAAGTCCCGCAGGTCCCGCTTGAGGCCATCGTCGGCAGCGGCCGCGAAATTGATTTGGCGCGCGTATCCGACTTGGAGGAAGCGCGCCGGGCGGCCCTCCGCGACGCGGTGAAGCAGCTGCCCTTCAAGATGCGCGAAGTCGTCGTCCTCAAATACGTGGAAGACCTATCCTACACGGAGATGAGCCGGATCCTCGGGTGTCCGCCCGGAACCGTGGCCTCGAGGCTGAATCGGGCCCTGGCGCAGCTCGAAATGCGACTGCGGCCTTTCAAGGGACTCCCATGAAGAGACCGGGGGGCCAGGAGCTTCGGGCATGAGATATCCGTGCTTTTTCCTGCGAAAAAAATTCGTAGCCTACCTCGAAGGCGGGGTCGCACCCGGTGAAGCGAAGCGCCTGGAAAGGCACTTCGGCGCCTGCCGGGAATGCGCTGAGCTCTTGGTCAGGCTCCGCTCCGGCCACGAGGCCGGGCGGCAGTTCGGCCGGCTCGCGCCCGATGCCGATCAGCGGCCGCCGGGGTTCGAGGAGATCTGGGCGGCGATCGGCGCGACGCTCGACCGGCCCGCCCGTCCGGCGATGGCCGGAGGGAGGATCCTGCAGGCCTTGTCGACGCCGCTCGCGGTCCGTCTCCTCGTCGTGTTGGTGCTGACGCAAGCCGTTCTTCTCGTCGTGTCGTTACGCAAAATCCCCTCGCGGGCGGTCGCCGGCGCCGTCCAAACCGGGGACGCCCCCCTGCTCCAGGGTTATGCGCCCGTCCGCATCGCCGAGTTCTCGTCGAACTCCGAGTTCCGGGTCGTCACGGAGGGGTTCGTCAAGGACGTGTACTTCGACGAGCACGAGAAAAGCCTGCACATCAAGCTGGTGGAGGTCCTCCAAAAGCCGGAGCCGTTCGTGATCTGCGAGATCAGGGATCTCGGCGGCCTGACCATTCCCCAGCCGGGCAGCCGCGTACGCGTCTACGGAACGGCCCGCTACGATGCCCAGCCGGGACGCGGCTGGCATGAAGTCAATCCGGTCCTGACCCTGGCCGTTCTGAAACGCTGAATCTTTCCTCCTCCGCGGCCGTCGGGCGCGATAAGGGGGGTTGCGCGGGCCGTGGGCCGGTATTATAATCAGGGCCGAGGGGAAGACCCGCTCATCGAGGAGGTGGGCCGTGCTCTATTTCGCCTATGCTTCGAACATGAACTTCATTCAGATGAAGAGATGGTGCCCGGGGAGCCGGTTCCTGAAGACGGTCTTCCTCGAAAGGCAGCGCTTCGTCTACGACGGTTATTCCGAGACTTGGGACGGCGCGGTCGGGAACTTGGTCGGGGCCGATAGGGAACGCGTCTGGGGCGCCCTCTACGAGATCACCGAGAAAGACCGGCTGTCCCTGGACGCGTTCGAAGGGTATCCGAGGACCTACGACAGGAAAGAGGTCGACGTCAAGGACACGGAGGGGAACGTCCACCGCGCCATGACCTATGCCCGGGCCGGACGGACCGCGGGGAAGCCTCACCCCGACTACGAGAAGGTCGTCCTCGACGGCGCCAAGGACGCTTGTCTTCCGGAAGAGTACGTGGACCGATACTTGCGGGTTGTCAGGCTATGAAACTGTCGAAGGCGGCCCGGCCGCACTTTAGAACCGGTAGCGGATCCCCGCCCGGGTGGCCAGGCCCGAGAGGTTGATGCCGGCCTGGCGGGAGTCGACGACCCCCTCTTCAGCCAGCTTGCTATCCCCGATGAAAAGCAGGGGATAGACGCCGGAGTCGGCGCCCTCTTTCCGGAAATAGGTGAGCGTCCCATCCTCGATCAGCGTAACGCCGTCCGAGTTCCGGTAAACGTCTTGGCCCGAAAGCCCGCTGAGGCTGGCCATGCGGAACCCCGCTTCGACGAAGAAGGACGTGTTCGCGCCGACCTTCCAGTCCCCGCCGAACGCCGCTTCCGCTCCGAATCGATGCGCCGTGGCAGTGCCCTTCCATTCCTGCCAGGTGTCGCCCCGTTCCAGGCGGTAGAGGTAGCCGGCCTTGACGAAATAGACGCAGAGGCTGCCCCGGATGTAAAAGCCTTTTCCCGGATAGAACCGGACGCCGAGCTTGACCGGGACGGCGCTGACCGAGGGGCTGGTGTCGAGAGTCTCCAAGAAGACCCCGTCCGTGAATCCGACCCGGCCCCGGTTCGCGCCCCAGAAATAATCGACGCCAAGTCCCAAGGAGAGCCGGGGCGAAACCCTGTAGGAAAGCTCGAGGCCGACGAGCGTCGCCAGGTGCAGGGCATCGACGGGTCCCGACGCTGGAAACCCCAGGAAAGCGGCGTGATAATCGGAGAAGCCCTGGGCGCCGTCGTTGAGGTCCCGGGGAGCGGTCCAGCCGGCCCCCCCGGACAGGGAAAACTCCAGGAACGAAGCGGAGGCGCTCTGTCCGGACGGCTTCCCCGTCGCGGCGGCGCTCTGCATCTGCGGCGTCGTCCTCACGGGCTCGGGCGCCGCCGTCTGCTCGACGGCCTCGACCAGGCTTTCATGGATGTAGCCGCCGATGACTCCGCCGTCATCCAGGGGGTAGCGGACGAAGCACCACTCGCCTTCCTTCTTGTCGACTTCGAGAACGGTGCCCTCGGGGATCTGTTGGACGATGGCGCTGCCGATGTCCGGTTTTTCCCTGAGGTTAGCCTGTTCGGACGTGACCTTGACCTTCATCGGCCGGGCCGGCGCGTCCTGGGCCGCGGCGATGAGCGTCAGGGCCAAGAACACGAAGAAGGGGAAGAGGAAGGCTCGTTTATTCATCTTGTCACCCATGGATAATTATAGCCCAGCCGGGTGGCGGCGACAAGGCGCGGAAGTCAATACCTCCGGGCCCGGTCACGAGCGCTCTATTCGTATTCGGCCCAGTGCTTGATGGCCAGGTCGCCCGGCTTCTTCGCGGCCAGGGCCTGGACGAAGAGGTCGGCGGCTTGGAGGTTGGTCAGGATGGGGATCGAATAATCGACGGCCATGCGCCTCAGCTTGTAAGCCGAGTTGAACTCGACCCTTTTCCCCGGGTTGGGGACGGAGATGACGAGATCGATCCTGCGGCCGGCGATGTAGTCGCGGATGTTCGGCCTCCGCCGCTCGTGGACCTTGAACAGGCGTGTGTTGGGGAGGCCGTTCTCCTTGAAGTAGGCCGAAGTGCGCTCGGTCGCGAAGATCCTGTAGCCCAGGCCGGCCAGAGTTTGGGCGGGGCCGAGGAAGCGGTGCTTGGATTCCTCGCCGCCGATCGCCAGCAGGATGTTCTTCTTCGGCAGGGTGAACCCTGTCGAGAGGATGGCCTTGAGATAGGCCTCGTGGACGTCCTCGCCCAGGCAGGCGACCTCTCCGGTCGAAGCCATCTCGACGCCCAGGACCGGGTCGGCGCCCTTGAGGCGGGAGAACGAGAACTGGGGCGCCTTGACGCCGACGTAGTTCAGGTCGAGCGTCGTCTTCCGGTTGCGGACGGGCTGGCCCATGATGGCGGCCACGGCCAGCTCGACGAAATTGGTCCGGGCCACCTTGCTGACGAAGGGGAAAGAGCGTGAGGCCCGGAGGTTGCACTCGATGACCTTGATAGCGTTGTCCTTGGCGATGAACTGGATGTTGAAGGGGCCGGTGATCTCCAGGGCCCGGGCGATCTCGCAGCCGATGCCGCGGATGCGGCGGATCGTTTCGATATAGAGCTTCTGGGGCGGCAGGACCATGGTCGCGTCGCCTGAATGGACGCCGGCGTTCTCGATGTGCTCGACGATGGCCGAGGCGACGACCTCGCCGCGGTCGGCCACGGCGTCGAGCTCGATCTCCTTGGCGTTCTCGATGAACTTGGAGATGACGACGGGGTACTCGGGCGTCACCCGGGAGGCCTTCTGGAGGTAGCGGTCGAGGTAGTCTTCGTTGAAGACGATGCTCATGGCCGCCCCGCTCAGGACGTAGGATGGCCGGATGAGGACGGGGTAGCCGATCGTCCGGGCGAAGGCCTTGGCCTCCCGGACGCTGCGGAGCTCGCGCCACTCGGGCTGGTCGACACCGAGCTCGTCGAGGAGTTTCGAGAACTTGAAGCGGTTCTCGGCCCGGTCGATGCTGGCCGGCGGCGTCCCCAGGACGCGCACTCCGGCCTGGTGGCACCTCAGAGCGATGTTGTTCGGGATCTGGCCGCCCATCGACAGGAGGACGCCGAGGGGCCGCTCCTTCTCGTAGATGTCGAGGACCCGCTCGAAGCTGAGCTCGTCGAAGTAAAGCCGGTCGCAGATATCATAGTCGGTCGACACCGTTTCCGGGTTGTAGTTGACCATGATCGTCGCGTAGCCGAGCTTTTTGAGGGCCAGGGCGGCATTGACGCAGCACCAGTCGAACTCGACCGAGGAGCCGATGCTGTAAGACCCCGAGCCCAAAACCATGACCTGGCCCGGTTTACCCTTGTCCTTGCGGAAGGAGACGTCGTCCTCGCGGCCGTTGTAGGTCACGTAGAGGTAATTCGTCTGGGCCGGGTACTCGGCGGCGAGGGTATCGATCTGCTTCACGGCCGGGACGAGGCCCGTCTCCTTCCGCCTCTTCCTGACGCGGAGCTCCGTCGAGCCGGTGAGGAGTGAGATCTGCTTATCGGAGAAGCCCTTCCGCTTGGCTTCGAGGAGAAGGTCCGGCGGCACGGCGCCGAGCCGGCGGCCCCTGAGCCGGGCCTCGCAGCCGACGACGGACTTGATCTTGTGGAGGAACCAGCGGTCGATCCGGGTGAGCTCGTGGATGCGGTCAACGGTGAAGCCCTTCTTGAGAGCCTCGGCGATACCGAAGAGACGCTCGTCGGTCGGTTGGCGGAGTTCCTTCTCCAGGCTCCGGAAAGAGTAGTTCTCGTTGGCCACGAGGCCGTACACGCCGACCTGGAGCATCCGGGCCGCCTTCTGGATGGCTTCCTCGAAGGACCGGCCGACGGCCATGACCTCACCGACGGACTTCATCTCCGAGCCGATCTTCTTCGAGACGCGGCCGAATTTCTTGAGGTCCCAGCGTGGGATCTTGACGACGAGGTAGTCGAGGGCCGGCTCGAAGCAGGCCGACGTGACCTTGGTGATCGAGTTCGGCAGGTCGGGCAGGAGATGGCCGAGGGCGAGCTTGGCGGCGACGAAAGCCAGCGGGTAGCCCGTGGCCTTGCTGGCCAAAGCGGAGCTTCGCGACAGGCGGGCATTGACCTCGATGATGCGATAGTCGCCGTCGCGGGGGTTGAGGGCGTACTGGATGTTGCATTCGCCGACGATGCCCAGGTGGCGGATGGCCTTGATGGCGATGGCCCGCAGGCGGTGGTACTCCTCGTTCGTCAGCGTCTGGGACGGGGCGATGACGATGCTCTCCCCCGTGTGGATGCCCATCGGGTCGAAGTTTTCCATGTTGCAGACGGTGACGCAGTTGTCGGCGCGGTCGCGGACGACCTCGTACTCGATCTCCTTCCAGCCGTCGAGGTATTCCTCGACGAGGACCTGGGGGGCGGCGGTGAAGGCCTTTTCCAGCGTCTCGCGGAGCTCCCGCGGCGTGTAGGCGATGCCGCTGCCCTTGCCGCCGAGGGCGTAGGCGACGCGGGCCATGACCGGGTAGCCGACGGTCTCGGCCGCCAGGAGCCCCGCGGCGACCGTCCGGACGGCAATGCCGTTCGGCGTCTTGAGGCCGACCGCGGCCAGGGCCCGGTTGAAAAGCTTGCGGTCCTCCGTCTTTTCGACGGCCTCCATCGGCGTCCCGAGAACGGGCAGTCCGGCTCTCTCGAGGACTCCGCTTTTCCAGAGGGAGACGCCGCAGTTGAGGGCCGTCTGGCCGCCGAAGGCGAGGAGGAGGCCCTGGGGCTTTTCCCGGGCGATGACCTTCTCGACGAAATAGGGAGTGACGGGCAGGAAATAAACCCTGTCGGCCATCCCTTCGGAAGTCTGGATCGTGGCGATGTTCGGATTGATGAGGACGACCTCGCAGCCCTCTTCTTTGAGGGCCTTGATGGCCTGACTTCCGGAATAGTCGAACTCGCCGGCCTCGCCGATCTTGAGGGCGCCGCTCCCCAGGATGAGGACCTTCTTTGGCTTTTTCATCCGGCGGCCTCGAGGAACGTATCGAAAAGGAATTCGGTGTCCGTCGGCCCGGGGCAGGCCTCGGGGTGGAACTGGACGCCGAAGACGGGCCGGCGGCGGTGGCGGATGCCCTCGTTGGTCCCGTCGTTGGCGTTCCGGAACCAGGGCGCCCAGCCGCGGGGCAGGGTCGCGGTGTCGACGGCGAAGCCGTGATTCTGGCTGGTGATGTAACAGCGCTTGGTGCCCTCCTCGAGGCAGGGCTGGTTCTGGCCCCGGTGGCCGAATTTGAGCTTGAACGTGTCCCCGCCCGCGGCCAAGGCCAGGAGCTGGTTGCCCAGGCAGATGCCGAAAAGGGGAATATTCTCGCGCAGGAGCCCGCGGACCGCGGCGATCGTCGCTATGGCCCGTTTCGGATCGCCCGGGCCGTTGGAGATGACAACGCCCCGCGGCGCAAAGGTCAGGATGCGGCCGGCGTCCGTGTCGGCCGGGACGCGGACGACCGAGACGCCCCGCCGGACGAGGGCCCGGATGATCCCCTGCTTGACGCCGCAGTCGATGAGGACGACCGTCTTCCGGGCCCGGGGGTTGGTGATGCGGATCTCGGGCGTTGTGACCTCGGCCACGAGATCGCGGGCGTTGGGGTCGGGCGCGACGCGGGCCTCGCGGCGCAGCCCCGCGAGGCTCAGAGGGCCGTCGGCGACGGCCAGAAGGCCGGGCATGACGCCGTGGACCCGGAGCTTCTTCGTCAGGGCCCGCGTGTCGATGCCGCAAATCCCGGGGACGCCGTTCTCCCGGAGCCAGTCGTCGAGGGTTTTCACCGACGTTTCGTGGGACGGACGGGAGCAGAGCTCCGCAACGACATAGCCGGCGATCTGCGGCCTTTCCGACTCGAAGCGGGAGGGATCGACGCCATAGTTGCCGATGAGCGGGTAGGTCTGGCACAGGATCTGGCCGTGATAGGAGGGGTCGGTGATGGATTCCGGGTAGCCGACGATCCCGGTATTGAAAACGACTTCCCCCCCGATCTTGGCGCTCGCGCCGAAGCCTACGCCCTCGAGGACGGTCCCGTCCGATAGGGCCAGAACTGCTCTGCGAATGAGGTCAGCCTCCGTTCCATTTTCGGGCAGTATAGCACAAGCTCCCGGCCGGCTCAATGAGAAGGAAAAGGGGAGGCGATATCACCCCTTGAATCATCCATCGGGATGATGGTATTTTCATCAGGGAAGAGGAGAATGGTCCTCTGTTCCAATCAATGAGGTGAACCTATGCCCGGTGACGGCGGCGAAGCGACGCTCCTGAAGGCGGACGGGTCCGCCCCGGGGACGCCGAACTATTCCGGGCCGTCCGACAAGGACGAGCTCATCCGGTCCATGGCCCGGGCCCTGCGCGTCGCCTTCAAGATGGCCTCGATGTACAACCTCGACCATCCGGCTTTCAAGAGCAGCGTCAACGAGCTCATGGCCAAGCTCGAGGCCATCTTCGTCTACATCAGTCCCCTGTCCATCGGCTTCTCGCCCCATGCCCTCCTCATCGACAACCGGCTTTGGGAGGGCGAGCGGACTTATCAGGACCTGGCCCAGCTCTTCCATTTCCGCAAGATCAAGCGGCTCGAGATCCGGCCGGGCATCCCCCAGGTCGAGTTCATGCGCTTCGCCTCCAAGATCATGCTGCCCGTCAAGGCCTTCGTCAAGGAGGGCGGCGCCCAGGCCATCATCAAGAAAGAGAACATCCTCTACATCTCTCTCGACGTGCTGGACTATTCCCAGGTCCTGCTCGGCGAGGGCGAGGAGATCAAGGACATCTGGCCCTACCTCCTCATGGAGGCCGTCGAGGAGGACGACGATACGAAACTCGGTCAGCTGGCCGGGAGTTTCGAGAAGGTCGTCGGCAAGTTCAACACCGAGGACCTCATCCAGAACGAGGAGCTGCACAAGAACTTCTCCAAGTTCTTCCACTACCTCAAGGCGACCTCCGGGGAGAAGCACCGCGAATCTCTGAACCCGCATGCCGAGGGGGGCAAGTACCTGCCGCTCATCGGCTGTCCTCCGCCGCAGCTTTTGGACGAGGACGACGAAGGGGTTGAAGCCCTCGACGACTGAAAGAGAATAACCATGTGCGGTATCATCGGCTGCGCCGGGCTCAGGGACGTCGTCCCGGACCTGGTCGAGGGACTTCGGCGGCTCGAATACCGGGGCTACGACTCGGCCGGGGTCGCCGTCCTCGGCGGCGACGGCATCGGCCGCCGGCGGGTCAAGGGGAAGATCAGGGACCTCGACGAGGACCTCCGCCTCCATCCGCTCGCGGGCGGCTGCGGCATCGCCCACACCCGCTGGGCCACCCACGGGCGCCCGAGCGAGGACAACGCCCACCCCCACGTCGACTGCAGCGGAACGATCGCCCTCGTCCACAACGGCATCGTCGAGAACTATTGGTCCCTCAAGGAGCGGCTCCGCGGCGAGGGCCACGTCTTCCGGACGGAGACGGACACCGAGGTCATTGTCCACCTCCTCGAGAAGTATTTCCAGGGGTCGCTCGAGGGAGCCGTCCGCGCGGCAGTCGCCGAGCTCGAGGGGGCCTTCGCCGTGGCCTGCATCTCGTCGCGCGACCCGGGCCAGATCGTCGTCGCCAAGAACGGTCCGCCCGCCGTCGTCGGTCACGGCTCCGGCGAAACCTTCATCTCCTCGGACATCACACCGCTCCTCCACCACACCCGGCGCGTTTCCTACATGAACGACGGCGAGATCGCCGTGCTCACGCCGGCGGGCGTCCGCTTCTCGACCTTCGCCGGGGCGCCGGTCGAGAAGGCGGTCGAGACCCTGACCTGGGAACCGGCCATGATCGAGAAGAGGGGTTACGAGCATTTCATGGCCAAGGAGATCTTCGAGCAGGCCGACGTCGTCCGGGACACGCTGAAAAGCCGGATCTCCCTCGAATCGGGGCGGGTCTTCCTCGACGACACCGGCATCGCCCCGGCCGTCTTCCGGGAGGTCGACCGGGTCGTCCTCATCGCCTGCGGGACCTCCTACCACGCCGGTCTCGTCGGCAAATACCTGCTCGAGACGCTGGCCCACGTCCCCGTCGACGTCGAATACGCCTCCGAGCTCCGCTCCCGGGATTTCGCCATGGACCGCCGGACGCTCGTCCTCGGGATCTCCCAATCGGGCGAGACGGCCGACACGCTGGCCGCTCTCCGCGCGGCCGGGGAAAAGGCCCGGGCCGTCCTGGCCGTGACGAACAACATCAATTCCTCGATGGCCCGCGCGGCCGACGGCATTCTCGACCTCCACGCCGGTCCGGAGATCGGGGTCGCCGCGACCAAGACCTTCGTCGGCCAGATGGCCGCCCTGGCCCTCTTCGCCCTGGGTTTCGCCCAGGCCCGGGAGAGCCTCGGCGCCGGCGAGAGCCTGGCCCTCGTCCAGGAGATCCAGCGCGTGCCGCACAAGATGGACCGGGTCCTCGGCCGGGCCGGCGATATCGAACGGGCCGCCCGCCGCTACCTTGCCTGCGAGGACTATCTCTTCCTCGGCCGCTGGATCAACTTCCCCATCGCCCTCGAAGGGGCCCTGAAGCTCAAGGAGATCTCCTACACCCACGCCGAGGGCTACGCCGGAGGCGAGATGAAGCACGGCCCCATCGCTCTCATCGACGAGAAAATGACGACCCTGGCCATCGTCCCCCGCGACCGTGTCTACGAGAAGATGCTCTCCAATATCGCCGAGGTCCAGGCCAGGAGCGGCCGGATCCTGGCCGTGGCTTTCGAGGACGACGCCAAGGCCCGGGCCGTGGCCGAAGAGGTCTTCCCCATCCCCGAAGTGCACCAGCTCTTTTCCCCGTTCCTGACGGTCCTGCCGCTGCAGCTCTTCGCCTATTATTCCGCCGCCGCCAAGGGCCTGGACGTCGACCAGCCGCGCAACCTGGCTAAGAGCGTCACCGTCGAATGACCTTGCGGAAAAGTGAGAATATCCTGTATACATAGCGTATCATTCTATGAGGAGATACTGATGAGCAAACGTGCCGCTCGGCGCCTGGGCGCCGTCATCGTTCCGGCCTTGGCCCTTCTCTTCGCCTCCGGCGCCTTGGCCCAGGCGAAGAAGCCCCGGGCCGTCTTCAAGGAAACAGCCCATAATTTCGGCAAGGTCAAGCAGGGCGACGTCGTCAACCACGAATTCGTCTTCAAGAACGAGGGTAACGCCACCCTCGTCATCGACAAGGTCGAGACGACTTGCGGCTGTACGGCGGCGCTTGTTTCCGACCAGAAGATCCCCCCGGGCAAGGAGGGCAAGATCAAGACGATCTTCGACACCCGGGGGTATTCGGGGAAGATGACCCGCTATGTCTATCTCTTCTCCAACGACGCTCAGAACGAGCGGACCGAGCTCAGCCTGTCCGCCGACATCGAGGTCCCGCCCTCGGCCAGGATCGACGTCGACAAGTACAACGTCGACATGGGCCTCTCGCTCGAAGGCGAGACGCCGTCGGCGACGATCGTCATCAAGAGCATGGGCGAGCGCGAGCTCCAGGTCGAGATGGCCTACCAGAACGTCAAATTCTTCTCCGGCGGCCGGCCGCTCGCCTCCCCGTTCTTCCTGCCCTCGGGCGAGTCCCGCGAGGTCGAGATCCGCTTCCCGCCGCAGTCCCGGGCGGGCGCCCAGCGCGACTACGTCCTCATCAAGTCGAACGACCCGGTCCGCTCGACGCTGTCCGTCTACGTCAGCCGCTACGTCATCACCCGGAAGGAGCTCCAGGAGCTCTTCGACAAATACCGTTCGGTCCTCAAGGACCGGAACTAGGCAGGGACGAACACCGGACGCTAGAACGTCCGGCGCGGAGAGGCATGACGACGCTCCTCACGGTCAAGGTCCAGCCGCGCGCTAAGGCGCCGGGCGTCGAGAAGCTCGGCGACGGCATTTTCCGGGTCCGGGTCGCGGCCGCTCCGGAGAAAGGGCGGGCCAACCGCGAAGTCGCCGAGCGGCTGGCCGAATACCTGGACGTCCCGCCGTCGCGCCTGACCCTCGTCCGGGGCGCGGCCTCGTCCCATAAAAAGTTCAGGCTCGAGCCCTAGGGAGGAGGGGGCATGACAGCATCGAACCTCGTCAGCTTCCTGGGCATCTTCGTCCTGGCCGGGGTCGCCTGGCTTTTCTCTTCCAACCGGAAAGTCGTCAACAAGCGGGTCCTCTTCTGGGGAATCGGGCTCCAGCTCCTCATCGGGCTGTTCGTCTTCGTCCTTCCGGCCGGGACGGCGGTCTTCCTCTGGGTCAACAAGGCCGTCGTGGCCGTCCTCGAAAGCGCCACGGCCGGCACGAAGTTCGTCTTCGGCCGCGTGGCCCTGCCGCCGGGGGCGACGAACGAGGCCGGAGAGACATCGCTCGGCTACTCCCTGGCCTTCCAGGCCCTGCCGACGATCATCTTTTTCGCCGCCCTTCTCGGCGCCCTTTACCATCTTCGGGTCATGCCCTTTTTCGTCCGCCTCTTCGCCCGGATCTTCTCCAAGTCCATGCGGATCAGCGGGGCGGAGGCCCTTTCGGTTTCGTCCAACATCTTCGTCGGGGTCGAGTCGGCCCTCGTCGTCAAGCCGCATCTCGCCGGCATGACCCGTTCGGAGCTGGGAACGATCCTCACCGCGGGCATGGGCACCATCGCCTCGACCACCCTGGGCCTGTACACCCTGCTGCTCCAGCGCGACATCCCGATGATCGCCGGGCACCTCGTGTCCGCCTCCTTCATTTCGGCGCCCGCCTGCATCGTCATGGCCAAGCTGATCATGCCCGAGACGGAGACGCCGCTGACGCTGGGCGTCGACGTCAAGCCCCACTACGAGAGGGACGAGAACCTGATCATGTCCATCATCAGCGGGGCCTCGGACGGACTCAAGCTGCTCGGCGGGATCGTCGCCCTGCTTATCGCCTTCCTGGGCATCCTGGCCCTGCTCAACCTGTGTCTCGGCTGGGCGGGCGGACTCCTCAACGGGCTTTTCGGTTGGAACGTCCGCTGGTCCCTGGAGGCCTTCCTCGGCTATCTTTTCTATCCCCTGACGCTCGTCCTGGGGGTCCCGCCGTCCGACGCCCTGGCCATCGCCAAGGTCATCGGCGAGAGGACGGTGACGACCGAGGTCGTGTCCTACAACCACCTCGCCGCCCTGATCTCGAGCGGCGCCCTGCGCGATCCCCGTTCGGCCATCATCGCCTCCTACGCCCTCTGCGGCTTCGCCCACGTCGCCTCGCTGGCGATCTTCGTCGGCGGCACGGGAGCCCTGGCCCCAACCCGGCTCCACGACCTGTCCCGGCTGGGGTTCCGGGCCCTGCTGGCGGCGACCCTGGCCTGCCTCATGACCGGCGCCGTGGCCGGGACTTTTTACACCGGGTCCTCCCTCCTCTTCGGGCGCTGACGAAACAGTCCCCGCACCTGGGACGTTTGGCCGCCTCCGAACGTCTTTAGCTCATGGAGACTGCGCCATGGACGACCGAAAGCTCTGTTGGCTGGCCCTCCAGCTCGTCTTTCACGGGCCGAGCGCGGCGTCCCGGAGGGTCCTCGGGCGCTTCCCTTCGGTGCTCGACGTCTTCAGGGCGGGCCGGGCCGACTTCGAGGGGCTCCGCCTGGAAAACGGGACGATCGAGGCGATCGTCTCCGGCCGGGCCATCGGCCGGGCCGGAGACGAAGTAGAAAAAATCGGGCGGAAGGCGTATACTCTTTTGACTTTTGAGGACCCCGGGTATCCGGATTACCTGAGAGAGATCTACGACCCTCCGTTCGTCCTCTATTGCGAAGGCGACGCGGAGACGCTTCGGCAGGCCGCGGTGGCCGTCGTCGGGACGAGAAGACCCACTCCTTACGGGCGGGCCGTGGCCGAGAAGTTGGCCGCCGACCTGGCCGGCCGCGGCTTGGTCGTCACGAGCGGCCTGGCGCTCGGCATCGACGCCTGTGCCCACCGGGGGGCCCTCAAACAGGGAAGGACGGTCGCCGTGTTAGGTTCCGGTTTGGATGTCCCGTATCCGCGGGAGAACCGCGGCCTTGCCCGGGAGATCGCCGAGCGGGGCGCCGTCGTCTCCGAGTTCGCGCTGGAGACGCCGCCGCTCGCCGAGCACTTCCCCGTCCGCAACCGGGTCATCAGCGGTCTCTCGCTCGGGCTCGTCGTCGTCGAGGCCGCCCGGCGCAGCGGGTCGCTCATTTCGGCCCGGCTGGCCCTGTCGCAGGACCGGGAGGTCATGGCCGTGCCCGGCAACGTGACCTCGGCGCAGAGCTGGGGCTCGAACGGCCTCATCCGGGACGGGGCCAAGCTCGTCGAGTCTTGGGAGGACGTGGCCGAGGCCCTGCCGTCGCCGTGGCGGGAAAATCTCCTTGCGCAGAAAAGCGAGAAAGAGGAGAATGGTCCGGATTCTCTGAGCCGGGAAGAGCGCCGGCTCGTGAGCGAACTGCCCGTCGACGCGGCGCTTCCCATCGACGAGCTGGCTGAAAAGACGGGCCTTTCCATCTCCGGCCTGCTGGCGCTCCTGCTCGGCCTCGAGCTGAAGGGGGTTGTCATCCAGCATCCCGGGAAGCAGTTTCAGAGGAGAATGTAATTGGCGAAATCACTTGTCATCGTCGAATCGCCGGCCAAGGCGAAGACGGTCAATCATTATTTGGGTGAAGATTACGTCGTCAAGGCCTCGATGGGACACGTCCGCGACCTGCCGAAAAAGCAGCTCGGCGTCGACGTCCTGGCCGATTTCCAGCCGACCTATCAGGTCATCCCCGAGAAAAAGAAGATCGTCGCCGAGCTCAAAAAGGCGGCCCGGGACAGCGAGCGGGTCATTCTGGCGGCCGACCCCGACCGCGAAGGGGAGGCCATCGCCTGGCACCTCGGCCAACTTCTCGAAGAAGACAATCCGAACATCTTGCGGGCCGTCTTCCACGAGATCACCGAGGAGGGTGTCCAGGCCGCGTTCCGCAGCCTCGGCCGGATCGACATGGCCAAGCTCGAGGCCCAGCAGACGCGGCGCGTCCTCGACCGCCTCGTCGGCTACCGTATCAGCCCCCTCCTCTGGAAAAAGATCGCCCGGGGCCTCTCCGCCGGCCGGGTCCAGTCCGTAGCCTTACGGCTGATCTGCGACAGGGAGAAGGAGATCAAAGCCTTCGTCACCGAGGAGTACTGGACGATCGCCGCCCGGCTCGAAGCCCAGGTCCCGCCCGCCTTCAAGGCCGCGCTGACCAAGATCGACGGGAAAAAGGCCAAGGTCAAAAACGCCGAGCAGGCCGGGGCGATCGTCGCCGCATGCGAGCGGGCGCCGTTCGTCCTCGACAAGGTCGAGATCAAGGAAAAACACAGGCACCCCGCCCCGCCCTACATCACCAGCACCCTCCAGCAGGACGGTTTCCGGCTACTCCATTTTCCGGTGAAGAAGACGATGTTCGTCGCCCAGAAGCTCTACGAAGGCATGGCTATCGGGGATCTCGGCCAGACCGGGCTCATCACCTACATGCGCACGGATTCCTTGCGCGTCTCCGAGTCGGCCCAGGCGGCGGCCAAGGCATACATCGAGCAGAAATACTCGCCCGCCTACGTCCCGGCCAAGCCGAACCAGTACAAGAGCAAGAAAAAGTCCCAGGACGCCCACGAGGCGATCCGTCCCGCCCACCTCGACCTGCCGCCGGACAAGGTCAAGCCCTTCCTCAAGAAAGAGGAGTACGACGTCTATAAGCTCGTCTGGAACAGGTTCCTCGCTTCGCAGATGGCCCCTGCCGTTATCGAGGAAACCGCCTTCGACGTCCGGGCCGACCGCTACCTCTTCCAGGTCAAGGGCGAAGTCGTCAAGTTCGACGGCTTCCTGGCCCTCTGGCCGAACGGGAACAGCGACAAGGAGCTCCTGCCCAAGGCCGCGGCGGGCGAGACGCTCAAGCTGCTGGAGCTCGAGTCCAAACAGAAATTCACCGAGCCGCCGCCCCGCTACACGGAAGGGACGCTGGTCAAGGAGCTCGAGGCCCGCGGCATCGGCCGGCCGAGCACCTACGCGCCGATCCTGGCCACGATCCAGAGCCGCACCTACGTCGTCAAAGATAAGGGCAAGTTCGTCCCGACCGAGCTGGGGATGTATGTCATAGACTTCCTCGTCAAATACTTCGCCACCCTCATGGAGTACAAGTTCACCGCCCACATGGAGGAGGAGCTCGACCAGATCTCCGAGGGGACGCGGAAGGGTGTCGAAAGCCTCAGGGAATACTATACGCTCCTCGAGGGCTACCTCAAGCTGGCCGGGGACAGCCCGGAGGTCTTGAAGGGCATCCCCATCGACGAGAAGTGCCCCCAGTGCGGCGGCCAGGTGGTCATCAAGTACGGCCGCTTCGGCCAGTTCAAGGCCTGCGCGGGCTATCCCGAATGCAAGTTCCGCGAAAGCATGGTCAAGCAGGAATCCAAGCCCTTGGACGAGAAATGTCCCCAGTGCGGCGCCCAGCTTGTCCAGAAGTTCGGGAAATTCGGCGCTTTCATCGCCTGTCCCGATTATCCCAAGTGCAAGTACATCAAGAAGGAGAACGTCGATACGGGGATCGACTGCCCGCTCGCCTGCGGCGGCAAACTCCTGCGGCGAAAGACGCGCCGGGGGAAGCTCTTCTTCGGCTGCGGCAACTACCCGAAATGTACCTTCGCCACCTGGGACGAGCCGATAAACCGGCCCTGTCCACAGTGCGGGGAGAAGGTCCTGCTCAAAAAAAACCTCATCCGCGGCGACCCCTACATCTACTGCCGGAACGAGAAGTGCGCGTTCAAGGAAGCGGCGCCCCGGGAGAAGATCTGGGAGAAGCCCGGGACGCCCGAGGACCCCGGGACACCCGGGGAGCCCGATGAACAAGGAAATAGCTGAGTTCCTGTCTTTCCTCAGGCACGAGAAGAACGCTTCCCCCCACACCCTTGCCGCCTACGAACGCGACCTCCGGCAGGTCGCGGCCTACTTGAAAGAACGAGAGGTCCGCTGGGACAAGGCCGGCAACGTCATGCTGCGCGGCTTCCTGGCTGAGCTCCACGAGAAAAAACGGAAAAAATCGACCGTCGGCCGCAAACTCGCCGCCCTGCGCTCCTTCTACGCTTTCTGTATCCGGAAGAAATGGACCACGGAGAACCCGGCCAAGGTCCTGGCGACGCCTAAACAGGAGAAGAACGTCCCCTCTTTTCTCTCCGAGGACGAAACGGCCGCCCTCCTCGACCTGCCGCGGTCGGGGAAACCCCTGGACCTGCGGGACAAGGCCATCCTCGAGCTCTTCTACGCCACGGGCATCCGGGTCAGCGAACTCGTCGGCATCGAGACGGGCGACATCCATTTCGGGGAACGCCTGGTCCGGGTCCGGGGCAAGGGCAAGAAGGAACGGATCGTCCCGTTCGGCCGGACGGCCCGTGAGGCCCTCGAAGGATACTCCCGGGCGCGGCGAGGGCTGATCGATAAGGAGGGCGCCGAACCGGCCTTCTTCCTGAACTACCGCGGCGGGCGGCTGACGACGAGGTCCGTCCAGAGGATGGTCCACAAGTACATCCATAGGACGGCCGTCACCCGGAAGATCAGCCCCCACTCCCTCCGCCATTCCTTCGCCTCCCACCTCCTCGGCCGGGGGGCGGACCTGCGCGTCATCCAGGAGCTTCTCGGACACGCGAGCCTGGCCACGACGCAGAAGTACACCCACGTCGACCTCAAACAGCTCCTCGCCGTTTACAAAAAAAGCCACCCGCGGTCCTGAATTCAACCACCCCTGATGACGCTGCCCGTTATTGTCAGCGATGGGGGTCATGCATCTCCCCCGGCCCCCCGGGAACCAGTCCCGGCGGTCGGCCAGGGAATCTTCAATATTACGAATCTTCTGAGACCTGATATCCAAGACTCGATCCGAATATTTCCCAGAAGCGCGGCTCCGAGCCGCTCCGCCGCACTTCTGCTGGTCGCTTCTCAGACTCCGCTCCCTGCCGCCCCTCCGCTACGGGGGCTATGCATGACCCCCATCACTGCCCGGGCAGCGTCAAGCTCACCGATATCCCCCCCTTCTTTTTGCTTCGAAGACTCCGCGCCCCGGCTGCCGCCTGACTCGCAAACTCGCGTTTCCCGATGTCGGTCGGTTTGTCCACGGGCCTTGACGCACGTGTCCGGGACCGCCATATAACAAGCAGAAAACAAATAAATAAAACCAACTGCCCCGGTTGGCATTGCGCTTGCATTATGAGCCGGTGAAAGGAGGTCACACCAATGACCACACAAAGAAACAAGGTTCTGGCGTTCGGGCTGGCCGCGGCGATAGTCATCTTCTCCCTGGCCTCGGCCTACGCCCAGTCGGCCGCGCCGAAGGCGAAGGTCAACATCAACACGGCCTCGGCTTCGGAGCTCGAAACACTGCGCGGGGTCGGCCCCAAGATCGCCCAGAGGATCATCGATTTCCGGACCAAGAACGGGAATTTTAAGAAGGTCGAGGAGATCATGAAGATCCAGGGGATCGGCGAGAAGATCTTCGATAATATCAAGGACCTGATCACGGTGGGCGGAGAAAACGCGCTGAGATAGGGGAAACGCCCCTTTTCTCCCTCTCTTATCGCCTGGCCGCGGCCCTGCCCGGAAGCCCTCCGGGCGGGGCCTTTTTTTAGGCTTCGAGGAAGGCGCGAAGCTTTAGGACGGCCCGGCCGCGGTGGCTGACCGCGTTCTTGACCTCGGGTGGAAGCTCGGCGAAAGTCCGGCGCAGGGGCGGGTAATAGAAAAGCGGGTCATATCCGAACCCCGAGGATCCTTGCGGCGAGAACCCGATCCGGCCGCGGACCTCGCCGCGGAATTCCCTGACGACGCGCCCCTTCCTGGCGAGGACCATGACGCAGACGAAGCGGGCCTTCCGCTCTTCCGCCGGAACTTCCCGGAGGAGACGGAGGACCTTCCGGTTGTTCTTTTCGTCGGACGGTTTCGGGCTCGAGAAGCGCGCCGAGCGGACCCCCGGCGCCCCGTCCAGGGCCTCGATCTCGAGGCCCGAGTCCTCGGCCAGAGTCAGGCCCCCCCATCTCCGGCTGTAATACAGACTCTTGGCCCGGGCGTTTGCGGAAAAGGTCTTCCCTCGTTCTATATGGGAAAGGCCGGGAAGGACATCTTCCAGCCCGATGATCTTAAGGGGAACGCCTTTCAGGGCGGCGCGAATCTCTCGGACCTTTCCCGGGTTCTGGGTCGCCAGAAGGATGCGGCCGTCAGTCAATCTTCAGCTCTTCGATGTCGGCCAGCTCGAGGAGCCCCTGGTTGAACTCCTGTTCCTTTTCCTCAGAGGCCGAGAACGAGAACGCCAGGAGATAGGAATGCCCCTCCCGTTTCATGGCCAGCCGCTCGAGCCGGACGCCGTGATGGAGAGAGAGCTTGCGTAGACTAGAGAGGATGTAGGGGCGGGCCTTAGCCTTAATGTGATAGTGGAACTGGGACTTGCGGAGGTAGGAATCCTCGATCTTGCGGAAGAGAAGAAGGGTCATGATCGTCAGGGCGGTGAAGATGATCGCCGGCAGGTAATACCCGGCGCCGATGACCAGGCCCAGGCCGGCGACGAGCCAGAGCGTCGAAGCGGTCGTCAGGCCGGCGATCGTCCCTCGGGCCTGGAAGATGGTCCCGGCGCCGAGGAAACCTACGCCGGTGATGACCCCGGCGGCCATGCGGACGAGTGTGTCGGCCGTGCCGCCCTTGGCCTGGACGAGGAGCGTGGCCATGGTCATCATCATGGCCGAGCCGACGCAGACCAGGATGTTCGTCCGGAAGCCGGCCGGCTTCTGGCTGGCCTCACGCTCGAGCCCGATCAAGCCTCCAAGAGCGATGGCCAGGATGAGCTTGAGGATGACTTCGATCGTTTCCATGGAAACTCCCACTCTCTTTTAACATCGGCGGGCGAGGTTGTCAATCGCGGCCCGATTCTGGTAGAATGGCCCAAAAATCAGGAGAGCCAACATGTCCGCTCTTATTAAGAAAATCCACGCCAGGGAGATCTTGGATTCCCGCGGCAACCCCACCGTCGAGGTCGAAGTCACGCTCGAGGACGGCTCCTGTGGCCGCGCGGCCGTCCCGTCCGGCGCCTCGACCGGAGTGTACGAGGCCCTCGAGCTCCGCGACGGTGAGAGGGGCCGCTACCAGGGCAAGGGCGTCCTCAGGGCCGTCGAGCACGTCAACATCGACATCCCCGAGGTCGTCCTGGGCCTCGACGCCCTCGACCAGGCCGGCGTCGACCGGGCCATGCTGACCCTGGACGGCACGGAGAACAAGAGCAAGCTCGGCGCCAACGCCATGCTCGGCGTGAGCATGGCCGGGGCCCGGGCCGCGGCCATGTCGGTCGGATTGCCGCTCTACCGCTACCTCGGCGGCGCCTCGGCCAACCTTCTCCCCGTGCCCATGTTCAACATCCTTAACGGAGGGGTCCACGCCAACTGGCAGAGCACGGACCTCCAGGAGTTCATGATCGCCCCGGTCGGCGCGCCGAACTTCCGCGAAGCCCTGCGCTGGGGGGCGGAGACCTATCACGCCCTGAAGAGCGTCCTGAAGAGCGGCGGCTTTACGACGGGCGTCGGTGACGAAGGTGGTTTCGCCCCGGCCTTCAGGAAGAATTCGGACGCCGTGGAAACGATCCTGAAAGCGATCGAGACGGCCGGCTATAAGCCCGGCGAGCATATCGTCCTGGCCGTCGATGGAGCGACGAGCAGCATTTACGAGGATGGAGTCTACCACCTCAGGACCGAGAACAAGAAGGTGAAGGCGGACGAGATGGTCCGGATGTACGAGGACTGGGTCCGCAAGTATCCGATCCTCGTTTTGGAGGACGGGCTGGCCGAGGACGATTGGGACGGCTGGAAGCTCCTGAACAAGACACTCGGCCATAAAATCGAGCTCGTCGGCGACGACCTCTTCGTCACGAACGTCAAGCGTATCGCCCGGGGCATCGAGGAAAACGCCGCGAACGCCGTCTTGATCAAGCTGAATCAGATCGGGACGCTCACAGAAACCGTTGCGGCCATCGAGATGGCCCGCAAGGCCGGCTGGGGGGCCATGGTGTCCCACCGGAGCGGCGAGACGGTCGACAGCTTCATCGCCGACCTAACCGTGGCCATGGGCACCGGGCACCTCAAGACCGGGGCGCCCTGCCGCGGAGAGAGGGTCGAGAAGTACAACCAGCTCATGCGGATCGAAGAGGAACTGGGCTCCAACGCCGTCTTTGCCGGGCGAAAAGCCTTCGTTCGCTAAAAAACCCCTTGACAGAGCCTCCCTGCTCATGTTAATAGACTTAGTCTATTGATATAGTCGACTAAGCAGGAGGCGGCATGAGGCTATCCACCAAGGGAGAATACGCCAGCCGGGCCATGCTCGAGCTTTCCCTCCGGTACTCGGACGGGCCCATCCACAACCGGGAGATCTCCAAGGCCCAGGAGATCCCTCCGCGGTTCCTCGAGCAGATCCTCCTCCTGCTGAAGCGAGCCGGGTATCTCAAGAGCCGTAAGGGCCAGAAAGGCGGTTATGTCCTGGCCAAGCCGCCCGCAGCCATCAACGTGGCCGAGGTCATTCGGGTCATGGACGGCCCCCTCGCCCCGATCGATTGTGTCAGCGTCATGGCCCACGAGCCTTGCCCCATGGAAGGCACTTGCGGATTACGCTGGCTGTGGAAAGAAGTCCGTGATGCCGTGGCCGGGATCTTAGAAAGGACGACGTTCGCCGACCTCGTGGCCAGGAGTCACCGAGGACAGGGAGGCGAACGATGAAACGAATAGCCTTCTTGTGGATGCCGCTTTTTCTCTTGACGGCTGCCCGTCCCGTCCGCGCGGACTTATTGCTGTCTGGCGCGGCGGGACCGGCCCGGGAGAGCCTCTCGCTCTCCGGCGCCTGGGCCCTCTATCCCCTGGCCGTTCGCTGGCAGGAGGAATTCCTTAAGAGCCATCCCGGGGTGAACATCGACGTCCAGGCCGGCGGAGCGGGCAAGGGCATCGTCGACGCCCTGGCCGGCGTCGTTGACATCGGCATGGTCTCGCGGGAGATCCTCCCGGCCGAGGTCGAAAAGGGGGCCGTGGCCCTGGCCGTGGCCAAGGACGCGGTCGTGGCCACCGTCAACCGGAAGAATCCGTTCCTCGCGGAGATCAAGCGGCGCGGTCTGCGCCGGGATGAGTTCCTCGGGATATGGATCAAGAGATCCGCGTCGACCTGGGAGGAAATCGTCGGCCGGAATGGCCGGACACCGCTCCACGTCTTCACCCGCTCGGACGCCTGCGGCGCCGCGGAGACCTGGGCGACCTACCTCGGCGGACACCAGGAAGACCTGGCCGGCGTCGGGGTCTACGGCGACCCGGGGCTGGCCGAGGCCGTCCGGCGCGACCCCCTGGCGATCGGCTTCAACAACGTCAATTTCGCCTACGACGCCAAGACGCTCAAGCCTGTGGACGGCCTTGAGATCTGCCCCGTTGACCTCGACGGCAACGGCATGCTCGACCCGAGCGAAAAGATCTATGCGACACGCGACGACCTGACCCGGGCTATCGCGGCGAACGTCTATCCCTCGCCCCCGGCGCGAGAGCTCTATTTCGTGATCAAGGGGAAGCCGGGCCGTCCCCTCCTCACGGAATTCCTCGAATGGGTCCTCACCGACGGCCAGAAATTCGTCGCCGAGATGGGCTACCTCGGCCTCGCGCCGGAGCGGATCGCCTCCGGCCTGGCCGTTGTCCGCGGCGCGGTGGATAAAAAATGAGGCTCCTCAAGGACGCCCTGGGCCGGCGGGCGATGAGCTTCGTGGCCGCCCTGCCGGGGATCCTTGTCCTCCTCATCGTCATCGGGCTTTTCCTCAAGTCGAAAGCCATCTTCGGGGTCGAGCCCCTGTCGC